>Ga0210383_10000318_pt1 | contig 46780 bp, 38 predicted proteins | sample IncBWC14OmetaG_FD_160072 | JGI IMG/M metagenome (GOLD analysis project Ga0210383, IMG submission 160072) | Forest soil microbial communities from Barre Woods Harvard Forest LTER site, Petersham, Massachusetts, United States - Inc-BW-C-14-O ...
TAGCTCCGCCCCCCCCCCCCCCCATTCTCCACGCGCACTCCCGCCACTCCTTCCCCGGCCAGTTGCCGGAATAACACGGGTAATCTGGGGAGGTGAGGTGTAGCAAAATCCCCTCGTGCCCTTATACCCCGGCCATTCGTTGACGGGGTATAGGGGCACGAGGGGAAAATGCTACGCCTCTGGAATCGGTATCGGCTACTGGCGTGGGGTCGAAAACGTCTGGGAAAGGGTATTTTGAGTGTAATGGCCTCCCTTGAAAAGAGCCGTAACGCACTGCAAACAGAGAGGGTTGGCGTAGAGCTCTTTTCATGCTTCGTTGTGACCGGAGTCCGGTCATGCTGACCTGTTCTCAGAAGTTATGTCGAACTGTCTCCTGATAAAGGTTGTCTGCTGACAGCTTCACTCATCAGCGCAACCGGACGCCGCCGATCACTGCTTGCATGTCAGCGCCGTTGCTGCCGTCCGTCGGGCTAGCAGCGATGTTGGAAGGCTCGTGGGAACTTATGCGGTATCTAATCGGAGTGGGAAGGCTAGGGAGTAATCTTGAAGATCGTTCCATCGCCGTTGGTGCCCCCGGCTGAGGCCGTGCCGTAGAGGTTTCCCTCCGCGTCCATGATCAAACCGTTTGGATACGCACCGTCCAGGCATTCGCCGGAGCAGAAGCTGTGTAGAATCTTCTCCTTGCCGGCTGCTGTGATCTCATACACAACGCCAGCGCCAATCGGGCCGCCCTCCTCCGTCGTGCCGTACAGATTGCCCTGTGCATCGCGAACCACTGCCTTGTCAGGCTTCACGCCGTCATGCTGGACCTTGTAGTTCACCCGGAAGCGGTGCAACACGCGCTCCTTGCCACTCGGGCTCAACTCAAATACCGTGCCAGCATTGTAAGTTCCCCCACGGTCGGTCGTTCCGTAGAGGTTCCCTTCGGCATCCATAATCACGCCAGCAATCGGTTCTTCCCCGTCGGGAGGGCCCTTGAAGCTGTGCAGCACGCTCAGCTGTTTGCCAGCCAGCTTGAACAACACCCCGCAGCCGGATGGGTAGTCGCAATCGATGTCCCCGCCGTATGCATCAGTGCCATAGAGATTTCCTGTGGCATCCAGCAGCAGACCTGAGACGGGCTCGTTCCCGTCCTTGCCCCCGGTAAAGCTGTGCAGCACTGTCTCCTTTTTTCCAACCAGTTTGAAGACCAGACCGCCCCCTGCGCTCCCGCCCGCGGGGGCGGCGCCATAGAGGGCTCCACTTGAATCCATGACCAGCCCGGCCTGGGGAAACGCGCCGTCAGTACCTCCGGTGAAGCGGTGCAGCACGGTCTCTTTCTCCCCGCTTAGCTTGAATACCACCCCACAACCGGCAGCGCCGTTGCCCACACAATCTTGCAAATTGCCCCCGTACCAGGCAGTTCCGTAAAAATTGCCCTTTGCGTCCATGATGAGGTTCGAGAGAGGATTGGACCCGTCCGGCCCGGTAAAGTTATGCAAGACTGTCTCCACTCCGTTCGTATCCAGCTTAAATACGGTCCCGCATCCAGTATAGCCAGCCTGGTCGCAGTAAGTGAGGTTTACATTGCCTCCGAACGTCGTCGTGCCAAATAGGTTGCCAGATGAGTCCATGAGAAGCGCCCCCCCAGGCCCAGCGCCGTCTGTTGGGTACCCGGCAAAGCTATAAAGAACGGCGAAGGTTTGTCCGCCAGCCGATGAGCTCGTGGCGAGAACCAGTCCCAAGACGGCGGCGAGGGCCAGGGCCGCAGTCCGCCAGATCGTGATTCGCCTGGACCTCATTGTTCCCTCCTTCCGCTACAGCTTGCAATGCCCGTTAATCCCGTTGACGCACAGTCCAAACACATCGACTTCCGTATTCGTTCCTACATAGACCTGTTTGTTAAATATGGTGGGTGTGGGAAACGCGTTCGCGGGGCCGGGCTGGTTTGCAAATGACAGGGTCCTACTGCTGTAAATCTCTGCCATGGTAGCCGCGTTGAAGGCGTGCAGCGCTGCCGGATTACCCCTGGGATGCCCCCCGGAACCGTTCACTAGTGGCGAGCAGTCCTGGGGACTGTGGGGTGGGAGGTTGTCATTGTTCTGGTCCTGCTCTATCGCCCAAACGATGCCCGACCCGGCCGTGCTGCCGTTGGAGGACACCGACGGCGTAGGGGCATAGTCGCAGAACAGAATCGGGTAGGTTTGCGCATTGGCGGTACCAGAGTTGGCATATGGGGTTTGCGAGATCGGGTTGCCACTCGTCTGTAGTTGGTACGCGTTGAGCGCTTGCGGGCTGAGCCCCACTGGGCCGAAGCCGCTCTGGCAGGGTGTGTGAGCGTTTGGAAGCAGATAACCTTCCCATTTGAATTCGACGGTCAGGACCGGAATATTCGCGCCGGTATCGAGTGCGCTCACCTCCTCTAGGTATGCACAGCAGTTGAGCCCAGTCTTGCTCCGATGCCGGTTGTGTACTCCTATATGGAAAAACCGCCCAGTCTTCCCCGTATTCCGTACCACGGGATCTCTGAAGTCCTCCGGTTTGCGTTCTAAGACAAGCTGGTTTCTCCATCGAGGGTCCCATCGGCCTTCTTTCATCTTTTGCCTCACATTTTCGACAACAAGGTCGGGCAATGTGTTCCTTTCCGAGAAGGCAATTTCATTTAGTTGTATGAATCCTAATATTCCGTCTTTTTGCTTGGTACTACGCTCTTGGAAAGCCAGTACGTCAATCTCCAAGAAAGATGCCAGAGCAAGTTCCTGGTGAGAAAAGAGTGAACCTCGATGATCGGTTGTGTCCCCCAGACGTTCGCGCTTGAAGTCCACGAACAGGAAGTACTCCGACCGGCTCAGTTGCTCGAAAATATTCTCTTTGAGACCGCGGAGCGATTGGTGTGCTACTGCTACGTAAGGGTCAAAGCCAAGGTCTGCCAGTCTTTTGCTAATTTCTTCAGCAATCTTGGGCTCGTCAGAGCCTTTGCTCTGACCACAGCTTATAAATACTCGCGCGCGAAGGTCGTTCATGTCGAGCCGGGGCCTCTCAAGAATGCGGTATTCTACCGACACCAGTCTACGATCAACAAGGAATGGTCTAAGCGAAAAATCTGGCGGATGGGGATTCGAGTTCCTCCAACGACCCAGATGTCAAAAAATCACGATTTCACTCATTGTCAAAGGATAACCGCTGAAGATGATTGAATAGAACGAAGATGATTGAATAGAACGAAGATGATTGAATAGAACGAAGATGATTGAATAGAACGAGGAGACGAAGATAATTAAATACGAAGATTACGAGGACCAAATTGAATTACGAAGAAGTAAGGTAAGGGGAAATTCCAAATCCTTTTGCTTTTCAAATCTTAAAGTGCCATTTTCTATAGTTATCATACACTAGCATGTGCGATCATTGTAATCATGGGGCATTGTAGTAAATCAAGAGTTCTCTCATGACAAAGCCAATTGTCCTGGCTATCTTCGCGCAAAGCGGTAGGTTCTTAAGACCCGACGTTGTTCGCGTCCTGCTTCGACCAATCCCCGACCGGCGATCCTTCTACAGCTACCTCGGTCGGCTTCAACGCCAGGGACTTCTCGAACGATACCCGAACTCCCGCAGAGGGTATCTGGCCTATCGGCTGACCCCGCGCGGGCAAGCCCGCCTGGAATACTTGCGCAGGTCAGGCAAGCGCTAGATGGCACTGTCGGCCTGCCCTGTGGCCAGGGTGTGTCAGGTGGCTCCCCTAACGTTACGTATGTATGTAACGTAGGACCCTTCGCGGCCCGCTGTCGATCCAAATTCGGATCCGCCTGCTCACACAATCCGTCGCATGCTACACATCTTTAATTGACACATTTATACATATCTTGTACTCTTCTCGCATGGCACACAAGAACTATCGCAACGCCTTATACCAGGCCAAGCAAGAGCTGGCCCACGAGCTGGAGGAACGTCAGAAGAGTGACCAGAAAGTGGCTCGGTTACAGTCGCTCATTACTCAGTTACAGGACCTTTGCGCCGAGCAGGATCAGAAACGTTTTTGGAACAACATCGACCGCGTTGTTAAGGCAGACCTGAAGGGAGGGATTACGGAGACCATACGCGTGCTCTTGAAAGAAACGGCTCTCCCCACGACTGCTACCGATCTAAAAGCGGGAATAGAGGCTCGAAAATACGACCTTTCCCGGTTCCAGAATCCCTTAGCAGTGATTCACACCGTACTCAACCGGTTAGTGAAAGGCGGCGAGGTGAAAGTCATTCCCCAGAAGTACGGCAAGAAAGCCTACCAATGGGTCAGCACCACCGAGAAGTTATTGTCCGAATTACAGGAGACCATTCAACCAGCCACGCAGCGGCGTGGCGGTATCAAGGAGTCCAAGTGAAAACATCGTTACTGAATCGTAAGACAAGATTATTTCCGTGCTGCGTTTGTCGTGAGCCACGCGAAGTGCGGACCACCAAGAAGGGCAAGCCTTACATGATCTGCGACCCTTGCGGAATGCAGATGTTTGTACGAGTCGAGACCGGAATTCGACGGTTCGAAGCAATGATTGAGGCTGCCGATCGGGATGACGTTTGGGGACGTATGTCGAAGCTGCAGCGACGTTATGAACTCAAGTGTCCCAAATGCGAAAAGAAGTTTTGGCTGACACCGGAACTGATCAAGACGAGTTGGGTGAGTGGAACATTCGAAGGTTATCGCTGTCCCGACGCAGACTGCGGCGGAATCGCCAAAGAGGAAGATGAAGATAAGGAAGCAGCATGAAACTCACATTATTAGGAGTAGTCGCAATTGTTGGTGTTGCGGCGCTCGTGGTCTTCATCGGAATTTCCCAGTGGAACAGCCCGCCGGAGTGTAACTGACTACTGGTATGAATCATGACGACCGACCCACAACGCGAACCGTTCGTTGACGCCGTGGCAGCTGGTGAATTTCTCCACTTGCGCCCGCGCCGGGTGTTGGAAATGGCTCGCCGGGGCGAGATTCCTGCATATCCTTTGGGACAGGGCCAACGTCGTGTGTGGCGCTTTCGATTGTCAGAACTAGCTTCGGCCCTTTGTTCACGCGGTGTACACTATGCCAACGCAGCCGTCCGTGCCAAGGAGAACATCTGATGGCACGGAAACGGAATCAACACGGAAGCATCCGTGTTTTGTCTCGCAAGTCTGGGGACGTATTCGAATATCGGTACTACAAAACCCGCGCTGATGGGGAGCGAGTTCCGGCAAACTTTGTCGTGGGAACTGTAGAAGATTTAAACAACGAGGCAGGGGCTTGGGCGAGAATCCGCAACATGGGTTTCAATCCCAACGCTTGCTTGAGCAAAACATCGAAACCAGTGACCTTTGGGGAACTGGCGAAAGATTACAGCAGAGTGGAACTCTCACCTGATCAATCTGAAGCCGCGATCCCAAAGGCGCATTCAACCATAGAAACATATCGTCGTTACCTGAATCGGCATATTTTGCCACGTTGGGAAACGATACGTGCAACCGACATAGAACCGATTGAAGTGCAAACCTGGTTGCGAGATCTTCGCAAGCAGAAGGGTCTGTCGAACAGCACTTTAATCAAAGTTCGGAACGTTATGCTGGTGGTCTTCAAGCACGGACAACGGTACGGATTCTTGTCCAGGAACCAAGAGTCCAATCCGATTGCATTCGTGCGTCAGTCATGTGTCAGCGACTTCGAACCTGTAGTGCTGACGATGTCGCAATGCGTGAACATTGTTTCGAATCTCAATGACATGCACCGCGTACTGGTTTTAGCCGACGCTGCAACGGGACTTCGCATCAGCGAAATCCTGGCGTTGCGTTGGTTGGACATCGACTGGAAGAACTCTTGCATTCGAGTCGTTCGCGCCTATGTCTATGGGAAGTTCGGACCGCCAAAGAGCAAAGCCTCGAAAAAGCCCGTGCCATTGCACCCGCTCCTAGCGGCTTTGCTACAAGCATGGCGTAAGGAAACGCTCTACGCGGCTGAGGAAGACTTCATTTTCCCCAGCTACAGGTTGAAAGGCAAAAAGCCACCGCGTGCGAACATGTTGGTGGCTAAACATCTTCAACCTGCTGCCCGGAAAGCGGGAATTGTCGGGTCGGTAGGATTCCATACGCTACGTCGCACGTTGGCAAGTGCGTTAGTTGCGAATGGGAATGATCCGAAACTGGTTCAGGAACTGCTTCGGCACTCGAACGTGAAAACAACCTTGGACATTTATGCGAAGGCCATGACTCCGGCCAAGCTTGAGGCTCAAGGTTGGGTATTGCAGCAACTGCTGACGGGAGAAGTCGAGTCGGCGGTTGCGTAGTGCGGTCGCAGCCCAAGATTTCTGCTTATCGTGGGTTGCAACCCATAAAACTAGAATTTCAGTTGGATAGCTAAGTGCTTTGAAATGTGGTGGCCAGGGACGGAGTTGAACCGCCGACGCCAGCCTTTTCAGGGCTGCGCTCTACCACCTGAGCTACCTGGCCACGTTTTCGTCCCGTGCTAGCGAATGCTTGCGAGTTTTGGGATGCGCCAGACTTTGGCGGAATCGCCGGTAATCGCGGGCAGTCAAGCTGCTGGGAGCGGGTGGAACAAGCCCCGATTATAACAACCAAGGCAGATTCCCTCAATGCGTGCCGCAGTTCATCGACCACAATCGTTTTTCAAATATTCGCGCGATCTTGTGAGCTGCATCGAATTTCCGGTCGCCCTCACTCTCCGGCGGCATTGCCGTGGCTCTGCAGCCAGGATGCTAGTTGCGTTCCTTGTTGCGCTTTCAGGTCGACGCAATAATTTATGCGCTCTAACGTTTGTTTAAGTCCGCGCTCGGACGCGGGAGCGTGATGAGTCGCGAAGAAATCCTTCACCTCGTCGCGCATACTCGCGTCACAGAACGAACCCGCGCTTGAGACGATTACCCCGCCGCCGAACGCACCGCCGAGGTTTGCAATTTCGTTCCAATGGGCTCGCGCAAAATCCCACGCGAGCTTGGCTCCGGCTGGGTTACGCATCACGCCCGCAATCACGAATAAGGCGTCTTGCGAACGCACGTCTGGCGAAATGGCGTAGTCGAGAGTTCGCTGGAGCAATTTGGGATCGCTGAAGCGGGTTAATATTCGCTGATAAATAAATTGCTCTTCCGGCGTTTTCGCAGTTTTAAGCCGCGCGAGGACTTCGTCATAAAACGCAGCATCCCCGTTGCGAGCTGCAATGGACAATGCTGCGGACAACAATTCGTGATCGACGGAAGAAGGATCCTGCATTGCCTTCGTGGTCAGTTTCTGCGCTACGGCCTCGACTGCCGGATCATGCGCGGTGTAGCCCAGAGCGTGCATCAGTTGCGCGCGCAGAGTGTTCTGGTCAGGGTTGTCGCCGGGCTTCGGATCCCAGCCTACGTCTTTCGCGGCCGGGGTCAGAAGTTGACGAACCCAGAGATTGTAGGACTCACGATCCGCATCGTTGACCAGGTGCTCTCCGATGAAATCCAACTGGACGATCATTTCGCTTAGGACGGCGGTAGTGCGATCCGCTTGCAGGCCCTGCGCCACGGCCAGGTAGTCGCCGATGGGCTCGCGGTTCACGCGTACGGAAGCCCAGATGTCGGAAAGCAACATGATGCGCTCGGCCGGGGTTAATGCGGTTTCTGCATCCTTCGCCATTGAACGAACGGCATCCGTCTCATAACCCGAGCGGTAGAAGCCTTTGGCGCCCGCATTGGCGAAGACCCATGGCGAGCATCCCGGAAGAGTGAGTGTCTTTTCCTTCTGAAGCAGTAACTCGCATTTTTCCGTACCGGCCACTTTCAGACAGGCTGGGATTTGCCAGACTTCCCTGCTCCCGGAATTGAAGAGGTTGCGATCGTAGAAATACCGTTGTTGTGCCAGGTCGACCGCGGTTGAATTTGCGGAACACCGATTCTTCACGCTAAGCAGCGGCGCTCCGGGCTGCTCCACGAAGGTAGGCATAATTTTATCCACGGGCTTTTTGGAGACTTGCGATTGCGCGTTCCAGAAATCGGAGGCCGTGGCATTTCCGTATGCGTGTTGCTTTAGGTATGCGTTCACGCCGTCGCGAAACGTTTCCGGACTGAGATAGGCTTCCAGCATGCGCAGCACTGCCGCTGTTTTTCCGTAAGAAATATCGTCAGCCAATTCAAGGATCTCCGCCGGCGTGTCTGCTTTCTGATGGATGGGATGGGTATTGGTCAGAGAATCGGCGTTCAAGGCCTCGCCTTGTTCCCTGACCACCTCAAGCTCCTCGTGCCACTCGGGCTTCCACGCTTCCAACGGCTTGCTAGACATCCATGTGGCAAAGCCTTCGTTCAGCCAGATGTCGTCCCACCATTGCATGGTTACCAGATCGCCGAACCATTGATGGGCCATCTCGTGAGCGATGACCGAAGCCACGCTTTTCTTCAGCCCAATGCCAGTGTGCTTGTCATCGACCAGCAGAATGATTTCGCGGAAGGTGATACAACCCGTGTTCTCCATGGCGCCGGCCGAGAAATCGGCGAGCCCAATCAGATCGAGCTTGCCGTAGGGATACTTGATCCCGAAATAATGGTTGTAATACCGCATGATGTTCTCGGCTGCATCGAGCGCGAAAGAACCTAATTCCTTTTTGCCTGGGCTGGCGTAAACGCGAATCGGAATGCCATCGGCCGAGCCTTCCATGTATTCGAAATCTCCGACGACCATGGCGACGAGATAGGAGGACATTTTGGGCGTAGTCGCGAAGCTTACCGTGTGTTTGCCGTCTCCGGATCCTGGCGTATCGGAAATAACTTTCGTGTTTGAGATTACGGTCATACCCTGATCGGCGGTCACGGTCACGTCAAAGGTTGCCTTGTAAGCGGGCTCGTCGAACGAGGGGAAGGCCCGTCGCGCGTCGGTCGCTTCGAATTGGGTAGCTGCATACTTGCGGCCATCGCTGTCTTTGCCTAGATAAAAGCCGCGCAGCTTATCGTTCAGAATTCCTGTGTAGCGGATATGAATAGTCGCCGGGCCGGGCTGAATCGGGCTGCCGACGGTCAGAGTCGCCATTTCTTTTTCTTGGTCGAGCGTGACTTGGGCTTTTTGAGTCGCACCGCCGCTGGTGATTGTCGCGGAGTCAAAAGCGATTTCCGCCGCATTGAGCACGAGTTGCGAGGTAGGTTTCAGCACCCGAATTTGAATAGACTCTTCGCCGGTGAAGTTGCTCTTCGCGAAGTCGGGCGCGAAGCTGAGCTTGTAGTTATCTGGAACTGCGAGTTCCGGTAAACGCTGCGCGGCACAAACGCAACTCAGACACAGGAAAAGGCCTGCCACTAGGAAAAGCTGTTTCATTGTTTCCTCGATATTGATCGCTGTGCGATAGTCTCGGACGATCTTGGTCGGACCTAAGTCTATACGCAATTTCCGCGTTGAGGGATTCATCCCAAGACCGCGGAGCCGGCTGATGCCATCAGCGCTCCGTTGAGGACGGTGAAGGCACACCGGCTGGAAGCAAACCAGTATGGAATTTCTCGATAGTCGTCGGCTTCGAAGACGGCGAGATCGGCATCTTTCCCCGGCTCAATCGAACCTTTCCGGTCGCTGAGCCGCAGCGCCCAGGCGCCGTTAATAGTCGCAGCCGAAATCGCCTCGGCCGGCGACATCTTCATGTGCGTGCACGCCAGCGACAATACAAACGGCATGCTGGGCGTGGGCGAAGAACCTGGGTTATAGTCCGTGGCTAAAGCCACGGGCGCGCCTGCGTCGATCAACTTTCGCGCGGGAGGGAATTTCTCCAGACCGAGAAAGTAGTTTGCTCCAGGAACTAGAGTCGCTAGTGTGTCACGTTGCGCCAGCGCATGAATATCAGCGTCGTTCACGTGATCCACGTGGTCGAAGGACGCGGGATGGTAGCGCAGCAGAGGCTGCAAGGCGGTTTCGCTTAGCTGGCAAACATGTGCCCGCACATCCAGGCCGTGCTTTTCGGCAGATGCGAAGATCTTTGCGGTGTCCGCCGCACTGAAAGCTCCGCGCTCCGTGAATACATCTACAAACTGTGCTAACTTTCGCTTCGCCACCTGCGGAATCATTTTCTCGCAGACTTCGTTGACGTATTGGTCTGTCTTACCTCGAAATTCTTTTGGAACCACGTGGGCACCCAGCAGCGTCGCAACTACTGTGCCCGGCCAGCGAGCGGCGGCCTCTCGAATGGCTTCGAGCGACTTCAATTCTGATTCCAGATTCAGCCCGTACCCTGACTTTGCTTCGACGGTTGTTGTGCCCTGCTCCGCCATCTCCCGTATCGTTTGCAAGACCTTCTCCGCCAGTGAACTCTTCGTCGCTTTGCGAACGCCTTCGACGCTGGATCGAATGCCGCCACCCGCCTCTGCAATCTGCTCGTAGGTTGCTCCACAAATACGTTTCTCGAAATCGACGAGGCGCGGGCTGATGAAGGCGGGGTGGGTATGGGAATCGACGAAGCCGGGAAGAACGACTTGCCCAGAACAATCGATCTCGATAACGTTCTTCCGATTCTTCTTCAGCCACGAATCACGAAGCGCGTCTTTGCTCTTGCCCACGGAGACGATCTTCCCCCCGACGCAAAGCACCGCGCCGTCCTCAATGATCCCAAGTTCCTGCAGTTCCAGGCGGCGGCGCGGACCGGTAACGTTGGAGGGCGAGCGTAGTGTGAGTAGCTGGCGGATGTTGATCAACAGCAGACTGCGCGCGATATGTGACCTATTTCTCTGGACTGGGCTCACGTAAGAAACAGTTTATCAGGCAGAAACAGCTTGTCCTTCCGGTAGATCGAAGTTGATTCAGAATGTCCGGAAATTAGGAACGCATTCATCCTATAATACCGCGCGGAGTTCGCGGCTTTGATCGGACCCTTCGACCTTGCAGAAACTAACCCGAGTTGCAATTCCGGCGGTCGGTACTCTTCATAGGCCGCGCCGCGTCTCCGCGAGCGCTGATTGACCATGCCTGGAGCAAGCACGTTAAATCCGCGCGCTCCCTTGATCCGCCCATACATGCCCGAACTCGATTCCGCTCGCGGACTTGCGATCCTGCTGGTTTTGTTTTTTCATGGGATGGCCCCGCCCGTCAATACTGAACTCTCCAAGGGCGGCGTCTTTATGCTCGCCGTTGCTCAGTTTGGATGGATTGGCGTCAACTTGTTCTTCGTGCTCTCCGGATTCCTGATTACAGGCATCCTGATCGACAGCCTCGATCGGCCTGACTACTTTCGACGCTTTTACATCCGGCGAGCCCTTCGCATATTGCCCGCTTTATATGTAACGCTTCTCGTTCTGTTGGCTGGCGGATGGATTTCGTGGCATTTTCTCGGTCTGGGCGCATTGTTTCTGGCGAACCTTGCGCCTCTTCTCGGCGTTCCTTTGCAGTACGGCCCGCTCTGGTCGCTTGCTGTCGAGGAACATTTCTATATTCTCTGGCCAGCCACTGTTCGCCGATTGTCGCCCTATTGGCTGGCAATCTTACTGGCCGTCATCTTGGCGATAACTCCATTGCTGCGGGCTTTTGATTTCATAGGTTCCGGTTCTCCATCCGATTTCGTGGCGCTTTACACCTGGCTCAACCTGGACGGACTGGCGATGGGTGCTCTTCTGGCAATCTGGCTGCGCAGGGACTGGTTTCGTCGCGGACGGTTGTCGCGCATCGCGCTGCCGATGTTGGCTGCCGGCGCGGGACTTTTTGCTGTGGTGCTGAAGCATCCTCTTGCTGCCGCGGCCTTTTCCTCCACCGGATGCAATCTTGCTTCTGCTGGCCTGGTGTCATGTATGTTGCTTGTCGGCACCAGTCGCTGGAGTTTTCTGGTTGACCGTCCTGTCCTGAAATTTCTTGGCTTTATCAGTTATGGGTTGTACTTGATTCATGTGCTGGCATTCAGATTGGCGGAGATACTATTCTCGCGGCCGTTGCAGACTCTTTCGTCTGCCGGGAATCCAACCGTCGCCATGCTGCTGCGTTTCGTTGCGGGTTGTGGTCTTGCGATCGCCGTAGCTTACTTGTCGCGGCGCTCGCTCGAAGAGAAGTTCTTGCGCGTGGGTTTCGCTTCCAAACCACGCCGGACCAAGCCAGCCATTTCAGGGTGAACACGGGATCACGAGAACCAGGCTGTTCTTCGTCGACTGCATCTGGCCTACTGAGGCATTGGTATTTTTACGCCAGTCTTTTTGGCGAAATCATTCGCTTCGTTGTATCCCGCATCTACGTGACGGATGACGCCCATGCCGGGATCGGTCGTGAGCACGCGTTCGATTCGCTTGGCCATCATTTCGGTGCCGTCGGCGACGGTCACCTGTCCCGCATGGAGCGAGTAGCCGATGCCCACGCCGCCGCCGTTGTGGATCGAGACCCAGGAAGCTCCCGCCGCGGTGTTCAACATGGCGTTCAGGAGCGGCCAGTCGGCAACGGCGTCACTGCCGTCTTTCATACTTTCGGTTTCGCGGAATGGAGAGGCGACGGAACCACAATCCAGATGGTCGCGTCCGATTACGATCGGGGCTTTGAGTTTGCCTTTCTTCACCAGATCATTCATGGCCAGGCCGAACTGTGCGCGCTCGCCGTATCCCAGCCAGCAGATTCGTGCCGGCAAGCCTTGAAACTTGATGCGCTTGCGGGCGAGATCAATCCATCGGCGTAGAATCCGGTTCTCCGGAAACAACTCCAGCACCAAATCATCGGTGACGTGAATGTCGGAGGGCTCTCCCGATAATGCCACCCAGCGGAACGGTCCGCGGCCTTCGCAGAATAGCGGGCGAATGTAGACGGGCACGAATCCGGGGAAGTCGTAGGCGTTTTTCACTCCGCGCTGGAAGGCGAAGGTTCGAATATTGTTGCCGTAGTCGAAGGTCACCGCCCCCATCTTCTGTAGGCGCAGCATGCCTTCGACGTGTTGCGCCATCGCATCGAGGGACTTTTCCTGATAAGCCTGAGGATCGTGCTGGCGCAATTCCAGTGCCGATGCCAGAGTCATCCCGTTGGGCACGTAGCCATTCAGCGGATCGTGCGCCGAGGTTTGATCGGTGAGGATGTCTGGCACCACGCCGCGCTCGGCGAGTTCAGGGATCACGTCGGCGCAGTTCCCTACCAGGCCGACCGAGACGTTTTCTTTCTTGCGGATTGCGTTCTTCAGGATGCGCAGCGCTTCGTCGAGCGTTGTTACCATGAAATCGCAGTAGCCGGTCTTGAGGCGCTTCTTGATGCGCTCGGGATCGACGTCGATGCCGAGGAAAGCTGCGCCGGTCATGGTCGCTGCCAGTGGTTGTGCCCCGCCCATGCCGCCCATGCCGCCACTCACGATCAGTTTGCCGGCCAGATCTCCGCCGAAATGTTTTTCTCCGGCTGCGGAAAACGTCTCGAATGTGCCTTCCACGATTCCCTGCGAACCGATGTAGATCCAGGAGCCGGCGGTCATCTGCCCGTACATCATCAAACCCGCACGCTCCAGTTCGTTGAACTTCTCCCAGTTCGACCAATGCCCGACGAGGTTCGAGTTCGCAATCAAAACCCGCGGCGCGTACTCGTGCGTTTTGAATACGCCAACGGGTTTGCCCGATTGCACCAGCAGAGTTTCATCGTCTTCGAGGCTCTTTAACGACGCGATGATCGCGTGGTAAGCCTCCCAACTGCGTGCGGCTCGGCCGGTTCCTCCGTAGACGACGAGGTCACGCGGGCGCTCGGCGACTTCTTCGTCGAGGTTGTTCATGAGCATCCGCATTGCGGCTTCCTGTTGCCAGCCTTTGCAGGAAATGGCGTTGCCGCGCGGTGCGCGAATCGGAGTGTAATTTGCTGGGGTAATTTCGGTCTCAACCGGCATGACTAGATGTTAGTGCTTTGAAGACAAGTCTTCAAATCCAGCCTTCTTCGCCATGCGTTGGCATGCCTCGGCTCATGCTCTCGAGTTACCGCGATGCCGCTGCCTTATCCGCGCGGACCGTTGCTTCCGTGCCGACTACTGCGTCCCACCCGTCAGGGTTATATGCCGTCATCGCCATGGCGGTGTCGGTTGTCTTTTCGCCCAAATCTTTTTGGTAGACGGTGCCGTCTTTATCGATAATGAAGGTCATGATTCCTGAATTCCTGTATTGCGCGGGGTAAGCGAGAACAGCGAAGCCACCTGTCATCTTTCCATCGACGATGTAATCCTTCGCTCCGCCTTGAGCCTTGTCTCCTTGTTTGGTCAGTATCTGGAAGTAGTAGCCGTTGAACGGTTGGGGCTTATCGCCGGCGTTGGTGTAACCTGCTGCCTTCGCGAAATCACCAAGTTGACCCAGGGGACTCGGAGTCTGATTCTCCGGCACAGTCCAGTACAGACCGTTATGCTTGCCTTCATCGCTCACGAACTTCTGGGCGTATTGCTTCACCTTGTCGCCGTCGTAAGCCTGCCTGAAATATTGCTGTTGCGCATTGGCGACAGCACGGCACGCCTCAATTGCGGTTAACTCGCCTTTTCCAATGCGGCGGGCAAGAATCTCGTCCTTGCCTGCGGCAGTGTCGAACACCCATTGGCCCTGGGGATTTTTGTCCAAAGGAATTGGAAAAGGAAAATTATCGGCTCCGGTGTAGAGCATTTCGCCACCGGCTTTGATTGGGCGCCACCGATTCATTTGGCTGTACGCCGCAACGAAGTCCTGCAGCGCATCCTTATCTTTCACAGGATCTCCCGAGAACAGGACGTCTTTAGCGTCGGGCCCAAAGATCGCAAGCAACGCTGCCTGGTCGCCGGACTTGGCAGCCTCGAAGAAAGCCGCGCCGGCGTCCGCGGGAGATGCGAAAGTCTTCTGAACGGCAGCCTTTTCAGGCGGGGTGCCCTCCTGCTTGCCGCTACAGGAAACGAGAGAACTGGCAAACCCGAGAAGCATCACCGAAATACAGAGCCGTTTGACGAGTACCTCGTGCTTCGCAATCATTTCCGACATACCGATCCTCCCGATCTGCATTCCATTGTGCTCGGACGTGCTTCTTTTAGCGCCGGAAACCCCCACCGCCGAACCCGCCGCCTCCAAAGCGTCCACCACTGAATCCGCTGGATCTCATGCTGCCCCACCCCCGACTACTCTCCGCCCTCGAAGACCATCCCCCGCTATCGCCAAAGCCACCCGAGTGCCCGCTCATGCCGCTGAAAGCGTCCGATCGTCCACTGCTCGAGTTGTCATGCTGCGCCCAGGAATTCGAAGCTGAGGAATGATTAGCGTCGAAGTTCTGAGCACCCTGTTTATTGACGTTCACGTTGTTATAGGTATTGCCTCCGCCTTTGAAGTTGTTGGCGTTGTTCGAGTGGTTATAGTTGTTATAAGCATTCGAATGATCGTAGGAATTGTTGTAATAGTTTGAGTGGTTATAAGCGTTGTTGTAGCCGTAGCCGCCGTGGTAGCCACCGTTGTAATATCCGCCATGCCACGCGGAATTGCCGTAGTACGCCCCGCCGTGATAGACCACCGCCGTGCCGTGCCACCCGCAGTTCCAGCTGCTATACCCCCACCCGCAACACCCCCCGCTCATCATTGCCCCGATCGCAATGCCGGCGCCGAAGCCAATGATGCCGGCGGCGGCCACGTCTCCCGCGCTGTATCCCGGAGTGACGTAGGGCGTGCCATAAATCACCGCGGGGTTGTACTGCGGAACGTACACCACTTGTGGATTCGTAGGTTGAATGACAATGACCTGGGGCGATTGTTGCACGACGGTGACTTGAGAAGTGGACTTGAGGTTGCCGGCAGTTTTGGCTTGCGCCCGCAAGGTCTGGATCGCCGTCATTACTTCCGATTGCTGGTCGTGATACGCCTCTCCGAGTGAGGACGTCCAGGTGAGATTCTTTGCCAGGTTGTCGAGCACCGAAGGAAACTCGGTAAGCGCCTTCACGCTCGCATCCCACGATTGGCCATTGACCGCCTGCATTAAAGCGCTTCCGGTCAGACTCTTGTTTTGTTGCATCCAGTAATTCGCAATGGCGATCTGGTCGGGAAACGTCGACCCCGTAAGAATCTGGGCCACCAACGCGTCCGGATACAACGCGATCGGCGCCACTAGCGCCTGCAACTCCGCCGCAGTCTGCGGCGCGGGATCGGTCGGGTTACCGGTGTCCGAGGCCGAAGGAGAAGGCGCTGTCTGGTATCCGTACAAGCTCTGCGATGAAGCGACGAGCAGAGCGAAGCTGAGCACCACCGATAGGAACTGCTTAACTTCTTGGGAGATCATTTCAATTGCTCCAAGTCGATGCCTTTCACTGGCCAGTGAAGCGATGAACCGAAGAATGAGAGTGCCCAAAGAACGACCGTAAAATGTTCTCGTTGGGCCGGGAACTAGCAGAAGTTACAGGGAGAGCTAGAAAATTGCGGGGCTCCGGTTCGATCAAAGAGACGCGACAACCGCTCTCAGATGAGGATTGTGCCGTAGAAACGTAGCCCGCTACGTCTCTACCAGGTATTGTAGGCGGTACCGTCGCTGCCGATGCCGCTTGATCCACTGTGCACGTCGGAGATTCCAGGTTCCTGCTGGTCGACGGTCATGATGGTGTCAGTCTCTTCTTCTACCGTCCAGGTATCGTTGCGGCTGGTCATGGGATCGGTCGGGATCTGCTTAAAGTAACCGCCTGTGACCAAGTCTTCGAGGGACTGGGGGGCTTTCTGCTTATCGAGCGTGTATTGCGAGATGACAGAGCGAATCGCGAACAGATTTTGCTTGAGCACCGATTCCCGTGCGCGCCAGATCGACTGGTTGTAGGCAGGGAGCGCGACCGACACCAGGATCGTGATGAGGCTGATGACGATCAGCATTTCAATCAAGGTGAAGCCGCGGCTGCGCTTTTTGCGAGATCTTGGCATTACCAGTCCCTGTACTTGGTTCCGTCGAGGCCCGTGTCCTGCGACTTGGTGAAGACGTCGAAGACGTTTTGCTCGCCCCAGGAGTCGGAGTCGGGCTCGTCCTGCATGGAATGCATACCCCACTCGGCACTGTTCGTCATCGGATCAATCGGAATTTTCCGTAGAAACTTTAACTTCTTGCCGCCCACATCCACACCCTTGACCAGCGTATCCAAATCGGGAGGATAGTTTTCCGAGCCTACCTTGGTCTGAAACTTGCCTGCGTCGGCAGCGTCCTTGTAGCGATCGATGGCATCACGCAGCTCCCATAAATCGCGGCGCAGTTCGTGTTCCTTTTCGCGCTTGATGCTGACCCGCGCCAACGGAATCGCGAGCGTGGTCAGGATCAGCAAAATCGCGGTCGCCACAATCAATTCGATGAGCGTGAACCCACGCGTCTTTTGGACGGGACCTTCGGTTGGAACATTGCACTGCATATTCGACGCCGTCATCGCCTTCGGACTATTGCACCGTCACGGTCACCGCTGCCCCGGCGGCGGGCGCGGATTGCATCCCCGGATCGCGTACCCCCCCTTTAGCGATGGTCAGCGTCGATTGTCCGGGGGCTTTTGCTACCAGAGTCAGAGTCACGATCGTGCCCTGCCCAGAAATTCCGCCGGAGCCAGGAGGGCGAGTCGCTGTAATTTGCAGAGTTCCAGTGGTGTCGTCGTCGCGATGGACCAGCGCCACCGCCTGGCCGTCGTGCGAGAGGAAGCCTCCGTTCGATACATTTACGACCTGCAGCATTTTCGGATCGTAGCTGATTTGTAGCGGCACGGAATAAGCATTCTGGGCACCGCTGAGCATAATGTTCACAGCAAAAGTCGCGCCCTTTGCCTGAGAAATGCTAGCCGGGTCGAAGCTGAAAATCGCGGGGCCCGAGGGAGCCGAGGCTGGCGCTGTTGATTGATTTGCAGGAGCCGGCGCCGGCACGGGCGGCACTCCTTGTGGCTGAACGGGAGTTTGGCCGGGCGTAGCTGGCGCAACCGGATGGCTTACCCGGCGCAATTCAATAGCGTTGGCTGTGCCTACGTCCAGCGCCTCCTGGTTTATTTCGTTGGTTTCGTGGTTGCGGACAATGTGCGGGATCAGGACGAAGACGGTCTCAGTTTCCGAGTGGTCGGTGGTGCTCTGGGCAAAGAGGTATTTCAAGATCGGAATCTGGCCGAGCCCAGGAATTCCGGTGAGCGCCTTTGTCGAAGAATCCTCCAGCATGCCGCCAAGCATGTTGACTTCCCCTTCTTTCAACCGCACTTCGTGCTCGATCTTGCGTTGTCCGATGATGGGCTGGCTGATGCCGCCGATGTTGGAGGTACCGGTCACCGAAGAAATATCCATCACGACCTTCAGGGTCACCTCGCCGTTGGAGTGGACCTTGGGGGTGATGTCGATGTTTACGCCAACGTCCAGATATTGAAATTGTGTGTTGACCAGCGGATTGATGCCGACACCACCGATGCCGGGCTGGAACGATCCAGTCGCGACTGGTACGCGGTCGCCGATCTTGAGCGAGGCTTTCTGTCCGTCGACGGCACGAATTTGCGGCTTTTGAATGAGCTTGGTGCTGGTGTCGCTGAACAGGGCCGTGGCCGTCGCTGCCGGAATGGTGATGGTGAAATCGGTGGCGTTCAGATTAGCCAACTGGTTAAGGTTGAGCTGATTGGGTGTGCCGCTGGTCTGATTCACCGTTCCCGTGTTGCCCGCGCCCGTGGTGGCCGTGGTCGTCGTGGTCGTCAGGTTATTCTGCAAAGCTACGGTGGCACTGGTCGGAGGATTAATGCCCAAGGTGCGCGACTTGTCGCGATTGATCTGGAGCACGGCAACATCCACGATGACTTCGGCTTTGGCTTTGTCCAGATCGCCGATTAATTTCTGGGCGAGCGCGATCTGATCGGGAGTCCCGCGTACTACGATCGCGCTTTGCGACGGCAAGGGCTGAATGCGGGAGATTTCCAGGATCTGCCGCATGGCATTGACTACATCCTGCAGTTCTGTGGGCTGGGAAAGATTCGCCAGATAAAAAGTCTTGATGACACTTTGCTCGAGGTCTTTGCGTTTGGCAGGATTGTCGGATGCAACAAAAATCGTGTTTGGCGTCACCGGACGCCAGAAGGTTTTCGATTCCAGCGCGATAATCTCCAACGCTTCTTCGAGGGAAACGTTATTCAGTTCAATCTTGATGCGGCGGGAGGTGTAATCGGGATCGAACAGGACGTTGATGCCGGCCAGTTTGCCGACAGTTTCATAAATGATCTTCGAATCCTCGGTGATTTTAAGGTTTATAGGAGTGTTTGAAATCGTCGCCAACTCGACGGGCCCCCCGGCTTCTTCGAGTCGCTTTTGCACGCCGCTGGCGGGAGGGGCGGCTGCCTTCGGTCCCGCCGCCTTCGCCGCTTCGATCATCTGCTTGGTGTGTTGGATTTCCTGTTGGGCGATGGCGCTCGAGGGATCGATATCGATGGCTTTCTGGAACTCGGCCAGGGCAGTATCGAGTTGGCCGGCTTCGCGCAACAGTTGTCCGCGATGCACGTGCGAGGCTCCGGCAAGGAAGCGCAGCCGCTCAAATGCCGACCGGTAAGTCAGGTCCCCCGGCTTAAGATCGTAAGCACCCTTGTAATCGTCGTAGGCCTGCTCGTAGTTTTGCCGAGCCTCGGCGTCTTTGCCCTTGTTGTAAAGCAACTTGGCCTTATCGGCCGCGATGGCTAGGGTTACGGCCAGGACTAGCAGGAGCATCGCCGCCGGGCGGAGCAAGCGTTTCATCAAAATTCCTCGTACACAGTTTCCTCCCGCTGGCCAGCCAGGGACCTCAGGATTCCACTCTAAATTTTTGCCGAAATATTAGTGTTAGTTGCGCGATTATAGCATCGCCTCAGAGCGTTCCGAAGTGACTGGTGTGGTGGCAGTTACACACTTTGGTCCGTGTACTTGAGGTACGAGCTTCGAGACCTTCCCCCAATTAACTAATCTCGCTGCTGAGACGTAACAAGCTACGTTTCTGCAGTTGCTACGACGCCGCGTCCTGGGCGAATGAGATAAGCTAATAAAACCAATGCCACGCCAACCTGTACAACCAACCCGGCAGAATCCGGAGAAAAATCCCCGCCGCGATCCCACGGCCGCAGGGCAGCGAGACGCTTCCGTTAATAGGATCGCGTCTCACAACTACTTCTTGCTGGAAAAATTTGAGGCTGGGGTCGCTCTGACCGGAACCGAGGTCAAATCGGTTCGAGCCGGCCGGACCAACCTTAAAGACGCCTACGGTCTAATGAAAGACGGCGAGCTATGGCTGCTGAACTGCCATATTGGCCCTTACGAGCACGGAAACATCTTCAATCATGCCCCGCTGCGCACCCGCAAACTGCTCATACATAAAGAGGAAATACGCAAGCTAATCGGCAAGACGCAGCAGCGTGGTCTGACCCTGATCCCCACCCGAATGTACTTCAAGAACGGTAAAGTAAAAGTTGAGGTGGCATTAGCCAAGGGCAAGCAGCTATGGGATAAACGCGAAACCGAACGTCGCAAAACGGCTGACAAGGAAGCGAGAGAGGCGGTCGCGAGATCGCGAAAGAGCTAACTATGAGCGCTCCTCCTCGCGGCTGGTTCCGCGATCCCGTGGTTTTGGTAGCCCTGATCGCCGCCCTTGGGGCTTTCGTCGTCCAGTCGGGGGAGTTAGGTTCGGCCGACACCATGCATCGCCTACAGACGGCTCATTCCTTCTGGACTTCGGAGCCGGCAGTGTTTCCCCAGGAATATCCCGAATTCGGGGTGCACGGCCGAGACGGCAAGCTGGTGGACTGGTATGGCATTGGACAAGCGCTGCTTATGCTGCCGGCTGACATTGTTGGAACTTACGTCGAGCGGCTGCCGGTTTTCGAGGATTACAACGGCAACGACCCCAGCGTCCGCAATATCGTGGTCAGCTACAGTACCAACATTCTAATCAGCGTCTTGACCGCGCTGGTCTGTTTTCGTTTCTTGCGGCAATTGATGTTCAGCACTAGAGAGTCGGCATCCGGCGTCCTGGCGTTGCTCTTCTGCACTACTCATCTTCATTACACCCAGAACATGATGGAGAACAACTACATCCTGCTTCTGACTCTGGCGGGATTTGCCTTTCAGTATGAGTGGCTGCGTACTGGCAACCGCCGCGCTCTGCTCGTTGGCTCGGCTGCCCTTGGCCTCAATTTGCTGACTCGGCTCACTACCGTCCTCGATTTGCTGGCTGTCGCATTCTTTCTGTTGCTGGTCTCGTGGTTCGAATCGATGCGAGGACGACGATTGTGGGAGCGGTTTGTGGTCTACGCGAAGACTGCCCTGCCGGTCTATGCTGGCTTTCTGCTCATTGACCGGCTTTACCAGTACTACCGCTTCGGATCCTTCTTCAACACTTACGTGCACTATTTTGCCGTCGAGCACCGGCTTCAGGATCCATCGTTGCCGGCGAGCTATCCTTTCGAGAATCCGTTCCATGTGGGCTTCATGGGTGCGCTGTTTGCACCGGAAAAGTCCATCTTTCTTTTTGATCCTTTATTAGTGCTCACGATTCTCGTCGCCGTGCTGGCTTGGAAGCGCTTCCGCCCGGGAATCAGAGCGTACTTGGTCGGTGTGTTCCTGTTGCTCTTGGCATACATCAGCTTCTACGCAAAGTACACGGTTTGGAGCGGTGATTTTGCCTGGGGCGATCGTTATGTCTCGACGACCGCCGAGCTGGTTGCTTTTATCTCTGTGCCGTTGCTGATGCGCCATCGCATCGAATTGGGGAAGGTCGTCTGGGGAATTGGATTGGGACTCATTGCGATGAGCGCTGCCGTACAACTCGCCTCGCTTGCCTTCTGGTTGCCGCTCGAGATTTATCAGATGGAGACGCTTGGCCATCCGACTTTCGTTGTTGCACTGCGCTTCAAGAATATTGTCGCGTTTGCCTTCGGAAAAATGGACGCGTGGGGGCTCAACAACTACGCGATGTCCCAGGACCCGTGGGATTACGTTCATATCACCACGTGGAATTTTCTGCCGTTCCTGCTGCGGAGAGTCGGAGAGGCTCCAGTTTGGGTAGTGAAAGTTTGCTTGTCGTTTTGGATCGCCGGGATTGCGGCGTTGGGCTGGACTCTGTGGCGACTACGCGAGGTTCTTACTTCGCCGCTTTAACGCCCTATCGTCTCGCGCTAGACAATATTCACATCAAAGAATACGCTTCCTGAGTCTTGGATCCGTCGCGACAATCACCAGCCATGCGGTCGATCATGGCCGTCGGAGTTTTGTTGTTCGTGGCCGGGGCGCTGCTGGCGCTGTTCTTCTCTGGGCAGACTTGGACTGCATATCTCCGTTGGGCGGGATTGATCGCCGTCGCATCAAGCGGACTTTGGCGGCAATCGCTTACTCGCTGGATTTTCTTTGCCATGCTGCTCGGCGGAGAGATTGGGCTGGACCGTCCGCAATTCGCCGAACATCTGCGGGTGCTGAGCGAAATCTTTTTGCGGCTGATCAAGGTGATCGTCGCTCCCCTAATCTTCGGAACGCTGGTGACAGGTATCTCCGGGCATGGCAATCTACGCAGCGTCGGGCGCATCGGCTTAAAAAGCCTGATCTACTTTGAAGTCGTCACTACTCTGGCCTTGTTCCTAGGAGTTGCCGCGATCAACCTCAGCCGCGCCGGAGAAGGCCTCGCGATTGCGCAAACCGCCGCCATAACCCAACCGCAAAACGCGGCCCCGCTTCGCTGGGATGACTTCCTCCTGCACATTTTCCCCGAAAACATTGCGAAGGCGGTTGCTGAGAATCAAATTCTGCAGGTTGCAGTGTTCGCTGTGCTCTTCGGAATCGCACTGGCGCGCTTGCCGGAGGCCAAGCGCATCCCAATGCTGAGGTTCTGCGAGTCGCTCACTGAGACAATGTTCTCTTTCACCAACTTGGTGATGTATTTTGCTCCGATCGGCGTGGGAGCAGCCATGGCTTATACGGTCGGCCATATGGGAATCGGGGTGTTGTTGCCGTTGGGAAAGTTGCTGCTCACCGGATATGTCGCGTTGATTGCGTTCTTGTTGTTGATCCTGTTCCCTATTTCACGCATAGCGCGAATCCCGACCGGCCGGTTCGTCAAAGCTGTAGCTGAGCCTGCCACCATTGCGTTCGCCACGAGCACCTCCGAGGCTGCGCTGCCTCGCGCCATGGAAGCAATGGAAGCATTCGGCGTGCCCCGCCGCATCGTTGCGTTTGTGATTCCCGCCGGTTACAGCTTCAACCTGGACGGCTCAACGCTCTATCTGGCGTTAGCTTCGATTTTTGTAGCGCAAGCCGCTGGCATGCATATGGGATGGTCCGAGCAACTGCTTATGGTTTTCACCCTGATGCTGACCAGCAAAGGCGTCGCAGGCGTTCCGCGGGCGGTGCTCGTGGTATTGCTCGCGACTGCAGCAACATTCCATCTTCCGACGGAGCCGATCTTCATTATTCTTGGCATCGACGCGCTTATGGATATGGCGCGCACTGCGGTCAACGTTATCGGAAATTGTCTGGCATGCGCGGTCATTGCTCGTTGGGAAGGCGAATTGGGCGAGACGTCTGCAGTAGCTGGCGTTTAGATTTTCGGTGAGCGTCCGGGCGGACTGGAGAAAATGGCGCGGAGCCCAGGTTACCGCCCGAAAAACCGGGCGGGAACCTCAGGCGGCGCGCGTGTCACATCAACGAAGGGCGCAAGAACTATGGGTTTTTCCACGCCTTGTGCCAGCCAGTCGGCAAGCGGAAAAATCCGTGCGTCGCGAGGTTCAGGTCTCGCCATCGTCCAGCGACCTGCCCCTCTGCGTTGATTGCCCAACCAGCCGAGCCCTCGTCGTTGCCACCGTTCTCGATCTGGCCCGGAATATGAAAGGTAGTCGCTTTGCCGTCGGGAGCGCGCACGAAGGCGTAAGCATTAAAGTTGTCATCGGCAGTAAATCCAGTGATCGTCCCCTGCAAGTTCAATGCGTAAACGTTAGTGCCTGTGTAGGCGGCGGTGCCCGAGCCCGGTGCCTCGAAAGCTGTGAATTGCCCGCCCGGAGTTCGCACATATCCCGTCTCAACATTGGTCGTTGCATCGTAGTAACTGCCTGCTATCAGACCTAAATCGTTGATATACGCGGTGTAGGTTCCGACGGAGCCGCCCACTGCTCCAGGTGCGTCGAATGTGGTGATCTTCCCGTCGGGAGTCCTGACGAAACCGTGGCTTACGAAGTTTGCATCATAGTAGGCGCCCGCAATGACTCCGAAATTATTGATGTTCCCTGGAAATGTGCCCACAGAGCCCGTAGGGTCGAAGCTAGTGAAACTTCCGTCAGGCGTGCGCACAAAGCCATGACCTGTGGTGCTTGCGTCATAGTAGTATCCGCCGGCGACTTGGAAAATCGTGATGCCCTGGGGATACGTGCCCTGGCCAGCGCCTGTTCCCGCTTCTGGATCGTCGAAGGTGGTGATGTTGCCGCTGGGCGTGCGCAGAAAACCGTGACCAACGGTATTGGTGTCGATGAAGTATCCTCCGACCGCCCCGAGATCGGTGATGCTGTCGGGGCAAGTGCATCCCAAGACTGGGTCTGCGCCGGGAACGTCAAATTCGGTGTATTTACCGTCGGGCGTGCGCACGAAACCGTGAGTTCCGTTGTTGTTATCCGTGACGTTTCCCGTGATGGTCCCAAAGAAATTGATACCCGTGGACGTGGTGCCCTGGTTGGCGCCCTTTCCCGCGCCCGGAGGGTCGAACTTGATGATTTGTTGAGCACCAGAGGGAACGGCCATCGCTACCGCGGCGAATAGGCACGGTAAAGCCATTGACATCCTTGTTCTAGATTTCATAATGCGTTCTCCTTAATGTTGTGTTGCTCTGTGACGGTTGGTGAAGGTTGAAGAGAAAGAGATCCAGCCCGAAAAAATTGGCATTGACTGAAAGCGGCGCCATTATGGGAAACCTGCCGTTCACGGTGAGTGTGGAGCTTAGTCATCCGAGTAAATCGTCGTCATCACCCACTTGGGTGAAACGGACAAGATTATTTGTTGACGTCCTGTGCCATTTAGAGGAGAATGCTCACGCTTTTGGGACCCCCTACGTTTAGTGCCCGTCGCCCCGCAGGCTGGCCGTAGTTTTAGGCAAGCGGAGCGGCGAAAGAACCGGATTGTCTAGAGCCCCTTGGTGAAGTTCCTGGAGGCTTTCATTGTGCTACCCAGTAAGCAGATACTCACAAAGTTAGTCGGAAGTGTCTACGACGCGGCGGCAAACCCAACTCTATGGGAGCCCTTCCTATCCGCACTTGCCAAAACTTGCCGGGCGGATTCGGCGGCACTGGTCATGCACGACTTTGGGCTGGGAATACACACAGTATCGGCTTCGTGGCACTTAAACCCCTATGGCGACAGCCTTTATAAGGAACATTATGGTTCTGTCGACGTGTGGAGTATGCGAGCGCGATCAAAACCCGTTGGCCGCGCATTTACGTCCGGCCAGCTGTGCCCGTTCGAAGAGTTGGTAAGAACAGAGTTCTACAATGACTTTCTCTTTCGATACGGCGTTGTGCATGGCATGTTCGGTTTGGTCGAGCGCGATGTAACCAGTTGGGCGAGCGTGAGCCTTTACAGAGGCCCGCTTTCCTGTGAGTTCCGGGATTCGGATCTGGACACTCTCAGCCTGCTCGTTCCCCACATACAGCGCGCATTCAAACTGCATTTTCAATTCTCGGAGCTGAAGGAACACGCCGATGGAATCGAATCAGCATTAAACATGCTGGCCACCGGAGTCGTCTTCCTTGGACACAAGAATTCAGTTCTCTTCATGAACACCGGGGCTGAGGAGCTCTTGAACCGCAAAGACGGATTATTGCTGACGCAAGGAAAACTGAATGCGGCGGTTTACTCGGAATCGGCGAGTTTACGGGCGATGATCGGCGAAACAGTAGGCACCGGAACTGGAAAAGGCCTCAGCGCGGGGGGAACGATTCTAATCTCTAGGAAGAAGGGGCGACCGCTCTCCGTAACCGTAGCTCCGCTACGCGAATTCGGCATTGATTCACCACGGCGGCCAGTGGCTGTGCTCTTCATTTCCGACCCGGACCGGAATCCCGAGCTTCCTACGGATATGTTAAAGCGCTGCTACGGGCTCACTCCAGCCGAGGCGCGGCTGACCTTGGTCTTGCTTGAGGGACATTCGCTAAAAGCCGCGGCCGATTCTTGCGGTGTCACACACAACACGGCCAAATCACAATTGAAGAGCACCTTCTTGAAAACTCAAGTGCAACGCCAGGGCGAACTTATCCGTCTGTTGTTAAGCAACGCAGACATCGTGCGAGAACCTTAGGCCAGCGGAGCTGTTCGACCGATTTCGCATGCCAAACGCGAATCGCACTAAGACTCCCTGGTCAACATGGATGGTGGTTCGGGCGCGTGCTGAACGGCGCCTTACGCTCCTAGTGAAGCCCGGTTGTTGGCCTCGGGCGTTTGAGGACGAGCGGTGCCGTTGTTCTCGACTCCCCATAAATCTTTGGGCGCGCCGGCTTCTAGGCCGACCTGTTGCTCGGAGCTTGCGCGTAGAGTCTTGGTCCAGACGACGCGGAATTCGGCTCGGTGTTGCCGGTATTGCAGGACGACGATGCTGCCAACTTCCAGTTGACGGCGGACGGAGCCCAGCCGGACGCCGGTACGGCTGACGTCAAGAGTATGAACGAGTTCAGAATAGGCTTCGCCGGAACTATCATTGCCGGAAATTCTGACGGGCAATACCGCTTTGGATCGATCGACACTACGTTGTTTACCCACGCCCGCTTTTTCGGCCAGGGCTGCCAGAGCTTGATTCGGAGAGGTCAATGCCATGTCTTTGATCTTATTCTAGTCGAGATTCAGGTGCGCAACTTGAGGGAAGTGGAACTGGTTGCTGACTGCAAGCATCTTCCCGCATACACCCGATTTACGCCATAGCACAAAGGTGGAGGAGCCTTTATTCACGGGTATTATTGCCGCTCCTGAAGCCTAAATGGAGGGCTGCTCATGCGCCAAGTAACCCGGGTAATCGCTGCTTAGGTTACAACCGTGGAATCCATGCCCCGAACGGGCCATTGCCGGAACAAGCCAGAGGGCGCATTCTGGTGGCAGACGTCACAGGTCCGCAAGCGACCTGAGGCTCGAGCGTCCCCCCTCGTGCTCGACGCAAAATCCCGAAAGGGCAGGAGGGTGACAAACGTGACCAACTTACTTCATAGACTCTGGGTAGAGGACGAAGGCCAGGACATTGCCGAATACGCGGTGATGCTGGCGGTGATTCTGGTAATCGTGGTAGGAACCGTTCGCTTGATCGGTGGAAATGCGAACAATGTGTTTTCCAGCGTATCCAGTTCGATCGGCGGCTAAGCGCGGCGGCATGGGAATGATTTTATTGATAGCGACTTAACGTCGAAGAGCCGGGCGCCTCACCCGGTTCATGCTTCGGCGGCAGTCGTGAGAGCCGTGATGGCGTCGTCCAACGTGGGAAAGATCAGAAAGAGCGGCTCCACTTTGGTAGTCTCGAACAACTTCAGCACTCGTTCATTGACTCCACTCAATGCGATGCGCCGCGTGGCTTTGTGGCGCGTGACATAGGCGCTGACCAGCGAACCCAGTCCCGACGAATCAATATACGGAACTTCACTCAGGTCCAGAATCACCACCGGAACATTCTCCTCGCGGCGGATCGCATTCTGAAACATCGGCAGGTTCTCCAGAGTGAGCGGACCGCTCAAGCAGAGCACATGCGGCCCTGCCGGACCGGTCAACCGCTCGATCATCAAGGGCTCCGTTGCCACCGGGAGATTGTATGGTTACTGGCTGGAGTACGCAAGCCAGCGAACTTCTCTTCGATCTCTGATCTACGCTGGTTGCGAAATAAGAAAATCTTAAAATGCTGAGGCCGCTGAGAATTGCCGCGGAGCTTGCGACGCGATTTCCTGAGGTACAGGGTCAGGACGTGCAAGTGGCCTGCCGCGAACGAATCGGGCCACCGGCGTTCGGGTAAGCCTCAGATAGATCCCTGCCTCAAGCTTTAGGCCATCCCGCCGATTTGTAATCTTGTAATCAATAGGTCGTAGTGCCGTTGTCTGCCGTTGCCCTGCGGCGAGCTGAAGTTTCGGCAGCTCTAAGCATGGTCGCGTCAGAAAACATGGAGGTCTTCACGGCCGCAACATCATCGACGACTCGCAGTTTTCTTCCCTGCGCCGGTAGCACGCATTGGCCGGAAGCGTCGCTCCCCGAGCCCTCACAGAGTGAGGACTATTCCGCCAAGTCCAGCGCTCGGTTGCACATTCTGATGGTCGAGGATAATCCAGCCGACATAGAACTCGAATTGCTGGCCCTACGCAAGGATGGCTTCGAGGTCTCCGCCGACGTGGCACAAACCGCCGGGGAATTTGCCGCCCGCATCCGAAGCGCCAATTACGATGTAATTCTTGCCGACTATAACCTGCCGCAATGGAAAGGAACGGAAGCGCTCGAAATCCTGGTCCGGGAAAACCTGGATGTGCCGTTGATCGTCGTTACCGGTTACCTGGGCGAGGAAAAGGCGGTGGACTACATCAAGCAAGGGGCCACGGACTGTGTCTTGAAGGACCACCTGGCCCGCCTGCCGGCTTCAGTGCGCCGGGCACAGGAAGAAAAACGGCTGCGTGATCGGCGCCGCCAGGCGGAAGAAGAACTGGCGCAGAAGGTTGCGGAACTGGCTCGGTCTAACGCGGAGCTGGAACAGTTTGCCTACGTGGCCTCGCACGATCTGCAGGAACCCTTGCGCATGATTGCCAACTACACCCAACTGCTGGCGGAACGTTATCGCGGCAAGCTGGATGAGCAGGCCGATAAGTACATCGCCTACTCGGTGGATGGCGCGGTGCGCATGCAGGCACTGATTCAGGATCTGCTGAAATTCTCGCGGGTTGGAAGGCAGGAAATCGAACCTCGTACAACCGATTGCCGCGTCGTGGTAGAGCAGGCTCTCATGAATCTCCAGGCCGCGGTTCTCGAGAGCAACGCCAAAATAAAGTTGGACAGTCTGCCCGTGCTTATGGCCGATCCCGCCCAACTCACCCAGGTTTTTCAGAACCTGATCGCGAACGCCATCAAGTTCCGCGGTCCGGAAGCCCCCGTAATTCAGATCGACACCGAAAAAAAAGATCACGAATGGGTTTTTACCGTTTCCGATAACGGCATCGGCATTCCGCCCGAGAACTGGCAGGAGATTTTCGTCGTCTTCCGGCGATTGCACACTCGCAGCGAATATCAGGGCAACGGCATTGGTCTCTCGATCTGCAAGAAAATTATTGAGCGGCACGGTGGAAAGCTCTGGGTCGAACACCAACTAACGCCGGGCTGCAGCTTCAAATTCACTGTGCCCCTGGAAGCAATTCTCAAGCCAACGCAGGCAACGCAAGCATGAAAGCAGCCGAGGTTTTGCTGGTGGATGACAATCCGGCGGACACCGACCTGACCAGCGAAATCTTGTCGCGCAACGGCTGCGCGAGCCGCATTCATTCGGTTTTCAACGGCGTCGACGCCATCGAGTATCTGCGCCGGAAAGGCAAGTACGCCAGCGCCCCGCTTCCCGACTTTGTGATCCTGGACCTGAGCCTGCCCGGCAAGGATGGCCGTGCGGTGCTGGCGGAAATCAAGGGCGATCAACTGCTTCGCAAGATTCCGATTGCCGTATTCAGCACCTCGGAGGCACAGCAGGACATTGTGAGCAGCTATGAACTGGGAGCCAACTGCTATGTGAGGAAACCTGGCAACCTGCAGGATTTCATCTCGGCTGTAGCTTCAATCGGGGAGTTTTGGCTTGGCGTGGCGCGGATGCCACGCGAGGAGGAATCATGAATAACGGTCATACTCAGGTTTTATTAATTGAAGACAATCCTGGAGACGCCGACCTGGTGCGGTTGCGCCTCGTCGACGGTAACTCCACGGTCAACGTGAACTGTGTCAGCCGCCTTGCCGATGGCCTTGCGTCGATCGCCAAAGAATCTCCGTCGGTGGTGTTGCTCGATCTAAATCTTCCCGACAGTCACGGCGCCGATACTTTCCGCAAAGTGCTGGAGAAAGCACCCGGCGTGCCCGTGGTCATTCTTTCCGGTCAGGACGACGAGGCTCTGGCCATGAAGGCGCTGCACCAAGGAGTGCAGGATTATCTGGTGAAGGGCGACATTTCGAGCGGCCACCTGGAACGGGTCATGCGCTACGCCATCGAGCGGCAGGCGCTGCTGCGCACGCTCGAGATAAGCCGCCACCAGCAGATCGAGTTCAAGAATCAATTCCTCTCTCATGTTTCCCACGAACTGCGGACTCCTCTAACCTGCATTCATCAATTTGTCACCATCCTGCTCGACGGATTGGCGGGCGAAATCAATCCCGAGCAGCGCTATCACCTCGGAACCGTGCTGAACAGTGTGCATCAGTTGCGCGCCATGATCCGCGATCTACTGGAGGCAACGCGGGCCGAGTCGGGCAAGATCCGTATTGAACCGCGCTGCATCAACATTGCCGATCTCATTCAGCAGGCCATTTCCATGATGACGCCGACCGCCAAGGAAAAGCGGGTTGGGCTGGAAGTCGGAATGGATAGCAGAATTCCCTTTGTGTATGCCGATCCCGATCGCGTCCTGCAGGTGCTGATCAACCTCATCGACAATGCGGTGAAGTTCACGCCCCCGGATGGTTCGGTCATGGTGAAGGCTTGCATGGTGGAGGCGGACGCAAACATGGTGTATCTCTCCGTCGCCGACACGGGCAGCGGCATCGGGCCGGAAGCCAAGGCCCTGATCTTCGAACGCCTCTACCAGGATCCTAATTCCGTCGACAACAACCGCTCCGGCTTGGGACTTGGCCTCTTCATTGCTAAAGAACTTGTCGAGTTGCATGGGGGACGGATCTGGGTGGCGAGCGAACTCGGAAACGGCAGCACATTCTCCTTTACCTTGCCGCTGTACTCGTTAGCAAAACTTCTTTTTCCGGTCGTCACCTACGAGGGCCGGTTGCGCGATGCCATCGCTTTGGTCCAGGTTGCACTAACTCCCCTTTCTGGCGTTTCTCGGGCAGCATGGAAAGACATTTCCCAGCAGTGCCTGGAAATCCTGCGCCGCTGCGTTTACCTCGATAAGGATCTGGTTCTGCCCTTTACGGGAAATGCTGCCTCGGGTGAAACCTTCTTTGTCGCCGCATCCACAGACCTCGAAGGCGCCGAAATCATGATGAAGCGCATTCGCGAGCAACTGGAGGCGGGCGCGGGTTTTAAGGCTGCTGGCAGGGTGAAAGTGTCGGCCGGCGCAGTGCCGCTCCCAGCTCTCACCGAAGGCAAATCTCTCGAAGAACTGGTGCAGGCCGTGGCGGAGCGGATCGCCGAGATGAGTATATCGGCGTCGGCCGCGGAGCCGGCGGCGGTAAGTCTGAATGGATAACCAAGTGCAGTCGAAAATGAAGCGGAATCAAAATTAGACCGAATTAATGGAGGATTCACCCATGGAAAAGCCGAAAATCCTGATCGTTGACGATGACCCGGACCTGAGACGGGCGCTGAAAATTCGTTTGCGGGCCAACCACTATGAAACCGTGCAGGCCTCGGATGGCTACTCGGCCATTTCGGTGGCGCAAAAAGAAAGTCCCAACCTGATCATTCTCGACCTCGGCTTGCCGGCAGGCGATGGCTTCGTTGTTCTCGAACGGCTGCAGAATAGCGATAGCCTGTCGAACATTCCGGTAATCGTACTGACTGCCCGCGATCCCTTGTCCAATGAGCAGAAGACTCTGCAGGCAGGGGCGACAGCTTTCTTCCAGAAGCCGGCGGACAACAACGAATTATTGGATGTGATTCGCGCGACTTTGCCGAATAGCTGGCCGGGCACGGAATTGCCTTCCTAGGCGGGGCCATTCGCCGTGCAGTCGATTCGGGGGACTGGCGTCTGACTTCCTCGGGCCCTGGACGAGGCGTCCGAAGCTATGTGCATGCGCGCCGGAAGTGGCCGCGCCATACGTAACCTCATTCTCTAATCGTGATGGTTGCTGAAGTGCCGATAGGAATTCCGTGAGTCCTGATTTCATGCCGCATGGGTATTGCTACCTGTGGGATGCGCGGATGGTGTGGCTGCACGTCATCGCGGACGGGCTGATTGGCCTCTCCTACTACTGCATTCCGATAATCCTCATCTACTTCATTCGCAAGAATCGCGATTTGCCCTTCAATCGGATGTTCTGGATGTTCGGGACTTTCATTCTGGCCTGCGGGACGACCCACCTGATGGAAATCTGGAACGTCTGGCACGGAAGTTATTTGCTGGCGGGGCTGCTTAAGGCAGCCACGGCGGCAGTTTCCATGCTCACGGTGGCCATGCTCATCCCACTGGCGCCGAAGGTGATTTCGCTACCCGGCCGCATGGAGTTGCAGGCGGTCAATCAACAACTGGCGAAGGAGGTCGCCGATCGCAAATGGGCCGAGGAAGTGCGCAACCGATTGTCAGCGGTGGTTGAATCGTGCGACGACGCGATTATCAGCAAGAATCTCGATGGAACAATTACCTCGTGGAACCGGGGGGCGGAACGGATATTTGGCTACACGCCAGGAGAAGCTCTGGGCAAGTCGGTGCGAATGCTGGTACCGACGGAACGCCTGGCTGAAGAGTCCGACATACTGGCGCGAATTGGGCGGGGCGAAAAAGTCGACCATTTTGAAACTGTGCGGGTTCGCAAGGATGGCAGGAAAATCGATGTGTCCGTGACTAGTTCGCCTATCAAGGACAGTACGGGCACAATCGTGGGCGCTTCGAAAATTGCCCGTGACATTACCGAACACAAACGGGCGGAACAGGCCCTCAAGAAAAGTTTCGCTGCAAGCGAAGCCGCATTGCAGGAACTGGCCGATCAAAAGTTCGCACTGGATCAGCACGCGATCGTGGCCGTCACTGACGTGCAGGGCACGATCACTTATGTCAATGAGAAGTTCTGCACTATCAGCCAGTATTCCGAGGAGGAACTGATCGGACAGAATCACCGCATCCTCAACTCTGGCCACCATCCCAAGCAATTTTTCCAGGATATGTACCACAGCATTGCCAACGGCCGAGTCTGGCACGGCGAAATTAAGAACCGGGCAAAAGATGGCTCGATCTATTGGGTGGACACAACAATTGTTCCGTTCGTTGGCGGGGATGGAAAGCCGCGACAGTACGTTGCCATTCGGGCCGACATCACGGAACGCAAGCGGGCGGGCGACGCGCTGGCCGCTCAGGCACTCGAGTTATCCCGGTATGCGGAGCAGTTGGTGGATTCGCAAGAGGCGTTGCAAAACCAATCGCTCATGCTGCAGTCGGTGCTGGACAGCATGTCCGAGGGGTTGGTGGTTGCCGACGAAAACGGCAAATTCGTTATCTGGAACCCGGCAGCCCAAAGAATTGTCGGCTTAGGCGCGGCCGACGTGCCCAGCGGGGAATGGAATTATCACTACGGAGTTTTCTTGCCCGACACGGTGACGCCTTTTCCGCCTGCACAAAACCCGCTGTTGCGCGCTATGAATGGCGAGGCGTGCTCCGCCGAGATGTTCTTACGCAATGCGGAACTCGCCGAGGGGGTTTGGATCGATTCCAGCGCCAGTCCACTCAAGAACAAAGATAACGTGGCGCACGGCGCGGTAATCGCTTTTCGCGACATCACGCAGAGAAAAAAAGATGAACAGAAGATCAGGAAGCTGAACGACGAACTCGAACTGAGAGTGGTGGAACGGACCGCGCAGTTGGAAGCCGCCAACAAGGAGCTGGAATCGTTCAGCTATTCCGTCTCCCACGATCTGCGGGCGCCCCTGCGGCATATCAGCGGCTTTTCCAAGTTGCTGGAGGAGGAGTACGGTGCGGGCCTCGATCCGAATGCGCTGCATTACCTTGATCGCATTCAGTCGGGGACGAAGAAGATGGGCCTGCTGGTGGACGAGTTGCTGAACCTGGCGCGGGTAGGGCGCTCTGCCGTCAATCGGCAGCCGACCAACCTGAACTCGATGGTCGCAGAAGTCATCGCCATGCTTCAACCGGAGAGCGAGGGTCGGCAAGTGCAATGGGCAGTCACTGACCTGCCTATGTTAGATTGCGATCCCGTCTTGGTGAAGCAGGTGTTTCAGAATCTGCTGACGAATGCTCTCAAGTTTACTCGTGCCCGCACGCCAGCGGTCATTGAAATCAGTCGCCAGGATATCGATGGGCAACTTGTATTCACGGTCCGGGACAATGGCATCGGCTTCAACATGAAGTACGTCGACAAATTGTTCGGGGTGTTCCAACGTCTGCATCGGGCAGAAGACTTCGAAGGAACTGGCATTGGCCTGGCCACCGTACAGCGGATTGTGCAAAAGCACGGGGGTCGAGTCTGGGCCGAAGGGGAAACCGACAAGGGCGCAGCCTTCCATTTCACCCTGAGCGCGGCAAAACAAGTTCAAACGATTAGGAACGGAGCGGCGGCTGGAGGCCAATGATGAACCCACTGGAACTCGACATCTTGCTGGTCGAAGACAATCAGGACGATATGGATCTTGCATTGCACGCCCTGAAGCGTGAGAAGCTAGCCAACAATATATTCGTTGCCCGCGACGGTGAGGAAGCGTTGGACTTTCTCTTTTGTCGCGGGGCGTTCACGCATCGATCGTTCGATCATCCGCCCAAATTGGTGCTCTTGGATTTGAAATTGCCTAAAGTGGATGGGATGGAAGTGCTGAAACAGGTCAAGAGCGATCCTCGCACCAGAACGATTCCCGTTGTCATTATGACTTCCTCGAAAGAAGAGCGCGACTTGGTTGCAGGCTACAATCTGGGCGCGAACAGCTACATTCAGAAGCCTGTCGATTTCGATCAGTTTCGGGAGACGGTTAAGAACGTAGGGCTTTACTGGCTGGTCACGAACCAGCCTGTCCCGACGAACGGGGTGCAAGAACTGGTGACGCGGCGCTGATTTGCTTGCCGTTCGGGGGCACCATAGTAACGTCGGGTTTCGCTGCTTCGTGCTATAATGCAATTACGCTTAATACCGCGGTTGTATGGTGCGATTGCTCTCGTGCAGTGTTTGATCTGAGAACTCCCGCCTTTAGTTTTTCCTCCGTACGTCTTCAGCGTAATCAAAACCCAAACTGGCAATGTTGATAATTGCTGGCGCCGAAGTTGTGCGCACCGGATCGCTTGCCAGAGAAAGCAAAATGCGGAATTTTTCAGAACTCCCGATTTCCCCTTACGTCAAAGATCGTTTGTCGTTTGCTGGTTTTTCCATACCTACCCCGGTTCAGGCCGCAGCCATCCCGCAGGCAATTGCCGGCAAAGATGTGCTGGCTACAGCGCAGACTGGCACCGGCAAAACACTTGCCTTCCTGATTCCGATCATGGAGCAACTCCTCAAGCAAAATACGCCTGGGATCGCAGCCCTCGTGCTGGTTCCTACACGCGAACTGGCGATGCAGGTTGAGGAGCAATACGAGGCCTTGCGCGGCAAGCGACTTCCACGTGCGGCTCTCGTCGTCGGAGGCTTGTCCGAAGGACAGCAACTGCGCGCCATTCGGAATGGAGCCCGGTTAGTGGTCGCCACTCCTGGCCGGTTAGAAGATTTCCTGGACCGCAAGCTGGTCAATTTCCGGTTGCTGCGCGTGCTGGTGCTCGATGAAGCCGACCGCATGCTGGATATGGGATTCCTTCCCGCCATTCGCAGGATTGCCGCTGCCCTGCCCACCGAGCGCCAGACCCTGTGTTTTTCGGCGACACTCGAAGCCTCCGTGGTCCATCTGGTAAACGATTACATGAGAAACCCGGCGCGCGTCGCGTTAGGATCGACATTGAAGCCCTCCGAAAATGTGCGGGTGCAGGCATTCGAAGTCGACGCGAATAGCAAGCAGGAAGTGCTTCATCGTTTGTTGGCAAAAGAAACTGGCCGTTGCCTGGTATTCGCGCGCACCAAACGCGGAACTGAACGCCTGGCGAAGAATCTGAATCGCGAAGGATTTACTGCCGCCATGATTCATGGCGACCGGTCGCAATCGCAGCGAACCGCGGCCCTCGCTGGATTTCAGCAGGGACGCTACCGCATCCTGGTTGCAACCGACCTGGCCTCGCGCGGCATTCACGTGCAGGACATCGCTCACGTCATCAACTACGACTTGCCCGAAGTGGCGGAGAACTTTATCCATCGTGTCGGCCGTACCGGCCGCGCGGGCGAACGCGGCGTGGCCTCTACGCTCTTCGGCAGAGAACAGCGGTCCGATCTGTACCAACTGGAGCGCACGCTTGGAATTCGGATGGAAAGAATGAGTTCCACCCGCGGAGACAAAGATCTTTCTCACAAACCGGAGGCGACGCGAACCGGAGGTGTTCGTATCCAATCCGATCGAACTGAATCAGCTCCCAGATCCAGAATGGTTCGCCTCCCAGGCGAAGTTTTGCAAGCCCAAATGCAAAACTAGTCGGGCTTAAGCTTGCGGACCGTCGTCAGGCGACGGCTCCGCGGCTCACTTCCTTCAACTCTTTCGTCAGCTGTGCAACGGTTGCGATGCGAGCGAAACGCCGCCGCAGAGCGTACTCGGTGCGCTCACGGATTGCGTCCACCCCTAATTCTTCGCCCGGCTTATCCCAGTTAGGAATCGGAAAAGTCATAGTCGCTTCCGTGACGAAATCCACCGCGTAGCCAAGATCAGCCGCAACTCTCGCCGTGGTTTCGCAGCATTGCTCCATCTGAATACCCGCAATCGCAATTCGCCGCACGCCCTTTTCGAGCAAATACGGTTGCAGCGGAGTGCTAGTGAAACAATTTCGAGTGTTCTTAATCAAGACAAGTTCGTCGCTGCGCGGCTTGATGAAGTCCATCAGCTTGAAAAGCGGGCTGCCCGTCGCAAAGCCTTCGTCGCTATCGGTATGAAGAAAGAATACGACCGGCAGCTGCGCTGTCCGGTAGGCCTCAATGAGCGTTTCTACATTCTTTTCAAAAGCAAGATTATTGCGGCGTTCCCAACGCGGCGCTGCCTTGAAGGAATCCTGAGCATCGACTACGAGTAGGGCGGCTTGTGCGATCGGTACTTGAGTGGGATCCAGCATGAGTTCTCCTCTGCTGAAAACATTATCCTACGGTTTCGAGTGGAAGGACTAACGTGAAGCGAGCATTCGAAGGGCAAGTTTGGCTTCGCGATTCCGATGAGCGGCCTTGCGCAGCCAGTTCTCGGCTTCAGTTCGATCGGCCGCTACGCCATCCCCGGTCTGGTAGCGTAATCCCAGGTTGTACTGGGCGGCGGCGTTGCCGGCCTCGGCCGCCATTCTGACCCAGCGCGCTGCTTCGGCGCAGTTCTGATGAACGTAGCGTCCAATCTCGTAAGCCATTCCCAAAGTGAATGCCGCGGAATCGTCTCCATATTTGGCCTGGCGGCGCAACCCGTTAATTTCATAACGACTCAATTGGTGAACGACAGACGAGATAGCCGGGTCGGTAATTTGCTCGTGGCTGGTCGCAAGCGAAGGAGTCGGCGTAGGCTGCTTGGGCTCGACGATTTCGGGCTTCGCAGTGTCCTCAGAAAGAGCTTTCGTAGAAGCGGTCTGGGACGGCACGTTGGTATTGACAGAAGCCTCGGCGGTCGCAGGACTCGGCGTAGAGATCGCCTGCGCGCTCTGAAACGGCTGATGACGCCAAGCTTCGAGGAGCAGCAACGCCGCGATCAGTGCCAACACCCAAACCGGCGTCGCAATCGCGATCGCTCGGAGGGCCCGCAGAGGAAAGCTGACGCGAAAAGTCGACCCGCGATGGCGCAGACCAGCCAAAAACCGGTCGAAAGCAGCTCGAAAATCGAACGCGGGTTCTCGCTGCTCGGGCTGTATAAGTTTCGCTGGTTTTTCTACGACGACGGAAAGCGGCTGGGCGACTGGCGCAGCGGCGACTTGCGGAATCCCCTGCGTCTGGAGCGGAGCCGTGCTGACCTGGGTAGCCTTGAGCTCCACTTCGGCGGATTTCCGCAAAGCGTGCGACAGCAGCCCGGACAAAATGCGAACCGTCGTGGCGTTGTGACTCGAAAAAGCATCTGGACGTTTTGTGAACGCGGCCAACGCTCCCGCCACGTCGAACCCGTGGTAAATCGGCGCAACTAGCAACGAGGTTGTCCCGGCGCCGAAGTCTCCCACCCAGGATTGCTTGGATGCACTCGCTTCCTCTTGACCAGGCTTTCCGCTACCGGGCCACGCGCCCGCGAGGCCGAAGAGAACGGCCAGCCGTAGCTTTTCATCGTCCGAGGAGATGCCGGCACCGGCTCGATATGCAAACTCATCTTTTCTGAACAGCCAAACGGCTGCGCCCTCTGCCCCGGTGAATCTCAACGAAAGCGCGACCACTCGCCGAATGGCAGCATCCAGACCCAACGCACCAGTCTCAATTGCTTGTTGAGCCTCGACCAGTTCGGCCAGAAGCTCGTCGTCGGCAGAGCGAAGGCTAACCACTTCCGGCCTGCACTCAGCCTCACGAATCGGCGGGGGAAGTTCTATGACCTGCATTACAGGCTGCGCAACCTCCGGCAAATACGGACTTACCGGCTCCGCCATCTTTGAAGTTTCTTCGGGCGGGACAATCGTCTCGGCTTCAATGACCTGGGGATTGTGCAACTGATCGTGCAGACATTGGAGAACCCACGCGGCTGCCAGCAACTTCTCAAATGAAGGATCATCAAGGGCAACTCGCTGGTTCGTACCAGAGCTAGCTGGCGCAGCCATTCGGGGAGGGACCTCTCACAAAAATTAATCGGGCGGAAACCGCCACCCATTGCAGCGATAATACACCGTTTTTGCCATTCTCCAACGCGGAATTGGCCGTTGATGGCCCGGGGATAGAGCTAAATTCTTTCAGTACATCCCGAAATATCCCTGTTTGTTGGCATGCGGCCGGGCCGAATCCCTGAATAGCTGGAGAAGAAAGACTCTGGCTGCGGTATTCTTTAAGAATGCATCGTGCTTCGCCGCCGCGAGATCGGGAACTAATTCAGATTGTCGATGCCGCACTGGCCGACACGGCGCGCCGAAGCGGCAAGTGGCTAGCCTGCCGCCCCGGCTGCACCCAATGTTGTATCGGTGTCTTCCCCATCAACCAGCTGGACGTTCGTCGGCTCCGGGATGGACTCGCAGGATTGGCGCAGATCGCGCCGGCCCGTGCTTATCGCGTCCGCGAACGCGCGCGGGACGCGGTTTCCCGGCTGTCGAAAGATTTCCCGGGCGATCCAATCAGCGGCATCTTGCACGAAGGCGAAGACGCTGCGCAACGTTTTGCCGATTTTGCCAACGATGAACCGTGCCCCGCCCTCGACCCGGCAACTGGACTCTGCGAACTCTATGAAGCGCGCCCCATGACGTGCCGTGTCTTTGGACCGCCGGTGCGTTCAGAAGATGGCCTTGGCGTTTGCGAGCTCTGTTTTCAGGGTGCGTCCGACGCGGAAATCGCCGCGTGCGAAATGCGTCCCGATCCGGAAGACTTGGAATCCGCTTTGCTCCGCAAACTCGAACTAACTACCGGAGCACGGGGTGAAACCATCGTGGCATTCTGTTTAGCATCTTGATTCTTTGGATCGCACCTCGAGCTGTTCGACTCGGCGATTCTGCAATCCGATGAACCAGCAATTTGATGAACCAGCAATTTGATGCGTTGGTGCTCGGCGGTGGCGCCGCCGGCTTGATGTGCGCAATCGAGGCGGGCAAGCGCGGACGCCGCGTGGCTGTGATCGAGCGTTCCGAGGGCCCCGGCAAGAAAATTCTCATCTCCGGCGGCGGTCGCTGCAACTTCACCAACCTTCATTGCCGTCCGGAAAACTTCATCTCGGCTAATCCTCATTTTGCAAAATCTGCTCTGGCCCGTTACGCGCCCGCGGATTTCATCGCGCTGGTGGAGAAGCATCGCATTCCTTATCACGAGAAAACACTCGGACAACTTTTCTGCGATCACTCCTCCCGCAACATTTTGGAAATGCTCGAAGCCGAATGCCGCGAGGCGGGAGTTCGTCTTTTCTTGAATACCCCAATTCAACAAGTATCCAAAACGACGGAGTTTGTAGTTCGCGCCGGAGAAACAGAATTTCGCGCTCCTGTACTTGTGGTCGCAACCGGAGGGCTCTCCATTCCGAAAGTGGGCGCGACCGCATTCGGCTACGATCTGGCGCGGCAATTCGGACTGGCTATTCGCGAACCTCGGCCTGCGCTGGTTCCGCTGGTTTTCAGCGAAGCAGACCGCGAGCGCTATTGCGACCTTGCGGGAGTCTCAGCCGATGTCGCCGTTTCCTGCGGCAATCAGCGATTCCGCGAGAACATGCTGATCACGCATCGCGGCCTCAGCGGACCAGCGATTCTGCAGATTTCGTCCTATTGGAAACCGTCGCAACTGGTGGCAATCGATCTCGCGCCCGGCGAAGACGTCACCGCAGCTCTCGTCAAAGAGAACACTTCGAGAAGCGGCTTAGCGATGAAGTCGGCGTTAAATAAATTCTTGCCAAAGCGCTTCGCGAACCGCTGGCTGGATTTGCACTCTCCCAGCGCGTGGACGAACTCCGGGCTCGCAGACCTGGAGCATGCGCTCCATGCGTGGACACTAACTCCGTCCGGAACTGAGGGCTACGCCAAGGCGGAAGTGACCGCAGGCGGCGTGGACACAGACGAACTCTCCGCCAAAACAATGGAAAGCAAAAAAGTCCTCGGCCTGTTTTTCATCGGCGAAGTCGTCGACGTAACCGGACACCTCGGAGGGTTCAATTTTCAATGGGCATGGGCATCAGGCGCCAGTGCGGGCCGTGCCTTGTGAGTGTAGGCGCGGGCGTTCACACCCGTGAGGTTCCTTTGTGTACCTTCGTGTCCTCTGTGGTTAACGCTTTTACGCCAGTACTGCCTGATACTCCTCGTAAGCACCCTTGAAGTCGGTGATCTTGTGGTCCGACTCGAAATGCCAAATCCTGGTCGCGACTTCATCAATCAGATCGTGATCATGCGTGACCAGCAGCACTGTTCCGTGATAGCGCTGCAAAGCAATGTTGAGCGCGTTGATCGATTCCAGATCCAGGTGGTTCGTCGGTTCGTCAAACACCAGAACATTCGGCTTTTGCAGCATCAGTTTGCAGAAGAGAAGCCGCGCCGCTTCGCCGCCGGATAGAACATCGGTACGTTTCAGAGCGTCCTCACGCGGAAATAACATTTGACCGAGCAGTCCGCGAATCTCTTCGTGCGCAGCCGATGGATCCCATTGATGCAACCACTCGAACGCTGTCATATCTCCGTGAATCAAACTTCTGTGATCCTGCGCGAAGTATCCGACAGCAGCCTCATGTCCCCAAATCACTTTTCCCCCAGTGAGAAATGGCCCGTCATAGCCGCTGGTCTTGCGCAATTCGGCGTCCGGAACCGTGGGAGAATTTGCCAGCAACGCATTGAGCAAAGTCGTCTTTCCCGCGCCGTTTCTGCCCATTAACGCAATCTTCTCTCCCCGCGTCACGCTCGCCGTAAAACTTCGTACAACCTCGTTGTCACCGTAAGATTTCGTAATACCTTCAAGTTCAAGAATGTGTTTTCCCGAAGGTCGCTTCTGTTCGAACTTCAAGAACGGACGCTGGATGTTCGACTTGGCGAGTTCGGTCACCTGCAAGCGTTCAACTTCCTTACGCCGCGACTGCACCTGGCTCGAACGCGTGCCCGCCGAGAACCGCGCAATGAATTCGTTGAGCTGCGCAATCTTCTTTTCCCGCTGCGCATTTTGTCCTTCGATCTGCGAACGGATCTGCGTTTTGGCCACGACCATGTCGTCGTAACTGCCGGTATAGGTAATGATCGTCTGATAGTCGATGTCCGCAATGTGCGTACAAATGCTGTTAAGAAAATGGCGATCGTGCGAAATCACGATCAGCACGCCATCATAGTTATTTAGGAAACCCTGCAGCCAGTGGATCGAATCCAAGTCGAGGTGGTTTGTCGGTTCGTCGAGCAACAACGCCAGCGGATGTCCGAACAAAGCCTGCGCTAGCAGCACGCGGACTTTTTGTCCGCCTTGCAGCTCGCCCATTTTTCGCTCGTGCAGCTCGTCGCCAATATCGAGGCCTTGCAGCAGAATCGCAGCGTCACTCTCAGCGGTATATCCGTCTTCTTCGCCGACAATGCCTTCCAGCTCTCCGAGCTTCATTCCATCTTCATCCGTAAGCTCAGCCTTCGAATGAATGCGGTCGCGCTCTTCCATCGCCGCCCACAAACGCTTGTTGCCCATCATCACGGTGTCGATAACGCGATAGGCGTCGAAGGCAAACTGGTCCTGGCTCAAAACGCCGAACTTCTTCGGACGCACGACGGTTCCCTTCTGCGGATCAAGTTCGCCGGTCAGAAGGTGCATAAACGTAGTTTTACCTGCGCCGTTCGGCCCGGTCAGGCCATAGCGCTTGCCCGGCGTGAACGCCGTCGAGACCTCTTCAAACAGAACTTTGGCGCCGTAGCGCATGGATACATTGGTGACTGAAATCATGATTTCTCAAGGGAACTGCGGAAAAATTTGCCCACAGAAGGCGGGGACGCAGCTACTGTAGTTAGGATATCACGAGCAGGGGTTTAGTCCGCCGATTCCCCGATGCAAAACGCAATCTTAAGTCACGTGTTAGCCTTTTCTGGGTCAACCCGCTTCATATTCCGAGCGTAGTGAGGAATCTGCTTCGACCCGATTGCCATTCCGAGCGTAGCGAGGAATCTGCTTCAATACAATTGTCATTCCGAGCGTAGCGAGGAATCTGCTGTTCCGAGGAACTCATGAACGATGTTCGCTCTTCTCATATCGACCTCCAAGCCATTGCCAAACAAGTGATGGAAGGGCGCGGCTTCGATCCCGACTTCCCTCCCCAAGTTCCGCAGCAGCTTGCGGAACTGAAAGCGCATCCGCCGCAAGTCGCGCCAGGCCGTGACATCCGCGACCTGCGCAATCTGCTCTGGTCATCGATCGACAACGACACTTCAAGAGACCTCGACCAGATCGAGGTCGCCGAACGGTTGCCCAACGGAAACGTGAAAGTGCTGATCGGAATCGCCGACGTGGATGCCTTCGTGCCCAAACATACTCCGATTGATGAGCACGCTGCGCGAGAGACAACTTCCGTTTATACGGGCGTGCGAATTTTCCCCATGTTGCCGGAAGAGCTTTCGACCGGCACAACATCGCTTCTCGAAGGCGCGGACAAGTTGAGCGTCGTGATCGAGTTCACCGCCGATAACGCGGGCTTAGTGGTTGCCAGCAGGGTTTATCGCGCCATCGTGCGCAACAAAGCGCAACTAGCCTACAACGCCGTCGGAGGATGGCTTGCGGGCACCGGTCCCGCGCCCGCAAAAGTAACTGCGTCAACCGATTTGCAGGCGCAGCTCAAACTCCAAGACGAAGTCGCCCAGGCGCTCAGGAATCAGCGCTACAAGAACGGCGCCCTGAATCTTGAGACCGCTGAAGTGCGGCCGGTAATCTTCGATCAAGAGATCGTGGACGTCGCGAAGCAGGAGCGGAATCCCGCCACCGATCTGATTGAGGATTTCATGATCGCTGCCAACGGAGTCGTGGCGCGCCTCCTGGAGAAAGTATCGTCGCTGCGCCGCATTGTGAAAACTCCCGAACGTTGGGACCGGATTGTGCAACTCGCCGCCGAACACGGTGGGAACCTGCCGCCCGATCCCGACTCCAAGGCGCTCAACGATTTTCTAGTGAAACGCAAAGCGGCGGACCCCGATCATTTTGCCGACGTGTCCCTGGCGGTGATCAAGCTGATTGGTCCCGGAGAATACGTGCTGGAGCGGCCGGGCGATCCGGAGCAAGGACACTTTGGTCTCGCCGTTCAGGACTATACCCATTCAACCGCTCCCAACCGGCGCTTTCCGGATGTCGTCACGCAGCGGCTCATCAAGGCTGTGCTTGCCAGCGCACCTGCTCCTTATTCTGACGATGAACTGGAAGCCATCGCGAAGAACTGCACCGCGAAAGGGGATGCGGCGCGCAAAGTTGAACGGGAAATGTCCAAGCGCCTGGCGGCGGTTGCCATGAGCCACCGAATTGGTCAGACGTTCGACGCGCTGGTCACGGGCGCAACTCCGAAGGGCATTTTTGTTCGCGTGCTCGATCCCCACGTAGAAGGATTGCTGGCGCAAGGAGACAAAGGGTTGGACGTGGGCGACCGGTTGCGCGTAAAGCTGATCCGCGCCGACGTTCAGCGGGGGTTCATCGATTTCGCCCGCGTATAGGAACTCGTAGCTACCAAAACCAGACATTGCAAGCAATGTCTCTACAGGCTTTCTCTGTAGAAACGTAGCTTGCTACGTTTCTTGCTCTCACCCTTTTTTCTGTTCGAGCTCGGCCCAGCGCGAATACAAATCATCGGCAACTTTCTGGGCTTCGTCCATTTCAGCGTGGGCGCGCAGCAGGCTGGGTCCGTCGCTCGCGATCGCTGGATCTTCGAGTTGAACACGCTTTTCCTGCAATACTTGCTCGGCTTCGGCGACGCGCTCTTCGATGGTGGCGTACTCGCGGGCTTCCAGATATGAAAGCTTCTTTTTCGCCGCGGAAGGCTCGGCGGTCGTCGCACGTCGAGATTGGTTGCCGCTCGAACGCGCTGCTTTCGCTGGCTGCTTTCGTTCTGCTTGCCATGATTCCCATTGCGAGTAATCCGCAAATGGTTCCGCACCGCTTTGTCCGTCGAGACCAAGGACAATGGTTGAAACACGATCGAGCATGTAGCGATCGTGCGTGACCAGCACCAGCGCCCCGCGATATTCGAGCAGACTTTCCTCCAATATCTCGAGGGTCGGAATATCGAGATCGTTGGTGGGCTCGTCGAGCAGAAGCACATCGGCGGGCTGAAGCATGAGCTGTGCGATCAACACGCGTGCGCGTTCTCCTCCTGACAACCGGCCGATGGGTTGATTGAGTTGCTCGCCGGTGAAGAGGAATCTCGCCGCCCACGAGGCAACGTGAATCACATGGTCCTGATAAACCACCGAATCGCTGTCGGGAGCGAGCGCTCGGCGCAGAGTGACATCCGGATCGAGTTGGCGAGTTTGATCGAAGTAAACGATCCGCAACCACTCGGCTCGGCGGATTTCTCCAGTAGTCGCTGCAAGTTCTCCTCGAAGCAGGCGAAGCAGCGTGGTCTTGCCACGGCCGTTCGGGCCGACTAACCCGACGCGCATCCCGGCCGTGATCACGAAGTTGAGTCGGTCGAAGAGGGTGCGATCGGCGATTTCGTATCCGACGTCTTCAAGTTCGATCAGCCGCTTCGTCTTTCGATCGGTCGCCGAGAAGTCGATGTCCGCAGTCGCGGTGCGGGTTCTCACATTTAGGTCGGCGAGTTCGTTCATCAACTCGCCGGCCTTGTCGATTCGGGCTTTCGACTTGCGCGTCCGGGCTTTGGCGCCGCGACGCAGCCAGGCGATTTCATTGTGTACCAGATTCTCCAGCGCTTCCTGACGCTTCGATTGCGAGTGCAGGAACTCTTCTTTCTTTTCGAGAAATGTGCTGTAGTTTCCGCGCACGCGCAGCAATCCGTCGGGATACGCGCGATTGAGTTCCGCCATCTCGGTTGCGACATTCTCCAGAAAGTAGCGGTCGTGGCTCACTACTACGCAGGCAAATGCCGCGTCTTGCAGAAGCGCTTCCAGCCATTCGATTCCTGCAAGATCCAGATGATTGGTCGGTTCATCCAGCAGCAGGATGTCCGGCCCTTGCACCAGTGCTTCGACGATGGCGAGGCGCTTTTGCCAGCCTCCCGATAGCGCAGTGGCTTCAGCTTCGAGGTCGTCGAAGCCGGCGCGGCCGAGGGTTTCCGCGAAGCGGGTACCGCGTTCGGTCGTTGAGACTGCGGCGCGGTCCAACGCTTTCTCAACCACCGAGCGCACCGTGTCTCCGGGCTTGAACTTTGAGTCCTGCAACACGGTGGTGAGGCGGACACGTTTGCGAACTGCGATCTCGCCGCTGTCCAGATCCTCGTCGCCGGCGAGAATTCGGAGTAGTGTTGATTTGCCCGAACCGTTCGGACCGATCAGTCCGATGCGGTCGCCTTCGGTTACGGTGAAGGAGACGTCCTGGAATAGCACGGTTGATCCGAAAGATTTCGAGATGCCCTGTGCATTGATAATCGGCGCCACGGTTTGCTCGACTTCCCTCTGAGGGTCTTGAAAGAATTGGTGGACCTGGTCGGGTTCGAACCGACGACCTCTTCCATGCCATGGAAGCGCGCTCCCAACTGCGCCACAGGCCCACTGAGGAAGAATTGATGATCCGACGCGGAAATCCGGATCAGATAAATCAATTCTCGCTTACTGGGTAAGGTTAGTCAAACCCCGCGCGTGATTGCTTAGCGAATTGGGATTGCTGCAAGTGCTCCTTAATTTTACGAAAACTACGAAAATGGGTATGCTGAGGTCGAGCAATTCATGAAAATTCTCCCAGTCCAGGTCTGGCGCTATTGGATATTTCTTTTCCTGATAGCTTCGGCGGCGGCTCAGGTTGCGCCTGCGCCTGCCGCGCCTGCGGCCTCGGCTACGCCGGTTCCCTATGCTTCTGTCAGCCAACTGAATCTGCTGCTCTCGCAGTTGGAGCAAGTTGCGCAAACTACGCAAGTCGATCTGGCCAAGCTGCGAATCGAGAAGTGGAAGACCGATTCGAACACCAAGCACGGCACTCAGGCGGACGTCGAATCGCTGCAGCGCAATCTACAGATGGCGTTGCCGGAAATCATCGCTCAACTGCGCGCTGCTCCGGAGAACGTGGCGACCACTTTCAAGCTCTACCACAATCTGGATGCGCTTTACGACGTGTTCGGACCGGTAGCCGAGTCGGCGGGAGCTTTCGGTTCGAAAGAAGAATTTCAAACTTTGCAGAACGACCTCAGCGCGCTGGAGCGATCACGACGTGGCTTAGCCGAACGGATGGATACTCTGGCCACCGCGAAAGAAGGCGAGATAACTCAA
>Ga0210383_10000319_pt1 | contig 46655 bp, 37 predicted proteins | sample IncBWC14OmetaG_FD_160072 | JGI IMG/M metagenome (GOLD analysis project Ga0210383, IMG submission 160072) | Forest soil microbial communities from Barre Woods Harvard Forest LTER site, Petersham, Massachusetts, United States - Inc-BW-C-14-O ...
AGCAGAGGCCATCTTTTACCTCAGGAAGCGAACTTCCCGTGGTCTTATCCGGTATTAGCTCGTCTTTCGACGGGTTATCCCAGACTCTAAGGCAGGTTGTCCACGTGTTACTCACCCGTGCGCCGGTTTACTAGCCGTATTGCTACGACATTCTCCCACGACTTGCATGTCTCAGGCACGCCGCCAGCGTTCGTTCTGAGCCAGGATCAAACTCTCCATTATAGCTCAGTATATCCACCGTTCGAGACGCTGCTAACGCGTCAAGGAACGGTCGGACTGACCGCATATTAAATCAAAGAAATCGGTCGGGCATCGAGTCCATTTCTGGACCCCCGCCGCCGATTAAGGCATGCACTACTATTCAGTTTTCAAAGACCAACCCTTTTCAGGGCGAACGGAAACAGTACTCTTCTAATCCGGTCCGTGTCAACGGGCATGTGAGGATTTCGGAAGTGAAGTTTCCACAGGCCGCGCCGCAAAGCGCCGCCGCAGGGACAATCTACGCACAATCATGATCGGTGTAAAGCCCCCTCGCGAAAAAATCTCCCTCTTGCACAAAAGCTCCGGCGTCCGCTTTCATTACGCTACGCGTTCGTACTACAATCTGTAGCTGCTTGGATGCGTCATCTGGTTGTTTGTTTCGTCGGACGTGAGCGCGCTTTGACACCAATCGGCGGGGAACTCTGCAGGAAAAGGACATCGCGATGCGACGACTATTCAGCTTGGCGGCCTTCGGTTTCGGCTTCTATTATTTGTGGAACAACAACGACCCGGCCACCGAGATGGTGGCGGTCGGCGCGATGGGCGTTGCCCTGCTGCTCGAGTTCATCGGCACCGACTGATCAATTTTCAGCGGCGCGATTTGCGCGGATTCTGTACACTCCCAGGCAGCGGCGAAGGTTCCCCTCTAAGTGCGATCGGACCATTGGGAGCTTCGCTGTACGATTCATCTTCCAGCGTGACAATGAGCGACAGTTTTTTCTCGCGGCCGGGCGGTAAATCCAAGGGTGCTGTCGCGAGGCCGTCGTCGCCGACTAAAAAGTCCGCGGCCCAAATCGGCACGCCGCGTTTGGGCGTCCACCAGATACGATAAACCTGAAACGTGCCGGTGGGCTTGACTCCACTGACTTCGAGCATCGCAGCGTTGGCCGACTCGCTCATCGCCAGCGTTCCTGACGGGAGATCCGAAACCGCCGGTTGTCCAGGCGACTTGTTTTTTTCTTTCTCTTTTTCCGTCGGCGGAGCGAGTTTGATCGTACGAAGATCTGGCGCGAAGAGAATTTTTTCGAACACCTCGCCCGCGGTCGCGAGTTCGCGCACTGATCCGAGCTTGCGCTGCTCGACCGCCGTCTGATGGCGCAGACCGCGCACGGTGGCATTGAGTGCCGCTACCCGACGATTCATATAGTTGGCTTGCCGCGCGACCCTGCCGGCAAGTTCGGACGTCACGATCAGCAACCAGATCGTGACTGCGAGACACATTCCCGCAATCGCCTGCCACAGGCGGACGCGAAGAAATCGCGGCCGCGCGATGGTCTGCAGTTCTCCACCCTTACGGCCACCGGTGCCCGGTTCCGTTGCGCCCTGCCCCTTCGCGGCGGTCTGCATCGCGTCCAAGAATTCTAATTATGCCGAATAGGTAGCAGCTTTGTTAGCCACGTTATTTCTTATAGAAATTAAGATTACCTATGCGCCGAATTCAGGACGTTCATGTTCGCGCCACAGAACCCTTGATTGCACCGAATCTCATGAAGAACGAGATGCCGGTCGACGAGGGCATCGCGCGAACCGTGGTCGAGGCTCGCGAGACGATTCGCGAAATCCTCGCGGGGCGCGACCACCGGATGCTGTGCATAGTCGGGCCATGCTCGATACACGACCCCGACGCGGCGCTCGACTACGCGCACCGTCTCGCGAAGCTGAAGGAAGCCACCTCGGAACGGCTCTACATGATCATGCGCGTGTACTTCGAGAAGCCGCGCACGACCGTCGGATGGAAGGGACTGATCAATGATCCGCACATGGATGACAGCTGCGACATGCGCGAAGGATTGCGTATCGCGCGCCGGTTGTTGATCGAGATCAACCGGATGGGGCTCGCGGCAGGAACTGAACTACTTGATCCGATCACGCCGCAGTACATCGCGGACCTGGTCGCGTGGGCTGCGATCGGTGCGCGCACGACCGAATCGCAGACGCATCGCGAGATGGCGAGCGGGTTGTCGATGCCGGTCGGGTTCAAGAACACGACCGAAGGAAACCTGCAGGCCGCGATCAACGCGATTCAGTCGGCACGCCGGCCGCATTCTTTTCTCGGCATCACGCAGGAGGGCATGTCGGCGGTGATTCGCACGTCGGGCAATCCCGATACGCATGTCGTGCTGCGCGGCGGAAGGAAGCCAAACTACGACGCCGGCAGTATCGAGGAGTGTCGCAAGATGCTCGCCGACGCCGCACTCGAGCCGCGCGTGATCGTCGATTGCTCGCACGCACAGACCAGCAAGGACTTCACGAAGCAGCCGGAAGTGCTGCGGGCTCTGGTCGACCAGGTATGCGCCGGCAGCAACGCGATCATGGGCGTGATGCTCGAGAGCAATATCGAAGCTGGCAGCCAGCCGGTGAGCTCGAATCGCGCCAAGCTGAAGTACGGTGTGTCGATCACCGACCCATGCATCGACTGGCCGACGACTGAACGATGCATCATGGACGCCGCGTCTGAACTGGGATCGTCTTCCAAAACGCCTTACTGAGGAAGCCGGGGAATTGAGAGTTGGCCATTCGCCCCACCGTGCAACGGATTGGGCTGTGGCTGTTCGCTACAACCAGCGCGATATTCAGTTCCTCCCGTGAGCGAGTAGGCGACGAACTCGCTACGCCAGAACACGAAGACGGTGGTTCGCGGGATTCGTCGGCTACTCGTGGATCACATTTGGGATGTTGCTTCCTGACTACTGCCTAGATTCCCGCGGCGCACTGGAAAATCTGAAGAACATGCCCGCGATCCTCTGCTTGCGCCACCGGATGGGCGGATTCCGTGAGCCGAGCTAAACACCAATCAAAGACGGCTTGATTGCGGCCCTTCCTCGATCCGTTTAGTTTCTTCGGCGGGGCGGTGTGTGTGGCAACGAATGAGGCTGAAAGTACCTTCGTCTCCAGGCATGGCAACTGGTTCGCCGCCCTGTTGTACCTGTTCCTCGCCGTACTCTTGTTCGCGCGCGGTCTTTTCGCGCATCCCGGTTACGTCATCGGGCGCGAGACCGACCCGGCGCAGACGATGTGGTTCTTCAACTGGTGGCGATTTTCGATCGCACACCGACTGAACCCGTTCTTCACCGACTGGGTTTGGGCGCCACTGGGAATCAACCTGGCGTGGACGACCTTTGTCCCGCTCCCCGCGTGGTTCTCGATCCCTCTACAAGCGACGGTGGGCGAGCCCGCAACCTACAACATAATCGTGCTGCTGATGCCGGCGCTGGCGGCATTCACCGCATTTCTCTTATGCCGTCGCGTGACGCATGCGTTCTGGCCATCGGTCCTGGGCGGATACATCTTCGGTTTTTCTCCGCACATTCTTGGCGAAGTACTGGGGCACCTGGTTGTGATCGCGGTTTTCCCGGTGCCACTAATCGCGCTGGTCGCGCTCAAGCGTCTCGACGGCGAAATATCGAGGGCACGTTTTACCGCGATGCTGGCGCTGCTGCTGGTCACCGAATTTTTGTGTTCGGTGGATCTCTTTGCGACCATGACACTGGTCGCCGGATTTTCACTCCTGCTCGCGCTCATGCTCTTCAACGGCGAAACTCGTGTCCGGCTCCAACGCCTGATCGTTCCAATCATCGGCGCATACCTGATTTCCTCGGCCGTCCTCTCACCTTACTTGTACTACCTGCTCGCTCTCGGGCATCCGAATGGATCGATCTGGCCGCCGAGCAAGTTTTGCGCGGACCTGGTTGGATTCGTGGTGCCGCGACCGACGATTTGGTGGGGTTCGACGGATTTTGCAAGTGCAATCTCGCGCCGATTTGGCGGCAACATACTGGAGAATGGTGACTATCTCGGCGTCGTGTTGATCGTGTTTGTCGAGATATTCCGGCGCCGTTTTTGGTCGACGCCTATCGGCAAGGTTCTTACGATTCTGTTTCTTTCAATCGTCGTCGCCGCCATCGGACCGGTGTTGCACATTGCCGGCGCGCCGGGATTCCCGATGCCCTGGGCGATCTTTCAACGGCTTCCCTTTATCGAGGACATCCTGCCCGTGCGGTTCATGATGTACGCGTTTCTGGTCGTGGGGGTGATGACTGCGATGTGGTTCTCTGCGTGGTCGGCGCGTCCAATGGCAAAATTCGCGGCGGCGGCGATTGTCGTCGCCTCGATCGCGCCGGATCCACACGCTTCATTCTGGGTGAGCAGCCTCGATATCCCGGCGTTCTTTACCGATCGAACGTACGCAACTGAACTTCAGCCGCGCGAAATCATCTTACCGTTGCCATGGGCGCAGAAGGGCAACAGCATGTACTGGCAATTGAAAAGCGACATGTACTTCCGGATGGCAGGCGGATGGACGGGGACGTCGCCGTTCGAGTTCGATCGAATGCCTATCGTCAACTATTTTTTTGGCGAGGCCGACCTGCCGGAATCCAGCGATCAGCTCAAGGCGTTCCTTGCCAGGTTTTCCGTGGGCGCGATCGTCGCCGATCCATCGAACGGAAATTTGCGCAGTTTCCAACCGGCGCTCGATTCGCTGGGAATCGCGCCGGAACAATCGGGCGGTGTTCAGATCTACAAAGTTCCGTCGGAAAAGTTTGCGCCGTATGCGAAGCTGACCGGCGCCCAGGTCGAGTCGCGCGCGCTGGCGCTCAGGTTCGATGCTATTCTCGCGGCCGCGGCAAAATACATTGCCGGCGGAAACGATCCGCTGAAGATATCGCGGCTTGAATTGAAGCGTCTCAATCTTCTGCCGTCCGATTGGAATGTCGATCCTGCGCCTAATCTGCTCAACGACTGGTCGATTGGCGGCCTCGCGGGCGGGCGGATCGCGATCGTCATGCTGGGTTCTCCCGAGGGAATGAGACCGCTGCTTGAGCGCTATTCTGGTAAAGTTGACGAGCTGGAATTCCCGGCGCCTTCGCGATGGGATCCGCAATCGTCACCGTCTCCGGATCGGCTGGACAAGCTATTGATGATTCTCGACCGCGCGCAGCTCGAGACCGCAGCCCGCCAGCTTGCGGCATCGCCACCTCCCGAAATGACGACGCCGTTCCTCGGCACGGATTCACGCTGATGGATGCGCCTGATCGCGCGCGCCGCCGATTGCAATCGCTCTGTGCGTTCGGGCTTTATTTCGCGATCGCGGTTCTTTTGCTCGACCGCGGATTGATCGGGCATTCGGGGTACTTCGTCGGGCGCGACACTGACCCGCCGCAGACGATGTGGTTCTTCAACTGGTGGCGATTTTCACTCGCGCAGGGGCTCAATCCGTTTTTCACCGATTGGGTTTGGGCGCCGCTGGGAATCAACCTCGCGTGGACGACCTTCGTCCCGATTCCTGCCTGGTTCTCGATCCCTCTGCAAGTCACGGTCGGCGAGCCCGCCACCTACAACCTGATCATCACGCTCGCACTTCCGCTCGCGGCGATTTCGGCGTTTCTACTGTGCCGCCGCGTGACGGGAGCTTTCTGGCCGTCGGTGCTCGGCGGATACATCTTCGGGTTCTCGTCCTACATGCTCGGCGAGGTACTCACTCACCTTGACCTGGTCGCGGTCTTCCCGGTGCCGCTGGTCGCGCTGCTGACTCTGAAGCGACTCGACGGCGAGATAACTGCGCGAAGGTTCGCGATTGGGTTGGGCGCGCTGCTGACACTGCAGTTCCTTTGCTTCCCGGAACTCTTCGCCACGATCACAATCGTGGGAGGATTCTCGATACTGCTGGCGCTCGCGCTCTTCGGTAGCGACGTTCGCGCGCGACTCGTAGGCCTTATCGCGCCCGCGGCAATCGGGTACACAATCACCGCCGCCCTGCTCTCGCCTTATCTGTACTATCTGCTCGCGCACGGATTTCATCACGCTCAAATCTGGAAGCCTGGCGAGTTCTCAGCGGACCTGCTGGCGTTCGTGGTACCCAGCGAGACGGTCATGCTCGGCACGATGCCTGCGGCGACCGCGATCACGCGAACGTTCCAGGGCGATATTTACGAGAACGGCGCTTACTTCGGCCTTGCTGTCATCGTTTTCGTTGCAGTTTTCAGGCACCGCTATTGGCCCGAGCCCTTGGGAAAGTTTCTGACGATCCTGTTCGCCGCGCTGGTTATCGCGGCCCTCGGCCCGGCGCTGCATGTCGCGGGCAGGCAGGGAATCGCGTTGCCGTGGGCGATCTTCGACAAGTTGCCGCTGATTTCGATCGCGCTGCCCGCGCGCTTCATGATGTATGCGTTCCTCGTCGTGGCCGTGATGGCGGCGATGTGGTTCGCGTCGTCATCGGCAAGCGGAGTCGCAAAACTAGGGGCGGCGGCAATCATCGTGGCGTCCATCGCACCGAATCTGCACGAATCGTTCTGGGTAAACGATCTCCCAGTTCCCGCATTCTTCACCGAGCGCACCTACGCGACAGAACTCGCGCCCCGAGAAATCATCTTGCCGTTGCCGTGGGGGAACCTTGGCAACAGTATGTATTGGCAATTGCAGAGCGAGATGTACTTCCGAATGGCAGGCGGATGGACTGGGGCGTCACCGTTCGAATTCGATCGAATGCCGGTGAACAACTACTTCTACGGCGGGATTGACCTGCCCGAGGCGGGAGACCAGCTCAAGACCTACATCGCACGCTTCGGAGTGCAGGCGGTAGTCGCGGATCCAATCGAAAGTAATTTCGAAAGCTTCAAGCAGACGCTCGATTCGCTCGGGGTCACGGGACTGAATGAGAAAGGTGTGTGGCTTTACAAAATCCCGGACAACTCGTTCGCCGAGTATGCGAAGCTTCCGCCGGCGCAAGTCGAAGCACGCGCCAACGCGCTGCGATTCGACGCGATCCTCGATGCTGCCGGAAAATATTTAGCCGACGGACACGACCTATCGACGCTTTCAGCGCTCGAGCTCAAACGGCTCGACCTGCTGCCGCACGACTGGCTGGTCGACGCGGCGCCGCATGCTTACTTCGACTGGGCGATAGGAGCTGCGCCCGGCGGCCAGGTCGGCATCATCACCGTCGGCTCTTACGAGGGCGTGCGGCCGCTGATCGAGCGCTACCACCACGCCGCGTCCGAAATCGAATATCCGGCTCCGGCGCGATGGACACCCGACTCGCATCCGCGCCTTGATGTCGTGATGCCGATGCTGGTGGTTTTCGACTCCGCGCATCTCGCAGCCACGGCAAAGAACCTGCGCGATTCGCCGCCTCCAGAGCGCACGACGCCGTTTGTCGCCGGCGTGACTGCGGGCCTGGGACCGTCGGTACCCTAGCTGCGCGTCGATTCAATCCTGGCGCTTTTGTGCGCGTAGTTTTTCGCTGATCACCAGCGCGCTCAGCGCAGCGGTCTGCCGAACCGGAAACTCCGCGGGACGCCTGATCGTCTTGTAGCGAGCATCGAGCGCCGTGAGCCCGTTCATCACGCGCTCGCGCGCTTCGGCCAGCGTCGGACGGGGCATGATGCGGCGGCCGTTGTCGAACACGGTCTCCATCAACTGAACCGCTTTCAACGGGACCGGCTTGAACTCGCGCGCGACCGTGGTCGTACCCTCGTCCACGATTCCAACAAGGTCCGCGAAGAAAGATCCGCTCGGCGCGAAGGCGCGGAACAACTGCTTACGTCCCGGCGTTGAGACTTTTCCCAACGAGGTTTTCAGCCGGGCGCGATCCTTGTAGTCGACCAACTTGTATACGAAGTCTGCAGCCGGTGCGTCGTCGCTGACCGCAAGCGCGGTGCCTACTCCAAACGCGTCGATCGGCGCACCGGAGTCGACCAGTTCGGCGATTCGGTATTCGTCGAGATTACCGCTCGCCACGATTGCGATGTCGCCGAACCCGGCGTGATCGAGAATCCGGCGCGCCTTGCGGCTGAGGTCGTGCACGTCGCCGCTGTCCAGCCTTACGCCCTGGATTTTGACGCCCGCATCGCGAACCGACGCTGCCACTGAAGCCGCGTTCTCGACACCACGCGCCGTGTCGTAAGTGTCGACGAGCAGCGTGCTCAGAGTCGGGAAGCTTGCGACGAAATCGCTGAAAGCTTCGCGCTCGCGCTCATGAGCCATCACAAAGCTGTGGCTCATCGTGCCGAAAACGGGAATCCCGTAGCGCTTGCCCGCGAGCACGTTGGCGGTGCCGTGAAAGCCTGCCAAGTAGCTCGAGCGCGCCGCGATTAGCGACGCATCCGCGCCCTGCGCGCGCCGTGGACCGAAGTCCACGAGACGCCTGCCGCCGGCTACCGCGAAGCATCGCGCGGCCTTGGTCGCGACGACCGACGCGAAACCGAGCTGATTGAGTGCGAGCGTTTCGATCAGCTGGCCTTCGATCAGCGGCGCGCGAATCTCCGCGACGGGCTCGCCGGGGAAATAGATGGTGCCCTCGGGAATCGCGCGCACCGACCCGGTGAAGCGAAGCGTCGATAGAAATTCGAGGAATGCGGGCTTGAAGAGGTTCAGCGAACCGAGATGCTCGATCGCGGCTTCGTCGAAGCGATATTCCTCGAGCGCCTCGATCAACCGCTCGATTCCCGCCGCCACCATGAAGCCGCGCCCCGGCGGCATTCGGCGCATCGCGACTTCGAACGATGCCATGTCGTTGAAGCCGTGCTCAAAGAAGGCCGCGCTGACCGTGAGTTCGTAGAGATCGGTGAGCAGCGCGACCTCGGCCGGCTCGAGTCGGAGATCTATCGGCATCCGCGATCTCTCCTTCTCACCCGCAACAAATGCGATGCTCCCTGCTAACGCGGAGGCTCCGGCGGTGTGGGCGGCTTCGGCGCGGGCGCGTTTTGCGCAAGCTCCTGTACGATGCGCGTTTCGCCCATCGGGCGATCGCGCAGGATGTCTGCCATCCGCTTGAGCCGTTGATCAACAAGATGGTTAATCGTGCCGGGCTGGTCGATCGTTCCCGCGCGCACGCCCGTCAAAGTCTCAATCCCGCGATCGATCGTATCGATCGGGTAGATGTGAAATTCGCCACGCTCGATGGCTCCAGTCGTCTCCGGATCGAGCATCAGGTTCGAGACGTTTGTGCGCGGCACCAGCACGCCCTGTGTGCCGGTCAAGCCGATCGCCTTGCACACGCGGTAGAAGCCCTCGACCTTCTGGTTGACGCCGCCAATCGCCTGCACGGTGCCGTATTGATCGACCGAACCCGTCACGGCGAGGTCCTGGCGCAGCGGCACTCCTGACAGAGCCGACATCAGCGCGTAGAGCTCGGTTGAGCTGGCGCTGTCGCCGTCGATTCCCGAATAAGATTGTTCGAAGGCGATGCTCGCCGTCATCGCAATTGGATGCTGCTGTCCGAATCGCGCGCGGAGGAAACCGCTCAGGATCATGATTCCCTTGTCGTGCGTCGATCCCGACATCCGCGCCTCACGCTCGATGTTGATCACTCCCGCCTGGCCCAGCGCAACAGTCGCCGTCACGCGCGACGGCCGCCCGAAGCTGTATCCGCCGACGTCCAGCACTGCCAGGCCGTTGATCTGTCCGACACTCGTGCCGCGAATATTTACGATGAACGTGCCGTCCGCGATCAGGCGGCGGATTTCTTCCTCGATAAAATTGAGCCGCAGCATACGCTCACCCAGCGCCCGCTCGACATGCGCCGCTGTCACTCGCTGCGCTACTTCATTGCGCGCGAAGTACGCCGCCTCGCGCGCCAGATCGTCGATCGGTTCGAGCATCGCCAGCACTCGCGATCTGTCACCCGCCATCCGCATCCCGAACTCCACAATCTTCGCCAGCGCACCCGCGTCGAAGGGCAGCAGATTCTCCTTGCGCGCCAGCGCTCCCACGCGCGCCGCATAGTGCGCCGCCGCCGCGCCGTCAGCCGCCACCGACGGTCGCATCTCGGCTTTTACTTTGAACAGATCCGGGAAATCCGGATCGTAAAAGTAGAGCATGTTGTAAAGGTACGCCCCGCCCAGAGTCACGACCTTGTTGTGAATCTCGATCGGCTCCGGCTTGAGTCCGCTCATCGAGAAAAACGGCAGCGGCTCGAAAGTCTCCAGCGTCATGCGCCCCGACTTGAGACTGCGCTTGAGCGTTTTCCAGACACCCGGCTCGACCACCGCATCTTCGAGATCGAACACCAGAAAGCCGCCGTGCGATTTCAAAAACGATCCGCCGATGATGCGCGTGAAGTTCGTCCCCGACCGTCCGAGCGGATCGATCCAGCGCTCGATCGTGCCGAACAGGTTGCGATACGTCGGTGCATCCTCGAGCACCACCGGTGCGCCGCGCGTCGCCGAGTTGTCGACCATCACGTTGACCTGGTAGTCGAACCATCGCGCGCCATCTTCGACTGCGGGCGGCCGCGGAGTCTGCTCGGCCGTCGGCTGCTCGCGGAAGCGATCGAGATTGCCGAGCATGTGTTCCGCCACTTCGTCGAGGTATTTATCGATCGCAGGATTATTAAAGTGATGCTTTAGGTCCTCGACTGACGGCGTGATCAGCCGCGCCGCGAACGCGCGCTCGATCGAGCGGATGTCCTCGATCAGTTCGCGCATCATTTCCTGCTGCCGCAACGTCAGAGTCGCCAGCTCGTCCTGCAGCTCGCCTTGCAGTTTCGCCAGCTGCTCGCGCTCAGCGTCGGTCTTGGCCGCCATCGCCTTGTTGAGCGCCTCGGGCGACTCGGGCATCTTGCCGTCGATGAGCGGGATGAAAATGACCTGGCCGCTAGGCGCGCTCTGAATCGCGAAGCCGCGCTCACGCGCCCGCGTCTCGAGCGTGCCAAATAACTCCTGCGCGCGCTTGTTGTACTTATCGCGCAGCGCCGCGCGCTCCTGGTCGAAGTCCTCGCGCCGGAACGCCTTGGGCAACTGCTCGAGCACGAATGCGACCAGCTCCGTCATCTTCGCGCGCAGTTCAACGCCCTGACCGTGGCGCAGGTAAATCGCCACGGGAGATTCGGGATTGCGAAAATTGTTGACGTACACCCAGTCGCCGGGCGTGGGCATCGTCGCGGCTTTTTCGGCGAGAATGCGCATCACTGTTTCGCGCTCATGTCGCGAGCGCAGTCCGCTTACGTAAACGTTGTAGCCGGGCGCGTCGATTCCAATCGCGAGACGTATCGCATCGAGCGCCCGGCTTTGCCCAAACAACTCGCAGTCGCCATCGCTGGCTGCGGCGCGTTCCAGCGAGACCGCGTCGAGCGGCACGCGGGCCTTGAGCTCGGAAGAGTTAAGCTCGGCCGGCGGCGGTACGTGAATCAGCGCGGCGCTGGCGTCGGTAGCGATGAGGTCGCTCTTGTCAGTCATATCGGTTGCGGCATTGGCGGCGCGCGACTACGAAGCCTTGAGCGCGATTCGCCGGCCTTTCTTCTTCGGCAGCGCGATAACCAACGTGCCGTCGGACCACTTCGCGGTCGAGGCTTCGCCGTCGATCGCGTCAGAAAACGAAAATGAACTTTCGAGCGTGCCACCGAGTTTGTCCGGCACTCGAACGGCCAGGCGCTGGCCCGAAACTTCGGCCTGGATTTTTGCGGGATCGACGCCGACCGCCGCCACGCGGACTTCGTAACGATCTGGATAGTCGATGACCTGCGCGCGCTCGAACTCGAGTGCGGTGGCCCCGCCCTTCCAGCGGTCGATCAGTATCTCGTCGAAGAACTCGTCGAAGGCGCGCTCGAAGTCTTCGATCAATCCGCGGCTGCTAGCCATAGACGTCAGTTTCCCATGATTTCGCGATAGAGTGCCAGCGCGCAAATTCGAGTCCGGACGTCGCCCCCAAACGTCCCTTGCCACCATTGCCGTCGCGGCGTTATGGTTCGTGTGTGCCAACCTTTTCAAAAATTGTCGCCGCCACCGATTTTTCCGAAGACTCGAACCTCGCGCTCGGCTTCGCCCAGGAACTTGCACAAAAGTTTTCGGCCGATATCGTGCTGCTGCATGTCGATCAGCCGCTCGCGCCCGTCATGATGACACCTGAGCTCGGACCGGCGATGGATGTCGGCGCGATGGGGCGTATCGCCGAAGAGCAGCGGATGCTCGCGCAGAAGGAGCTCGACAAGATCGCGGGCAACCTGCGCGGCGCGGGACTCAAAGTAAAGGTTCAGCTCAAGGTTGGCTCGCCGTTCCTGGAAATCCTGCACACGGCGCAGAGTGAGAACGCCGACTTGATCGTGCTCGGCACTCACGGCCGCACCGGCCTCGCGCACGTCCTCATGGGCAGCGTCGCTGAGCGCGTCGTGCAAAAGGCGCCGTGCCCGGTCCTGACGATTCGTCACCCGGACCGCAAGTTCAAACACCCACTCGACAAATAGGCAGCGTTATTTCCCCGTAAACTTCGGCGCGCGCTTCTCTACGAACGCCTTCACGCCTTCTTTGAAATCTTCCGATCGCGTCATCATCTCCATCGACGCGTCGTCGTCGCGCACGCCCGTGGCGAGGTCGGTGAACAGATGCTGGTAGATCATCTTCTTCGCTTGCGCGACTCCGAGTGGTGAGCACTTGGTCGCGATGCCCGACGCCACCTCGTGCACCGTCGCCATCAGCTTGTCCTGCGGCACGACGCGCGTGACCAGCCCGATTTCGAGCGCCTCGTTCGCATCGACCAGCCTGCCCGTGATCGCCAATTCCGTCGCGCGCGCCAGACCGATGATTCGCGGCAGCATCCAACTACTGCCGTGCTCGATCGCGAGTCCGCGCTGCGTGAAGATCAACCCCATTCGCGCATTCTCCGACGCGATCCTGATGTCCTGGTAGAGGCAAGTCGTGAAACCGAGCCCCACGCACGCGCCGTTGATGGCGCCGATCACCGGCGTGTTGAGTGCCAGCGGCCACGAGTACGACGTACGGTAATCGGCGCGCTGCGCTGCTAGCCATTCGTCGGGGCCGTCTGCGGTTCGCGCACCCGCGTGGCCGGCCGCGATGTTCGACAACGCCGTCATGTCGGCGCCCGCGCAGTAAGCACGCCCCGCGCCGGTCACGATGATCGCGCCGATCCCCGGGTCGCGCTCGGCATCGAGCATCGCCGTGCGCATCTCCGCGCCCATCTTGGGCGTCCACGCGTTCATCTTCTCGGGCCGATTCATCGTGACGGTCGCCACGCGATCTTTTTTCTCGTAAATAATTTCAGCGAAGTCCATTTGATTACCTCCGACGTTTGGCTCCGCGATCAAAGCACTTCCCATTCACGAAATCTAATGGCCTGCGATCGCGCTCAAACGTGCCTTTCATCCGTTCGCGATGGCTGTTAGTAAAGCCGTGATGTTGACGCCGCGCCGGATCCAACTCTGCACCCTCGCGCTCGCACTATTTGCGGCGACGCCTTCGTACGCCGTTGACGCATCCGCCGTTGGTGTCCACGGAATGGTCGTGTCGGAAAGCGAGGATGCCGCGCGCGCCGGCGTCGAGATCCTCAAACAGGGCGGCAACGCCGTCGACGCTGCGGTAGCCACCGCGCTGGCTGTCGGCGTCACCAATCCTGCTTCGTGCGGAATCGGCGGCGGCGGCTTCATGCTCATCTATATAGCGAAGACTCACGGCTTCTACGCGCTCGACTATCGCGAGACCGCGCCGCTGCAAGCCCGACCCGACATGTACATGCGCAACAGCAAGCCCGACGAGGACCTTGCGCGCGATGGAATCCTGGGAGTGGGAGTGCCGGGCGAAATCGCCGGCATCGACGCAGCACTTCGGCGCTTCGGCACGATGAAGTTCCAACAGATCGCGGCGCCCGCGGAGAAACTCGCCGCCGACGGCTACGCTGCGAGTCCGCACCTGGCCGGTGAAATCGCGATGCTCGCGCCCAAGCTAAAGACCGACCCAGGGTTGAGCGAGGTCTTTCTGAAACCCGACGGCGCCGCGCCCAAAGCCGGCGACACGATCTTCGAAAAGAATCTCGCCGCGACGCTGAAGAGCCTCGGCGACGATCCGGTCGCAAATTTCTATCACGGTGAAGTAGCATCCGCGCTCGTCGCGTTCATGAAAGCGCACGGCGGATTGATCAGCGCCGCCGACCTCGCCAGCTATCGTCCCGACTGGCGCGATCCTGTTCGCCGCCGCTACGAGGGCTACGAAGTCTATACGATGCCGCCGCCGTCGTCGGGTGGCGTCGTGCTTGAGATGCTCGGTGCGCTCGACTCGGGGCATCTCGCCGGGCTCGGTGTCAACTCGCCGCCGTACCTTGCGCGCCTGATCGAAGTGATGCGCCAGGGCTTTATCGATCGCGAGCAGTACGCCGATCCGGCGTTTGTAGGCGTGCAGATTCAGAAGCTGCTGACTGACACGAACATCCTGCAGCTGCGCGAGCGCGCACTGCATCCCAAGGCTTCGCAGCCGACGCCGGCTGCAGCGCACGATCACGGCACTTCGAATCTGCTGGTCGCGGACAAGGACGGCAACGTCGTCGCGTTGACGACCACGATCAATACCGTCTTCGGCGCAAAGATGAGCGTGCCAGCTCTCGGCCTCATCCTCAACGATGAGATGGACGACTTCGCCGTCGCACCGGGAGTGCCCAACGCGTACCACCTCGAAGGCGAGCTGGCCAACCAGGTGCGGCCCGGCAAGCGTCCACTCTCCTCGATGACGCCGATGATCGTCACCAAAAACGGCGCCCCTGTGATGACTACCGGCGGCTCCGGCGGCCCGACCATCATCAGCGGCGTGTTGCAGGTCGCGCTCAATATCCTCACGTTTCATCTCGATGCAGCGAGCGCCGTCGCGGAACCTCGAATTCACGAGCAGGCCGCGCCCGACGTCGTCATCGTCGAGGAGGCGATGCCCGCGGCGACGCGCACCGCGCTCGAGCAGATGGGCTACAAGCTCAAGGTCGTGCCGAATCTGGGCGCCGTCGGCGCAATCACGATAGCGCCGGCAAATCTTCGTGGCGCGTTCGATCCGCGCAAAGGCGGCGGCGCAATCGGCTATTAGCCATCGCCTCGGCACGTTAGACTCAACCCTCGTGTCCGGGATCGCTCGCAACGAAACCTCGTCGCCGTCCGTAGCCTCGCCGTCAGCGCCCGCGACATTGCGCGCGTACGACCTCGCCGCAGTCCTCGCGCTGTCGCTCGCAGTCTGCATGTTTCATCTCGGCTCGTTCGGCCTCTGGGAGCCCGACGAGGCGCGCTACGCGGAGATTGGCCGCGAGATGCTGCAGAGCGGCAACCTGCTCGTGCCGCATCTCAACTACGTCGCGTACGTCGAGAAACCACCGCTGCTGTACTGGTTGACAGCGCTCTCCTACTGGATTTTAGGTGTGTCGGAATTTGCCGCGCGGCTGCCGGTTGCACTCTCCGCGATCGCCGGGATACTCGCGACATACTTCTTCGCGCTGCGCGCGTTCGGCCGGCGCCATGCGATTCTCGCGGGCGCGATTCTCGCGACTACTCCGCTGTACGCTCTGATGGCGCAGGTGCTCACCACCGACATGACGCTCACCGCGCTGGTGACGATCGCGACTTTCTCGCTTTACCTCCATTGGCAGGAAGGCGGCCGGTGGTGCTGGCTCGCGTACGTCGCGATGGGCCTCGCCGTCATGACCAAGGGCCCGGTCGGTGCGGCGCTGCCGATTCTCTCGACGCTGATGTGGCTGGCGTTCAGGCGTGAACTGCGCGGCGCGATCGCGAGGTTCCGCGCGATACCGGGTCTTCTGATCACGATGCTGATCGCGGCGCCGTGGTTTATCCTGATGACGATCCGCGAGCCGGGCTTCGCCGACTTCTACTTTGTCGGCGAGCACATCAGGCGAGTGTTCGAGACCGACTACAGCCACAGCGAGGCTTTTTACTTTTACATTCCTGTGCTCGCGATCGGGCTGCTGCCGTGGTCGCTGCTGGTGCCGTTCCTCACGTGGCGCGAGAGTGCGCGCAATCCGGCGCGCGGCTTCTGTGTAGTTGCCGCCGGCGTCACCGTTGTTGCCTTCTCATGCTCGAGCGCGAAACTGATTCCGTACGTCCTGCCCGCCGTTCCGCCGCTCGCCGTGTTGATTGCCGACGGGCTCGTGTCGTGCGCATGGCCGGCTGCGGAATCACGCGCCGCGCGGCGGCCGCCCGATTCGCGGATATTGATCGAGAGCGGTCCGATGCTCGTGTTGCTGGGCGCCGGCGTGATCGTCGCGGCAATCGCGGCGCCGGAATTTCGCACGCCGTACGTGATGGTGGTGCGATCCGTACTTTATGCGATCGGCGCGATTCTGCTCGTGGGCGGCGCCGTCACCACGACGATGTTCGCCACTCGCCGCACCGCCGCCGGCCTTGGCGCGATCATTGTTACGCTCGCTATCGCGCTGATTGCTGGGGGATGGGCAAGGATGGAAGCGGAGCCGATGCGATCGTACGCGGCGCTCAGCCGCGCAATCGCCGCGAAAGCGCCCGACGCGAACATCATCTGCTACCATCGCTACGTTCAATCGTTGCCGTTTTACAATCGCAAACGGGTCGTGCTGGTTGGCGGGCGAACCGAACTGGATTTCGGAGCGCGGTTCGACCCGGACGCGCACGAATGGTTCATGAACAACGACGAGCAGATGTTCCGCCAATGGGAGCAACCGGGACCGGTCGTCGTGGTGCTCGACGCAATCGATCTGGCGCGGATGAAGGAGCGCTTCGGCGACTTCGACGTGATCGCAGTCGAAGGAAAGAAGCGCGCAATTTTGCGACGTGAACGAATCTCGCGGCGTGAGCCAATCACCGTCAACTGAGCGCGGCGCACCGGGCCATCCGTATCGCGGGTTCGCGATGCGCGTGGGGCTGGGACTCGCGCTGGTCGCCGTATTGTTGTGGCGCTACGACGCGCGGCCCATTTTCCGAATCCTCAGCCGCGAGCGCGCGGACTGCTTTGCCGCGGCGATCGCGATCTATCTCGCGGGCCAGGCGCTGAGCGCGTACCGATGGCAGTTGTTGGCCGCGCTCTTGAAGTTGCATGGCCGGTATCGCGAATTTCTCGCCTACTACTTCGTCGGCATGTTCACGAATCTGTTCGTGCTGGGATTGGTCGGCGGCGACGCGGCGAAATCGGTTTACCTCGGACGGCGGCATGGCCGAATGGGCGAGGCGATCGCGTCGGTCGTCGCAGATCGCGCCGTTGGATTGCTCGGCGTGTTCTGGCTGGTGGCTATTGCGGCGACGCTTCTGAACCTGGCGCCGATTCCGTCCTGGGTGACGTCGGCAGCGATCGTCGCCGGTGCGATCACGCTCGCAGGATTTCTTGCATCGCCGCAAATCGCGCGGCTGATTCATTTGATGCCGCGGCCGGTCCGGCGTGCCGGCGGAATCGTCGCGCCGTATCTACATCATCCCGCAGCTCTGATTCCGTCGATCGCGCTGTCGATTGTCCTGCAGATCAGTCTGGCGGTTTGTCAGTACATCCTTGCGGTCGGCCTTGGGCTTACGGTACCGCTCTCGCTGTTCATCCTGTGCGTCCCGATAGCGAACGTGTTTGCTAGTCTGCCGCTCACCTTCAATGGGCTGGGTATTCGCGAGTGGGCCTACCTGGCGCTGTTCGGAGCGGCCGGGATGCGCAAGGAAGATGCGATCGCGCTGGGACTGCTCTGGTTTGCGGCTACGATCGCCGGCGGACTAACCGGCGGAATCGCGTTCGTGACTACCCCTGCGCCGATCGCGAGCGAAGAGTGAGGACGGTCGGCGCGTTTAGTGGCGCGGGCCGCCGTGCCCGCGGCTGAATTTGCACCCAGGGAATCGCGGGCACGGCGGCCCGCGCCACTGAAACCGCGCCACTAACAGGCACACCAACCAACAGGCACTAAGATGATTCGGGCTTGTACCAATCTGGAGATGGACCGGAGATAGCCTCGATTGCGGGCACGAAGGTGCGATCCAGTTCTGCAACGAGTGCTGCGAGGTTTTCGACGATCTGTTGCCATCGTTCGGGACCGCCGATCGGGTATTGACCACCCATTGCCGCGCGGCGGGCGACTGGGAGGAAGAGCGTAGCTTTGAATCCGATGCCTTCGATCATACCCTGCACTCGAAAAATCGACATGATCAAATTGCTCCAGGTGCCGACGTCGAGATGGAGCTCCGCGGTCAGATTGCCCGGCGTGCGACGACGCATCGTGAAGGTCCCGGCGGATTCACTGCGACAGTCGTAGCCCATCGGTGTGAAGGCGAGCAGCAGGCCGGGCTTCTTCGGCCCGGACGTCACGCCAACTGCATGAGCTTCCTGGTTCGGGGGCAGATCATGCGGTGGATTTGCGCGATCGAGAATCTCGCTCATCCGGGCCCGGTAGTCCTGCACGACCGCGCGAATCGCCGCCGCCTTTTCGGGCGAGACGGTTTCGATCGAAGGGCGCTGGGCAGTCGGCGCCATAACGATTGGCATCTGGATTGTCTTCTTCACCTTGCCGCACGCAGCCAACACCGCGGCGATCGATTCGGGCATCGCAGGCAATTTGCGCGCGCCGGGATCGGCCTCGACCAATGTCAGCGCCGAGACGGATCGATTGCGACCATTGACCCACCAGGAGTCGGTCACCGTGATACCGGGTGCGCGGCCGTCCGGCGTCGGAGGTATCGAGGTTCCGGCGGAGAAGGCCGGTACTGAGAAATGCATCGCCAAATTGTGAAATGGAAAACTTCTCGGCACGCCGCGCGCGATCTCGAGCAGGATACTGAAGTCGACTGGATCGCCGGCGGCACCGGAACTGGTGCGATTCGAGATGATCCTTCTCTCGTGAGCGACCGCGCCCGGAGCGCCTGCAGGCGCAGCGACGGTCTGTGCGAATCTCTCCAGAACGGGAAAACGCTTGATCACGCGGGCAACGCTCGAGACGCCACCTGCAATCGGCGAGTCGGCCATCACGAACTGGACCTGAGGATCGCCGAAATGCGCCGCGAGGATGGCCGCGTGGACCCGCTCGACGACGGTAGCCAGGGGCTCTTTGCGGCTGGCGGCGAAGGTCGTGAATAATGCGAGCTGCATGGCTGAGTGTTCCCCAAGGAACGTGCCGCCAGCATAGCTTATGACGGAATCGGACCAAAACGTCGCTATAGGGCTAATTATGGTAGCTGATGGCGGTCTTAGCCTCTTTTTGTTGCCAACCTGCTCATAACTACCTATTTCAGCCGCTAAAGTGTGTTGTCACGTGCGATTCCCTGTGATAATTCAGAAGCAACCACCTGTTCCAGCATCGATTTGAGGATTGGGGAGGTCCGAGATGAAGCGCACGGTTTGGTCGCTATTGCTATTTGTCGCGGCGGGCTTGGTGATTTTCGCGCCGCATGCCATCGCACAGGACGATGCCTCCCCGGCTCCCCTGAACGGATATTACACCTACGGAAAACTGAAGGGCGTCACTGCCGACGAGGCGATTCGCGGGGGCGCGGCCGCGACCTCGGTCCCGATGTGGAGTTATAGCGTCATCTCGAGCCGCGACGAAAATCAGTATCCCGGCGTCATGATCGGACGGAGCCCGTTTTTCCACGGCGCTCGTACGACCAACATCCCGGTCGTGATCATCCCGGTTAAGTTCACGATGACCGATCACGCTTCGGGCGGCGCCACCGTGTACGATCCCTCGGCCGCCGATGCTACCTGTTCTCCGCATGGGACAGCGCTGGCCCTGCTACAAGCCTCTCCAATATTGACCGCGGCGAATTTCACCATGCCTTTCAGTGGCGGTATAAACGTGGGCAGCGGCCAGTACATCGACGAATTCCAGCGCGCCAACTTCTGGTCGCATGTCTCGCCGACCGGAAATCGCTTCCACACGACGCTTTCCCCAGTCACAGTGGCGCCCACGCAATCTGTGGCGGTGCCGGCTGGAGACGGCAAGGGATATGCGTCCGGCCCCGGATTTTGCGGGTCGCTGGGCGGACTGAACGGCGCTTGGTGGGATCCGGTGATTTTCGTGGGAGGTGGCGGCGGCGAGGCGCAGACGCTGATCACTAACTTGACGAGTGCGGGAACTATCAAGCCGACCCAGTTTCCGATCTTTCTCTTTTACAACGTGATCATGAACCAGGATGACGAATCTGAGTGCGGTAGCGGCTGCGCGCTCGGCTACCACAACTCCCAGAACTTTCCGGTACAGACCTACGGGGTGATTGATTGGGACACTACCGGTCTTTTCACCGGATCTGGCCAGACAACCGGGAACAGTTCTGTCGCGTCGCACGAGGTCGGCGAATGGATGGACGATCCGCTGGGCACCAACCCGGTCCCATCGTTTGGCCATATCGGACAAGTACAGGGCTGCCAGAATAACCTCGAAGTGGGCGACGCTCTCAGCGGCACAGTGGTTCCACCGGTATCGGCCGGAGGCATGAACTACGATTTGCAGGAGCTGGCGTTCTTCTCGTGGTTCTACGGCGCTCCGTCGATCGCAGTTGACGGCACGTTTTCAGACAACGGCACCTTCGCCAGCGATGCAGGCGCCATATGCGTTCCCTAGGACAATTGACGCTGAGAGGGAGAGCACAGGAAATGGGGGCATACATGCGTAACGGATCTCTGCGCATCCTTGTCGTTGCTATAATTGTGATTCTGTTTGCGACAACCGGGGCTCGCGCGGACAGCGTTTCCGTGGTGACCAACCTCGGCGCGCTCGGCGCCACTGATACCATTGCGTGGTCGCAACTAGGTGTCGACGCGACAGCTCTGTCGGCCACTCCTGGTTTTACATCCACACACGGAATAACCGGATCGGTTTCCCTGCAAGGTGCGAACAGCCTCGTCGCAGTCGTGTGCCCCGAGACTCTGTGCAGTTGGAACCCGCAGGGCCTTAGCGGATTCTCCACCGGCGACAGCCTGATCTGGACCGCGGATACCGGCAACAGCGGCAACGGTCCGCTCTCGCTGATTTTCACCTCCCAGAACGTGGCGGGTGCAGGCGCGCTCATCCAGTCCGACGGCCCCGCTCAATTCACGGCGTCGATTCAGGCGTTCGACAGCGGCATGGCCTCGCTTGGAGGTCCGTTCAGCGTAGTGAGTGACGGGAGCGGCGACGCCACCTTCATCGGCATCCTCGACAGCACTGCGGCCAACATCCACGCTGTCACATTCAGTATCACGAGTTGCACAGGCGACTGCACGGACTTTGCGATTGATACGGTATCGTTGAAGGCCTCGACGGGTCCGACTCCGACGCCGACCATCACCGCAACCCCGACCCGGACCGCAACGCCAACACCGACGATCAGCGCCACGCCAACGATCTCCGCGACACCAACAAAATCTATAACTCCGACGGCGACGATCAGCGCAACGCCGACGATATCTGCGACTCCGACGGCGACTGCCAGCGCAACTCCGACGGTGACGGCCACGGCGACGCCAACCGCTACGCCGACCCCCGGCGCCGGCATCCTGAAGATCACCCCGCCGAACAAAAGTTTCGGCAACGTGAAAGTGGGTAAGGCGAAGAAGCAAACGTTCACTCTCAGCAATCCTGCCAAGAGTGGACCGCCAATTGTTTTTGCGAGTGGAAATGCTTTCACTGTTCCGCAGACCAATCCGCAGATATTTGGATTCCCGACGACGGGCGCCACTACCTGCCCTCAGCAACTTTTCCCCAAGAAGAAATGCAAGTTGAAGGTCCTGTTCATTCCGCAAGCGCCGGGCCAGTCGTACAGTTCGGCCGTGACGATCATGGACAATGGGACGGGCGCTCCCCAGACGATCCCGCTGAGCGGGTCGGGAAAATAACGGAAGGCCTGTTCGAATCGCAGAGCGCTATTTCACGGCGGCGGGCGTAGCGCTCGCGGGCGTTAGGACCAGCCGGCCCGATGCGAGGTCGCTCTCGACTTCGCGCGCACGGTCGAGAGCAGAGGCGGGGATTTTCGATTCCAGCTTGGGATTGAAGACGACGCTCACCATGCCGTCCTGCATTCCGAATTCGAGCATTCCAGGGTGAAAGGTCTTCTCCTTTACTTCGGTTGCGATTTTCAGAAAAGCCATCGGAGTTGAAGTGACGGCGCTGGCGAGGACCACGTCCGGCGCCACGTTGTTCTGATTGTTGAACACGCCGAAGGCGTAGGCATGGCCTTGCTGCGCGGCGAGGAAGACGCCGAGGCCGGCCGCGTCGGCGTTGTGAATGAGCACGTCGGCGCCCTGGCTGATTTGTGCGAGCGCTGCCTCCTTGGCCGCGCCGACATCGTCGAAATTTCCCGTGTAACCGATCAGAATGCGCCCTTTCGGATTTTCTGCCAGAAAGCCGCGCTTGAAGCCGTCGAAGAACAATTTGATCGACGGCAATTCTATTCCGCCTACCGCGCCTACCACTCCGGTTTTCGAGACGCGCGCCGCCAGCACGCCTTCCACATAGGTAGCCTGGTCGACATTGAAGGTGATGGACGCGACATTTGCCGAGGATTCACTGCCCGAGCTGACGACGAAGTAAGTATTGGGAAAGCTGCGCGCCACTTCGAGCGCGGAATCGGTGTACTCGAAGCCGTGGGCGAAGATGAGGTCGAAGCCGCGCGAGGCGAAGTCGCGAAACGCGTCCTCGAAGTCGGCTGGCGATTTGGTCTGCACCAGCGCGGTCTCGGCGCCGAGCCTGGACTTGATCAGCTCGAGTCCCTCGTACGCGGCAGCATTCCATCCCGCGTCGCTAACAGGCCCGGGTGTAAGCAGCGCGACCTTGAACGCAGTTGATGCCGGCCTTGCTTCGGTCGCGGGATGAGAGGTGCACGCCGCCAGAACAGTTATTTGGAGGACCGCCAGGGCAATGCGGAGGTATTTCGGCACCGGCCAACTATCCGACGTAGACGGTTCGATCAACGACGCCAGCTTTATGAAACGCCTGCTGACGCTCGAAGCATTTGTTGCATTGCCCGCAATGCCGGCCACCCTTTGGAGCCATGCAGGTTAGCGTCAACTCGAGCGGCAGGTCTTTGAATTGCCTGATCAGGTCTTCCTTGTGAAATCCTCTCAGTGGCGCTTCGATGCTCACCCCATGTCCCAACCCTATACTCAAGCTCTGGGTGAACTTGTCAAAGAATTCCGGCGTCGCATCTGGAAAAGGATTGCCGCCGAGCGATCCGATCGCGATGCGTGAAACGCTGTGCGTACTTCCCCAAATGGCGGCCAGCGAGATGAGAAGTATGTTGCGGCCGGGCAGATAGGTGTTCTCATCGGGCTCGTCGGCCGCCGGCACACGCGATCCGTTCACGCTCCAATGGTCACCGTACAGAGCCGCGGCTTGCGCAGAGAGCACGTTCGTCGGCATCACGTTCGGATTGCGGAGGACGTCGATGAAGGATTTGAGAAATTGGATCTCGATTTCTTCCCATGCAAAACCGCATCGTACGTAGATGGGATATACTTCGGCGTTCGCCGCCAGCTTCGCGATAAGAACCGAGCTGTCGAGGCCACCGCTGGCAAGTACTGAGATCTTTTCCACGCTCGCTTCTCCGTTCGCGCACGACCGTAGCACCATTGAAAGCGATGGGGCCACAGGATCGCGCGCGCTCGATCTTGCAGGCAGGTTATGCGTTAACTTGAATCGACCGCATCACCGAACCGCTCGAGAGGGAACGCGATGGCATCGCAAGGCTCCGCCTGGTACGTGGATTTTTTTCGCAGCGACTACCTGAACGTGTACGGGCACATGTTCACCGAGGAGCGCGCCGAAAAAGAAAGCGCCTTCGTCGCGAGCGCACTGGGCTTGAAGGCTGGCGAATCGGTGCTCGACCTGTGCTGCGGCCAGGGGCGGCATTCGGTGCAACTCGCAAAGCGTGGGTTGCGGGTGACGGGTCTCGACCTGAATCCCGACTACGTGGAACTCGCGCAGCAGGCGGCCGCAGCATCCAAGGTCGAGGTCGAGACGGTGACTGCCGATATGCGCGAAATCCCGTTCGCCAACAAGTTCGACGCGATCGTCAATATGTATTCGTCGTTTGGATACCTGGAGTCAGAGGCTGAGGATCTGAAAGTGCTGGAATCGGCGGCCAGGGCTCTGAAGACTGGCGGGCGCTTGCTGCTCGATATGCTGAATCGCGAATGGGCGATCGACAACTATATTCAGAACGACTGGCATACAGGCGCGGACGGGACGTTGTACGTCGAGCGGCGCGACCTCGATCTCGCGGCGAGCCGCATGCACGTACACTTTATCGTGGTGGATCAGAAGGGCGGGCGGCGCGAGTCGATCGGACACAACATCCGGCTCTATACACTGACGGAAATGACGCGCTCACTGGAACGCGTCGGCTTGGGAGTGAGTGCGGTGTTCGGGGGATTCGAGAGCGAGGTCTATGGGATTGGGACGCGGCGGATGATAATCGTCGCGCGGAAGGAAAGCTAAGATGCGGGGCTGCTCGCCCCGCATCCTCGGCCCTGCACCCGGATAATGTTCCCGAGGGAACATTACCCAATTGCCTAGCGGCGGTCGTGATCGCGATCGTTGCTGGCGCGGACTTCTCGCTGCGGTTCGGTCTTGTGGCCGATCCATTCCTTGTGATGGTCATTCACCCAGTCGCGCCGGTTGTTAACCCACCAATCGCGATCATGCCACGTGCGATGCTCGTCGTAGTCGCCGACAACCACCGGCGCTGGCTCATAGTATGTCGGTCCCGACGCATAGCCGTAGCCGGGGTAGTTCGATTCGAAGCAGCCCTGGAGCGCGAACATCCCAACCGCCAGGGAAGTCGCGCCGATGACGCTGATAATCTTGCTTTTCATTAACCTGCACCTCACAGGACAAATACGCATCAGCCATGCCATGCAAAAACCCTTCATAATGACGGGTTTGGCAGGGCGCACCCGAAATGGGGATAGACGGTTTCGAACATTCTTGCCTTCGGTGGTCGTGATTTGTATAGTCGCGGGGACTAACCAATCGGACAGGCGTGGGGTATGGTTAAATAATGGATGTAATGAAGACACTTTTCCTGAATCCACCGTCGTACGATGACTTTGACGGCGGTGCTGGTTCGCGCTACCAGGCAACGCGCGAGGTCTGGTCCTTCTGGTACCCGACGTGGCTCGCATATCCGGCCGGGATGATCCCGGGGGCACGCTTGCTCGACGCGCCGCCGCACAACTACACGGTCGATATGACGGTCAACGAGGCGAAGAATTACGACCTTGTTGTAATTCATACCTCGACGCCTTCGATCCGGATGGACACGCGTACGGCGGAAGCGATCAAGGCGGCGAATCCGAATGCGATCATCGCGATGGTCGGAGGGCATCCGACGGCGCGTCCCGAGGAGACGCTGAAGTTGTCGCCGGCGATCGACATCGCGGCGCGCAAGGAATTCGATTACTCGATGCTCGAGGTCGCCGAAGGCCGCGACTGGAGCACGATCGGCGGAATCAGCTGGCAGAAGAACGGCACGCAGCATCACAATCCCGACCGGCCTGCGCTCACCGACGAAGAACTCGACAAGCTCCCGTTTGTGACCGAGGTCTACGACAAGAACCTCGACTACCTGAAGTACAACAGTCCCTACTGCCAATATCCGTATGTGTCGATGTACACCGGACGCGGATGCCCGGCGCGATGCACGTTCTGCCTTTGGCCGCAGGTCACGCAGGGGCATCGCTACCGCGTGCGCAGCCCCGAGAATGTGTACGAAGAAGTGGCGGCGATGCGTGCGAAGTTCCCGAAGATGAAGGAACTGTTCTTCGACGACGACACCTTCACTGCGGACCCGGCGCGCGCGCGCAAAATCGCACAGCTGCTGAAGCCGCTGGGAATCACGTGGTCGACGAACTCGCGCGCCAACGTCGATTACGAAACGCTGAAGATCATGAAGGAAGGCGGCTTGCGCCTCTTCGTGGTCGGCTACGAGTCCGGCAACGCGCAAATTTTGAAGAACATCAAGAAGGGCGTCGGCCTCGAGCGCGCGCGCCGCTTCACCAAGGATTGCCACGAGCTCGGGATCCTGATCCACGGGACCTTCATCCTCGGGCTCCCCGGCGAGAACAAGGATACGATCGAGGAATCGATCCGGTTCGCGCGCGAGATGGACTGCGAGACGATCCAGGTGTCGCTCGCGTCGCCGTACCCGGGCACCGAGCTGTTCGATTACGTGACCAAGAACGGATTCCTCGCGGTCGATCCATTGCTCGACGAGTCCGGCTACCAGAAGTGCACGATCACTTACCCCGGACTGACCAACGACGAGATTTACGGCGCGGTCGAGCGCTTCTATCGCAGCTTCTACTTCCGGCCGAAGTACATCTTCAAATCGGTGAAGAAGATGATGACGTCGATGGAAGAGACCAAGCGGATGCTGAACGAGGGTCGGCAGTTTCTTTCGACGATGCGCCAGCGACGGCATCAGACGGCGCAGCAGGCGTCGGCCTGAGCGCGAACAGCGGGCGCAACTAACGCCCGCGAGGTCCGCAGCACGATGTATATGGCGTCATCTGTCGCGCCGGGCCGCACCATTGCGCGAGCCATTCGATGACGATCTGGATCGTTCTACCGGCTGCGGCCGTGTGCGTAACGCTGTTGTACTACGCCGCGGCGACCCTCGCCGCGGTCAGATTCGCCCGGCGACTCAACTCTCCTCTGTCCCCGCTGCCCAAGGTTCCGCCGCGCGTTGCGATGCTGAAGCCGCTGCACGGCAGCAGCAATTCGCTGGCGGCCAACCTGGTGAGCTTCCTCGAACTCGCGTACCCGCGGATCGATTTTTATTTTGGCGTACATAACTACGAGGACGCAGCAGCCGAGGTTCCGGTCGCACTGCGGCAACGCTACCAGTACGCGAACATCACGCTGGTGGTGGGCGAAGAGCCGGACTGCAGCAATCGCAAAATCTCGAAACTGATCAAGATGGCGGATCGCGCCGACAAGGCCGAAATATTCGTGCTCAGCGACGCCGACGTCTCGGTCGAGCGCGACTACCTCAAGCGGATTGTCGGCGAACTGATGTCGGACGAGAAAATCGGCATCGTGACCTGCGCGTATCGGGCGCGGCCGGGCGGATCATTCGCGTCACGACTCGAGGCGCTCTACGTCAATACCGATTTCCTGCCGCAGATTCTGCTGGCCGAGATGATCGAGCCGATGCACTATGCACTCGGCGCGACTATCGCTATCAAGCGCAAGGTACTCGAGGCTGCGGGCGGATTCCGCGCGGTCAAGAATATGCTCGCCGACGATTTCTACCTGGGCAACTTTACCAACGCGCAAGGCTACGAAATCAAACTCTCCGATACGCTGGTGACGCTGACCTGCGAAGAAAAAAGTTTTCACGATTTCTGGCACCATCAACTGCGTTGGGCGCGCACCTACCGCACGGTCCGCCCGGTAAGCATCGCGACGATCGTGATGCACGGCCCGTTCTGGGCGCTGATACTACTGGCGATGACGCACTTCAGCGCCGCAGCGGTTGCGACATTGGTGCTGGTCCTCTCGGCGCGGCTCGCGATGTCGGCGGCGATTGTTAGCCGCGTACTCAAGATGCCAGAGATGCTGCGCGAGCTGTGGATTGTCCCTTTCAAGGATCTGATTATGACGGGGGTTTGGTTTGCCAGCCTGTTCAGCAACAAAGTGAAATGGGCCGGACGACTTTTCGAGGTGAACCGCGGTGGCGTGATGCGCGAAGTTAAGGGCTGAAACCGTGATTCTCTATCTCGTCTTCGCGGTCGCTGCCAGCCTGCTGATGGCGCTCGGCCTGTTGATGATGAAAAGCCGCTCGGCCGATCTGCCGATGGCGTCGGGCGCGAATACGATCGCAGCGATCGGAGAATGGTTTCGCGATCCCATGTGGTTCGGCGGCCTGGGCGTGCAGACCGCGGGATGGGTCTGCTACGTCGTCGCCGTCTCGCGCGCGCCGGTATCGATGGTGGCCGTGATGGGGCAAGGCGGAATCGCGCTGTTCGTGGTCGCGTCGGTATTGATCCTGGGTGAGCGGGCGAGCAGTCGCGAGTGGGCCGGAATTGGCGCGATCGTCTTCGGAATATTGATGCTCACGCTGTCGCTTGGCGGCGGCGAGGGCGAAGGCGCATTCGAACCCACCACGCTGCTGACATTCACCGTGTTGCTGACGCTCGCAGGATCGGCTCCCATGGCCGTCGTGCGGATGAACGCCAGCGGGATGGCGCCCGCGATTCTGTCCGGCGTCGCGTTCGGCCTGGGCGGTCTGTTCACCAAGGCGATGACGCAAGCGTTCTCCGCCGGCGATGCGTCCGCGATCGCGGTCAGAATAATTTCGAGTCCGTACCTCTACGCCACGCTCGTTGCGGACATCGGCGGGATGGTCTTGCTGCAGAACTCGTTTCATTCGGCGCGCGCGATAATCGCGATGCCGTTGTCGGGAGCGGTGTCGAACATCGTGCCGATCATCGGCGGGATAATCGTGTTCGGCGAACGACTGCCCGCCGGTTCGATGCAGGCCGCAATGCGCATAGGCGCGTTCGCGCTCACGATTGCTGCCGGTGCATTGCTGGCTGGATCGCGCGAACAAGCCGGCGATCCCGTCCCCGTTCGAGCCGCCGCCAGCAGCGGAAGGTGAAGAACCTAGAAGTTCGCTTTTGGCACCGGCAGTCCGGGGACGTCGGCGCGCGCGCGGAAAATCGTCCCCTTACGATCGGGATCGTCGGTATTGTCCGCCGTCACGACGTATAGATCGCGCAGGTCGCGGCCGCCGAAGACCAGACTCGTCACCATCGTGGCCGGTAACTTGATCCGCTTTATCACGGTGGCGTCCTTCGAGAAGTGCACCACCTCGCCGACGCGCACCGCCGCAACCCACACGCCGCCTTGCGCATCGACGGCCAACCCGTCGGGCATTCCGGCCGGCATCTTCGAGAAGATGCGACGATCCTTGACGCCGCGCTCGTGCGTGACGTCGTAAACCCACACCGCGCCGGTGCTGGAATCCGAATGGTACAGATGCTTTCTGTCGGGACTGAAGCCGAGGCCGTTGCTCACCTCGATACCGTCCCACAGCTTCACCGCGCGGCCGGGCGGGTCGATGCGGAACAGGCTTCCGGGAATCGGCTTGTCGTTGCTCAGCGGATTGAAGTTGATGGTGCCGGTGTAGACGCTGCCGTGATCGTCGCACGTGAGATCGTTCATGCTGATGGGCTTGCCTTCCCACGAGGCGAACAGGTCGCGGCTCTTGCCGGTCTTCTCGTCCCAATGAATCAGCGCGCGGCCGGTGAGCACGAGCCCTCCGCTCTGGTTGAAGTTCATGCCGCCGACGCCCTTGCGTTTCGGGATGAGCGTCTCGACATTGCCGCCGGGATTGCGCCGGTAGATTCCGCCGTTGGGAATGTCGGTGAAATATAGCCGGCCGAGGTCGTCGACGCGCGGCGCTTCGAGCAGGCCGTAGCCACTCGCGAGCATCTCGAATTCCATCGCTGAGATCCTCCTCCCGCCCGTTTACCACGGATGACGCGCGACGGCGAGGCTCGGCGATGAGCGGTTGCGGCGGTTCGCCGGTACTAGTCCGGAAGCTCCACTTCGACTGGCTGGGTCATGCGCGCGCGGTTCTGATCGTCGAGCCGCAAGCGCCGATGGCACAGGTAGATCAACACCGGCTGCAAAATTCGCGTCAGCACCATGATCGCGAGCGCGCCGCCGATCACGACGATCGCCAGCGGCTGTTGCGTCTGGGCGCCGATGCGCGTCGATATCGCCGCCGGCAGCAGCCCGAGCGCGTCGACCGAGTCCGTCATCATCGTGGCGCGCAGGCGCCGATCGGAACCGGTGATGATCGACTCGACGAACGGATGTCCCTGCTCCCAAAGCCGGCGGATATAGAAGCTCAGCAGGATGCCATCCATCACCGCGATTCCGAAAATCGAAATGAAGCCGACGCCCGCCGACACGCTGAACGGTGTGCCCGTGATGATCAGCGCGAGTACTCCGCCGAGACATGCGACCGGAATCTGCGCCATGATGATGAAAGTATCGATGAGCGATTGGGTTGCGGCGTATAGCACGCCTGCGATCAGCAACAACGCGAACGGCACGACTACCGCAAATCGGCGATTGGCCGCCTGCAGCTCGCCATATTCTCCCGACCATTCGAGGTGCACGCCTTCGGGGAGGTGGATTCCGTCTTTGATTCGCTGCTTGGCCTCGACGATGGTGCTCTGCAAATCGCGGTCGCGGACCGAAAATCTGACTGGCACGTAGCGTTGCAACGCCTCTCGATAAATAAATGATGCGCCCTCAGCCGTCTCGATTTTGGCGACCTGATCGAGCGGCACCTGGCCGCCGGCCGGGAGGTTGACCCGAATCTGGCGCACCGCGTCGAGGCTCTCGCGATACTCGGGCTTCCATCGCACGACGAGGTCGAAGCGGCGATCGCCGTCGAGAACCTGTGTGACAGCCTGGCCGCCAATCGCCGCCTGCACGATCGCTCCTACATCGCCGACGTTTAGGCCGTAGCGCGCACACGCGATCCGATCGGGAGTGATTTGCAGATTGGGCTGACCCATCGAGCGCAGCACCACTTGATCTACGACTCCGGGAACCCCACCGAGCGTTTCTCGAATGTCGTTGGCGATTCTTTCGTCCGTCGCGAGGTCCGGCCCAAATACCTTGATCGCGTTTTCTCCGGCTTTTACGCCCGAAATTGCCTCGTCGATATTGTCTTCGATGTTTTGCGAGTAGCTGAAGCTCACGCCGGGAAACGTTTGAGTCAGCTTGTCGTCAATCTGCTTGATGAGTTTTGGCTTGTCGATTCCTGCCGGCCATTCGGAGTCGGGTTTCAGGTCAACAGAAAACTCAATGTTAAAAAATCCCGCCGTCTCGGTGCCGTCGTCAGGACGGCCGAGCTGTGACACGACGGTAGTAACCTCGGGAAAGCTCTTGAAGACTGCCCGCATCTGGTTGCACAGCTTTGCGCCATGTTCGAGCGAAATGGTCAGCGGCATCGTCGCGTGCGCCCAGATGTTTCCCTCTTCGAGCTTGGGCAGGAATTGCCCACCCAGTAGCGGAAACAGCGACAGCACTGCGACCACCAGCAAGCCGACCGCCGAAAGAGTCAGGCGTGGCCACCGCAGGACTCGTTCGAAAAGACCGTGATAGAAGGCGGCGATCGCAGACCAGATTGGATTGTGAATCGCGTGCATCCCACGAGCAAAGAAATACGAAGACAGTACCGGCGACAAGGTGACCGCGAGCAGAATCGCGATGCCGAGCGCGAACGCGTAAGTATGCGACATTGGCGAGAAGATCGCGCCCTCAACCCCGCGCATCGTGAACAGCGGCAGGAATGCGATCACGAAAATCAGCGTCGAGAAAAACATCGGACCGCCAACTTCCTGCGCGGCGGCCAGGATTCGCAGCCGATAACTTTCGTGTGAGCGCTCAGGCGCGGTCAGGTGCCGCTCGATATTCTCCATAACGATGACGGTCGTATCGATAATGATTCCGAAATCGATCGCGCCAAGCGAGATGAGATTCGCGGGCGTGTTGGTCACGTGCATCAAGGTAAACGCGCCGCACAACGCGAGCGGGATATTGATTGCGGCGATGATCGCGGCGCGCAGATTGCCGAGAAAGAAAATCAGCACGACGAATACCAGCGCCATCCCGATGGTAAGATTTTCGATGACTGTGTGAAGCGTGGTCTCGACCAGCGCAGTGCGGTCGTAATACGGGACGACCTTGTAGCCCTTGGGCAGGATGCCCGAGGTGTTGAGGTCGTGGACTTTGGCCTCGACGCCCTTGAGCGTCTCGAGCGTGTTGCCGTATTTCCTCATCAGCACGATGCCGGTGACGACTTCGTTCTGATTGTCCTTGCCGACAATTCCAAGCCGTGGCGCGTAGCCGACCTCCACGTCGGCGACATTTGAAACTTTAATCGGCGTCGACTTGGTGGAATTGAGCACGACGTTTCCGATGTCGTCGAGGCCGCGGAAAAATCCGAGCCCGCGGACGTCGAACGCCTGTTCGCCGACGCTCATGTAGTTGCCGCCGGAGTTGGTGTTCGAGTTCTGCAGCGCGGCGATCAGCGTGGACAGCGGAACCTGGTAGTAGTTCAGCTTGTGCGGATCGACTTCCACCTGGAACTGTTTCGTCAATCCGCCGAAACCCGACACGTCCTCGACTCCCGGCACCGTGCGAATCTGCTTTTCAAGGATCCAGTCCTCGACCGTCTTCTCGGCGGTCAGGTCGTGGTCGGGACTCTCGACTGTGTAGCGGTAGATTTCGCCGATCGGATTGTCGGGCGAGATTCCCGGCGTCACGCCCTGTGGCAGCGTAATGAAGGACAGCCGATTGATCGTCTCGACGCGGTCCCAGTAGTAGTCGCTGTCCCACGAGAAATAGCAACGAATGTCCGAGAGTCCATACAGCGAAATCGAACGCATCGCCTCGAGATCCCGCATCCCGGCCAAACCGTATTCGGTCGGCACCGTGACGAGCTTCTCAACTTCCTCGGCGCTGAGGCCGTTGGGGAGTGCCAGGATTTCGATCAGCGGCTGCACCGGATCGGGATAGGCCTCGATGTCCAACTGCGAGAACGAAAAGATGCCGGCCAGCACCAGCATGAGCGCGATGCCGATTACGACTATCCGCTCGCGCAGAGCCAGCGCCATCAACGATTGAATCATCGCTTAGCCAAAGATTCCCGTTGCGATCGCCAGTACCGTCCGGTCTAGGAGCTCTCTCCGTGAGCCTCGTGCCAAAGCGCATTCACTTGCAAAGTTTCGCCGCTGACCACGTGGTCGCCGGCCTTGAGCCCCGAGACGACGCGCGCGTAGCCGACTTTGCTCCACGACGCGATCGCGACCTTGCGATGCTCGAACATGCCGGGGCTGACCTCGACGAATGCGTAGTAGTTGTCGATGTCGAAGACGAGTGCGTCCTGCGGAACTACCAGCGCCTCGCCGGGGCGCGTGACGATGCTCACCTTCGCGAGCATCTGCGGCTTCAGCTTGCCGCCAGGATTTTTCACTTCGCAGCGCAATTGCAGCGTGTGCGTGGTGGGATCGACATTCGGACTGATGCGGTCGATCACGCCGTGGAAAACTTCGTCGGGGAATGCGGTCGCGATCGCGGACAACTCCTGGCCGACGTGCACGCGCGCGAGATCGTCCTCATAGATGTCGCCGGTGATCCAGACGTCGTTGAGCGTGCCGAGCGAGAACAGCACGTCGCCAGGATTGACCGCGGCTCCGCGCTGCACCTTGTTGTCGACAACCGTCCCGCTAATTGGCGCGCGCATCCAGACGGTGGGATCGGGCGCCTTGATCGCACTGATATCGGCGTCGCTCATGCCTAGAAATTGCAGTTTACGTTTGGCCGCTATCGACAGCGCCCCGGCGAAATCCGACGTACCGCCGACGCCTGGCGCCGCGATCAGCTTTGAAGACTCATGCGCCTGCAGATACTCGGATTCCGCGGTCATGAAGTCGGGGCTGTAGAGCGCGACGATTTTTTCGCCGCGCTGAACATTGTCCCACAGCGAAACGCGCGTCTGTTCGATTCGACCCTGCACGCGCGAGACGATCGTCGAGACGCTGCGATCGTCGTAAGTGATCTGTCCGGAAGTCTCCAGGACGCCGGGCATCTCGATGTCCTGCACGTCCACCATTTTCAGACCGGGAATGTCATGGGCGTTGAACTGGATCATCTCGACGCCCTGCTGCCGAACCAGTTGAACGACGGGAGTCGCCTCAGGAACCGCGGCGGCGGGCGCGGCCACGCCGCTGTGGCATCCACCGAGTGAAATCGCCGCCGTCAGCGCGGCTAGCGCGATCGGACTGAAGTTGGGGCGACTCATTGATGCAACGGCGCTCCAATGGCTTGTTCGAGTGAAACCTCGCCGGCCAGGAACTGATTTGCCGCCTGCAGGTAATTCACCCGCGCGGCATATTCGCTCTGCAACACGGTCGAGAGTGTGACGAAATCGATTTTACCGGACTGATACGCCGTCAGCGCGACGCGAAAATTCTGCCGCGCCAGCGGAATCAGCGAGTCGCGATAGAGGATCGCGGTTTCGTAGGCGTATTGCGCGCTTCGATACAACGTCGCAACCGCGGCTGCAGTTTGAATTTTGATTAGCGCCTGATCTGATCGCGCAGCCTGCAGATTTGATTTCGCGCGCGCGACGTCTTCGTCCTGCTTGAGCCAGAAAAAGACGGGGAGGTTGAAACCGACGATACCGACCCAATCGCGCGGCTGACTCGGCCTGGGCGCGAAGCTTGGAACCAGGTAGTCGTCGTACTGAACGCCGGCCGTGAAGTCGGGCAGGTACTCCATCTTCGCGAGATATAGCGCCGTATTCGCGTTGCGCTCCGCGAGCGCCGCTTCGAGAATCTCCTGACGGACCGCATAAGCGCGATCGGTAAGCGCGTCGAGCGGATAATTGAGCGCTTCCAGCGTGAGCGTTCGATCGACGGACAAGGGCTCGCCCACCGGCCGATAGAGTTGCAGATTCAAAGCCGTTTCGTCGTTTTGAACCGCCGTCAGATACTGGCGCTGAAGCTGGCGCGCCGCCGCAAGGTTGAACTCCGCGCTGATCACGTCGGTCTGCGGCACCGCCGATCCCGAGTAGGCGGTCTCGGTGACTCGGACCACCTGATCAAGATTCTGGACGTTCTCCGCATTTACGTCGGTCAGAGCCTGGTCGAGCACCAGCTGGAAATAACCGGTCTCCGTCGCCGCGCGAACGTCACGAACAGTCGCAGCGAGCGTCAGATGCGCAATCTGTGCTGCGTCGATCGCTTGATCGCGCTGATGCAGCGCCTTGCCGGGGAATTGAAATGTCTCAGTAAAGTTGAACTCGCGAAGCGCCGCTCGCCCGAGCGGATTCTTCACACTGTCGCTATTGGTGTAAGTGAAAATTGGATCGTTGGGCGCGACCGTCTGCTTGATAGAATGGACCGCCGAGTCCCATCGGTAGCGCGCCGACTTCACCTGGGGGTTCGCCTCGATTGCAATTTCGACCAGCTGCGACTCAGACAATGGAGCATCCGCGGCGCGCGCAAACGTGGCGGCAAGTGCGATTGTCGCTGTCGCAAGCATCAGCGCGCCGCCGATCCTTATCGTTGGCATGCAAGCTCCTGAGTCCAGGCCGTCCATTCAAATACGCCGCCGAGCCGGAAAGGTTCCATTGCCGTGTCCCGCTTCGGTTACCCAGCCACGGCAAGTCTGCAATCGACAAACGATTAAACCGCTTTGGATGCGCCGCCGAAAGCATCTCCCGCTACCGTCATATTGCAAATCGCAGGATCATCGATCCGCTCATGATACCTAGCGGGGTATTGCACTATACCTACCAGGGTATGCTATAACGAACCCGAGGCAACCGGTCAATGGCCCATACCATCAGGGATAAGAAAAAACTCATCAACCGCGTACGCCGCATCCGCGGACAACTCGACGCCGCCGAAGGTGCCCTCGAAAAGGAACTCGATTGCACCGTCATCATGCATACCCTCGCCGCCGGCCGCGGCGCTCTCGACAGCCTCATGGCCGAAGTAATGGAGGGGCACATCAAGCTCCATCTCGTCGATCCCGACGATCATCCGACCTCGGCCCAGGCCAAGGCTGCCCAGGACCTGATCGACGTGATTAAGACTTATCTGACGTAACGAACTATCGGCGAGAAACAATCAGTTGCCGGCGACCTTCGCTTTCGCGGCCGCACTCTGCATCGAGCGGATATACATCACAACCTGCCAGCGCTGCTCGGCAGGCATTTCTTCCGCGTATGACGGCATCGACAGTACGCCGTCGCGAATCGCGCCGTAAATGTAGCCGTCGGGAAGATCCCTACTCGTGCCCGTCACTAGATTTTTCGGCGGCTTCGCGAGGACATGCGCGACGCTGCCGTCGCCCTGCCCCGACGTTCCATGACACGGCGCACAGTAAGTGTTGAATTGCTCTTTCCCCTTCGCCAGATTCTCAGGCGTCGCCTGCAAGGGGTTGTGCTCCTTGATCGTCGCCTGCTCGAGGCTCATCGGCGGCTCTCCGCCATGCACGGGAATCGTGTCCGCCGGAGTGACGCGCGGCGCTTGCGCGTACGGCTGAACCTCCGGCCCGCGATACATGTCGATGCTCCACGGGAAACAATTGGCCGGCGCCGGTGACGTCGCGACAGCAGTCACAACGGCCAGCATCACTCCCGCGACGCGAATCGTCCTGGCGATCGGACTAATCACGTTTATGCCAATCCTCCAGCGCCTTACTTCTTGACGACGATCACCCCGACCATACCCGCCTTCTCATGCGGAAGGCAAAAGTAGCGATACGTGCCCGGCACTGTAAACGTGTAGCTGAAGTCGCCGCCCGGCGGGATAAAACCTGAGTCGAAGGTCGCCGCACCTTTCGGCATCGAAGTGTCTTTTGGATTCTGCGCGTTGACCGCGCTGGTCGAGACCGCGTGCACGGTCTGGCCACTGTTCACCCACTGCACGGTATCGCCAACTTTTATCGCGACTTTCGCAGGCGTGTAGAACGGCTGCGCGTCAGCCATCTTGATCACGACGGTACTGCCCGCCGCTCTTGCCGGATCGGGCAACAGCGCGAGCGCGGCTGCGATTGCGGCGGCAGCGACGACGATCGCGATGCGAACGAAAATGCGAGCCCGCGGCTTGCGCGAAGCGGCGGCTGCGATTCGGAGATCGATTGTGGAACTAGCCATTGCTCATCCTCTAAATGCCGGAGGAATTCCCTCCGGGTACTCAATTATTCCTCGCTCGACCGCGTCGCCACAGCATTAGCTTTGCTGATTGAACGCTCCAACGAGCATCACACTGTCTAAAGTTTAAAGCTTAATTTGCGCGAAGCAAGAGGGCGCGCAGATATTGCGCAAACCTCGAACAATCCTGCGTAAAATCAGCTATTTAGGGCGGCGCTGGACAGAGGCTCGCTGGAGAATTCCAGCCCCCGCGAACCCGCATCGACCTTGACCCGAGAATTGTCGCGAACCTCGCCAGAGAGCAGTTTCCGCCCGAGCGCCGTCTCCAGTTCGCGCTGGATTAGCCGCTTCAGCGGACGCGCCCCGTACGACGGATCGTAGCCATTCTGCGCAAGGTAGTCGCGCGCCTTGTCGGTCAATTCCAGCTCGATCTTGCGCTCTTCGAGTCGCTGCCGCAGACGGATCAGTTGCACATCGACAATCTGCCGTAGCTCCTCGCGCGTCAGCGGATGGAACACGACGACTTCGTCGACGCGGTTGAGGAACTCGGGCCGGAAACTCTGACGCAGGACTTCGAGCGCCTCCGACTTCATCTTCTCGTAGTCCTGCCCCTTGAACCCGAGAATGATCTGGCTCGCGATATTCGACGTCATGATCACGACCGTGTTGCGGAAGTCCACCGTGCGTCCATGACCATCCGTCAGCCGGCCGTCGTCGAGCAATTGCAGCAGCACGTTGAATACATCGGCGTGCGCCTTTTCGATCTCGTCGAACAGGATCACCGAGTACGGACGCCGCCGCACTGCTTCGGTCAGTTGCCCGCCCTCGTCGAATCCCACATATCCCGGGGGCGCGCCCACCAGCCGCGACACGGTGTGCTTCTCCATGTACTCCGACATGTCGATTCGAATCATCGCCGCTTCGCTGTCGAACAGAAACTCGGCCAGCGCCCGCGCGAGCTCGGTCTTGCCGACGCCGGTTGGGCCCAGGAAAATGAACGACCCGATCGGCCGATTCGGATCGTTGAGTCCGGATCTCGCGCGAATCACCGCATCGGAAACTGCGGTCACAGCTTCGTCCTGGCCAATGACGCGTTTGTGCAGATGCTCCTCGAGATGCGCCAGTTTCTGCACTTCGCCTTCAAGCAGGCGCGACACTGGAATCCCGGTCCATCGCGCGACGACTTCGGCGATATCGTCCTCGTCCACTTCTTCTTTTAACAATCGCTTGCCGCCGGAATTTTTCGCGACCAGCTTCTGTTCTTCTGCGGCCAGCTCCTTCTCCAGCGACGGAAGTTTGCCCCGCTGCAACTCGGCCAGCTTTCCTAGATCGTAATCGCGCTGGGCTTTTTCAATCGCGAGCCGTGTTTGTTCGATCTCGGCTTTTATTTTTGCGAGTTTCTCAAGGCCGCCGGTTTCGGTTTCCCACTGCGCCTGCAGGCTCGCGCGCTTGTCCTTGACCTCGGCCAGTTCCTTCTCGAGTTTCTGCAGCCGATCGCGCGAGGCCTGGTCGGTTTCGCGCTTGAGCGCCTCGCGCTCGATCTCGAGCTGCATCACGCGCCGATTGACCTCGTCGATCTCGACCGGCATCGATTCCTTTTCGGTGCGCAGCTTGGCCGCCGCTTCATCGATCAGGTCGATCGCCTTGTCGGGCAGGAATCGATCGGTAATGTAACGCTTCGAGAGCACCGCCGCCGTCACCAGCGCGGAGTCCTTGATTCGAATCCCGTGATGAACTTCGTAGCGTTCCTTGAGCCCGCGCAGAATCGAGATCGTGTCCTCGACACTCGGTTCCTCGACCATCACCGGCTGAAAGCGTCGCTCCAGCGCCGCGTCTTTCTCGATATATTTGCGGTACTCGTCGAGCGTAGTGGCGCCGATACAATGCAGTTCGCCGCGCGCCAGCATCGGCTTGAGCAGGTTCGACGCGTCCATCGCGCCTTCCGCCGCGCCCGCGCCGACCACCGTGTGTAGCTCGTCGATAAACAAAATTATCTCGCCCGCGCCTTCCTGCACTTCCTTCAGCACAGCCTTGAGCCGTTCCTCGAATTCGCCGCGAAACTTGGCGCCCGCAATCAGCGCGCCCATGTCGAGCGCTACCAGCTTGCGATTCTTGAGACTGTCGGGCACGTCGCCCTGTACGATTCGGCGCGCGAGACCCTCGACAATCGCGGTCTTGCCGACGCCCGGCTCGCCAATCAGCACCGGGTTATTCTTGGTGCGGCGCGACAGGACCTGGATCGTGCGCCGAATTTCCTCGTCGCGGCCGATGACCGGATCGATCTTGCCGGCAGCGGCGAGCTTGGTCAGATCGCGGCCGTATTTTTCCAGCGACTGGTACGTCGCCTCGGGATTCGACGACGTAACGCGCTGATTGCCGCGCACCTTCTTCAGCACGGCCATAAGCTTGTCGTGCGTCAGCCCTGCTTCGCGCAGAATTTTTGATGCAGCGCCCGGCTCGCCGAGCATCGCGATCAACACGTGCTCGACCGATACGTACTCGTCCTTGAGTTTGCTCGCTTCCTGCTCTGCGCGCGCGAGCACACGACCCAGCCGCTGTGCCGCATAGACCTGCCCGCTGTCGGCGCCGCCCCCCGTCACATGCGGAATCTTGGCTAGCTCGGCGCTCAGCTTGCGGTTCACCGCGTCGCGATCGACCCCCGTCAGTTTCAGTATCGAGGACGCGAGCCCCTCGTTGTCTTCGAGCAGCGACGCGAGCAGATGCTCGACATCTACAGCCTGGTTATGTGCGGTGAGCGCGGCATTTTGCGCGCGCCCGAGCGCCTCTTGAAGTTTTTCTGTGAACCGGTTGGCATTCATGCGGTCGACGATTTTCCCTTCAAACTAAGTTAACCACTTTTCCGCTTACGGCAAACGAGATTCCGCCCAGAACAAGTCAGCGCCCGGCTGCGAATTTCGCAGTCGGGCGCTGAATGACCGAATCTGTGGAGTGGCGACGGCCTAGATATTTACGATTGGCGTGACGGTCGCTCTCACGGCGCGGCGCTCCGTCCGCACGCGCCGCGTAGCCGCGGGCGCGGGCTCGAACGCCGGATGCAGCTTCGGTTCGCGCGCCGCAACCGCCGCGTTGTCCGGCTTTTGCGCCGAGATCAGGATGTGCCGGCGGCCTTCGCGAATCAGCATCCCGCGTTCGGTCATCTCGGTGAGCAGCTTGCTAACCATCGGGCGCGAGCTGCCGATCATCTCGGCGAGTTCTTCCTGCGCGAGTTCAGGCAGCAGCAGCGTTCCACGCGAGTCAGGCACGCCGAACCGCTCGGCCAGCTCGCCCAGCACGATCTCAAGCCGTTTGCGTAGCGACATTCCCAAAAAAGTGGCGTAGCGATAAACCACCGCCGACCACATCGAATTTATCGATTCCGTGATCCGGAGCAGCGATTCCGTCTCGAGGCTCTTGAGCACTTCGGCTATCTGATGACGCGTAAACAGCGCCACCGAAGTGTTGGTCAATGCGGTCGCCTCGAACAGCTGCGATCGCCCGCCGTCTCCGTCGGCAAAATCGGCGTAACCGACCAGGTCGCCCGGACCGGCCAACTCGACCAGCACCGGGTCGCTGCCCGCGCGCGAGCTATGAACCTTGACCAGGCCGGTGAGTACGGCAAAGACCACGTCGGCTGGCGAGCCCATCGTGAACAGCTCCGCGCCCTTCGGATAGCGCACGAGCATGTGGCGCTCGAGCAGCGTGGTTGCCGCTGAACGGGGAAGTCCCATCGATGAAAGCTTGGTCAGCAGCCTTTCCTGAGCCTGTGTAGAAACCTGAGGATTCATAGGAATCTCCCTGCGGCTGCACCATATGACGGCCGACGTTTGTAATTAAACCCTACAAACAGTTAGCTCGGATTTGCGCCTAGGTCAAGAGGGGTGGGGATACTGGTAATAAATTATCAACAGCGCGCGTCAGGCCCCCGCGATAGTCATCTGGGCGATCTTGAGTGTGGGCGCCACCGTCGATGATCGCCAGTTGAGATCGTTGCCGATCATTTCGACGCCCGCGATCATGTCCTTCAGGTTGCCCGCGATTGTGATTTCCTGCACCGGGTACGCGAGTTCGCCGTCTTCGATCCAGATTCCGCCCGCGCCGCGCGAGTAATCCCCGGTCACCATGTTTACGCCGAAGCCGATAGTCTCGGTCAGGTAGAGCCCCTGCTTTACCGATCCGATTATCTGCGCGGGCGTATAGCTGCCAGGCTCGAGGTACAGGTTGGTGGTCGAGACGCTCGGCGCCTCGCCGACCGATCGCGCGGCGTTGCCGGTGGGCGTGAGCCCGAGTTTGCGAGCGGAATAGCTGTCGAGCAGGTAGGTCGCGAGCACCCCTTTGTCGATCAAGTTCTTGCGCGAGGTCGGCAGCCCCTCGCCATCGAACGGCTTGGATCCAAGACCGCCGGGAATGTGCGCATCGTCAACGATCGTGACGCCTGTGGCTGCAATCGTCTTGCCCAACTGCCCGACCAGGAACGACGCTCCTTTGTACAGCGACGGTCCCGAGGCCGCGCCGGCGATCGATCGAATCAAGCCGGCTGCCATGTCGGGATCGAAGACCACTGGCGCGTGGGTCGTCTTGATTTTGCGCGCACCCAGCCGTCGTAACGCGCGCTTGGCGGAAGTTATTCCGACCGACGCGGCGTCCTCGAGTTTTCCGAAGCGGCGGTTCGACGTGTACCAGTACCCCTGTTGCATTGCGTCGCCATCTTGCGCGATCGGCGCGACGACGAGGCTGTACGAAGTGCCGGAATACTCGCCGGCGAAACCCTGGCTGTTGGCGAACAGCACACGGTAACGCCCAGAGCTGAATTCGGCGCCGCCGGAATTCTTGATGCGCGGATCGAATTTCAGCGCCGCGTTCTCACCGGTACGCGCGATTTCGAGCGCCCGATCGGCATCCACAATTCCGCTGTCGGGATCCGCCAACGAAAGCTCGGGCAGCGACTTCGGATGCAGCGAAGCGTCGGGCAATCCCGCCCACGGATCGGCGGCCGAAAGGCGTGCAAGCTCGACCGTGCTCGCGACGAAAGCGCCAAGCGAATCGCGCTCGAGTTCGGCAGTCGAGGAGGTCGCGGACGATTGTCCGCAAAAGACGCGAAGCCCCAGCCGTCGCTCGCGCGAGCTTTTGAGTTTCTCGACTTCGCCCAGCCGCACACCGGCTTCGAGCGACTCCGCCGTGACGCACAGGACTTCCGCCGCGGTCGCGCCCTTGCGCTTGGCCTCGTCGAGCGCCCAGTTCGCGAGCGCGAGATCGATTGTCGCCATCAGATTCCTCTCGCTATCAACTTGATTGTCATGCGCGCGTGCCGCCGACCGTGATGCCGTCGATGCGAATCGTCGGAAGTCCCACGCCCACCGGCACCGATTGGCCGTCCTTGCCGCAGGTGCCGACGCCCGCGTCGAGCGCGAGGTCGTTGCCGACCATCGAGACACGCGTCAGCACGTCGGGTCCGTTGCCGATTAGCGTCGCGCCCTTCACCGGCCGCGTCACCTGTCCGTCTTCGATCAGGTAGGCTTCGCTCGCCGAAAAAACGAATTTGCCGTTGGTGATATCGACCTGCCCGCCGCCGAAGTTGACGGCGTAGAGGCCGTTCGGCACCGACTTGATTATTTCCTCGGGAGTCGATTCGCCGTTGAGCATAAACGTGTTGGTCATCCGGGGCATCGGCGAATGTGCGAAGCTCTCGCGCCGGCCATTGCCGGTCGGCTCCATTTTCATGAGCCGCGCGTTCATCCGATCCTGCAGGTAACCGCGCAAGATTCCCTTTTCGATCAGCACGGTGCGCGACGTGGGCGTGCCTTCGTCGTCGACGTTCAGGCTGCCGCGCCGATTTGGAATGGTGCCGTCGTCGATCACAGTGCACAGTTCGCTCGCGACTTTCTGCCCGATTCGATCCGCGAATGCGGAGGTCTTTTTGCGGTTGAAGTCACCTTCGAGGCCATGGCCGATCGCTTCATGCAGCAGAATCCCCGGCCATCCGGGGGCGAGCACGACGACCATCTCGCCCGCGGGCGCGTCGACGGCGTCGAGATTCAAGATCGCCTGCCGCGCCGCTTCGAGCGCATACTCGCGCCATCGATCGTTCTCGATGAAATAGTTCCACTCGACGCGGCCGCCGCCGCCGTAGGATCCCATCTGGCGGCCCTTGCCCTCCTCGGCGATGACCGTGACGTTGAGCCGGCATAGCGGCTGTACGTCCGCAGCGACCTGTCCGTCGCTCCTTACGATCATCACGATTTTGCGCTCGCACGCGAACGACGCCATAACGTTTTTCACGCGCGGATCGGATGCGCGCACGAGGCTATCGATCTCACTGAGCAGCTTCGCGCGCTCCTGCACGGGAACGTCGAGTGGCGTGTTCGGCAGATCGTACAGCGTATGACGCGCGACCGGCGTACCGACCTGCACTGCGGCGGGCGCGGTGCTGCGCTGATCGGCGATCGCGCGCGCGGCCTCGGCCGCAAGGCGCATCCGGTCGATCGTGACTTCGTCGGAGTACGCGTAGCCGGTGCGATCCTCGGCGCACACGCGCACGCCGACGCCGTGACTGACGCTCTTGCTGGTGTGATTCACCATCGACTCTTCGAGCCCGAGACCTTCACTGCTGCGGTACTCGAAGTAGAGATCGGCGTAGTCGGCCTTGCGTTCGAGCGCGCTGCCGAGGATGCGCTCGAGCGCGCCGTGGTTCATGCCGAATCGGTTGAGGAAAAATTTATCTGGAGCAACAAGTTCGTTGGACATTTTATTTGCCGCCTGTGAATCAACATTATCAAAGCGCGCACTCGCCAAGAAGGTGCTGGCTGCGTTACGATTCGACGATGGCCACGCGCGAGACACTGGCACTGGTCGATCGCCTGATGCTCGAGATGATCGCGCAGCAGGAGAATAAGGTGCTCGCGATGGCGCGTGCGATTCATCCTGGGCTGACGCCGGAGGACATCCGCAACCCCAACGACTTCGCCGATCTGATGGCGAGCGGCGAATGGAATTTCGAGGACGGAATCCTGTCCGGCCTCAAGAGCGCGCACATGGCGCTGCGCGCGAAGCTGCTCGAGAGCGTGGAATAAGAATCCGGATATTTACCGTGACGCCGTCGCGCGCGGCGTAGGACACGCTCCCTGGTTTTGCAGGATGATTGCCAAGTCGGCAGAGTCGGTCAGTCCGTCGAGGTTGATGTCGGCCCAGCCCGACAATCCTGAAAGCTGCTGGAACGTTTGCCACTGCGCGATATCCGCGTTGTTCACGACGCCATCGAGGTTAACGTCGCCGGGGCATGCAGGCTGCGACGCCAACAGTTGCGCAAGCTGCACCGTCAGCGCGTCGTAATTCTTCTTCTGCTGCCGATTGAGCGCGGTTCCGCTAGCCAGCAGGTTGGCATTGTCGAGCTTCGGGATGGGTACGTTTTCGTTAATCTCGTAAAACTCCTTGGTCGACGTCGCCAGGCAGGAGTTCGAAGGTGTATCGTAGGCCTCGAAGTTGTTGATCACTATCTTGTAGCTCGCGTTGCGGATGGCGAACGCTTCGAGTGGGTAGATGTTGGTTAATATTGTCTGCGCGTGATTTGCCTGCCAGATGGCGACGTCACAGCATAGCTGCAACCCGTCCGCCGGGATTCCGACCGTGCTCGGATCGGTCGCACCGGGGCCCCACCATATCCCGCCATTGTCCTCACACACGCTTTTGGTCGGAGCGATCTGTGAGCAAGTCGTGGTGTTGAATTGGCATGGACTGTTGATCTCGCCGTTGGCGTGAAGGTTCGTGCCTATTTGCGTAAAGTTCGTTTTGCGGATAGCCGCCGGCGCGGGATTGAGCAGGTATGGAAGCAGAGACTGCGCGTCGACGGTTCGCGGGACGCTCTGATGCACGTCGATGCCAGCGAGCTCGCCGAACAACTGATAAAGGTCCGCGATGTTGACCATCGCATTCACCTGGCGGCCGGGCTTCTTCACCGGCGGACCAGCGACGATCCCGGGACACCATACGCCGGTCTGATAAACACTGGATTTCGCCTGGCTGGAATCGAACGGCGCTTTCACCACCGTCCCCAGGCTTCCATTGTCGGTGACCATGACGATCACCGTGTTGGTTTGCTGCGGACGGTAGATCAATTGGCCATTGCTGCCGCGGCTGGCGAGCCCGGTCGCCACCAGAAGCCGCCCTATTTCGCTGTCGAGCGCCTCTTCCATCTGGTTCGTGATGACTCTCTGGTCGACCGAGCTGGAGCAATCAAGATTACTGGTGTCCGCTTCGCTTGGAGGCAGCAACTGAATCGGCGGTTGCATGACGGGAGTGTGGGCCGTCGCAAAAGCAACGCTCACCATCCACGGCTGACTCGTGGGCTGTTGATTGATCCAATTGATCGCAGCATCAACCGGATCAATACCTCGATAAGTACGCGCCCGAATGTCGGTCGAGGGTACCTGCTCGATTGAGCCGTCCTCGTTGTTTATCGTCAGCGGCGAAACGTAGTGCCCGCTCAACGTGGCGAAGTCGATGTAGTCGGGTGTCGGACTAACACACGGCTGATTTGGATCGAAGATGCCGCCCGCGTCGCGGCATATACGACCCGGAGCCTCAGCGCCCGATTTGGTCGTCACCGTGCAAGTATTGTTGCCGCTGTAGCACGCACCGGCATCCGCGCCGCCATGGTTTGCATCGCGGACGAAGCCACACGACCAGGTTCCAGGCGGAGAAACGCCGCCAGCGGTTCCGTCGATCGACGAGGGATCGCCGGTAGCGTCAAGCCAGCCGTAGAAGTAGTCAAAGCCGAACGCGCGCACCATGCCGTAGCCGTAGGGATTGTTGCTCTGGATTCCCATGTGGAACTTGCCAAACAGCGCGCTCTTGTAGCCGCGTTGCCTGAGCAGGTTGGGAGCGGTCATCTCGTTCGGATTGACCATGAAGTTCGCGAGATCATTGTTGCCGAGCGCGGTGTAGACGTGAGTGCGCAACGGGTAGCGGCCCGTGAAGAGCGTCGCGCGACCGTTCGAGCACGCGGGCATCGTCCAGAGATTGTGAAATTTGATTCCGGCGGCGGCGATCGCGTCGATGTTGGGCGTGGCAGCGGGAGTCGCGCCGCCGTATCCGAACAGTTTCCATTGGTCGATGCCAATGTCGTCCATCACGATCAACAAGATGTTTGGTGTCTGCGCCGCACTCACCGGGCCGCAAACGAATGCGACCGTGGCAAGCGCAATCAACGCGGCGAACGTAGCCAGAGTCCGCTGCCTGAACGGCAGTGACGAGTCCATAGGCGCCCGGTGCCTCCCCTTTACGAACGTGGGCGTCCTACTCGGCCGTAGTGTCTATGTTAGTTCATGCGGCGAAATAGGTCCGTGCGCCTATTGCAGCAGGTGAACAGAAACCAGTCTACCAGTTAAATCAGCCGGCGGCGGCCGCTGCCCGGCGAGGACGCTCGGTGGTTGCGCCTTCCTTCTTCCCAGCTGAGCGTTTGCGCGGTTTCTTGGCTTTGGTTTGCTCTTCCTGTCCGGTGAACTCGATCACCGACATCATCGTCGCATCGCCGCGGCGATGACCGAACTTGATCACGCGCGTGTAGCCGCCATTGCGATCCTTGAACCGCGGCGCAATCTCGTCGAACAGTTTCTTCACCGCCTCATGCGACTGCAGCGCCGCAAAGGCGCGCCGTCGCGCCGCGAGATCGTTCTGCTTGCCGAGCGTGATCATGCGGTCGGCGACGCGCCGCAGTTCCTTGGCCTTGGGATCGGTGGTCTTGATTCGTTCGTGACGAATCAGCGCGAGCACCATGTTCTTGAACAGCGCCTTGCGATGCGCCGAGGTGCGATTGAGCTTGCGGCCCGAATTAAGATGACGCATCGGTTACTCCAAACCTACAAAACGATCTATGCCGACTCGCGGCGTTCTTGCTCTTCCCACATGCGGTCGAGCTCGCCGCGCGGCGGCAAATTCTCGAGCCGCATGCCGAGCGAGAGGCCCATGTCGGCGAGGACTTCCTTGATCTCGTTGAGCGACTTGCGGCCGAAGTTTTTAATTT
>Ga0210383_10000320_pt1 | contig 46516 bp, 38 predicted proteins | sample IncBWC14OmetaG_FD_160072 | JGI IMG/M metagenome (GOLD analysis project Ga0210383, IMG submission 160072) | Forest soil microbial communities from Barre Woods Harvard Forest LTER site, Petersham, Massachusetts, United States - Inc-BW-C-14-O ...
TGCGAATTTCCTCTGTTGTGCCGCGCTGCCGCGGAAACCGGAAGCATCGCAACGCAAAACCGCGGAACCATTGGCGGCAATATCGCCAACGCCTCTCCAGCAGCCGATTCACCGCCGGCCCTGCTCGTATATGACGCAGAACTCGAACTCGTCTCCGCCAGCGGAACAAGATGGCTGCCGTATCAAAGTTTCTGGAAGGGCTACAAACAAATCGAACTGCGCAACGATGAATTGATCCGGGCGATTCGTCTGCCGCGAGGAAAAAATGGTTGGGTCCACTTTTACCGTAAGGTTGGCACCCGCCGGGCGCAAGCCATTTCGAAAGTTTGTTTCGCGGGCGCGGCTCGCATGGAAGCAAGACGAATCGCGGATGTGCGAATTGCGTTAGGGAGTGTCGCGACAACGGTGCTCAGAGCCGTCGAAACGGAGAAAATGCTGCGCGGAGAACAACTGACTCCCACTATTGCGCAGGCCGCGCAGGAAAGCCTTGCTCGTGAGATCACCCCTATCGACGACATGCGCTCCACGGCACGATACCGGCTTCGCGTTTCACAAAACCTTCTCGCGGAATTTTGCGAAAGGATCGCGGCCTAGTCGTTCATGCAGAATTCTTCTCAAGCGCCTGAGAACTCCGGTAACCAAGCGGATCTAGTCGTTCGCGGAAAGCGAATCATCACGCCCGAAGACGAACGCGCTGCGGCAATCCAGATTCGCTCGGGAGTAATCGCGCAAATCTCCGAGTACGACAACGTTCCCGCGGGATCCGCCCTATACGAAGCAGGCAATTTGGCCGTGATGCCCGGTTTGGTGGACACGCATGTGCACATCAACGAACCCGGACGCACCGAGTGGGAGGGTTTTACGACCGCGACGCGCTCGGCGGCCGCCGGAGGCATAACGACCCTGATCGAAATGCCGCTGAACAGCATTCCGGCAACAACCACCGTGAATGCCTTCCACGAAAAGCTCGCCGCCGCGGCCGGCAAACTCTGGGTGGACACCGGTTTTTGGGGCGGCATAGTCCCCGGAAATACCGGCGAGTTGCGCGCCCTTTGGGAAGCAGGATGCTTCGGATTCAAATGCTTCATGATCGAGAGTGGCGTGCCAGAATTCGCCAGCGTCCGCGAGATGGACTTGCGCCAATGTTTGCCTGAACTCGCAAGAATCGCCGCCCCACTCTTGGCCCACGCGGAGTTACCTGGGCCCATAGACGATGCAACAACCCATCGCCCCGCCAACGCTTCTGGCCGATCCTACAAAACTTGGCTCGATTCGCGTCCGCGTGCGGCAGAGAACGAAGCAATCGCGCTCCTTAAACGTCTCGCCACCGAATATGGAGCGCCTGTTCACATCGTGCATCTGTCTTCCTCGGACGTGATTCCCCACATTCGTGCTGCGGAAGTCAGCGGTGTGCGACTAAGTGTCGAAACCTGTCCTCACTATCTGACGTTCGCGGCGGAAGAAATTCCGGATGGCGCAACGCAATTCAAATGCGCCCCGCCCATTCGCGAACGGGATAATCGTGAACAATTATGGGCCGCACTCGCCAACGGAACGATCAGCTTGATTGCAACCGACCACTCCCCCTGCCCGCCGGAAATGAAGAAGCAGGAAAAAGGCAATTTCCTGGACGCGTGGGGAGGAATCGCGTCGTTGCAACTCAGTCTCCCGGCAGTATGGACGCAAGCCCGCGCGCGTAGTTATTCTCTTACGCACATCGCCCAGTGGATGTGCGCTGCTCCCGCGCGCTTGGCGGGACTTGAGAAAAAGAAAGGATCCATCGCGGTAGGCCGCGACGCCGATCTCGTGATCTGGAATCCGGACAAAGCATTTCGTGTTGATCCTGCGCGGCTGCAACACCGGCACATGCTCACGCCCTATGCGGGACTCGATCTCATGGGTATCGTCGAAACAACCTTTCTGCGCGGAAAGAAGATATTTGAGCGTGGTGACTTTTGCGCCGCTCCTGATGGGCAGATACTTCTTCGGGGCCAACTATGAATGATTTTTTGCAGCTCGCGGATCTCGCTTCAGAGCGCCTGGGCGGCCGGATCATCGCCGCCAATGACGATTTTTTCGCGCCCAAAGAAAATCTGCTGAAGGAATCCAAGCCCGTCTTCGTTGAGGGAAAATACACCTCGCGTGGAAAATGGATGTACGGGTGGGAAACGCGCCGCCGCCGAACTCCGGGCCACGATTGGTGCATCGTCCGTCTGGGCCTGCCAGGAATAATTCGCGGCGTGGTGGTCGACACCAGTTTTTTCACTGGCAACTATCCGGAGCGCTTTTCCCTGGAAGGCTGCGACCTCGGAAATCATCCCTCTAAGGGCGAGCAAAAGAAATTGTCGTCTCTAAAGCTGACATGGACCCAGATCTTCGCGGAAACGGCGCTCAAGGGTGATTCACCTAATTTGTTTTCCGTTCAAAACAAAAACAGGTTTACCCATTTGCGTTTGAAGATTTATCCGGATGGCGGCGTCGCCCGGCTGCGCATCCATGGCGAGGCGATACCCGATACGAAGCGCATCTCGCGCGCAGAAATCGATCTGGCCGCCGTGGAAAACGGCGCGTACGTGGTGACGTCCAGCGATCAGTTCTATGGCGCTCCGCGAAATCTCTTAATGCCCTATCGCGCAAAAAACATGGCCGATGGCTGGGAGACCAAGCGCAGGCGTGGCCCAGGCCATGATTGGGTGGTCCTGAAACTTGGACTACCGGGCACCATCCAGAGCATGGAAGTGAACACCGCGCACTACAAAGGAAATTTCCCTGACACTTGCTCGCTGGATGTCTGCAACCACAAGCTCGGCGCGATAAATTTCACCAGCATCGACTCCCTGAGCTGGCAAGAAGCCCTGCCAAAAACAAAGCTGAAACCAAATCATCGTCATGTCTTCAACAAACTGCATCTCACAAGCGTCGCAACTCACGCGCGATTTAACATCTATCCCGACGGCGGCGTGAGCCGGTTGCGCCTTTTCGGACGAGCGGAAATCGCAGTAAATCCGGCGGCCGGCCTGGAACGATTTAACCGCCTATCAAAACAAAAGGCAGCGAAAGCCCTGCTCGATTGCTGCGCCTCAGATAAATGGGCGCAACAAGTAAGAGAACGAAGACCCTTCTCCGACCGCGCCTCCTTCTTTGTAGCCGCGGACAAGATCTGGTCTGAGTTGCCACAGGAAGATTGGTTACAGGCCTTCCGGCATCATCCCGCGATCGGCGCAAAAAAAGCAAAATCGAAACAGTCGGCCACCGCAAGCCGCTGGTCCGCGAAAGAGCAGTCAACCGCGCAAAGCGCACCGCCGGGAGTTCTCGAGGCGCTGGCGGAGGAAAACAAAGCTTACGCGAAGAAATACGGCTACGTCTTCCTGATCTGCGCGACGGGAAAAACCAGCGAAGACATTCTGAAAGCCTTGCGCCAACGAATGTCCAATGAACCTGAAGTAGAATTGCGCATCGCCGCCGAAGAACAACGCAAGATTACTCGCCTGCGCTTGGAGAAATTACTGCAATCATGAGCCACATCACCACCCACGTTCTGGACTTATCGCTCGGCCGCCCAGCCGCAAATGTCCCGGTGATTCTTGAGGTTCAATCCACAAGTGGCTCCTGGTCGGAAATTGCTCGTGGCACCACCGATAGCGACGGGCGCCTGAAGGATTTGTCCGCGTCTAAATCGCTGGGGGCAGGAACGTACCGCCTGACCTTCGATACGCGTACCTACTGCGCGACGCATAAGGTCGAGGCGCTGTACCCACAGGTGATCATTGTTTTCGAGGTTAAAAGCGCGCAGGAACACTACCACATACCTTTGCTTCTGAGCCCATACGGCTTTTCAACGTATCGCGGGAGCTGACCGATGTCGATCCGGCTTGGTGAAAACAATTACGGCAAACAGCGCGTGCGCCTGCTGCGGCTCTCGCAACAAAATGGTCTGCGTCACATCAAGGAGCTTACTCTCGGTATCCGCTTCGAAGGGGATTTCGACACCGCGCACAGCAAGGGAGACAACCAGAAGATCCTGCCAACCGACACCATGAAAAATACCGTGTACGCCTTGGCGCGGCAGCATCCCATCGAAACCGCGGAATCATTCTGCGTGCGCTTGGCGGATCATTTTTTGACTCGCAATCCACAAACCACCCGCACACGAATCGACGCGACGGAAACTCTCTGGGTGCGACTACCGGTTGGCGGCGGCAAACCCCATGCGTACACGTTCACTGGAGCCAGCACCGAAAAACGCACTTCCTCTGTGAACGCGACGCGCAACGAAAAGACCGTTTCGTCCGGCATCGAGGGGCTCGTGGTTTTGAAAGCCACCCAATCCGCGTTCGAAGGATTTCTTCGCGACGAATACACCACGCTGAAAGAAGCCCGCAATCGCATTCTGTCCACAGTAATAAGCGCGTGCTGGCTTTATCGCGACGCTCAGCCGCACTCCGACGCTCTTTGGAACGAAGTCCGGCAAACCATGCTTGAAACGTTCGCCGATCATGACAGCGAGTCTCTGCAGCACACTCTCTACGCGATGGGCGAAGCGGTGCTCAACAATTTCGACCGCATCCGCGAGATTCATCTCTCCCTGCCCAACAAGCATTACAATCTGGTGGATTTGTCGCTCTTTCAATTGGACAATCCCGGCGAGATTTTCCTGCCGACAGACGAGCCTCACGGATTAATCGAGGCCACCCTACGCAGGGACTAGTCGCGCCTTCACCTTTTTCTTCCGTCGAAAATTTTCACGAACGAAGCACTGCGCAACTCTTCCGGAGTCAACCCCGTGAGCGTCTGGGCTTCGCCACCCGTGATGGCGCCGCAATTGATGGCGCGCAGGAAATAATTCAACAATCCCTGGCCAGTGGCCGCATCGTCGAAAACCTCGCCAACCAGAGTAGCCTGAGCAGCCTGCGCAATAAAATTGCGAAGCCGCTCCGACGCCGCGTCCAGACTCTCCAGAAAAAAGGAATAAACCGCCGCGTAACGCGTGACCAGTTGGGCCGGATGAAGATCCCAGCCTTGGTAGAAACCGTTCACCAGCGAGTGCCGAATGTGATCGAAATGCAGCTTCCATGCGCGGCGCACCGCATCTCGATTTTCCGCAATCTGGCTCGTGGTCAGTTCCGGCTCGTTCTTGCCGGCGTGATGCAAAGGAACCGGCAGAATATTCGTCGCTCCATCCGAAAGCCAGATGCCCGTCCCAGCCAGCGCAACCTGCATAACTTCGCGCGCGAAGTCGCAAGCGGGATGCATCATGCTCTGATACGCGGCTGTGATGCCTCGTCCGGCAGTGTAATCATAGGTGCCGAAGTGTGCCGCGACGCAGCGTCCCTGGGTGGCCATCGCCAATGGAAGCAGGTTGACCTGACCGCATTCATTGAAAATGGATTGCGGCGTTTCAATCATCAGTTCGATCAGCAGCGCATTCGCCTTAAGGCCCAGCGTGGATTCGAGCCGTGAACAGATAGCTGCGAGCGCCGCAGGTTCTTCTGGAATCGTGACCTTGGGAAGCGTGATGAAGAAGTTTTCAGGCAGCTTACCGTCCGTCTGGCCGACTAGTTCCGTAAGAACAATATCCAGCGTACGAATGCTGCGGTTGCGCAGCTCCTCCGTGAACGGTTTGATGCGAATCCCCGCGAACGGCGGCAACGTGCCGCCGCGCATTCCAGCGGCAACTTCACCCGCAGCGGCCGCGGCGTGGTGATCTTCCTCTTCATCAGGCCGATTACCAAATCCATCCTCAAAGTCGATGCGAAAATCTTCAACCGGCTCCCGGTGGAGCTTCTCGCGTACCCGCTGGTAGACTGTGTGCGCAAACCACGCCGCTCGATTTTCCTTTCGCGCCTCCTCCGGGTTTGCCTCGATAAGTTTCGCAAGCGAAGCCGCGGACTCGCGTGATTCATGCAGGGAGTCCGTACCCGGAAGCTCGAGGATCTTCGCTAAAGAAAGGAAGTCGGGTGCATATTCGTCGAGAGTCTGCAGCGCCTTCTCGCCAAGACGTTTCGCCGTGTCCGCGCGGAATAAATGGGCTCCGCCGTACACCGTGTGCACCGGTTGGCGATCGCCACGCGGCCCAGGGTACAGCGTTTCAAATGTTTTGTGCGCTCTGCGGAGAGGCATGGTAATCCGCTGAAGCGATTCTGGAGCGAGCGATCTCTTCACCGTGATCTCCGATCCTTGCTGCGGGGTAGTAAGTTCTTGTGGGCATGATTCGTGCCAAGCCCGAACTACGAAACAGCATACATTTCTTTATTTAAGGAGCGAAATAGCTTGCGGAACTTGAAAACTGAGCGGGCCGCATCAAAACAAAAAATACCGTTGCGCAAGCGGAAGTACACTCGCAGGTTCACACGTTATTGCCGCGCCGTCCACGCGCACTTCGTAAGTTTCCGGGTCGACTTCGATATTCGGCGTGGCGCTGTTGTGAACCATATCTTTTTTCCCGATGGTCCGGCATTTCCCGACAGCCCGCACGATTTTCTTCAGTCCAAGCGCGTCGCGTAATCCCGCATCAACGGCGGCTTGCGAAACAAACGTGATCGCTGTGGCCGCGGTCGCTGCACCGAAACTCCCAAACATCGGCCGGTACAGCACCGGTTGCGGTGTTGGAATGGACGCATTCGGATCGCCCATCGCGCTCCACGCAATGAATCCGCCCTTAACCACCATCTCCGGCTTCGCCCCGAAAAACGCGGGCTTCCAAAGCACCAAATCCGCAAGTTTTCCCGGCTCGATGGATCCGATTTCTGTAGCCATGCCATGCGTGATGGCGGGATTGATGGTGTACTTCACGACGTAACGTTTTGCGCGTTGATTATCGTTGCGAGCCGCATCTTCTTTCAGCGCGCCACGTTGCGTTTTCATTTTGTGCGCGGTCTGCCAGGTGCGAAGCACCACTTCCCCGACCCGCCCCATCGCCTGCGAATCGCTCGAAATCATGCTGATCACGCCCATATCATGCAGAATATCTTCCGCTGCAATCGTCTCCGGCCGTATGCGGCTCTCCGCGAAGGCCACATCTTCCGGCACTTGCGGGTTCAAATGATGGCAAACCATCAGCATGTCCAGGTGCTCGGCAATGGTATTGATGGTGTACGGCCGAGTCGGATTCGTGGACGAAGGCAGCACGTTCGCAAACGAAGCGATACGAATGATGTCCGGAGCGTGCCCGCCGCCAGCGCCTTCTGTGTGATAAGTGTGAATCGCACGGCCAGCGATTGCCGCGACCGTCGCTTCCAGGAATCCCGCTTCGTTGATCGTGTCGGTGTGGATAGCAACCTGCACGTCAAAATCGTTCGCCACTCTAAGACAGGCATCGATCGCCGCCGGAGTCGTTCCCCAATCTTCGTGGAGCTTTAGTCCGCAAGCACCAGCTTGAATTTGCTCCGTCAGCGGTGGTTTCGCGGCCGCATTGCCTTTCCCGAGAAAACCAAAATTCATCGGCCACTCTTCCGCAGCCTGCAACATCCGCGCGATATTCCAGGCTCCGGGCGTACACGTCGTCGCGGCAGTTCCGGTGGCAGGCCCGGTTCCACCGCCGATCATCGTAGTAATTCCGTTTGAAATCGCGGCGTACACCTGTTGCGGTGAAATAAAGTGGATATGACTGTCCACGCCGCCGGCCGTGACAATTAAATTTTCCCCGGCGATAACCTCCGTCGCCGCGCCAACAACCAGATCCGGATCAACGCCATCCATCGTGTCGGGATTTCCGGCCTTTCCCACTCTCACGATGCGCCCGTCCTTGATTCCGATATCGCCTTTGACGATTCCCCAATGATCCAGGACCACGGCGTTGGTGATCACCAGATCGAGCGCCCCAGACTTCGTTTCGCGAACGGCGGTGCTGCTCTGGCCCATGCCGTCGCGGATCACTTTTCCGCCGCCGAACGTAATTTCGTCGCCGTAGTGGGTGAAATCTTTCTCGATCTCGATGATCAAATCCGTGTCAGCCAGGCGAATGCGGTCGCCCTTCGTGGGTCCATAAAGATCGGCGTACGTTCGCCGAGGAATAGAAAGGCTCATCGCTTTTTGTCCTCGCCGTGCTCTCCGTCGCAAGATGCGAAGCCGTGACTTCGCGCGCGAGCCACGGCGTCGCTCCGCAATCGAACATCGTCGAGGCTTCCCCCGACCAGACCATTGAGGCCATGAATTATCTGCTGTCCACCGAATTCCGTTAACTCCACTTCCTTCTCTTCTCCCGGTTCAAAGCGCACCGCAGTTCCCGCGGCGATGTTCAATCGCAATCCGTACGCTGCACCGCGATCGAACGCAAGCGACGCATTCGTCTCAAAAAAATGAAAATGACTGCCAACCTGGATAGGCCGATCGCCGGTATTCTTCACAACTACCTTTGAAATGTTCCGCCCAACATTCGCTTCGATTGGTCCCGCAGTTGTATCCAGCAGATATTCACCGGGAGTCATCCCTTCACCTCGAATTTCCGTAACTTCGATGGCAACTCACCTATCTCGGATACGCCTTCATTTGATCGGGTCATGGATAGTAACCAGCTTCGTGCCATCCGGAAATGTAGCCTCCACCTGCACCTCGTGAATCATCTCCGGAATCCCGTCCATCACTTGATTTCGGGCAAGTATTTTCCCGCCAAAGCTCATAATCTCCGCCACTGTTTTGCCGTCCCGCGCCGCCTCCAGCACTTCCGCGGTGAGAATCGCGACCGCTTCGACATAGTTGAGCCGCAAACCACGCGCCTGCCGTCTGCGTGCCAGGTCAGCAGCCACCACAATCAATAATTTCTCCTGTTCCTGCGGTGTCAAATGCACGAACGCCTCCTGCGCTAGCCCTTCAACGAGCGCAAATCACAACGTGTCTCGGGCGACCTCAGTTCACCTTTCGTGGCGGAATCGCCTCGCGGCCATACAAATAAAGTTTCGCTCCACGCCAGATTGTGTGCAGCCCCGGCAATAGTTCGCGCCCGTGCCGCGCCAGGCATCGGATCACCAGGCCGTGAGCCACCAGCGAACTTACTCCCCAAAGAATCTCGCCGGGCCGGCTCAAACTGCTGGTAAAGTCCCGAACGTGATCCTCGGCAGCCCGCCAGTAACTCGCATCCAGACCAACACGACAAATATAGAATGTAGCGGTGTAACGATACGTTCCTAGCCTCGCAAGAGAACCAACATCGTGGCTCGCCGGCCGCAAACAAATATTTTCCGCGGCGATCACGCGCTCCAGCGCAGTCACCCTCGTTCGCATCTCGAAATGCTTATATTCGAAAAGTTCGCCGCGCGCTTCCCTCCCGGGCGCAAGAATTTCCCACCAGAACAAGCCAGCACCCGCGGCAAGATCAATCGACGTTCGCTGAACATAATGCGCGCCAGCGAAGGGAATGGTTGCGTCCGGCAGGTATTCGAGCAACGCGTTCTCTCCAACAAAAATTAAGTTGCTCTGCGTTGTGGGGCGCAACTCCTGGCGGCAACGATAGATCCGCGTCGCACCGGTCGTGGTCAACTGCACATTAGCCGCGCTTCCAAGATTCATCCGCAACGCAAGCTGGTCTCCGCCAAGCAGGCCACCCGACACATTGTGCAGATGAACCAGCGTCGTGCCGTCCGTCAAAGTAAACGCGCGCACCACCTTCAGCGGTGGCTCCTGCAAACTGTCAGCCAGGAAGCTAACGCCGGTGCTCGAGTCGCGCGAAAACTCCAACCGCAGCGAAGCACGAACGCGGCTTGCTCCAGAAATCACCGGCTCGATTTCCCGGAGCGCTTCTCTGGCGGTTGCGGTCATCTTGACTCCGGGCTTTCAACTAATGAACAATCGCGTTGCTAGCGCGGGATGCTCCATCGCGCCCCAGTCCAACAACGGCATAAAGCAATTTGCTTCGTCGAGACTAAGTGCCGTGCTGCGCTCAGCAGTTTCGACTATCGCCGCCTTCAGATTCCACAAAATACCCGTGGCTTCGTTCTGGCCAATCGGCAGCAGGCGCTGGCACGCCGACACCAGACTTGCCATCGTCTGGTGCAGATACGCGAGCACCGCCCGATTCTCGTCAAATCCGAATACCGCACTAACCAGACCAAACGCCGTGCTGTGATGAATCAGGCTCGCCGAGCCGAGCGAAGCCTCTCGCGCCTCACGAAGAACCGGAAAATCACCCAGCAGAAGTGCCGCCTGCAGAAAATTGCGTCCCAGCACAGCGCTCGCCGCACGGCTTTCTCGCGCCACCTTCAGCGCGCTCAAACAATCGTTAATCTCAATCCATCGGACCGCCGGAAAATTCTCTGTCTGCGGCCGCGCGAGCCGCGAAGCCTCGCGGCAAGCCACTGCCTCCAGCATTCCCGCATCCTGCAGATAACCAGTCAAAAAATCCGGCAATTTGCCGGCCGTTAAAATCTCCGCCGCCACCAACGATTCCAATCCAAAAGAATGCGCAAGTGCGCCGATCGGCAAAGCGCTATCCGCCAGCTGAAGCAGCCGCAAAAACGCCAGATCCTCCGAAGAAGAAAGACAATTCGCGCCTGTATCCACTTTCATTCGCCGCATCCTTTAACGACGTTCCTAATGACCGTGACCATGCGCATGGTCGTGTGGGTGCTCTTGCGAATGGTTGTGCTCGTGGCTATGGGCGCGCCCCCTATAAGGGAGATGAGCATCAATTACTCCGCGGCGCGAAGCCACAGGCTGCTTCAGTTTTCCTTCCAGCCATTCGATGACGACATCCAATCCGACATCTTCCCGAAGATTCGTGAACACGAACGGACGCTCGCCGCGCATCCTGCGTGAATCGCGATCCATTACTTCCAGTGACGCGCCGACATATGGCGCAAGATCAATTTTATTAATCACCAGCAGGTCCGAGCGCATAATCCCCGGCCCGCCCTTGCGCGGAATTTTGTCTCCTTCGGCCACATCGATCACATAAATCCAGATGTCCACCAACTCCGGACTGAACGCCGCCGCCAGATTGTCTCCACCGCTTTCCACAAAAATCAGTTCAAGTCCGGGAAGACTGTCTTCGAACTCCGCGATTGCTTGCAAGTTCATGGACGCATCTTCACGAATCGCTGCATGCGGACATGCGCCGGTCTCCACGCCCTTCACTCGCTCGGCGGGCAACGTGCCCTGCCGAAGCAGAAATTCCGCGTCCTCCTTGGTGTAAATGTCGTTGGTAACCACCGCCAGGCTGAATTTGGGGAAGAGTTTCTTGCTCAAACGGTCCACCAGCGCGGTTTTGCCAGAGCCCACTGGTCCGGCGATGCCCACTCGAAACGCCCTGCCCGCAATCTGTTCACCCATCTGTTCACCCATATAAGACGCGCTCCTGATTTCGGTAGTTGACTCGCAGCATCGCCTCAACCTCATTCAACGCTCGACACCCCGAAGGATGCCCACCAGTATCTGCGCGAATGGCGACTCGTCAAGGCTTTTCCGATGAAATCTTCAATGGCTGGCAATCGAAAAAGTAGCGCGGACACCCAGCCACACGGAGGCAGGGCAGGGCGCGATTTAGACCTGTGAGCACGCCGTCTGACTCTGTTGAGCAGAAAGAAACTCCAGGATGGCGCGATGCGCTTCCCCCGGTTGGTCGGTGTCAAAAATGTGGCTGGCGTCCGCAATCAACACCAACTTGGCGCGCGGGATCTTCTCGGCAAGCAGTCGCGCATTCGCCACCGGTATCAACCCGTCTGCTTCGCCGTGAATCACCAGTGTGGGAGCGGCGATTTGCGCCAACCGGCTATACGCTTCCCACCCAAAAATTCCGTAAAGTTGGCCTGTGTATCCCTGCGGAGTCGGATACCACTTCATGCGAATGGCCATATCTTCATCAATCCGTTCGCGCGGTGTGCCAAGGTGATAGATAAATGGAATGATGGCTTCCTTCGCGTCCTCTGGTGATAATCCCCGGCGCGTCAGCGCTTGCAACGCCGCCGGCTCTGTTGGCGTGGCGTGTGGTCCACCGGGCGAAGTACAACCCAAAATCAGGGAGCGCACCCGCTGCGGATACTGAAATGCAAATTCCTGCGCAATCATCCCACCCATCGAAGTGCCAAAAACGTGCGCTCGCTCAATACCGGCGGCATCCAGAACGGCCGCCGCATCGGAAGCCATCAGCGCGATGGGATAAACACCGGCTGGCACATCGCTCTGGCCGATACCGCGATTGTCAAAGGCAATCGTCCGATAGCTTTTTGCAAGAAGCGGCCGAGTGCGATGCCACATGTACGAGGGATAGCTGAGTCCCATGATGAGCAGCAACGGTTCGCCGGCGCCTCGCTCGTCCCAATAAATCCTGGCGCCTTCATTTTCAACGAAAGACATGCAACCCTCCCTCGTCCGAACTCCGCTGCAGCCACCTCAGCCCTTCCGTAAGCGATAGCAACACACAGTTGATTGTTACTAATGCGGCCGCCTTTGTATATAATCCGCCCTGCTGTGCAAACTCAAGCGCCGCATATCACCCAGCCGGACACGGTGTGGTAGACAGGACCCATGGCCTTTGAACTCAGCGCAAAAACAAAAGAGCTGAAGCAGCGTGTGGACAGCTTCATGGAAGCCAACGTCTACCCGAATGAGCATCGCTTTCATGAGGAAGTAGAGCGCGACCGTTGGCGGCCAACTCGAATCGTCGAAGAACTGAAAGCAAAGGCGCGCGCGCAAGGTTTGTGGAATCTATTTCTACCGCAGGATGAAAATGGCGCAGCGCTCACTAACCTGGAATACGCGCCGCTCTGCGAAATCATGGGCCGCAGCCACATGGCGCCCGAGATTTTCAATTGTTCCGCGCCAGATACCGGAAACATGGAGGTCCTGGCGCGCTACGGCACCCCAGAACAAAAGGACAAATGGCTGAAGCCGCTGCTGGCCGGGGAAATCCGTTCTTGCTTCGCCATGACCGAGCCGGAAGTAGCCTCGTCCGACGCCACCAACATCGCCGCAAGCATCGTGCGCGTCGCCGACGACTACGTCATCAACGGACACAAGTGGTGGTCTTCCGGCGCCGGCGATCCACGCTGCAAGATCGCCATTTTTATGGGCAAGAGCAACCCCTCCGCTCCTGCGCACAAGCAGCAGTCGATGATAGTGGTGCCCATGGAATCGCCGGGAGTGAAAATCGCGCGGATGCTCACGGTTTTTGGTTACGACCACGCGCCCCACGGACACGCCGAGATTTATTTCGAAAACGTACGTGTTCCGGCAACAAACATGTTGCTAGGCGAAGGACGCGGATTTGAGATTGCCCAGGGGCGCCTTGGTCCCGGACGTATTCACCACTGCATGCGATGTATCGGCGTCGCGGAACGCGCGCTCGAAACCATGTGCAGTCGTGTTCAAACACGCGTCGCCTTCGGCAAACCACTGGCCGAACAAGGCACCATTCGCGCGGACATTGCCGCCTCCCGCATGGAGATTGAACAAGCGCGCCTGCTGACTCTGAAAGCGGCGTACATGATGGACACGGTGGGAAACAAAGCGGCCCGCTTGGAGATTGCGATGATCAAGGTTGTCGCGCCCAACGTGACCTTGCGCGTTCTGGATCGGGCGATTCAAGCCCATGGCGGCGCTGGAGTTTCGCAGGATACCTTTCTGGCCAGTGCATGGGCGATGGTTCGCACCTTGCGTCTCGCCGATGGCCCGGATGAAGTTCACACCGAATCCATCGCTAAGTGGGAACTTGCAAAAAGCAGCAAGTCGGCCGGACCATCAGCTTCACATTGAAATGAAAGCGACTGTTCCATCACACCACGAAAGTATCTGCGAGATAAGTTGATGCACGCTTTGAGACTTGAAAACCCGCAGTCTCTATCACCATTTATCGGCAAAGAAATTGGTGCCACGGACTGGTTCCAGGTCACGCAACAACGTATCGAACAATTCGCCGAGGCCACCGAAGACCGGCAATGGATTCACACGGATCGCGAGCGCGCAAGCAAGGAATCGCCTTACGGCAGCACCATCGCTCACGGCTTCCTCACCTTGTCTCTCCTCAGTAATTTCATAAAAGAATTGCTTCAAATCGAAGGCGGCGTGCGGCTCGCGGTGAACTATGGCTTGAATCGCGTGCGCTTCCCTGCCGCGGTTCGCGCCGGTTCCCGAATTCGTGCGCGCATTGGATTGCTGACGTTGAAGGAATTCCCTGAAGCGCTGGAAGCCACCTTCTCGGTGACGATCGAAAATGAAGGCTCGGACAAACCAAGCTGCGTTGCCGAATGGATTGTCCGCTACTACTTCTGACTCGCGCTAGATTTCCCCGGTTTGCGCGGAATGCGACGCAGCACGCAGAATCATCTGGATTCTCTCGGGCATGGACGCGAATCGCTCGTCTCTTGTTAACCCCTGGTGATAACGAAAATAAATCTGCTGCGCGATGACCGCAAGTTTGAAGCGCGCAAACGTAACATAAAAGGGAATCTGGAAAACGCTGCATCCCGTTTTCAGCGCGTAATAGTCCACAACTTCTGCCCGTGTGAAGCTACCTGGATCGTTCGTAGGTCCCCAGCGATGTTGTTGTACTTCCGGCGGATCCGTCGCGTCAATCCAATACGCCAATGTAGTGCCCAGGTCGGCCAGTGAATCGCCGATAGTGCACATCTCCCAATCGAGCACCCCGACAATTTTCGTGATGTCGCTCGGGTCCAGAACCACATTGTCATACTTATAGTCGTTGTGTATCAGCGATACATTGCTCGTGGCTGGCATGTGCTCTTGCATCCACGCACAGATTTTTTCCACTTCCGCATATTCGTGCGTCTTGGAACCGTGATAACGGTCCGTCCAGCCGCGCACCTGACGTTCCAGATATCCTTCCGCCTTGCCCACATCCGCCAAACCCGCGGCAACATAGTCCACGCTGTGCAAGCGGACAAGGTTATCCACGAACGATTCGCTCAGCCGCCGCGCCGTTCCCGCGGTGAACTTCAACACAGGCGGCACTTTCTTGCGCAGGATTACGCCGTGAACCGGTTCCATCACATAAAACGGTGCGCCCAACACGGATTCGTCGTCGCAATAAAAAAGCACCTCGGGAGCAGGCGCATAGGCGGCATGCAGTTTCGACAGCACGCGAAATTCGCGGCCCATGTCGTGCGCGGATTTGACCTTGCTCCCAAATGGCGGGCGCCGAAGAACCAACTCCCGGGCGCCGAGTTGCAGCGAGTAAGTCAAATTAGAATGCCCGCTGGGAAATTGCCGCACCGACAGCCCCCCCGTTTCACCAGGCAAGTGTTCGCGCAAATAGGGTTCGAGCCTCGTCAGATCTAGCTCTTCGCCTGGCCGAATTGCTCCGGCGTGATCCAGCAAGTCGCTCATGCAAAATCCTCGCTAGCGGTAAGTGAGCATTGCGGGATCATCAATATGTCCATGCACATTGAAACTGCTCAGCGTAAACCGTTGCTCCGAGTACAGAAATTCGCTCCACGAGGAATTACGCGACATCCAACTCACGCCTAACGTGCTTTCCGACGACAGCCGCAACGCGCGCCGCATGGCAACTGCGATCGGGCCGCCCGAAGTAAAAACCGCAACGCGCTTACCATGTCCGCCGGCGCTGAAGATATTCGCAATTCCGGAATTCACACGCGAGCAAAACTCCAACCACGTCTCTACTCCGTGCAGAGAAACCCCACCGGCGACCCACTTGCCAATCACCACTTCAAATAAACTTTGAAAGCTTGCGCGACGCCCAGCCGCTTCGGACGAAGCCTGAAACGCTTCGTGAAGTTTGCGAATCCTCTCATCCTTTTCGATCAACTCGGGCAGACTGCGCGTCAGGACCGCTTCAGCCTGGTATTCGTCGAACTCCGGCAATACCAGCGGCTCTGGAAACGTAACGCCGGCCGTGCCATAACTCTTCTTCACAAGGTTGGCGGTCTCTTTGTGCCGGACTCGAGGACCTACCCAGACGCGATCGAACAAAACATTACGGCGCGCCCAATACTCGCCGAGTAAAATCGCTTGCGCTTTTCCAAGCTGCGACAACTTGTCATAGTCTTGCTCAAGGAAGGAAGCTTGCGCATGACGGACAAGAAAAAGAGTCCCCATAATCAACCCGTTCAGTCCGTCAATCGTTATACCGCATTCTCTCTGCCAAAAATATTTTTATGCCGCCGCCCCCTCTTGCTTCCCAAACTCAGCGAAGGTCTTGCCCTGTTCGGCCAGCTGCTTTAACAGTGGAGCCGGCTTCCAGAGTTCGCCGTGATCGCGGTGAAATTCAGCGATGCGCTCATAAACTTTCTTGAGGCCCACAGTGTCCGCATACCACATCGGACCTCCTCGATGCGCGGGAAAGCCATACCCGTTCAGGTAAATGATGTCGATGTCCGAAGCCCGCAACGCGAAACCTTCCTCAAGAATGTGTGCGCCTTCATTAACCAACGCATAGAGACAACGATCCGCGATTTCCGCCGCGGGAATCTGACGTTGTGCCACGCCCCCTTCGGCAACCCACTTGGCCACCAATTCGTCAACGGCAGGATCCAACTGCGCCTTCCGCAGCTCGTCGTATTTGTACCAGCCTGCCCCGGTCTTCTGCCCGTATCGCCCGAGTTCGCAAAGTTTGTCCTCCAAAAACGGTTGGCGAATGCCAGGCTGCTCCAGGTGACGATATTCCTTGCGAATTCGCCACCCGACATCGAGTCCCGCAAGATCGCCGGTGGCCAGCGGCCCCATCGCCATCCCAAAATCCTGCAGCGCACGGTCGACGGCTTCGATGCTCGCGCCTTCTTCCACCAAAAACTGCGCTTCGCGCCGGTACGGGCCGAACATGCGATTTCCCACAAATCCCCTGCAATTTCCCACCAGCACGCCTACCTTGCCCAGCGTTTTCGAAAGTTGCATGCACGTCGCAATTACCTCTTTTGAAGTAGCTTTGCCGCGAACAATCTCCAACAAGCGCATCACATTCGCTGGGCTAAAAAAATGCGCGCCAATCGCGAACGATGGCCGCGAAGTTGCTCCCGCGATATCGTCGATACTCAACGTTGAGGTGTTGCTCGCAAGGATCGCGCCCGGTTTGCACACCCGGTCAAGTTCCTGGAAAACCTCCTTCTTCAATGCCATTCCTTCGAAAACCGCTTCGATAACCAGATCGACGCCGGAAAAATCGTCGTAGGAGAGCGTCGGCGTGATCCGCTTCATCCGTTCTTCGGCAGCCTCTTGGGAGAATCTCCCACGCTTGACTGAATTCGCATAGCTCGAATGGATCGTAGCTAACCCGCGATCCAGCGCCGCTTGGTCCGCCTCTTTGAGCAGCACGGGAATTCCCGCGTTGGCCAGCACCATGGCGATGCCGCCACCCATCGTGCCGGCGCCAACCACGGCTGCGGACTTGATCGGCATCGTGGCAGTTTCCTTCGGAACGTCGGGAATTTTGCTGACTTCTCGCTCGCTGAAAAAAACATGTATGAGCGACTTGGATTGCTCGGAGAAAAGACAGTCCATGAAAAGATTCTGCTCAACCTTACACCCTTCTTCAAACGGCAATTTCGTGGCCGCTTCCACCGCTTCGATCGCGGCAACCGGGGCGATCAGCCCGCGCTGTTTCTTTGCCGCCGCCTCACGCGCGGCAGAAAAGACAGCCGCATTCTCGGCCGCGTTGCCCAACTTTTCATTGCGATCGCGCGTCTTTCGAGCCGCTTTGCCGCTTACCTCCCGTGCAAACGCAATCGCACCCGCAAGAAGATCGCCCTCAACGATGCGGTCGACGATCCCGAACTTCAGCGCCTCATCCGCCTTCACTGGATTTCCACCCACGCACATTTCCACGGCCTTTGCGACGCCGGCGAGCCTGGGAAGCCGCTGTGTGCCTGCCGCACCGGGAATAATTCCAAGTTTCACTTCCGGCTGCCCAACTTGCGCACTCGAAACAGCGACGCGATAGTGCCCGGCCATCGCCAACTCCAAACCTCCGCCAAACGCAGTTCCGTGAATGGCCACAATCACCGGCTTCGCGCTGTCTTCCATCTTCAAAAGCAGCGGAAGCAGCCCCGCTCCCCGCGATTTCCCAGAAGTCATCTTTCCGAATTCTTTAATGTCCGCGCCTGCCACAAAAGTGCGGCCTCCGCCGATCAGCACCGCCGCTTTCACGCTCTCATCCTTCGCGATCTGCTCCAGCGCCTCCGAAATTCCTTCTGGCACACCGGGACTCAAAGCATTGACCGGAGGATTGTTGATCGTAATGATCGCAATTTCGTTGTCCCGAGTGAGTTGCACCAGATCATTCATGAACGCATCTCTCTTTTAATCCCGAATTTTGATTCAAGCGCTCTTTGCCGAAACGCTGTCAGCGTCGATCACCATGCAAGCAATTCGCTCGCGATGAAAAGTTGCGTCGCCGAACGCCGTCTCCGAAGCCTTCGCTCGGCGGTAATATAAATGAAGATCGTTCTCCCAAGTGAAGCCCATTCCTCCGTGAATCTGAATGCCGCGGTTGCCAACGGTACGTGCGGCATCGCTCGCATACATCTTGGCGATGGATACCGCGGCGGCCGCATCAGGCGAATTCTCCTGCAACGCCCATCCGGCATAGTACACGGCCGAACGCGAGCTTTCCGTCTCCAAATACATGTCCGCGCACTGGTGCTGCACAGCCTGAAACATTCCGATGGGTTTGCCAAATTGCTTTCGAGTCTTAGCGTACTCAACCGTGATGTCCAGCGTTCGCTGCATTCCTCCCACCAATTCGGCGGCCACCGCCGCGGTGGCAACGTCTAGAGCTCCAGCCAGTCCCGCCGCGGAACCAAGCTCTTCCGCTAGAGTGTTGTTGAACTCCACCACATAAAGTTTCCGCGTAAGATCCATTCCCAACATCGGCGTAATTTTCAGCCCGCGAGCCTTCGCATCCACCACAAACACGCCGTTTCGCGCGACCACCACAATAAAATCGGCCACACCCGCATCGGATACAAATAGCTTTTCGCCGCTAATCTTGCCGTTAGCGGCGCTCAGTTGCACATCGCGCGGATTCCAACTTGCTCCTCCCTCCAGAATCGCAACCGTAGCGCGCGCTTCTCCGCGGCATATCGGCGCAAGATATTTTTTCTTGTTCGCCGGCGTTCCCACCGCACCCACCACCGATCCCGCCAGTGCCACCGTAGAAAAAAAAGGCCCCGGCAGTAATGCCCGCCCTGCCTCTTCCATCAGCAGCATCAACTCAACTTTGCCCAGACCGACTCCGCCATACTCTTCCGGAAAAATAATGCCGGTGTAGCCCTGCTCCGTCAGTTTCGCCCACAGCGCCGCGTCATAAGCCGTTTCCGTCTCCATCAGCCGCCGCATCTCCGCGCCAGGACACTCCCCCGCAAAAAACTTTCGCGCGCTGTCTTTCAGAAACTCCTGGCTCTCGCTCAAACCGAATTGCATAACGTATCCTCTTGTATCTCTCGCTTAGTAGCTTCTTGGCAGCCCAAGAACGAAATGCCCAATAATGTTGCGCTGCACTTCGGACGTTCCGGCCTCGATCGTATTTCCCCGCGCCCGCAGGTACGCGTACGACCAAATTCCCTTATCGATTGCGTGCGCATCACCGGCCATCAGCTGACCAAATGACCCCAGCAACTCCTGCGCAATTTGCTGGAGCCGCTGGTTCAGCTCGCTCCAGAAAATTTTCTGGATCGACCCTTCCGGTCCCGGCACGCCGGTAGCGCTGATGCGGCTGAACGCCCGCATCTGGTTGAAGCGCATGATCTCAATCTCCGCGCTGCACTGTGCCAGCTTCTGCCGGATGATCGGATCTTCTGCCGCCGGCAGCCCGTCGCGCTTCATCGTCCGCGCGAGTTCAATCAGCCGGTTAATATATCGCTTGAAAATAAGATGAAGGCGCGCCCCATACGAACCGCGCTCATACATCAGCGTGCTCACCGCCACATTCCAGCCGTCATTCAACTTGCCCAGAATGTTTTCCACCGGCACGCGCACATCCCGGAAGAACAGCTCGTTGAACTCAGACTCTCCGGTCATTTGCCGCAGCGGCCGCACTTCGACTCCCGGCGATTTCATATCCACCAGCAGCACCGTGAGTCCCTTGTGTTTCGCGGCGCATGCATCCGTCCGCACCACCAACTCGCACCAGTCGCCAACCCAGCCATAGCTTGTCCACACTTTCTGGCCGTTTACGATGTAGTGATCCCCGTCCAGCTTCGCTTCCATCTGCAACCCAGCAAGATCGGAACCCGCATTCGGCTCCGAAAATCCCTGGCACCAGATTTCCTCGGCGCTCAGAATTTTCGGAATATACCGTTTTTTCTGCGCTTCCGTCCCGTACGCGATGATCGTCGGTCCAATAAGTCCCAAGCCCAGTGAGTTCGCCATCGGCGGCGCGTCCACGCGCGCCATCTCTTCCCAGAAAAGCGCCTGCTGCATCAATGTGGCGCCGCGGCCACCATACTCTTTGGGCCACGAAACCGCTGCCCACCGGCCGTCGTGCAGCTTTCGTTGCCACCCGCGCAGATACGGAAACGATTCCTCTATCGGCTTTTCGCGCCACTCGTTCCAATCTTTCGGAACATTCGTCGCCAGCCACCCGCGCAGTTCATCGCGAAATGTCAACTCCTCCGCGGTCAAATTCAAATCCATACAAAAGACTCCTTCTCGTTGTGAGGGACAAAAATATCTTCCGGTTCCGCCGCGACGCGTTCACCGATCAACGCATTTACTCAAGCACTGCTCTCGGGAACCATGAAATCCGGGCGCATCGTATCCCGCCCCTGCCAATATTTCTTGCGAAGTTCTTTCTTTAGAATTTTCCCGGTAGCCGTCTTGGGCAGACTTGTCACAAATTCAAATGACCGTGGACATTTGTAATGTGCCAGCCGGCCTCGGCAGAACTCCAGGAGTTCGGCCTCGGTCACCGCGGCGTCCGGTTTCAAAACCACCAGCGCCTTCGGGACTTCGCCCCACTTTTCGTCAGGCACTGGAATCACGCCCGCCTCAAGAACGGCAGGATGCGCCAGAATCGCCTTTTCCAGTTCCAGTGAAGAAATATTCTCCCCGCCGCTCACGATGATGTCTTTCTTGCGATCGACAATCAAAAGGTAATTATCCTGGTTGAGCGTCGCCATATCTCCGGTGTGGAACCACCCGCCGCGCAACGCTTCAGCCGAAGCGTCCGGTTGCCGCCAGTAACCTTTCATCACCCCATCGCCGCGCACGATAATCTCGCCGATGGCGTGTCCATCGTGCGGCACATCGTTATCATTCGCGTCGACCACCCGCATCTCGACACCGGGAATCGGATATCCCGTCATCGCCTGGCCCGCCCAGCGCTGCTCCCCCTGCCAGTTCGATTCCGGCTTTGTCGGCGAGAGAGAAAGCGCGGGAGACGTTTCCGTCAGCCCGTAACCCGAATAGCATTCGCAACCCAGCTTTTCTTCGACCTCGCGAATCAGAGTCGGCGATGACGCAGCTCCCCCGATAACAATGCGTCGCAAACTACTCAAGTCATAGTTGTCGCGCTCCGGGCAATTCACCAGAACCGTGGCCATGATCGGAACAAGGCTGCACGAATGCACGCCCTCCTTTTCGATCAACCGAAAAACTTCCTTGGGGTCGAATCGCTGCATCATCACGTGCTTCCCGCCGAGCAAAGTCAGAAAATGCGCCACACCCCAGCCATTGGCGTGAAAAAGAGGAATGGTGTGCAGCTCGACGGTTCCACTCTCGATATGGAATGCCAGGCAAACGTGCACTGCGTGGAGATACACGTTTCGGTGCGTCAGCATCACTCCCTTTGGATTGGCGCTTGTGCCGCTGGTGTAGAAAAGCTCGGCCACGTCGTTTTCATTTACCGAAGCGATGTCCATGCGGTGTGGCGTCGCTACGCTGAGCAGCGTTTCGTAATTGCCGGGTGCCAGCCAAGGCGCTTCGGGAGCGCCTTCCAACTGGATGAACGCCTTTATCGACGGAGTATCCTTGCGAAAGGATTCCACCAGGGGAAGGAACTGCTTCTCCACGAAAAGGATCGTGGCGTCCGCGTCATTCAAAATGTAACCCAGCTCGCCGGACGTCAACCTTATATTCAGCGGAAGTAGAACCGCCCCAGCTTCCAGCACGCCGTAGTAGGCTTCCAGCAATCGGTGGCAATTGGTGCTGAGAAACGCCACGCGGTCGCCGGACTGTACGCCAAGTTGGCGCAACGCGCCGGCAAGCCGGCCCGCCCGTTCGCCAAACTGGGTGAACGTGAATCTTTCCTGATTGCACACCACTGCGGTCCGGTGTGGGTATTGCTCTTCCGCGTAGCGCAGGAATCGTAACGGTGTAAGCGGAATATTCATCGCAGCACGCGCCTCGAATCAGGCCGATTGCCCTCCATCCACCACAAGAACGTGACCTGTGACAAAATCAGACGCTGTTGAGGCCAGAAAAATCGCCGCGCCTTTCAAATCCTCAGGCCCGCCAAACCGCCCCAGCGGAATACCTGCCAATAGCTCCTCTTTGTTGCGCTCGATGACCTTTTCCGACATGTCGGTCGGAAACCAACCGGGCGCAATCGCATTCACTTGAATGTTGTGCATCCCCCACTTGCTGGCCAGGTCTTTCGTGAAAATGATCACTCCGCCCTTGCTCGCGCTGTACCCGATGGCCGGCAGTTTTGGAGACGAACCGCGCAACCCGGCCACCGACGCAATGTTAATGATCTTTCCGCGACGCTGCCCGATCATCACCTTGCCCACTGCCTGCGAAAATAGAAACGTTCCCGTTAAATTGGTTTCGATGACCTTGTTCCACTGCTCCAGCGTCATCGTTTCCACCGGCGCGCCCCAGGACGTCCCGGCGTTGTTGATCAATATGTCGATTCGTCCGAAATGCTTTACGGTCGTGTCGGCAACTTCTTGAATGCTGGCTTGTTCCTTGACATCGCAGCCAAGCGGAAGAACGTTAACCCCCAATTTTTCGAGTTCCCCGGTCGCTTGCAGGCAACGCTCTTTTTTTCTTGCGCAAAGCACCAGATTCGCGCCCATCTCGGCCAGGCCCTCGGCCATCTGCCGGCCCAATCCAACCGAGCCGCCAGTCACAATGGCCACGCGACCGCTGAGATCGAAACTTTGCCTGGCCCCCATCTTCACCCATTCGCCACGGCGGTCGATTTCCGCCTGAGTTTTGCGTGCGTTTATATCATATGTTTGTCACTAACGCTATTCTGTCGGGCTGCCGCTTGGCTGCCTTCGCCGCATTCGATGGAACGAGGCCATCCTAAAGTAACGGTCGCGTCGATCCGGCTGTTCTCAGAAGCTCAAGCGCACTCCCAGCTGAATTTCACGAGCAGGGAATGCTGCCGTGAAACCCAATGGCTGGCTGGGGGAAAGACTTGCAGTGCCGTGCACGGTAAAGGGTGGCGCGAATGCTGCTCCAACGACGTTGTTCACGCTTGAATAATTGGTGTGGTTGGCTAGGTTGAAGCCCTCCGCTGTGAATTGCAGCGATGCCCTCTCTCCCAGTTTGAACGCGCGACTCAAGCGCATGTCGAAATCTGTGTAACTGGGGCCCAGCCCGGTGTTTCGCCCCGCGCCCGGCGGACGATCGTTCGTGAAGTGCCCGTCGCTATTGATATCCGCGCCTGCCAGAAGATTGAAGGGATGCCCGCTGTTATAGCTGAAGATCGGAGAAAGTTGAAAACCCCCAAAAATTTTCGATTGGTCAAAGGGGCTCGAGAACACTCCGGCAATCACAACCTTATGCCGCTGGTCGAAATCCGACACAGAACGGTCGCATTTCAGGCAGGTTGCGTTAAACGGAGAATAATCGCTGTTGAAGTCCGTGGAATCGTCAATCGCCTTGCTGTAGGTGTAGTTGGCTAGAAATGTGAAATGGTTCGTAAACCGTTTTCTGGCTTCGAATATGCCGCCGTTGTATATCGCCGAACTGACGGAGCTGTATACGTTGTTCTGCAGAATTGTTTGCGTCGGATCCGCAAAGCACAGCGCGGGCGTCGCCACGCAAGCTGGGGCACCCCAGTCCTGAAACGACAAGCCGTTCGAAGGTAGCCCGGTGGATCCAGTGTCTATCGGGGCTCCGGGTAGGAGGTTTGTATCTATTGCCACCGGCAAATGTGTGGTGTGAACCCAGATGTAGTTGGCGGAGACCGTCAACCCCCCTCCGATCTCACGCTCTATCCCCAGCGAAGCTTGCTGTGACGTCGGACTTTTGTAGTTAGGTTGTCCGGAAAATAGCACCGTTCCTGGGGGAAGCGGGCCCGTGTTCGAAACGACCAGGCCGAACTGCGCTATGTCTGCCGGCGATATGCACGCATATTGCCCCGCGGGTGGCGTTCCGCAGTCAATCTTGCCCTCGCCAAAAAGCGTCTGAAAAATAACCGCGGAGTTGGCGATGTTAGGATCGCCGGGAACGCCCGAAAGTTTCACTAAGCTGTTGGCGATTGTTCGCGAGTTGTTTATGTTGCCCAATACGCTCACCACGCCCGGAATTTGCGCGTAAATCTGCGAATAGAAAATTCCGTAACCGCCGCGAACCACCGTCTTGTGATCGTTAGTCGGATCCCACGCAAAGGAAACCCGAGGCCCAAAATTCTTCTTGGGCGTGTTCAGCGGACCATATTGCGAATCCAGTTCGTACCGCAAACCGTAATTCAGCGTCAGATTGGGCCGGATTTGCCACGCGTCCTGAACGTAAAAAGCGGAGAGCGGCCGGAGTTGCTTGTAGTCCGGGTTGCCAAATCCTTGCTCGTAGAAGCCCGGCGCGCCCAAACTGAACGATTGCAGTGGCGTAATCGCGGCCGGACTCGCCGAAAGGTTGCAAGCAATCGGTAGCTGCAGACAAGGGCTTAAGACTATGCCGGGTAATTCCAGAAACTCAAACCGCCCCGAAAAAAACGTTTGGGAAGTGGTGTTATTGCCGCGCACTAGTTCATTGAAACCAAACTTGATCGTATGGTGGCCGCGATTCAAACTCACATTGTCCGCAATTTGCCAGCGTCCTGCCCGCGTGTGGCTGGGTAGAAAGATACCGCGTCCAAAAAACCCGAAACCTTGCACGTCAAGACCCGGCCCGCCAGGGTCGTTGGTATCCACGTTGAATTGGTACATGTTCCATTGCACCAGCGCTTCGTTCTGAGTCGCCGGGCTGAAAGAATGGAACCACGATGCCTGCAGGGTGCTGTCCCACGCCAACTCCGACGTGCCTCGAGAATACGCAGTCAGCGCTTGCACATCCGGATCTCTTTCCGTCAGGTGATCGAAGCTGTATCTGAGGAAGGCTTGATCGTTGTCGCTGAAACGATGATCTAGCCGCGCTGAGCCTTCGTTCTCGCGGATCGGGAAAGGAAATAACCCGCCGTTTGTCTCCGCTTGATTAATGATAAAAGGATTCAGCGCCTGCGAAGCCGGATTGGTTTGGCAAGGAGACGCCGACGGGGTAATCGTCAAACAATGCGAAAGCACAAAGGCGCAGGTCGGCGCCGGTAAGAACGTTGGAATACCATGGACCGGATCTTGCGCATTCGATAGACAGGGCACCATGGTAGTGGCCGGTTGAGCGGCCAAACCTGCGAAAATGGGCAACTGCTCCTCGGTTGCGCTAAAAATATTTGTATTTGTCAGCAATGGCACAGAGTCCTGCGCATCGGAACGCAATCCTTCATACGCTACGAACAAAAACGTCTTGTCCTTTTTCAGAGGCAGCCCGATGTTGGCGCCAAACTGCTGCCGGTTTAGGGTATTTTTTATCGGTAAACCGATGGCATCCGGCACAAAAGGCTCGCCCGGCGTAAGCGCCGGACTCAGCGCGAAGTGATCGCGAGCGTCCATCGCGTCGTTGCGGAATAATCCATAAAGCGACCCGTGCACGTCGTTTGTGCCGGATTTGGAAACGATATTTATCGAGGCGCCGCTCGCTCCGCCAAGCTCCGCTGTGTAATTGCTCCGGTTAACCTGAAATTCCTGCACCGCATCCTGATTCAGATTCAAACGGACTCCGCCGGCATCGTCGTTAAACTCGCCGCCGTCCACCGTAACGCTGTTGCCGCGGCCGTTGCTTCCGTAAAATGACAAACCGCTTTGGGGCGTCTGCTTTACGCGAAAATCCGCGTTGTCCGCGATCGTGTTGGAATTACTCACACCGGGAAGCAGCAGAGTAAACGTCAAATAATCTCGCCGGCTGATCGGTAAATCTTCTATGTAGTTCTGCGGAACTGTGTCCGCCTGGCTTCCTCGCGTGGGCTCGACGGCCAATGATTCCGCCGTGACCTGCACTTCCGTGGTCGCCCCGGCCAACGCCATGTGAAAATCCGTAATCGCTGTCTGGCCCACTTCCAGTTGCAACCCCTTCTGGACTTGCGTCTGCAAACCCGCGTGCCGCGCCGTCAGGTCGTAAGTCGAAGGTGCCAGGTTCGAGAATCGAAATTCTCCGCCGGAATCCGTGACCGCCGTATACCGCGCTCCCCTCGCCGCATCTAGCGCTTCCACGGCGACACCGGGTATCGCTCCCCCCGAGGGATCGAGAACCGTTCCCCTAATCTGGCCGGACGAGCCCACCCCTTGTGCGCTTGCGGCGGGAAGTACGACGAGCAGACATACCAGGGCACCAAACACGCAGAATTTCATAGATCCTCACGGTCTGCCGAGTGGCTTTTTAGTGAATTGAGAAACCGATTCGCACCAGGGCTTCCAGAATTTGCATCATCGAGGTCAGTGTAGAGGTGCTGGCCTCTACGAGCAGGCTCGTACCCGAGTTGTGAACAGAGCATGTCAGAGAACGCGCAACAGCCCTTCAGAGTCACGGTACCCCACCGCTCGACATTTTCGACGATTGTGATAGGGGATATCACATTTAAGAAACTAATGTCAATACGTTCGCCGATACATGCTATCGATTTTATCGATGCTTCCGCCGGCGAAAGGGCGTCAGGGCAATCGACCCGGCTAGTCGTTTCCGTGGCCACGAATTGCACCGGCGCCTGTTGAAAAAGTTGATTCTAGAGGATAAGTACGACCCGGCCAGACACCTTCCCTGCTCGCAACTCCTCTAGCACCTCGTTGCTTTCAATCAAGGGACGGGTTGTAGTCTGGGCACGAACTTTTCCCGCCGCCGCCATTTCCAACAGTTCCCGTGTGTCTTGTCGCGTTCCGACCGACGACGCCTGAATGTGCACTTCCAGCGCGGCCATCAGAATAGGAGGAAAGCAGATAGACTCAGACGGCAGTCCTACTACCAAGAGGGTCCCGCCAGGTCTTACGCAAGGGAACGCCGTGTCGTAGGCCGCTTTTGCGGCGGACGTCACTAGTGCTGCGTGAACTCTCCCTACACGCCGCAGCTCCTTCACGACACTCACTCGCGACGCATTCAGAGTTGCGGACGCTCCCAAACTCTTGGCCTGTGCAAGTTTTTCGTCCGAAACATCAACGGCGATGACGCTCGCTCCCAATCCCTGTCCGATCTGCACCGCCAAATGTCCCAGGCCGCCAACGCCAAAGATCGCCAAACGCTGCCCTGGCTGGATTTTGGCACGTTTCAGCGCTCGATAAACCGTCACGCCTGCACAAAAAAGTGGCGCTGCCTCGACGCAGGAAAGTCGGTCGGGAATCTTAAGCGCGTGGCTCGCGGGCGCTTTAACAAACTCGGCGTATCCGCCATCCACGGTTACGCCGGTAATTTGTTGCTTACTGCAGAGATTCTCGTTCCCTTCCAGGCAGAATTCGCATTCGCCGCAGGTCCAATGCACCCACGGAACTCCAACGCGATCGCCGATTTCCAGATGATTTACGCCGGCTCCTTTTTCCACCACGCGGCCGGCAATTTCGTGGCCAAGAATCAAAGGTCTCTTGGTAATGGGAACGATCTGCGGCCAATCGCCATCCGCAACGTGCAAATCGGAATGACACACTCCGCACGCTTCTACCTTAATCAGTATTTCGCCTGCGCCCGGCTTGGGCTGCGCGACTTCTTCCATGCTCAACGGCGTTTTGAATTCGCGCAGGATAGCTGCCTTCATTGGATCTGCCTCGACGAATCTGGGATTTGTGGCTTGTAATTTCGCGAAGGAATCCGAACCGCGTGACAGCGCGCTTAAGGCTTCGCGCCGCGCAAAAAGAATTCGACCGCGTTTCTCACCCGCTCGGTAAGTTTGTGCGGACCGGTAAGATCGACGGCCCACTGGCGAACTACCGTGTTGAAGAGTCCTTCCATGAATTCCGCCAGATGCACCACTGGAAAATCCAGCGTGATTTCTCCGTTCTTTTGGCCCTCCGCGATGATTTCACGCAGCAGGCTGACTGCCGCGGCTTCCGCTCCGCGTAATTCCGGCGAACGAACCGGATCCATAGCTCCGGCAAGAATCACCGCCTGCCAAAGCGGGCGTCCAACCTCGGTCACATTTCCGAGAGATTCGTAGAATCGTCGCAAGCGTTGCTCCGTGGTGGCTTTGACGGCGAGTTCGGCTTTGAGGCCTTCGGCCTGGCGGGAAAAAGCGCGGCGCCCTACTTCGCGCAATACCGCGTCTTTGCTGGGGAAATAGCGGAAAAACGTGGGCTGGCTGATTTCCAGGGTCTGCACGATGTCGTCGATGCGGGTATTTTCGTAGCCTTGCTGGCGGAAAAGATGCAGCGCCGTTTCCACGATCTGCTGGCGAAGGCGCGCCTTCTTGCGTTCGCGAAGGCCAGTTGCGGGAGCTTTGCCAGAGACCGAATGGTCGCGGCGCGTCTTTGGGTGTTCGCCATTCTTGGCGGCCGCGATTTCGCGTGACACTGAGCGCTTTTCCGCAGGTTTTCCGCGAGCCATGTTTGGTTTTCTCCTGAAGCAGCTCCAGTTCGACGATCCGGGGGACATTCCGATAGTCGCCATAACATTATAGTGACTAACGCTAACTTACAAGTGCAACGATTCCGCAGACGCGATTGGAGCCGCCGGCGTTTCAGAGCAGGAGGCTGGTCAAAATAGAGTTTTGGTTGGCGGCTTAGAGGTTCCGGGTTTGGGGACTTCCTTCTTGGCGGATTCTTCCACGCCTTGCAGGATTTTCTGAATATCCTTGCGGGAGAAGTAGCGGCCATTCAAAATTACGGCGGCAATTTTCTGAGTGTTTTCGATTTTCTCCAACGGATTCTCGTCGAGCAGCACCAGGTCGGCGAATTTTCCTTGTTCGATGGCGCCGAGTTTGTCTTCCATGTGCATGAATTTCGCCGGGTTCAGTGTGGCGGTCTGCAGCGCTTCGAGCGGCGTAAATCCGGCTGCGACGAATCGTTGCAGCTCCTCATGCAGGCTGAAGCCGGGAAAAATGTAGACGCCGGGCGGGGTGTCCGTACCGGCAAGAAATGGCACGCCGGCTTTGTGCAGCAACTGAACGACTTCGAGTTCTTTCTCCACGAACTTCTTGCGGGTTTCCATATCGTCAGTGTTGAATTCCGTTTCCACCTGATGGGTGAAGGTTTTCCAGGTGACGTCTTTCCAGGCTGCGGGAACATATTTCGCGCGGGTATCTCTGCTGAAATCGGTGACGTCGATAAGATTTCCGCCGCGTTCCCATACCAGCGTGGGACATTGCCAGGTTTGATTTTTCGCCAGCAGCGCGGCCAGCGTGGCTGCGCGCGCGGGATCGTAGCTGGCAAGAAATTTGGTTTCGTTTTTATCACCTTTCAGGAATTCGTCCTCCAGCGGCGAGCTGCCCTCGAAAATTCCGATAAGGTGCTCGAAGCTGCGCATACCCGCTTCCGACATTTCGCTGGCGCGCACAGAATCGGGTACATGTCCTTCAAAGGGAATTTCTTCCTTTTTGGCTTCTTGGGCGATGGCGAAGACCGCGTCGCGCGGAATCAGCGATTGCAGCTTGATGAAATCCGAACCGCTGCGTTTCAGATCGTCGACGGCGCGGCGTCCATCTTCCGGCGTGGCAATGGCGACGGAACTGGGAAAACGCGGCTTCGGTCCATCGAGCATCGGGCCGGAGGTATAGATACGCGGACCGAGGAGGCGATTGCCTTCGATTTCGTTGCGCCAGTCCTGTATGGATTCCAGATCGCTGCCCATATCGCGCACGCCGGTGATGCCGTTGGCCACAAAGAGCGGCAAGGTAATTTCCTGCGCCAGCGGAAACCACTCGCCAAATTTCAGGTGCACGTGCATGTCCCAGAGTCCGGGGATCAGGTAGCCACCCTTGGCGTTGACGGTGGGCGCGTTGCGGGGATAGCGCGTGCTCTTGCGCGGCCCGACGGAGGTGATGCGGTTGAATTCGAGAATCACGATCTGGTCGGGACGAATCTCGCCGGTGCGCACGTCGACCACGTTGACGTCGGTGATGACCAAAGTGTTGTCGAGATTCCAATGCTGCGCAGAAGTGCGCGAGCCGGTGAGCGCCAGAAGAAAAGCAGTGAGCAGAGCTAAGCACAAAAATCGGTCAAGAGAGCGCGGACTGGGTGTCATGGGATGGGATTCTATGTGAAGAAGTGGCCGCTCGCCTAGCGTCGGGATAGGCCGGTTGCGACAGTCGTTCGGGGCGAGCAAGTGACGCGAGAGACTTGTGATCCACCATTTGCGATGACTGGAAGTCACGGTAATTGCCCCCACCCCCTCCCCTGTTTTGCGTAAGTGCGGGAATAATTAGGTTACAGCGCACTGGGCCGCATGTGTGGGAATGATTGGGGTTATCTTGTGCGATGTGTGCCCTTCGCGGACTTCGCTCCCTTCGCGGATCGGGACAAGCTGGGTAAATGGGAATGATTGGAGTTACGGTGGAGGTTGAAAGTTCAAAGTTGAAAGTTGAACGGTCGGAGGCTGGCGAGGACTGAAAGATTCTGAGCAGGTTGGCACCCCTACTCCCGGTGTTCTTCGGAAGTATTTCAAACAGAAGAGTTTGCGGGCGCGAGTGTGCGCATCGATGTGAAAACAAGCAGGATAGAAAATCGCTGTTTTGGTTTATTTGTGAAGCAGGGCGGCGGGGTGAGTGTTCGACAAGGGCGGCTCGAATCCCTTTTGAAGCCTTTCGGGTACTGGTTCGCTTTCCTCTCGTCGGCGCGGAGGAGAAAATCGGTCGGGCCGCTCCGCTCGGGATGTTCCGCCCTTACAAAGTGCAAGAAGTACCAGCCTGAAGGCTGGCCGCTACAGAGGAGTGGTTGCGTGGCTAAAGCCACGCGCCTACGTGCTTTGCGGTTATTTGTGCTGAGCTTTCTTCGCTAATGCATCCGCTTTGGCAGCGGCTTTGATTCTTGCGAGATGAATCACTGGAAGATGGCTGCCGGCTGATTTTTGACAGTCCTCGCCGGGCTTGGCGGGACATCGCGGGCAAGGCACCGCTATGGGACCAAGCGGGATGTATTGTGGAATGCCGGACTCTGCCACGCAATGAGTTTGCCACACCGTAAGTGGCGGACCTAATTTTGGCGTACTGTAACTTACGATGAATATCCCGATCCCGGTGAAGCACGCGGGCGGCAAACGCGCGCTGCGCCCGGTGGCTATTTTCGAAATCGGTTCGCGCAGCGGTTCACGGCATGGGCGAGCAGGACGGCGGGCGCATGAATCTATTCAAGACGTTCACGTTGAAATGGTGGGAGACCAGTCTTTTTAAGGTGGGAGTGTTAGCTTTGGGAATTGCGATTGGAGCTTATTGGCATGAGGTTTTTGGGGGGCATCTTTTCATTCTTCTGATTGTGGCGGCAGTGAGCCTGGCGTATGTCAGCTACATTTGGTGGAAACAGTAGTCCAGCCCGATCGATTCCGTTAGTTGCTCCGACCGCCCAGTGCGGATAGCGACCCCGGAGGGCCGGACCAAAAGATCGGCTACTGCAGGTTGCGTGGCTAAAGCCACGCGCCTACGCGAGCGAGAACCCAAGACCCACGCGTGACACCGACGCATGGGGCACCCACAACACCCCGGGAAGCGCTCGCGCGCTTGGTGAAAGATTGCGTTGGTGCGTGGGCCGGGGTGTTACGCTCGTTGGCGACGGATCGCTATGTTCGACGGCGGAGGGATCACATGGATGTTGGCAAAAACTGCAAGGTTGGATCATTGACGGGGGGACGGCTTAGGCGGGGGATGTTTGCGGTGGCGGGATTGTTGGCGATGGTTTTTTGTGGGGCCGTTGCGCGGGCAGATGATTCGTGCAAGGCGCTTTACGACGCGCTGACCAAGGTGGTGGCGGTGCCAGTGCACATCTATACCACGACTGTGGCCGGATATAACAAGGATGTTCCGACCAGCAGTGAAATGATTTATTCGGGAGGGCCGACTGGGGCCATTTACGTGATGGCTGCTGGAAAATGGACACGCACCAAAATGACCGGCGCGGACATGATGAGCAAGCAGGAAGAAAACCGCCGCGCCGCGAAGGACACTTGCCATGTGGTGCGCGAGGAAGCGGTGAACGGCGAAGCAGCCACGGTGTACAGCTCACACAGCGACACGGAGGGCAGCAAGGTAGATTCGACGGTGTGGATTTCAAAGAGCAAAGGATTGCCGTTGAAAGAGGATATCAATATGGATGTTGGCGGGACGGCGGGGATGAGCCATATGTCGATGCGGTTTGAGTATGTGAACGTGAAGCCGCCGGCGGTGTAGGCGGGTTCGGAAGAGCAGTTGCGGAATTAATGTTGTTCACAGTGGTTTGCGTTTGGCTGAGAACGTGCCATGGTCCCTCGGCTCCGCGGCCCTACGCGCCAAACGTCGGCGCGCAAGAGAAAACCGGGCCGCTTCGCTCGGGATGACAGCAGGAAAAGGATGCGCGCATGGCTAAAGCCATGCGCCTACGCAGGCAGGAAGACCCAAGCCCCACGCGTGACAACGACGCGTGGGGCACCCGAAGAGTAGCCCCAAGAATAACCCAAGAATAATCCAAGAGTAACCCAAGAGGGCGGAGCAAGCTCCGCCCCTACAAAAGGAGAAGAGGTGGGCGCAGAGAAGCGCTTGCCCCAACGGAGGCGGTTCTTAGGCGGAGAGGGCTTTTGTGTTGGAGCGGGAGTGTTTGGCTTCCCAGGCTTGGCGCATTTCGTCGCGCTGGGCAAGCACATATTTTTTGGCGTCGTCGAAATTTTTGTAGACGCGCGTGCCTTTGATGGAATTGCACGGGCGGCAGCAGGCTACCAGATTAGCGGGATCTTTTTTACCTTTGCGGGCGCGCGGCACGACGAAATCGACAGCCATCACCAGCGCGTTTTCAAAGCTGGCCTTGCCATCCAATCCGCAGTACCGGCAACAGAATTGATCGCGTTCGAGAATTTTCAGGCCTTCGGCCTGGCTTACGGGCATGTCAACTAATGAAAGGGTCATAATGTTCAAGGGCATGGACCACCTCCAAGGCGGGAATGCTAGTGCATCGTGTTGCGGGTGGGAAGAGGAAAAGGCGAGGAGGGGGCGGAAGGGGTAGTTGCCCGTGTAGGTGCCTGGCTTTAGCCCCGCGGCCGAATTTGTGAGCGTGGGGAAGAAGTGGAACCCAAGAGGGCGGCATAAAGCCGCCCCTACAAAGCGCAGGATTGAACCAATAGTGCCAATCTCAAGATCGGCCGACGCGAAGAAAGCGCGCGAAGCATGGCTAAAGCCATGCGCCTACGCCGGCAGGAAACCCAAGACCCGCAGGTGGGAGCTACGGGACTACTGGGAGGGTTAGGGAACTAGGGTTGGCGGGGGTGTGGTAGATGCGTTGGGTGGCTCTTACGTAGTCGGAGGGCTTGGCGTAGAAAATGTTGGGGACGAAGGTTTGCGGGTTGCGGTCGTAGAGCGGGAAAAGCGTGGACTGCACCTGGACCATGATGCGATGGCCGGGGAGGAAGACGTGGTTCACGGTGGGCAGGCCGAAGCGATAGAGCAACGGCTGATTGGACGCGATGGGTTCGGGATGCTCGAAACTGGTGCGGTAGCGGCCTCGGAAAATGTCGAGCGAGATGGCGAGTTCGTAGCCACCCATGACCGGTTGTGAGGGCACGGTGCCGGGGTAGACATCGATGAGCTTGACGACCCAGTCGCTGTCGGTGCCGCTGGTGGAGGCGTAAAGATTTACTTCCGGCGCGCCGCTGACGCGAAGGGGCGCGGTAAGCGGTTCGGTTTCGTAGGTGAGCACGTCCTGGCGGCCATCGACGAAACGCTGATCGCCGACGAGCCAGCGGCGCCAAGCGTCACCGTCATTGCCAACGACCGGGCGGGGTATGTACGGCACTGGCGCGGATGGATCGGAAACGTACTCGTCGAATTGAGTTGCTGCCGATGTGATCGGAGCTTCAAACGATAAGCTGCCATCCGCGGTGAGATACAACGGGCGCGATTTATTGGGGCAACCCTGCGCACAACTGAGCGGCCAGGATTTGAAGCGGTCCCAATGATTTTCGCCCGTGTTGTAGATGAAGACGGGAGGGGTATCGGCTTTGGGAGCGCCGTCGAGCAAATATTGATTGAAGAACGGAAGCAGAACATCGCGGCGGAACTGCAGCGCGGTGTCTCCATTCCAGAGCAGGGGGCCGAGGGAATAGCCGTCGTAGTTGACCTGGCTATGGCGCCATGGACCCATCACGAGAAAATTTTTGTCGTTGGTGGCGTCTTTGGGTTCGACCGCTGCGTATGCATGGATCGCGCCCCACATATCTTCCTGGTCCCACAGGCCCTGTTCCCACATAACCGGAACTTTCAACGGGACCGAGGCCATAATTTTATCGAGCGCCTGACCTTGCCAGAATGCATCGTAGGCGGGATGCTCTTCGACCTTGCGCCAGAAAGGAAGCTGTTCCAATCCAGCGGCTCGCGCGAAATCGCCAGCGGAACCTTTGGCGAGAAAATTGGTGTAATCGTCGCGGCCTTCGCGGGGGATTGGCAGGCCGGCGCCGCGGACGGTGGTTTGTTCGGTGAAGTAATCGAGATTGTTCTGGCGAAACGCGCCGTAGTGAAACCAATCGTCGCCCATCCAGCCATCGACCATGGGACTTTCGGGAGCGGCCACTTTCAGGGCGGGATGCGGATTGATGAGCGCGGCGACGACGGTGAACCCTTCGTAGGACGAGCCGATCATGCCGACTTTACCGTTAGATTCGTGAATATTTTTTACCAGCCAGTCGATGGTGTCGTAGGCGTCGGTGGTGTCGTCGGCGCCGGACGAATTGAGCGGGCCGATGGGCGGCGGAGTCATGAGGTAAGCGCCTTCGGAACCGTATTTGCCGCGTTCGTCCTGGAAGACGCGGATGTAGCCGGCTTTGACAAAGACTTCGTCACCTTGGGGAAGTTCGTCGAGCATGTTCGGAGATTCGTTGCGAGCCGCGCGGCCGGCGGCGTTGTAGGGTGTGCGCGTGAGCAGAATCGGAGCGTGCGTGGCGCCCTTGGGAATGACGATGACGGTGTAGAGTTTCACTCCATCGCGCATGGGGATCATCTGGACGAGCTTGGTGTAATTGTAATTGGTGGTGGGGGCAGTGAATTGCGGCGGAATGTCCGACTCAATGGCTTTGTTTTGCGCGAGAGAGGGCAGGCTCGATAGAGTGAGCGCGATAACGGCAAACACCAGGCATCGGAGGCGGGTCATAGGATGTCCTTGGAGGTGGTGACAGACATGAAGACTAGTTTACATGGGAAGCGCGCGTTGCCGGAGCCACGAGGAGCGAAGACGAAGAGCCCAGGCGATTGGCCAAGAGTGGGCTCAAGAGGACCAAGCGGGGAGAAACAAATTTGGTGCGAACTATTCACACAGAAAAAACGGAATAGAAATATTTCCGGCGGATGCAGCGGAGAGAAATGAAAAATTAAAAACAAGTAATGTAACGCGGAATTCATGCGGCTGGAACAAACGAGCAATTGAAGAAGAGCAATGTGTGTGCGCCCGGTCAACCGGTTAGAAACTTCCCCAAAAGATCAAAAACGAACGGCACAGGAGCATACGCATGTCAGCAAAAATATCCGTGTCCCAGTTGCTGCAAGGCGCGCGAAAAGGCCTTGCGGTGCTGGCATTGGCGCAGTTTAGTTTGTTTAGTCCGCTAACAAGCAACGTGCAAGCGCAGGAAACAGGGAAGACCAAGACTCCCATCAAACACGTAATCATCATTGTTGGAGAAAATCGAAGCTTCGATCATCTTTTCGCAACATATATCCCTAAAAAAGGAGAAAAGGTCCAGAATCTGCTGGGCAAGCACATTATCAACAAGGATGGCACGCCGGGCGTTAATTATTCCGAGGCCGTTCAGTATTCGGCGGACGACACGGATGCGGATAAATTCGAGACCAGTCCGCAGGAAAAGTCCCTGTATTCCACCCTTCCGCCTCCCCTGACGGGCGGACCCATCGATGTTTGCAAGAATAATGGAATCTGCACCCTGGCAGACGCGATGAACTCTGAAAATGGCCTGGCCCCCGAGTACTATCCGTCGATGCTGCTCGGAGGAAATGAACAGACCAAAGACGTACCGGATATGCGTATAAAGGATGTTTTGAATTTGCCCCCGGGGCCGTTCCAAATAACTTCGGACACGTTTCCATACAATTCCTATGCAGCCAGCCCGGTACACCGCTTCTACCAAATGTTCCAGCAACTAGACTGCAATGTGGCGTATGCGACGTATGACAATCCCACCGGCTGCAAATCCGATTTGTTTCCCTGGGTGGAGGTGACCGTCGGCGCAGGAGCAAACGGTTTGCCGCAGCCGTCAACTTATAGCGACCTGACCACCTTCGAAGGATCGACGTCCATGGCTTTTTATAATATGTACGAGGGCGACGCGCCGTACACGAAATTCCTGGCGGACAATTATGCCTTTAGCGACAACTACCATCAGCCAGCGAAGGGTGGAACCGGTCTAGACAGCATCTATCTGGGCTTCGGAGATGCGATCTATTACACCGATGCGAATTTCAATGCAGCAACACCGCCGCATAACCAGATCGTGCTGCAGTCCAACCCGGACGAAACCGGAACCGTAGATGAAATCGAGAACCCCGACCCGCAAGCGGGTACCAACAACTGGTACACGCAAGACGGCTACGGCGGAGGTGGCTTCGGTTTTGGCGGCCCCAACAAGCCGGTTTACGGCGGTGGTTCGTATACCAATTGCTCGGATTCCGATGCGCCGGGAGTGAACGCGGTGCTGACGTATCTGGCCAGCTTGCCGTATGAAGTGGACCCGAAGTGCGAGCCAAATCACTACTACCTGCTGAACAACTACAATCCCGGCTACTTCGGCGACGGATCGAATGCCTCCACCGACCACAACGAAGCGAACACGGTGTTCACGATTCCGCCGACGAACCAGCGCAGCATCGCCGACGTGCTGATGGAAAAAGGGGTTTCCTGGAAATATTACGGCGACCAGTGGAACGCCTACGCGATTGGGAATCCCTCCGCCAAGCCGCCGGTTCCGCCGGACCCCTATCAATTGAATTACGGGACGGTTGGACCATTGAGCGATCAATATTGCAATATCTGCAATCCCTTCCAGTACCAGTGGCAGGTGATGGCGGATGCCAAGGTGCGCACGGCTCACTTGAAGGACACCATCGATTTTTACGATGACGTAAAGAACGGCACGCTGCCCGCGGTTTCGTACGTGAAACCGAGCGGATGGGTAGACGGACACCCGGCTTCTTCGAAGTGGGACCTGTTCGAAGGGTTCGTAAAAAAGATCGTGGATGAAGTAAAGAAGAACGAGGAATTGTGGGAATCCACAGCAATTTTCATCACCGTGGACGAGGGCGGCGGCTACTACGATTCCGGCTTCGTTCAGACGCTGGATTACTTCGGAGATGGCACGCGCATCCCGCTGATCGTGGTTTCGCCATTCACGAAGCCCGGACACATTTCACACAGCTATTCGGACCATGTGTCGATACTCAAGTTCATCGAATACAACTGGGAACTCCCGACCATCAGCAAGCGGAGCCGGGATAACCTACCCAATCCCAAACATGAGAACGGTGATACATACGTGCCGAAGAACAGTCCGGCAATCAGCGACCTGACGGACTTGTTCGATTTCAGCATTGTGGTGAAGTAGGGCTGGTCGATAACGGCAGCAAAACCTCCGGTACGCGACGTTTGCGTGCCGGAGGTTTTGCTTTTACGAGAACGAGTTCAATTAGCGTTCATACTATACTTAACATATCAGTTACTATACACGTAGGCTCAAGCCAGCACGGAGCTGCAAGCTTCCCCCCTGGCTGGCGCTGACAATGACGCCGGGCATAGCGGCACGATTGTCCGCGCGATTGCTGCGCGAATTCGGGTCGCCAGAGGGCGTGTTTCGGGCGAGTCTGACCGGACTGGAATCCTGCAATCTGCCAGCGCCGACGGCGCAGGCAATCTTCAAAAAACAATTTTTCTGGCGCGCGGAAAAAGAAGTTGCGGCGCTGCGAGGCATGGGCGCAGGGCTGGTGCATTGGAAAGAGCCGGAGTATCCACAGAACCTGCTGCAGATTTACGACCCACCGGTGATTCTGTATGTACGAGGCGACGCGACGGTCCTGAATTCACCGGCGTTGAGTATTGTGGGAAACGCGGCGGCCGACGGTATATGGAATGCAGATGGCGGAACGCATGGGGCGTGATCTTGCGGCCCGCGGGCTGACAATCGTGAGCGGCCTGGCGCGGGGGATAGATGCGATTGCGCACGGTGGGGCAACCGCTGTAGGCGGGCGAGCGATTGGCGTGCTGGGAACCGGCATTGACATTTGTTATCCGAAGGAGAATAAGAAACTTTACGAGAAGGTGCTGGAGCGCGGTGCGATCCTGAGCGAATTTCCGACCGGGTCGCATCCAGCGCCGGAGAATTTTCCGGTGCGGAACCGGATTATTGCGGGAATGCCATTGGGGACGGTGATTGTGGAGGGCAAGGAGCATAGCGGATCTTTGATCACGGCCAGGCTGGCTATGGAGTTTGGGCGCGAAGTGTACGGGGTGCCGGGCAACGTGACGCAGGAGGTGAGCTTCGCGCCGAACCAATTGATCCGGCAGGGCGCGAAGCTGGTAACCAGCGCGGGAGACGTGATTGAGGAGCTGCCGACACTGATACGCGCGGCATCAATGCAAGCCGAGGAAATGGAATCGGGGCAGCGAAATCTGTTGGCCGCGGAGGGTCTAAACCCAACAGCGAAGAACATTTACGCGTTACTGAGCACCGAAGATACGAGGCATATTGACGACATTGTGGAAACGACGGGATTGAACTCCAGCGCAGTTCTAGCTACGCTCTTTGAGATGGAGATGAAAGGGCTTGTGCGGCAGCTGCCGGGAAAACAGTCTAGCAAGGTGTTGTTGTAGGCGCGGTCTTTATAGTTTCGTTGTCATCCTGAGGTCCGGCGCTTTCTGCCGGCTCGAAGGATCGCAACGTGAAAGCTTAGCAAGCGGGTGGTTGAGATCCTTCGCCCATCCTCGTCGGATGGTCTCAGGATGACAACGGTGTAGTGACCGCCCCTGATCGCGGCGAGAACTCGGTCTCGTGTTGATTGCTAATCGAATGAAATAGCGAGAGTTGCGAGATTTTATTTTCAGGAATGCATCCGAACCCGGCCGAAAAGCATCAGCTGTGCAAGCGGAAGAGCCGGCGGAATAGGCTATATATAAGGTAGCGAGAAGGACACACACCGCCCCGTCTGGACCTTCCGAGACAGCAAAGCAAGTTACAAAGGAAAACATGGGACGTTCATTAGTCATCGTCGAATCGCCAGCTAAGGCGAAGACGATCAACAAATATCTGGGCAAGAACTATACGGTGAAGGCTTCCATCGGCCACGTGATGGACCTGCCGAAGAAGACGATTGGGATTCGTCTGCCCCAAGAAGAAGAGAAACCAAAGAAGCCGAAAGGCAAAAAGGGCGGGAAGGTCGCGGCTTCGAAAACGCTGCGCAAAGAGATCCGGTTGGATGACCCGAAGATTTTCGAGCCGACGCTGCAAGTGATCCCCGGCAAGGGGAAGGTCATTACGGATTTGCGGAAAGCAGCGAGCACGGCGGATGCGGTTTATCTGGCCGGCGACCCGGACCGCGAAGGAGAAGCTATTTCCGCGCATCTGGCGATGGTGCTGTCCAAGCCAGCCAAGTTTCTGATCCCGGATGACGACGAAGAGCACGCAAAGAACGGGAAGAAGCGCACGGAAGAAGAGAAGAAAGAAGAAAAAGACGATCAGAAGGTTGTGGCGGCGAATGGCAAGGTTGCGGTAAAGGGCAAAGGCAAGTTTGCGAAGAAAGAACCGCCGAAAGAAAAGATTGAGTTTGAGCCCATCGACCCGAAGAAGATCTTCCGGGTTACGTTCAATGAAATCACGCCCAAAGCGATTCGGGCGGCATTTGAAAAGCCGCGGGCGGTGGACGCACAACTGGTGGATGCGCAGCAGGCGCGGCGCGTGCTGGACCGCATTGTGGGCTACAAGATTTCGCCGTTGTTGTGGGACAAAGTACGCCGCGGATTAAGCGCGGGGCGCGTCCAGACGGTGGCTTTGCGGCTGATTGTGGAGCGCGAGCAGGAGATCCGCGCATTCGTGCCGCAGGAATATTGGACCATTCACGCGATGCTGGAAGCGGGGGAGCCGCCGGTATTCGAAGCGCGGCTGACGAAATACAAAGGCGAGGACATCGAGGTAAAGAATCAGGTAGCGGCCGATGCGGTGGTCGCGGCGGTGCAAAAGGCGAAGTGGCAGGTGGCCAGTGTCACGCTGAAGGAAAAGCGCAGGAACCCGCCGCCGCCGTTTACGACCTCGAAGCTGCAACAGGCGGCGTATAACCGGTTGCGGTATACGGCAAAGCGAACGATGGCGCTGGCGCAGCGGCTTTATGAAGGCGTGGAGATGGGCGAAGAGGGGTCGGTGGCGCTGATTACCTACATGCGTACGGATTCGGTGCACGTTTCCGATGATGCGCTGGCGCAAGTGCGCGAACTGATTCCAGCGCGCTATGGCAGCAACTATTTGCCGGAGAAGCCGAATTTCTACAAATCGAAGAAGGATGCGCAGGGCGCGCACGAAGCAGTGCGGCCGACGGATGTTTCGCGTGCGCCGGAAGACGTTCGCAAGTATCTGGAAGACGATGTTTTCAAGCTATACCAGTTGATCTGGCAACGCTTCGTGGCTTCGCAGATGCTGCCGGCGGTTTCGGACCAAACGACGATTGACATCGATGCCGGCGAATATACGTTCCGCACTACCGGCTCGATCCTGAAGTTCGACGGGTACCTGAAGGTCTATCAGATTCCGGTGGCCGGAGCGGACCGGGAAGACGACGAGAAGGATGAGGAAGGCGAAGGCAAGGCGCTGCCGCGAGTAACCGAAGGGCAGGTGCTGAAACTGGAATCGATTCGGCCCGACCAGCATTTCACGGAGCCGCCGCCGCGATACACGGAAGCGACGCTGGTGAAGGAGTTGGAAGAAGACGGAATCGGCCGGCCGTCCACGTACGCCTCGATCATTTCGACGATTGTCGAGCGCGAATACGTGAAGAAGGACCAGGGACGCTTTACGCCGACGATGCTGGGCGAGCGGGTGTGCGTGTTGCTGATCAAGAGCTTCGAGGATGTATTCGATGTCAAATTCACCGCGCGGCTGGAAGAGGAATTGGACGAGATTGAAGAAGGCAAGTTGCCGTGGCGAGAATCGGTGAAGGAATTCTGGGAAAAGTTCATCGTGGACCTGGATAAGGCCGGCGATGAAATGGTTTCCTACAAAGCGGGTATTCCGACCGGCAAGACTTGTGAAAAGTGCGGGCAGGGTGAATTGCTGGAGAGGATAAGCCGGCACGGATTTTTCCTGGGCTGTTCGAAATATCCGGACTGCGATTTCATTCAGGACATATCCGAGGAGATTCCGGAAGACGCCGAGAACAAGCTTGAATATTGCGAGAATTGCGGCAAGGAAATGGCGCTGAAGCGTGGACGGTTTGGCGCGTTCCTGGCCTGCACCGGTTATCCGGATTGTAAGACGACGCGAAGGTTGGTGGCGGGAACGCGGATCGCGCATCAGCCGGATGAGCCGCTGGATGAGAAGTGCCCGTTGGATGGAAACGGGCTGGTGAAAAAGCACGGGCGATTTGGCGAGTTCATCGGGTGCTCAGGCTATCCGAAATGCAAATATACGCGGCCGATTACCATGGGGATCAAATGCCCAAAGTGCACCGAAGGCGAGTTCGTGAAGCGCGGCAGCATGGGCAAGGGCGGGCGCGGAAGATTCCGCGTGTTCTACGGATGCTCGCGTTACCCGGATTGTGATTTCACAACGCCATTCATGCCAATACCTGAGCCGTGCCCGAAGTGCGGCGCGCCGTTTATCGTGGAGAAGAAGACCAAGATCGGCACCGTGCATTCGTGCATTAAAGAAGGGTGCGATTGGGAAAAATTGGCACCGGAAGATAAGCCTGTTCCCGCACAAACGGAAGAAGCGGCAGTCGTACTGAAGGCCTGAGGCCACTACCAGCGCGGGCTGCTCGCAAGAGCAACCACTCATCAAACTAAGACAGGTACGCAAAAGAATCGATGCATTCTCAAGGCGCTTGGCGGAAGTGTGTCTATACTTAATGAGCAGGCTGGGATGAAAAAAACGATCGACAAATATCTGGAATATCTGCGCTCGGTGAGGAACGCTTCTCCCCACACGGTCATCAACTACGCGCACGATTTGCAGCAATTCGTGGTCTATTTGACGCCGCCCGGCTCGGAAACGCCTGCCCTTTCCCAGGTAGGCCACCAGATGATTCGCGAATTTGTGGGTTTTTTGCACGAAGCCGGACTGGAGAAGAGTTCCATTGCAAGGAAACTTGCAGCGCTGCGATCGTTTTTCAAGTACAGCGTGCGCGAAGGATTCGTAGCGGAGAATCCGGCGCGGCTGGTGCCCACGCCGAAGCTGCCGAAGCGCATTCCCACGATTCTTTCGGCGGAAGAGATGAGCGGTTTTCTGGACCAATTGGCGGGAGCGCAAAAAAAGCAAGGGATTTCCACGGCACCCAGAAGCGCAAAGCGAAAAAGCGAAGGGAAGCGGATCGAGGTGGGTCTTTCGAAATTGGAGGACACACTTTTGCTGCGGAGGGACCGGGCGATTCTGGAGTTGCTCTACGCAGCTGGCCTGCGTGTGAGCGAGATGACCGGGCTGAACCTGGTGGACATGGACGAGCGCGACCGCATCCTACGCGTGCGCGGTAAAGGAAACAAGGAACGCATCGTGCCGTTTGGAGCGAAGGCTGCGGAAGCTTTGAAAGCGTATTGGCCGGTACGCGATCAATTGCTGCACGAAAATGCGCGGTCGAAGAAAAAGCCCAACCCGGAAGCGGTGTTCTTGAACTACATGGGACGGCGACTGACGCAGAGAAGTGTTGGGCGAATCGTTAAGAAATACGTGCTGCTGGTAAACGTCAACTGGGATTTACATCCGCACTCCCTGCGGCATGCGTTTGCTACTCACTTACTGGCGGATGGAGCGGATTTGCGATCGATTCAAGAGTTGCTGGGGCACCAATCGCTGGCGACAACGCAGAAGTACACTCACGCATCTATTCGGCAATTGATGGATATCTACGATAAAGCGCACCCGCATGCGTAGTGGCGTGACACCAACAAAGACCAACCGAGATGGGTCCGAACGATGGCAGAGCATCGTATGGATGCAGAGGGCGATTTGCGCGATGTTCCTGCTGGCTTTGTACGTGATGGCGCCGAGGCCGGCAGCGGGACAGGACAACTACGAAATTCAGGTGTATGCGTCCGACACCGTACCGCCGGGCAACACGATGGTGGAGCTGCACAATAACTTTACTTTTGAAGGCTCGAAAACCACGGAAGACGGCGTGCGTCCAACCAACCATCAGTGGCACGAAACGATCGAAATCACGCATGGATTTACAGAATACTTCGAGGTGGGATTCTACATTTTTACCGCCGCGCAAAATGGATACGGATGGGACTGGGTGGGCGACCACATCCGGCCACGATTTCGCGTACCGGCAAAATGGAAATGGCCCGTGGGCGTGAGTATTTCGCAGGAGTTTGGTTACCAGCGGCGGCAATTTTCGCAGGATAGCTGGACCTATGAGCTGCGGCCGATCATCGACAAACAAATTGGGCGGTGGTACCTAAGTTTCAATCCGGCGTTCGACAAATCGGTTCACGGGGTGAATGTGGGTGAGGGTTTCGTGTTTTCGCCGAACGCCAAGGTGAGCTACGACTTCACCAAGAAAATAACTGGAGGAATCGAATACTATGGCTCGCTGGGCCCGGCGACGGGTTTCGATCCCGTAGCACAGCAACAGCAGCAGATTTTCCCTGCGATTGATCTGAATTTGTCTCCGAAGTGGGAGTTCAATTTCGGAGTTGGCGTAGGCGTGACGCGATCCACGGATCATTTGATTGCGAAAATGATATTGGGTTACCGGTTTAGTTTTTGAGGGCGCTTTGATAGCGACCAAACGCAAGAGTGACCCGTCTAAAGACGGGCCGCTACACAGTCGGTTTATTCCTAGTTTATAGAGGGTGGTTATGCGAAGAATCGGAATCATTGCGGTCTTTTTTGGCTTGTTGTGGAGTGCATTCGCAGCGTTTGCGGGAGAACGCGATGTGCAATGGAATGCGCTGGTGGACGAATACCTGGACAAGTTCTACTTTCCACGAAGTCCCTCGTCGGCCACGCAAGCGGGGTTGCATCAGTATGACAATTCGATCGAGGACTACTCCAACGCGGGGCGCGACGTGGATATTCAGCGGCTGCGTGAGTACAAAAAGAGCGTGGAGGCGTTTTCGCCCGCGGGCCTGGATGCGGTGAATACCGCCGACCGGCTGATTTTGCTGGGATTGATCCGCAGCCAGCTTCTGTCGTTGGAAAAAATCAAGGCGCTAGAGAAAAATCCCGACGTTTACTCCAGCGGTGCGACGGGCGCGATTTACGTGCTGATGAACCGCAAGTTCGCTCCACCAGAAGATCGCCTGCGCAGCGTGATTGCGCGGGAAAAGAAAATCCCAGGAATTCTGGAAATGGCGCGGACCAACCTGAAGAATCCCCCGCGTGTTTCTACAGAGATCGCCATCGAGCAATTGCCGGGAATCACTGGGTTTTTTGAAAAGGACGTGCCGCTGGCATTCGCGGACGTGAAAGACGCGGCGCTGGTTGCAGAGTTCCAGAAAACGAATGCCGTGGTTATTGCCGAACTGCGGAAATACGAGACGTGGCTGAAGAATGACCTGTTGCCGAAATCGAACGGGGATTTCCGGATCGGTGCGGAGAATTTTTCCAAGAAACTGGAATATGAGGAGATGGTGAGCACTCCACTGGACCGCTTGTTGGCCGTGGGCATGGCTGATTTGCACAAGAACCAAGGGGAATTTCAGCGCGTGGCGAAAGAGATCGATCCGAAGAAGACACCTGCCGAGGTTCTCGACGACCTGGCAAAGATGCACCCTGCGCCGGATAAATTGCTGGAGACGTTCCGTGGAACGTTCGATGCGCTGATCGCGTTCATCCAGCAGAAATACATCATCACGATTCCGCCGGGACCCAAGCCGATTCTGCAGGAAACGCCGCCATTCATGCGAGCGACGACAACGGCGTCGATGGATTCGCCGGGACCGTTCGAAACCAAGGCCACGGAATCGTATTTCAATGTGACGTTGCCCGCATCGGGCGATTCGCCGGAGGATGTGGCCAGTCTGATGGCGGCGTTCAACATCGGAACGATCTTCAGTACTTCCACGCACGAAACCTATCCCGGACATTACATGCAGTATTTGTGGACCTCTCGGGCGCCATCGAAATTGCGCAAGGTTTTTTATTCGAACACCAATGGAGAGGGTTGGGCACACTACTGCGAGCAAATGATGCTGGAACAGGGCTATGCGCAGCCGGGCGTGGGGGCGAAAGATGCGCTGGAGGCGAAGTACATCCATCTGGGTCAACTGCAGGACGCGCTGCTGCGGGATGCGCGATTTGTTGTGGGGATCCGGATGCATACCGGAACGATGAGCCTGGAAGAAGCACAGAAATTTTTCGTGAAGGAAGGCTATCAGTCAGCGAAAATCGCTTCCATCGAGACCAAGCGCGGGACAAGCGACCCGACGTACCTCTATTACACGCTGGGGAAACTACAAATCCTGAAGCTGCGCGAGGATTACAAGAAGAAGATGGGCGCGGAGTTCAGCCTCGGCAAATTCCACGATGCGTTTATGGGACAGGGGTTTCCGCCGATTGCGGTGGTGCGGCAGACGTTGCTAGGCGATTCGTCCCCAGTGCTATGAATCAACTTCGGGCGGTTTGCGATAATTGCCGAAAAGGGGCTGAGCATTTCTGGAGGTGCGCGAGTATGAGTGGCGAATTGCTTCATGTGATATAGGCAGTCTGGCGAATCTTGGATGGGCGATCGAGGGTCCGTCCAGTAAGGATTCTGGGACTGACATCGACTCGTGCATCGAGGCTCTTGCCCTTGCAATTAAGAACGGCCCGATGGCGCTCGGATTTGAGGCCCCGATGTTTGTTCCCTACGGCAGAAAACGATGCGACTCGGACAAGTGTCGTAATGGTGAGGGAAATCGTGCGTTTGGTGCATCGGCCGGCGCGAGTGTGCTCGCTAAAGGTCCTAGTAATCGTCCCGTACATACTCAATGGCCTCCGGCAGCTCACGGGGGGGCGTTAGACCGACTTTTAATTGGCGCGGGGAATTATTGGAGCAAGACCTACTGTTATTCGAAGCATTCGT
>Ga0210383_10000321_pt1 | contig 46338 bp, 41 predicted proteins | sample IncBWC14OmetaG_FD_160072 | JGI IMG/M metagenome (GOLD analysis project Ga0210383, IMG submission 160072) | Forest soil microbial communities from Barre Woods Harvard Forest LTER site, Petersham, Massachusetts, United States - Inc-BW-C-14-O ...
ATGCGGTCGCGATGAACGATGCGGGAAAGACCAACGCCGCGATCGAGACACTGGAGATTGCTATCAAGACGCATCCTTACGATCGCGATTCCCTTGCAGCGCTGGTGAATTTCCTGAAACAGTCAGGCGGTCGCGCAAAAGCGTTAGCCTATGCGCAGCGCCTGGATGAGTTAGAGCCCGACAATCCGCAAGTTCTCCAGATGCTGAAAGAGCTACGCGAGCAATAACATGAACGATGCGACGAGCGATCGGAGAGAGCGGAGCCAGGTTGAGTTGTGGATTGGCGGCGCGGCCGTCGTTCTGTTGGGACTATTGTGCCTGCTTGTGCTGCGTCCTTTTGTATCTGCAGCGGTTTGGGCGGTGATTCTATGTTTCACGACCTGGCCGCTATTCCTAAGCCTCGAAGAGTTGCTGGGGGGACGACGGACGCTGTCTGCGCTACTCGCCACACTATTGCTGGCTGCGATCATTGTCGTGCCGGTTCTTATCCTGGGAGCTACTCTGGCAGACAATGTGTCGGCGCTGATTTCGGCTAGTCAGAAGATTATCGAGCAGGGCCCGCCGAGTCCGCCCGGCTGGATCGCGAGCATACCCCTGATCGGCAGCCGTATCGCGGACTACTGGAACTACCTGGACCAGGGCACTTCGGTACGGTTGCATGAATTGGCCAGGCTATTGCCAGCGGCGAAAAAGGTAGGTGTGTGGGGCGGCCGCGCGCTGGCCGAGGGCATTTTCCAGATCGCTCTCAGTCTGCTGATTGCGTTCTTCTTCTATCGCGACGGACATGCCGCAGCGGGTCAACTTCATGCGGCGCTGCATCGGATAGCCGGGGAGCGAGGCGACCGCCTGCTGGAGCTCGCTGGCGCAACCATTCGAGCAGTAGTCTACGGCGTGCTGGGAACGGCGCTGCTGCAGGGGGTGGTCGCGGCGATCGGATTCGCAATCGCCGGAGTGCCTGGCTCCGTGTCCCTGGGATTCGTCACCTTCGTGCTGTCGTTTGTACCGGGCGGGCCACCGATAGTGGCGGCGCCGGCCGCCTTTTGGTTGTATCGACAAGGATCGACGGGGTGGGCGATCTTTATGATGGCGTGGGGCGTGATGGTCGGGATGCTGGACAACGTGGTAAAGCCTCTGTTGATCAGCCGCGGCGGTTCGACACCTATGATACTGGTGATGCTAGGGGTTTTAGGTGGAGCAGTGGCGTTCGGTGTTATAGGTATGTTTCTCGGACCGACACTGGTGGCATTGGGCTATAGCCTGCTCGAGCAATGGTCGGTGCCCGAGACTGGAAAGGAGGGGAATAGTTCGTCCGTCTAAGCGGCTCCTAAGAGTCTCGGCGCTCCTCTCGATGACCGAGTGGCCACACCCTTTGAATCATGGCGAATAGAAAAGCCGTGGTCAGTCCGAAGAGCAACATCCCGTTGAGCGCCTCCAAAGCGCCCATTAACTGCCACTGAGGTTTTAGAAACAGGTTCGCGTGTCCGTAGCTCGTCATCGCACTGATCGAGTAGAGCATCGCCATTCGGTCGTCCGGAAGTGCGTCAAGAAGGCGATAAGCCGCTGCCCAGATCGCGCCTTCGATTCCGTGAAGTGCGGTACAGAGCAAAGCTATGCCGCTCATTCTCACGGCGAATTTGAACATGAACTCGCGGCGATGGAGAGGATCGAGGACGCCGACGAACCTTTCACCGATGAGACCGAGGCCCGCCACGTGAATCACCACGGTCAGCACGATCAGAGGAAGGCTCCATGCCCAATCTCCGAACCAGCTTCCCAAACCGTTTGAATCCACTTGTGCTCCCGGACGCGAGTCTACACGTAGCCCGGACGCATATCATCAAGCGGATGCGGGCGAGACTGATCCTCTACCTGATCACGGCCCGGTACCTGTCAGACTGATATTGTGCGGACTGGTTGGGTCACTCGCGACGGTCACCGCGATGGCCGCGCTCTCAGCCGAGCCGCCGGCGGTGGGGGTGAACTTTACCGCGATAGTGCACGACGAATCCGGCGCCGCAGTCGCGCCGCAAGTACTGCCGGCGACGGCAAAGTCGCCGGCATTTGCGCCGCTGAAACTCTCGCTCAGCGGCAATGAAAATCCGGACAGGTTGGTGACTGTTACGTTCGAGGTCTTCGAGGTTGTCTTCAGTGTTGCGTACGCGATCGAGGACGGTGCGACCGTCGCCGGGATAGTCGGCCCAGTGCTTATCGCTACAACGTAAGGACTAAGCGGATCGGCGCTGTCAGAAACTGACAACTTCGCCGATTCGGTACCAAGAGCGCCCGGTTTGAACGTCACCACGAGCGTGCAGGCTTTGCTTGCGCCCAAGGTCGTGGTGCAGGTGCCGCCAGTAATCGAGAAATCGGCCGCATTCGTTCCACTGAAAGTCTCAGCGAGAGTCACGGTCTGCGGCTGATGGTTGGTTACACTGAAGGACGAGGCAGGCTTGAGGCCAAACTTTTCGCTTCCGAATACGAGGCTGGTTTTCGATATTGTCAGGCCTGCGATGCCAGTACCCGACAGTGCCGAATGCTGCGGGCTGCTACTGGCGTTGTCGAGCAGCGTCAGCGTCGAGTTGTGTAACCCGAGCGCGCCAGGAGTGAAGGTCACCGGCACGGTGCAAGTGGTCTTGGGTGCGACCGTGATTGGAATCGACCCGCAGGTTCCTGGGCCAGTTACTACATACTCAGCCGGATCAGAAACTGTCGCGCTCGAGATGACCAATGAATGGGTCGCCCCGGTATTATCAACCGTCAAATTCTTCGTGGCCGAGTGGCCCAAGGCTACATTGCCGAAGGCGAGGGAGGCTGTGACGGACACTGTAGTGGTCGGGGTCGCTGTTGGTGTCGCGGTTATTGTCGGAACTGCGGTTGCAGTCGCGGTGCTTGTGGCAGTCGCAGTGGACGTTGCAGTCCTGGTTGCCGCAGCTGTAGCGGTATTCGTAGGAGTCGAAGTGGTTGTTGCAGTCCGAGTCGCCGTGCTTGTAACCGTAGGAGTGGGGGTTGACGTTCCAGTGGCAGTAGCGGTGGCCGTTCTGGTCGCTGTGGCTGTCGGAGAGTTGGTCGCAGTTGGAGTAGCTGTCTTGGTTGGAGTGGCGGTAGGTGAAGGCGATCCGCCCGTACTGAACGCGATCACGTTGGCCGAGTAAGCCGGGAAGCTAAGCGAAAAATTCGACGATAGGCCTGAGACCGGGTTAGTCGCGATGTCGGCCGAGCCGACGCCCGTCTTCGCCGCGTTGTCTTGCGGGATTCCATAAGAATACAGAGTGCCGGTGCTGCCTGGTGATGCACCGCTCACAGTGATGTTGGCGTTGAGGGCGCTGTTCGCGCTCTTGTTCACGACCAGCAGTGTCAAGCCGCCGTTGGAACGACGCGCCGCACATACACTGAGGAAAGGATAGTCACTCGTCGAGCTGACGAGTTGGTCGCCACCGCGGGCGAAGTGTTGCAGTAGCCTGTCGACGTACCACGTCGGATAGGTATCAGCAGGCCCGGCCGGGTCGACGCTGTCAACGACGCCGTAGTCACCATACTGGCGCCATCCATAAAGAGATGAGGAGTTATCGTTGGTAGTCTCCTGGCCATTGCGCAAATCCCACCATACTACCGAGTTGAACTCGGTGTTCATCGCGGCGCAAATGCTGTCAGCCAAAAAGAGTCCGTTCACCAGGCTGGTGGTCTGCTTCCCGGGGTTGGTGTAGACGGAATTGTTTTCAGTGCAATCCAGCTCGACGCCAGACGCCGCTGTACTCAGGTAGTCGTTCAGCTGCTGGCGAAGGTCGGCGGCGTCGGTGCTCCAGGTGCCATTGGAAAGAAGCAATCCCTGGTCGCTCTCGGCACCCGGCGCTTGCGCATAGCGATGATAGATAAGGAAATCCGGCGTCACGCCGAGGCTGCGCATGGTGGCGAGCATCACTGGAGTCCATCCGTTGTGCGTCTGCCCCGTGCGCGGATTGACAACCGGGTGATTGGTATTGTTCGCGTAATTGTCCTCGCCGGTAACCGCTACCGCGCCGATCTTGATAGTGGGATCCACCGCCTTCATTTGTGTGTAATATTTCTGGAAGCGCTGTGCATAGGTGTAAGGATCGTGTGCCACAGTGTTAGTGTCAGTTTCCCAGGTGCCATAGCACTCGTTGCCGATTTCCCAATACTTGAAGCCGTAGTGATGAGTGACGTTGGATTCCTGGACCCATGCCGCCGCCTCAGCCGGCGTACCCGATCCATAGTCGGCCGTGATAAAGGCCTGTGCGCCTACCGTTGTCGCAACCTGGGCAAACTGATCGAATGACGTAGCCCATTGCCAGGTGTTGCTGTCAGTAGTGTTGGTGGCCCAGTGGTAGTCGTCGGAAAGCGAACCGCCGGGGAAGCGCAGTGCCTGCGCGCCCATCGCGGTCAGCAGATTGGTCGTATTGCTGGTGTCGAAATCTGCATCCCATACGGCGGTGTTGACGGCGAAATGACGGGCATCGACGACACGCATCGGACTGCCAGCGTTTACCGTAACGTTCACGACGCTGGGTACGGGCACCGCTGTGAATGAGATCGTATCGACGTAGAAAGCAGGCTGCGTCGTGCCGCTCCGATCCTGGATCCAGAATCCGTCGAGATCCGGCTTATTCTGCACACCGAGCGACGACAGCGGGATGCTCACTTGCTGCCAGGTGTTCGCGGCGAGGGCGGGCAGAGTCACAACCGTTTGCGCGGTGCCGTTGAGGGTAGCCTGGACTTGCAACAATTGTCCCCCGGCCGATCCGCCATTAATCCAGAAGACCAGGCCGGTGTAGTTTGTGGAATCGAAGGGAGTTTGATGCAGATACAGCGCCTGGTAAGGACCCGCGCTCACACTGATCGAATCAGTACCCGATTGGACCGGCGTCGTATTGTTTAAATTGACTGTCGCCCAGCTCCAGTTCTGCCAGCCGTTGACGAGGGCGTCTGTATACACGGCCTGATCGGTTTGCGCTCGCGCGACGGCGGGACAGGTCAGGCAATAAAGGAGGGAAATCAAAGCCGGGAGAAGCGAAAGCACGCGTCGTGGTGTGCATGACGGCATCATATTGCTACAACATGTATAGTCGATTAACAATTGGGAGCAAAGAGTCTTCAGGCGGCTTGCGTGCCTCAGCGGCCTGATGCGCGCAGAAGGGTGCGGCGGGCCGCCTGGACAAGGCATTGCGCTGCTACATCTTACCCTCGTTGCGCACCAGGTCGGTCCGAATAGTTCCGAGGCTTCATCGATCATTGAACGAGCTGGATATTGTACTTTGGTACAATAGTCGCCCCCGCAACATACCGTGCAGAATGGTTTCTCCGCGGCGCCGATCTTCAAAACTTCGCGCGCCAAACAATCGAGATCAAACGAAGAGGAAATTATGCGGAAAGTGAAATCGAAGCGGTTCTATTCGTACGCGATTGCGATTCCGGTGTTAATTCTCGCCGGCGTGGCCAGCGCGCAATACGGCCAATACCCGATTCTGGACAAGGTCTCCAACAAGGTTGTCCAGAAATACCAGAACTCTTCGTGCGAGCAGTTGTGGGCGGAGAGGGGGCAACCGAAATCGCAGCGGGAACAGGAAGCCGTGAATTTTCTGCGCAACGATCCGCAGATGCGCGCGATGTTCATCGATAGAGTTGCGGCGCCGATCGCCAACAAGATGTTTGAATGCGGAATGATCCCGTGATCGTAACCGGCCCTGTGAAAACGGCTTGCCAATATCTGTAGTCAACTGGAGGCAAAAATGAGTTTCAAACTTGCGGTTGCCGCATGCGGGGCTGCACTCGGAATTGCGTTGACCTTGAACGGCGCGTTGGCGGCAGACCCGTCCGCATCGGCCACGCAAGCGGCGCCCGTGGCCCAGGCCGCTCCGCTGCCCAGCGTCGATCCGCACGCCGAAGAACTGCTGGCCAAGACCTGCGAGGCGATGGGTTCGGCCGACGCTTTCAGCTTTCATGCGGAGATACTTTTCGACAAGGTGCTGCCGCACACTGTGAAGATCCAATACGCGGCCGAGATGAATTTTGCGCTGCAGAGACCCGACGAGCTTATGGTTGACTACAAGAGCGACCTCGGCGGCAAACAACTCTGGTACCAGCGCGATACCTTGACGATTTTCGACGAGCCGCACGAGATGTACGCGAGCATGAAGGTGCCGTCTTCGATCGACACGATGCTCGACGAGGTTGAGAAAACGCAGCATCTGACGCTGCCGTTGTCGAACCTGGCTTACCACGATCCGTGCCAGAGAATTCGCAAGCAGATCATCTATGGCTCATACATCGGCGTCAACGACGTCAATGGCGTCGATTGCGATCATCTGGCGTTCTCCTCCAGCAACATCGATCTGCAGCTTTGGCTTGAACGATCGGGGAAACCAGTTCCGCGCAAAATGGTTATCAACTACCGGACCGAGCCGGGCGCGCCGCAATACATTGCGGTCCTGTCAGATTGGAAATTTCCAAAGCAGATTCCAGACAGCCGCTTCAGCCCGCATCTTCCCAAAGACGCCAAAAAGATCGAGTTCTTGAAGGTCAAGGAGTCACAGCCATGAACAATGTGGGTTTACACGTCACCACTAGATTTTCATTGCGAATATTTATTCTGGCGAGTGCATTCGCGCTCGCGAACGCGCCGAATGCGCTTGCAAGATGGAGCGGCGGAGGCGGTGGTGGAGGCTTCGGTGGCCGCGGCGGTGGGGGCGGGGGCTTCGGAGGCCGCGGAGGCTATGGCGGCGGAGGGGGTGGATACCACGGTGGCTCGGACGGGTTCGATGGCGGCAGTATGGGTCACTCCAGCTCTTCGGGCTACGGTTCCTATGGACATTCATCCAGCGGATCAGGAAATCAGTACAAATCCGCCGATTCCGGCAACAGTTACAACAATTACAATAAGTCGTCCGGGAGTAGCTCAAGCAGTTCGACTAACAAGCAGGCGGACTACAACGAGTACAACGCGAACCAGCAGGCCCAGAAACAGGCTCAGTACAACGAAGCGAATACCCTGCAGGAGAACAACGAACAGACCCAAAAACAGCTGCAGAACAAGCAAGATGCCACGATCAACAACGCCGTTGGTAACACCAACTACAACGGCGGCGGAAGCAATAACTACTACTACGGTGGCGGCAGTTCGAATGGCGGCTACAGTGGTGGCGAGGTTGCCGGCGCGGCGGCACTTGGCGCGGTTGGTGGGATGGCAGTCGGATCGCTGATCACGGCGAATTCGCAGCCTAAGACTCAAACAACGGTTATCGAAAATAATCCATACGGCTACTATCCGCCTCCGGCACCGCCGCCAGGGTATCAACCGTACTACAACGGCAGCCAGGTCACCTACGCGCCGCCGCAGCCGACCTACAATTACAACAACTACTAGATCGCGAGAGCAGGTATTGGAATTTGAGAATTAAGCAGCGGATTCGCCTTAGCCTGTCACTCGTGGCGGCGATTGTGGTTTCGTGGCTATTGACTGCGAGCGCCGTGCGCGCGCAGCAGATCAACGGCGTAGCGGGTTCACCCGACGCTACTATGACGCTGGACGGCAAGCAGCTTCCGCCTCCGCCGATGCCGTTCGGCGGCGTAATCAAGGAGAGCGCCACGAATTCCACGCCGTGGTGGCCGCCGCGCGTCGTACCGCCCAAGGGCGCGCCCAACGTTCTGCTCATCATGACCGACGACCAGGGCTACGGCGTTTCGGGAACTTTCGGCGGCGTCATCCCGACGCCCGCGATGGATCGCATCGCCAATGCCGGCTTGCGCTATACCGAGTTCCATTCCACCGCTCTTTGTTCGCCCACGCGCGCGGCGCTAATCACGGGCCGCAACCATCACTCGGTCGGCTACGGCGTGATCGGCGAGCTGTCCACGGGCTATCCGGGCTATGACTCAATCATAGGGCCGGAAGACGCCTCGATTGGCACCATCCTCAGGGACAACGGTTACGCCACGTCGTGGTTTGGCAAGGACCACAACATCCCCAGCTTTCAATACAGCGCGGCCGGGCCTTTCGACCAATGGCCAGTCGGTATGGGCTTTCAATATTTCTACGGATTCCCGGGCGGTGAGACCGACCAGTGGACACCCTATCTCTTCCGCAATACAACGCCGGTGTTTCCGTGGATCGGCAAGCCCGGATACAACCTCACCACAGACATGGCTGACGACGCCATCAGGTATATTCGCGACTTGAACGCGGCCGCACCCGACAAGCCGTTCTTTTTGTACTACGTACCCGGTGGCACCCACTCACCGCATCAACCGACCAAGGAGTGGATCGACAAGTTCAAAGGCAAGTTTGACATGGGCTACGAAAAGCTGCGCGACCAGATCTTCGCCAACCAGAAAAAGCTAGGCGTGATTCCTGCGGATACCCAGCTTACTCCGTGGCCGGACGGGCAGGCCGTTTATGGTGGCGCAAAGCTGCCGCGGTGGGACTCGCTGTCGATACTGCAGAAGAAGCTCTACGCGCGTGAGGCTGAAGTCTTCGCCGGCTACGCCGCTTACACCGACCACGAGATCGGCCGCGTGATCCAGGAGGTCCAGGACGAAGGCAAGCTCGACAACACGCTGATCATCTATATCAGCGGCGACAACGGCACCAGCGCCGAAGGCACTCTCGAAGGTACCTATAACCAGATGACCGCCTACAACGGCATCTTGACCCTCCCTATAGCTGCGCAGCTGTTGCACTACACTGACTGGGGTTCGGACAAGACCTATCCGCACATGTCGGTCGCATGGTCCTGGGCGTTCGATACTCCTTTCAAATGGACCAAGCAGGTGGCGTCGCATTTCGGCGGGACGCGTCAGGGCATGGCGATAAGCTGGCCTGGTCATATCAATGACGCAGGTGGAATCCGACCCCAGTTCCACCACGTGATAGACATCGTGCCGACGATCCTTGAAGCAGCCGGCATCAAGGCCCCCGACGAGGTTAATGGGATCAAGCAGAAGCCGATTGAAGGCGTCAGCATGGCCTATACTTTCGACAAGGCGAATGCCAACGCGCCGTCGAAGCATGAAACTCAGTACTTCGAGATGGTAGGTAACCGCGCGATCTATCACGACGGTTGGATCGCCTCGACGACGCCTCCTGCCGCGCCCTGGCTTCTGGCGACGGGCAAGATGCCCGACGTAAACGGCTACAACTGGGAGCTATATCACGTCAGCGAAGACTACTCGCAATACAATGACCTGGCTTCGAAGATGCCGGACAAGTTGAAGGAGATGCAGGCGTTGTTCATGACTGAAGCCGCAAAGTACCAGGTCCTGCCTTTGGACAACTCCGGCTTCTCGCGCCTTCTTACGCCGCGGCCAAGCGCAATCGCCGGGAAAACCGTCTTTACCTACACGGGCGAGAACACCAATATTCCCGTTGGAAATGCGCCCAGCATTTTGGACCGGGACTACACGATCACGGCTGACGTGACGGTGCCTGAAGGCGGCGCGGAAGGAATGATCGTGACCTTGGGCGGTCGCTTCGGTGGCTATGGTTTATACCTGCTCAAGGGCAAGCCGGTCTTCGACTACAACCTTCTCGACCTGAAACACTATCGCTGGGAAGGAGGGCCCTTGGGGCGCGGCGTGTTGGCCGATGCGCTCAAGCCGGGCAAGCATACGATCGTGTTCGACTTCAAATACGATGGACCCGGACCGGGCAAAGGTGGCGAAGGAGTATTGAAGGTCGATGGCAATGAGATATCCCGTAAGAAGGTCGATCATACGATTCCTTTGCTCATGACTATAGACGAGACCTTTGACGTCGGCAGCGATACCCGCACCGCCGTGAACGATGACTACAAGCTGCCGTTTCGCTTCACCGGTACGATCGACGAGCTGACCTTCAACTTGGGACCTGAGCAGTTGAGCGACGCGGATAAGAGGGCGATCGCGGAGAAAATGGCGCGCGCGAAGGATTAGTAGGAGCGCCGATAGGGTTATGAAATCAGCGAGCGTTCCCGTCGGTGGCTCTTCATCACTGAGCGCTCTGCATACCGCTACGGCTGTGATCGAGGCGGGAGCCGGCCTCGCGTTGTTGAGTGTTCCTTCGAGAGCGGCGGAACTGCTGCTGGGCGCGCCGCTGGAGTCGCTCGACGCGATCGCGGTCGCGCGCATCGGCGGGGCAGGCCTGCTTACTTTGGGCGTCGCATTCTGGCTGGCGCGCGACGACACGCAAAGCCGCGCCGCGAAAGGATTGATCGCCGCGGTGGTGATATACAACGTCGCTGTAGTATTGATCCTCGGCATCGCCGGCATCCGCGCGGATCGGGTGGGAGCGCTCTTGTGGCCGGCGGTTGTGCTGCACACGGTGATGACCGCTTGGTGCGTCGTCAGCCTTCGATATTGGAATGTTGCCGAAAGGTCGCGAGAATCTCCGTCGGAAGCAATTGCGCAATGAGCTACAACACGCCGGTCGGAGATACATCGCTCATCGCGTGCCTGCACTGCGACCTGCTGCAGCGCATCCCGGACCTTGCGCCCGGGGCGTCTGCCCGCTGCCCTCGATGTAACAAAGAGCTGTGGCGACATCGTGAAGACTCACTCAACCGGACATTCGCGCTGACGATCGCGGCCGTGGTCCTCTACGTGATTGCTAACTCTGTTCCAATGCTTGGCCTCACGATCGTCGGGCGCGACGCCTCGACTACGGTGATCGGAGGCGCCCAGCACCTGTGGGACAACGATCAGAAGATAGTCGGGATACTCGTGCTGTTCACGGCCGTCATCGCGCCGGCGCTGCAAATCGGCTTGATGCTGGCGATTGTGCTGGGAGCTATGCGTCCGCGTCCGCCGAAATGGGTCGGGACGCTGCTGCGCTATCATCCCACCACCAAAATCTGGAGCATGATCGAGGTCATGATGGTCGGCGTGCTCGTCGCGCTGGTCAAGATTGCGGACTACGCGACGGTGATTCCCGGCATGGCGCTGTTCGTGCTCTGGGTGCTGGTCTTTGTGCTGGCCGGAATGTCGGCCAGCTTCGACTCGCGTGACGTGTGGGAGCGAATCCAGTGGGCGGACGAGGCGCAGCACGAGGCCGCCGGTGAGTTGGCGGAGGGAACATCGTGAGTTCCGAAGGCATCACCGCGATGCAGCGAGGCCTGCAAAGCTGCGAAGGATGCGGGCTGCTGTCGCGTCCCGCACCAGATGAGGAAGAAGGACGCTGCCCGCGCTGTGACGAACAACTCGAGTTCCGGAAGAAGGCCAGCTTCCAGCGTACCTGGGCCTACGTTATCGCCGCCGCGATCTGTTACATCCCGGCGAACGTGCTGCCCGTATTGACGACGACCACCGCGGCCGGCGCCGACTCCGACACAATTCTTCAAGGTGTCGTGTTGCTCTGGTCGCCGACGGGATGGCCGCTGTCGATCATCGTGCTGTTCGCGAGCATCATGATCCCCAGCGCGAAGATAATTGCGCTCGCCTACCTGCTCATCACAGCGCAGCGCGGTTCGGTTGCGAACAACGATCAGCGGGTGCGGATGTATCGGATGGTCGAGTTCATCGGGCGCTGGTCGATGGTCGATGTATTTGTCGACACGTTTACCGCGGCGCTGATCCAGCTTCAGCCGCTCATGTCAGTTGAGCCCGGGCCCGGGCTGATCTTCTTTGCGGCGGTCGTCGTGTTTACGATGCTTGCGGTCGAGTCCTTCGATCCGCGGCTCATCTGGGACTCAGCAAGTCAGTTAGAGGCAGATTCGAAAGAGGTTACTTATGCCTGATCGCGATCCACCACGATCTTCAGTTCCCGAGTCGAGGAACGTGCCCAAGAAGCGCACGCGACTCTCGCTCGTTTGGTTTATTCCGATCCTGGCGGCGATTGTCGGCGCATGGGTAGCAGTGACCCGGGTGCTGAGCGAAGGACCCAAGATAACAATCGTGATGAAATCGGCCGAGGGACTGGAAGCCGGCAAGACCAAGATCCACTACAACGGCGTCGATATCGGCACGGTCGAAACTATAGAGCTATCGAAGGATCATCAGACCGTGATCCTGCATGCGCAGATGGCGCCCAAGACTGAGGAATTCCTCGTCGACGATACGAAGTTCTGGGTCGTGCGCCCGCGGATATCCGGCGCCAACATTTCGGGGCTCGGCACTCTTATCTCAGGGGCTTATATCGGGGTGGAGATAGGTTCCTCGCAGGAGGAGCGGCGTGACTTTGTGGCACTCGAGACGCCGCCGGTGATAACCGGCGATATCCCCGGTCGTTTTTTCATCTTAAAGACTCCGGACCTGGGTTCGTTGGATACTGGCACCCCGATTTACTTTCGGCGGCTCCAGGTAGGGCAGGTTGCATCGTATTCGCTCGACAAGGACGGCAAGAATCTGACGGTTAAGGCATTCGTGCAAGCGCCTTACGACCAATACGTCAACCCCAACACCCGCTTCTGGCACGCTAGTGGAATCGACGTATCGCTCTCAGCGAGCGGTCTTACAGTGCAGACCCAGTCGGTGCTGTCGATCCTTATAGGTGGTATCGCGTTCGAGACCGACGCGGCTGACCCAGTTATGCCGCCGGCCGAGGAAAACGCTGTCTTCAGGTTGTTTGCCAACCGTGCCCAGGCCTTCAATCCGCCTCCACGCAATCCTCAGACCTATGTCCTTGTCTTCAAAGACTCAGTGCGAGGGCTGTCAGCCGGAGCACCCGTAGAGTTCCGCGGTATCCCGATAGGAGAGGTCTCGGACGTTCGCGCGCAAATCGATCTCAAGACCTTCCAGTTCTCGGTACCGGTGACTATTCAATTGGACCCGACGAGGCTGGGAGTGAAGCTTGTCGATATGTCGGCCGGTGCCGATCTGGAAACCATGCGCAGGAAGTTAATCGACGCAATGGTAGCGCATGGGATCCGTGCGCAGCTTAAGACCGGGAACCTGTTAACCGGGGCGGTATACGTATCGCTTGACTTTTTCCCCGGCGCGCCGCCGGCGACCGTCGACTGGTCGCAAAAGCCGGTGGAGTTGCCGACCACTCCCGGGCAGCTGGAAACGACCGAAGCGACGGTCGAGAACATCATCAAGAAACTCGACAACGTGCCGTTCCAGGAGATTGGCGATAACCTGCAAAAGGCGATCGCTGAGCTTGATAAGACTCTGGTGACTGCGCAAGGCACGCTGTCGAGCGCGCGCGGCACTCTCGACAACACTAGCGCGCTCACCGAGCCGAATTCTTCGCAGGTCCAGCAGCTCGGCAGCACGTTGCAGGAGGTGAGCCGCGCGGCGCGATCGGTGCGGGTGCTCGCGGACTATCTCGAGCGCCATCCGGATGCGCTCCTACGTGGCAAGCAGGGAGGGCCGAAGTGATGGCACGTCGTATCGCGCAACTGTTCTCAATCGCGTTGATAACCTTGGCAGCGGGATGTAGCACTGCGCCGTCACGATTCTACTCGCTGTCGTCGACTTCGACGGCCGACGGCTCGCCGGCGACGCCTGCCTCGGTGATGGTTGGTCCGGTGTCGATTCCCGCGTCGGTGGACCAGCCGGAGTTCGTCGTGCAAGTCGCGCCGAATCGCGTCGAGGTCGATGAGTTCAATCGATGGGTCTCGCCGCTGAATGACAGCATCGCGCGTGCCGTCGCGGGCGACCTGGTCGTGCTGCTCGGCTCACAGGATGTGGCTAGCTCGCAGTTGGCCAACTTCACTCCGGACTATCGGGTGACGATCGACGTGCAGCGCTTCGAGACGAACAGGGGCCAAGGGGTCACGGTCGAAGCGGTGTGGACGGTGCGCAAGACTGCGGGCGGGGCAACGCGCTCGGGACGGACCGTCGCGAGCGAAACCGTCCAGGGTCAGGGCTACGACGCGCTCGCCGCCGCACATAGTCAGGCTATAGCGAAGATGAGCGGCGACATTGCAGCGGCGATTCGCGCGGAAGCAGAGCAGAAATCTTAGTGCAACAATGACGAGTTTGAAGTTTTCCTTTTTCGACCGACATCGAGGGATTTCGACGATGAAGTTACTAGCCAGACCTGAAGGACGATCGTTGCCGTTGATCGTTGCGGCTGCTGTCCTCATATCTACATCACCGATGGTGACTGGGTGCTCGCGCGGCGATGACCAACCTGCCGCGGCGCCGTCGACACAGGCAGAGCCGAGCGTCGCCGCGCCGGCGCCGCCGGCTGCTCCTCCTCCCGCCGCGGCTGCCGAACCCGGTCCTCCGCCGGGTGCAGCTACGCCGCAACAGTTGCAGGAGTTGGTATCGCCTATAGCTCTATATCCAGACGTGCTGGTGGCGCAGATCCTCGCCGGCTCCACTTATCCGACACAGGTGGTCGAGGCGGATAGGTGGCTCAAGCAGAACCCGAATCTGACGGGCGACCAGTTGGCCAACCAGGTGAATCAACAGGACTGGGACCCCAGCATCAAGTCGCTGACGCAGTTCCCAACCGTGCTCGCCACGATGAACGATAACCTGGCATGGACCTCGGACTTAGGTGAGGCTTACTACAATCAGCCCGCCGACGTCATGAATGCTATCCAGGTCCTGCGCAACATGGCGGTGAATGCGGGAACGCTCAAGTCCACACCGCAACAGAACGTCGAACTTCAGCCGACTCCCCCGGCAGCGCAGGGAACGGCGCAGCCTTCGGTGCAGCAGACGGTTATAATCCAGCCGACCCAGCCGAACACGGTTTACGTCCCGCAATACAATCCCACCAGCGCTTATGGCGCTCCGGTAGCGGCGCCCGCGGGATACAGTGGCAGCGATTTACTTCTTACAGGTGTCCTATCGTTCGGCGCAGGGATTTTGCTCGGTTCGCTAATCAACAACGGTCACAACAATTGGAACTGCGGCTGGTATGGCGGTGGCGGCAGTTCGGTCAAGTACAACAACAACGTCTACGTCACCAACAATAACGTTTACCCGGGACGATATCCCGGCGGTGGCGGCGGCGGTTACTATCGACCACCCGGTTACCGTCCGCCCAACGGTGGATACCCACCGCGTCCGGGATATCCGAACAACAGGCCGCCTTACAACGGTGGTGCTGGCGGCGGATACAATCGTCCGAACAACCCGGGGATTCCGGCGACGCGGCCTTATGACAAGAATACCGCGAGACCGGCCAATCCCAATGTCAATAAGCCTAATTTCCCCAAGGCCAGCACGCTTCCCAACAATCCGGGCGGGTCTAACTTGGCCGGGAAGAATCCTGGAAAGAATCGACCCAATCAACCCGGGGGTCCTACTGCTGGAAACCTGCCTGCGAATCCCGGCGCTGGTACCCGGCCTGCCAATCCGGCCGGGGGAAATAGGCCCGCTGCAACCAAGCCCGCCAATCGTGCGCCGGATCCGGCCCGGGGCTTCGCAAAAGACAACAGCAGCACGGGCGGCCGTAACAGCGCTTTGGGCGGATACGAACCCGGCGGGAACACGCGAGCGTCGAGCGATCGCGGACAAGCCAGCTTCAAGGGAAATCAAAAGCCTGCGGGTCAACGCGGCAACGGCGCCGGCGGTAACGTCCAACGCGGCGGCGGTGGCAATCGCGGAGGAGGCGGCGGCGGAAATCGGGGCGGTGGCGGCGGCCGGAAGAAGGGCAATTGAGGGACTCCAATGACGCAGAATCAGCCACAAAGGAGTTCCTCGATATCAATCCGCACCGCGCTGAACGCGACGGGGAAAACACTCATGACTAATTCTCTCAAATACATAAGAGTCGGGAACGCGCTCGTCCTTTCGGTGCTCTTTCTGGCGTGCCTGTTCTTTCCTCCTGTTGCGTCCGCTGAAGACGCTGGCGCGCAGCAAACGTTTCCGTCTCCGGACGCTGCGATTAAGGCGTTGGTTGCCGCTGACAAGGCCGATGACATGAAGACCCTCAGCTCGATACTCGGCCCGGACGCGGATCAGGTCCTGTCGTCAGGAGACCCAGTGGCCGACAAGAACGGGCGCGACGAGTTCGTGCGTCGTTACGACGAGATGCATCGGCTCGAGTATGACGATCAAGGTCGTGTGATTCTCTATATTGGTGCCGGTAACTGGCCGGTTCCAATTCCGCTGGTAAAGAAGGGCGATAGCTGGATTTTCGATACGGCGGCCGGCAAGGATGAGCTACTGTACCGGCGGATAGGCCGGAACGAACTGTTTACGATCAAGGTTCTCGAAGCTCTTGCCGATGCTCAAACGGAATATGCCGGCGATGCGCACGACGGCGAGAGTGCCGGCGTGTTCGCACAGAAGATTCTCAGCGATGAGGGTAAGCAGAACGGTTTGTATTGGCAGGCGGCTGAAGGGCAGCCCGAGAGTCCGATCGGACCGCTGGTCGCAAGCGCGACGGCGGCTGGTTACACGAAGGGCACTGGCGGAAATCCTGTTCCGTTTCACGGATACTATTACAAAGTATTGACGAAGCAGGGCAAGAACGCGCCGGGAGGAGCAAAGAACTACCTGGTCGATGGCAAGATGACCAAGGGCTTCGCGTTCCTCGCCTATCCCGCGGATTATCGTTCGTCGGGAGTCATGACAATGATGATCGATCAGGACGGTGTCATTGTTCAGAAGGATCTTGGGCCGGACACTGCAAAGTTGGCGAGCGCAATCGATCAATACAATCCCGACAAGACCTGGCAGGAAGTCGACGAGTAAGTGGCGACTGAAGCGACCCCGCTGGGGCAGCTGCGAGACGAACTCCACCGCCGCGTGGCACCGCACAGGCATACCGCGCTGCTCGTCGCGATTATCGCCGCGTTCCTGGTGCGACCGCTAATTGGCGACTCCGGTGCCGGGCCTATCTTGTTCAGCGTCGCGATGTTGCTGCTGCTTATTCTGTCGCTGTACAACATTGACGTCGACGAGCTTGTGGGCGATCGTGAAGTTCTTCTGGCTCAGAAAAAGAGAAGAAGCATCATAGCGTGGACGCTGGCAATTCCCGCGATGGCGGAGCGATTGATCGTAATTTTCTCGCCGAGCCGTTCGATCTACCTCATCGGTTCGTTTGTGTGGTTGCTGCTATTCGCCTTCATCACATGGAATGAATTGCGCGCGGTGCTGCGACAGAAGGAGATCACTCGCGAAGTAATAAGCATGTCGATCTCAACCTACCTCCTGCTGGGCTTGACGTGCGGATTGTTCTACATCGTACTTCACGACTTGCAGCCCAATGCTTTCAGCTTCGGCTCTGGCCCTGCGCTAACGGAACAGCAGATTATTCCGGTCCTTATCTATTTCAGCCTGACCACGCTCTCGACGATCGGGTTTGGAGACATAACGCCTGTAACCCTTCAGGCTCGTTATGCAGCAGTAGCTGAAGGTATCACTGGACAGTTCTACCTCGCGATATTGGTCGCGCGGCTGGTTGGGATGCAGATGACCCAATCTCCGGCAGCGGTCGCTGAACAAAAAGATTTCGATGACGGCGTCGAAGAGAAGTGAGCGCTCGTGCCATAGCCTTGCTCCTCGCCTTTCTATCGGGCGCGATTGTAGGAGTGGGTTCCACGCGAGCTGACAGTAGTAATCCGCCGCCAATTAGCCAGTCAGAACTCGTCAATCAGGCAAACGCACCTATTTCAAGTCTCTTCCAGATCCGCCTGCAGGACGGCTACGCACCCGCTTTTCAGGGTGCATTGCGCGGTCAGGGCAACTCTTTTTCGATCGCCATTGGTATGCCTCTGCCACAATATCGCCTGTTGCCATTTCCCCAGTTGTCGCTCTTGACGATTCCCGCCGCGGTCACGCTTCCGCTTCCTTTGGGTTCATCGACCGGGTTCGGCGACATTCGCTTTGTCGATCTCGCAATCCTTGACTCGGGCCACAGCGTTCTGTTCGGAATCGGTCCTACCTTCATCTTCCCTACCGCTAACGAACTTACCAGCGGTCAAGGCAAATGGCAGGCAGGACCGGCGGCTGCCATAGCATTCGTACCCCGCAATTGGCTCTTTGGAGTGCTAGCGCAAAATCCGATCGCATTCGCTGGAGATCCGAAGTTTCCGGATGCGAACGCCCTGTTTCTTCAACCCTTCATAACCTATCAGCTAGGCCACGGATGGTTCCTTAGGTCCGAGCCGCAGATGATATTCGACTGGGTGAGCAACAAGCAGCAATTGCCGCTCGACGCGGGAATAGGACGAGTATTCAAAATAGGCCCGCAGTACGTAAACACTTTTGTCGAGCCGGCATGGAACGTTTCGAGCGACGGTCCGGCGCCGCGATATGCGATCACATTTGGATTCTCTTTGCTGTACCCTAATTTTTGGAGCTCCACGGCCCGCTAGCTTCAGAAGCGGAGCTTAGGAGGTAAAACTAGTGAGCCCAACCGAGGTCGGATGCATAGTGCTGGTATGTGTATTCGGAGGCGCGCTGCTTGGGATGGCTATTCACACGATTCTGCCCGAGCATCATCTGAGTTCCGAATCCAAGGATGTAATCAAGTTAGGAATGGGTCTGATTGCCACTATGTCAGCTCTGGTGCTAGCTCTTCTGACTAACTCGGCGAAAGGTTCGTACGACGCCCAGAGAAATGAAGTGACGCAAGCGGCGGCTAACATAATCCTGATCGATCGCTTACTCGCCCATTATGGGCCGGAGTCAAAAGATGCGCGCGCTCAGCTTAAGATATCCGTCGCTGGCATGATCGATCGCCTCTGGCCCGATGACGTGGTCGAAAATGCAAAGTCAAGCCCGACCACGGCTGGCGGAGAAATGTTTTTCGACAAGGTTCAGGAACTCGCTCCGCAGAACGACGTCCAGCGCGCGCTTCAGGCCCAGGCCTTCAAGATGAGTATCGATATCGGCCAGGCGCGCTTGTTACTGTACGAGCAGAGCGGCCGTTCGATCCCCATGCCGTTTCTCGTGCTGCTAATCTTTTGGGTGACGGTTATTTTTCTCAGCTTCGGACTCTTCGCGCCCCGTAACGCGACCGTAATCGCAACGCTGTTCCTTTGCTCGCTTTCGGTCTCAGGAGCGATCTTCTTGATAATGGAGTTGGACCGACCGTTCGGCGGAGTGGTTGAGATTTCAAGCGCCCCGCTGCGCTCCGCCTTGGCAAATCTCGGCAAGTAGCATGAGCGCGATGCCTCAACAGGTTGCAGCAACCGGCCGATGGCTCCATCGCGAGTACGTCGCGGCCAGACCGGTCTTTATCTTTTTCCTGATCGCGTTCCTGCTCCAACTCTTGATCATCAAGTTGGCTATCGCGCAATTGTCTATCCCGATCACCGTCGTCTCCAAAGCCGTGGTCGGTGCGCTGTTGGCTGCCAAGGCTGTTCTGATAATTGACGAGACGCCCTTCGGTCGAAGCCTCGAGCGCTATCGCGCTATCTTCGCAGTTGCCTTCAAGACAATGCTGTACGGATTCGCCACGCTGTTGCTCGGCTACCTCGAACGATTCCTGGAAGCGCTGCACAAGTTCGGCAATTTCGATGAAGCTGTCGGCGACATGATTGATCAGGTAAACGTATATCGCTTTTTCGCCTGGATACTAGGAGTAACGCTCATATTTGCAATCTATTTCAGTTTGTCCGAGATCAACGAACACATGGGCAAAGGCGCTCTCTGGGCAGTCTTCTTTGAACGGCCGAAGCCTTCAGCCTGATCGCTGACGATTGCACGAGGCCTCACGGCTTTCCGCGGTTCAGGCGCGATGAATTGTTACGTTTGGAGGAACTTTTGCACCTTCGACCGACTTTAGGGGTGGCGTTCTGTATTTTTCGATGCTAAAAATCTCCCTCCGATGTTTTTTTCGGGGGTTGTTTGAAAGATGGCATGGGTTTCAACCCGCTGGCTTAAATTGCGCCAGCGCGGAATTGCTCGATTCGTTTCAATTAGCTTCGTCTCCTTGATAGGCTTCATTTTCGCGATTTCTGCCGGCGGAGCCTCGCCTTCTCCAAGCGGCGCGTCGGCTCCCCAATACCTCGCGTACGCCGGCGACCTATCCGCCTTCGCCAAGCACAGGCAGACCAACGACAACGAGGAAGTGTGCCCGGACGCCAACGGTGACCCTCTCGGACCCGGCAACGCCTCGGTGGATCTGGTTGTGAAAAATGGCACCTGCATGGTGAATGCGGGTCCGTACATGTACCACAACATCAACATCCTGAACGGCGGAATACTGCAGTTTAGCGACGCCCAGATCGACCTGAATGCCGCCAACATCATCATCGAAAACGGCGGCACTATGCGCGCGGGCACCGTCGACGCCAACACCGGCGTAATCACTCCGATCGCCGGTCCCCTCACGATCCATCTGTACGGATCGGATCTGGGACCCGGCACTGCTGGTGCGAAGTGCAAGACCGACTCCTCGTGCGGCGTTCCCAATAAAGACTCCAACGACGTCTGGCAATCCAACAAGTCCATGATGATGTATCCGGACAGTTGCAAGCCGACGAAGAACATCGGCGATAGCGGTATCGACGATTGCTTCTACCGGTACGATCCGATGCCCTTCGACAACGGCAAGACCGGCGGTGGCAACGGCGCGTGTTCGGTCGGTGACGGGAACTGCGGATACTTCGGCTACAAGGTATTGGGCGTCGGCTACGGTGCGACGCTTCAGCTCTATGGAAAAAAAGGCGCGACCTACGACACTACCGTCGATCCCGCCAATACTGGCACGAGCTGGGTTCGCTTGAACAACTGCAATCCCAACGTGAATGATCCAACCAAGCAGTGCAACAAGGGAGTGCTGCAACCCGGCGCGAATATGCTGGTCGTGTCGAAACCTGTGGACTGGGCAATGAACGACAACCTTGTCGTTAGCTCAACCGATTACCTGCCCGGCCATGCGGAGCAGGTGCAGATCACGAAGGTTATCAACTCCACCACCTTCATGGTCAGCAAAACTCTGCCCGACATGACCAAAACCAGCCTTCAGTTTCCGCACAACGCATCTACATACAGTCTCAGCAAGGTCACTGGCGGACAGGCGCCCACCGGATGGACGTCGGTCGACACGCGCGCATCGGTTGCGCTCCTGACCCGCAGCATTCGCATCATTTCAGATGGCGATGCAGTAATGACCCCCTTTCCCGACCCGCCGAAGCCGCCCATAACCCCTAACACTCAGGGCTACTGGTTCGGCGGTCATATGGTGATACGCCAGGGCTTCAAGCTGGTTCAGATCCAGGGAGTTGAGTTCTACCAGATGGGGCAGGGCGGCAGGATCGGGCATTATCCCGTGCACTTCCACATGGCGCGCAAGGTCCCCTCGACTACCTTTCTAAAGGACAACTCGGTGTGGGATTCAATGACGCGGTGGTACGTCCTGCACGCCACTCAGGGCGTCCTGATGGCGCGCAACGTCGGTTATGCCTCCATAGGTCATGGATACTATCTCGAAGACGGCACCGAAACCGATAACAAGCTCTATGCGAACATCGGCGTCTTTGCCCGCGCTGCCGTCACCAATCCCGAGAATCCGCGCAACGTCCCGGGCATCCTAGCGGCTCCTGACTATCCCATCATCAATCGGCCTCCTGAGAACGGCGGCCCGCTGCAGACTGGACCTTCTGACGACGTCGTCCCCTTCCATACGGACTGGGATCATCCGACCGACTTCTGGATCATGAACGGCTGGAACGACTTCGAGAACAACATGGCTGCCGGCGCGGGCACCTGCGGTGTCTGCTACTGGCTGCTGCCCGGCATCAACAGCGGCGGCTCGCGCAACATGAACTGGACCTCATACGCATCGGAACAACAATTGCCGGACAAGTTGACTGACGGCGGCACAACGCCGCTGCAAATCTTCACGGGCAATAGTTGCGTCTCTGCGATGTCTTCATTCCTGACTGTCGCTAACACGACGGCCTGCAATGGCGTTCAAATCGGACCGAATCGGGACAACGCGGCATTTCCGGTTTTGAATCCTTCGACTGCGCTGCCTTCGTCACCTGATTATAACTTGGCGCCTTCATCAAAAAACCAGCCGCCGGACAAAAACGGATTCACCACCGATAACTACTATCCGCATCTGGGCGGCGGCGGGCGTTTCCCGACCAGGTGTGCCGGCACTGGAGATTGCAGCAAGCAAAAGATCTGCAGCAGTCTCGATGAGTCAAATTGCGTAATCACCAACATCGATCACTACACCAGCTCATTCAACTGGCAGGCGACTAACTTCGCCGCGATCTGGCTCCGGCCGTTGTGGTACCTGTTCATCAACAGCGCCCTTACTGACGTGCAGAACGGCGGAATCACGTTTGTGACCGGTGGCGGTTACACCAAGTCCGACGCGATCAACGGACACTGGGCTCTCGCGCACAAGGACATCTTTGTCGGCAACACCCAGGATCCCGCGGCCGACCCCTTCGCTGCGAACGTGGGACCGTTCAATCCGAAGACCAAGCTCACCTGCGCCGAAGCGGTTGGCGTCGGCAAGCCCGGCAACTATTGTCTCGACGCGGATGACGGCATCTCGTTTGCCTTGGCCACTTTTGCCAATAACCAGCGCCTCTTCAGCATCTACGATGGGCCGGCTTACGAAGATTCCAACGCCTATCTCGATATCACGCGCTCGAGTCTGCCCAACGATCCGATCTTAGGATGCAACCCACAACCGGCTAACGACCCGAGCCCCGATCACAATTGCGCTAACAGTCAATATTCGCAGGCGGGCAAGATGCTGGGCATGCCCTACGATCAGGTCAACAAGGTATGTTATCTGCCCAACGCCGCCATCGCGTGGAAGCAGCCTAACGGATTCTACTATCCGCCCGCTTTTCATTCGGTGAATCTCCTTTTCAACAACGTCGACATCCGCCACTTTGTCATCGAGCCGTTGTTCAGTTCGACTGGGTTATTCGTCACCGATCCCGCCAAGGCCAAAGCGAAGTACTGCACCTATAATCCGACGATGTTCACCGGCTTCACTGACGTCGATCGGCAGACGGAACTCAATGACGACGATGGAACACTAACCGGCCTTGTTGGGCCTACAGCTATGACCGGACTGACGGGCTCGGTTTCGGTCAACCAGGATCCGTTCTTCCACGCGCCCCTGCAGACTCCTGAGTGTCTGTCGGACGTGGACGTAACTCCTACGAACTCTGTAACCGATCCCAAGACCTATGCCGGAACCGCTGTCACCAGCCCCTATGACTATGTAACCACGGTGGTATTTCCAAACTGTGCTGCCTCAGGCAACAAGTGCCCCACCGAGAACATGGCGGGGTCTCCTAGCCCCTGGAGCGTCGACTGTACCAATCAGAATTGCTACGGCGTGCCGCTCTACCGGGAAAACCTAATTCCCGGTGAGATTGAATCTTCTCCGATGGGAGTGCCTATCCGCCTGATGGGACAGGCCAACTTTCAGCGAAGCAGCCTGACCGTCAACAACGGCAGGTATTACATCGATACAAGTCCCAGCCTGGCCGCGCAGAAGGCCATACAATCGAATATCTCGCTGTTCAACGTCTTTCGTAAGAATGGCACCTATTACGTGTTCCTTCTGTTTGCTAAGCCCACGACCAAACAGACTTATGACATATACGTCGGTCCTGGCTTCGATAAGACAAAAATCGACCAGTTGTGGCTTTCGCGCGTGAAGCTGCCAAGCTCGTACGAGTTTCAGAAGCCGCAGCCGTTCCCGCAGAACCTGGCAAGCTATAACAGCACCACCGGCGTCCTGACTGTGAGTATGGACATGAGCCAGTTTCCCAACTTCGCCACGGAATTTACCAGCGAGAAGGAAAACCAGTGCCAGCCGAAGACCTTCTGCCAGTGGATCGCTTCTCCGATGACGGGCGAAGACAACTGCCAATGCGCGGACTCCATATTCTCACCTCCGAGCTCCTCCTTTCAGGCCGCCGAATGCTCCAAGAAAAATGGCATCTGTAGCTGGCCCACCAAGGATACCGATTGCCCCTTAGGCGGATGTTATGGATTCGGCGTCAAACTGACGGGAGATTTCCAGACCAGTGACAGCCCTCCCGCTCCTGCGCCGCAGAACGTCGCATGCTTGACCAAGCCGATGACTCCGCCGCCGTCGCCCTACGACGTCAGCTGGACCAAGACGACCAACAGCTCGACGTGTAACTACTCGTCGACACTGCCGTCGACGTTCTGCACGAGTCCGACCGGCGCCGGTCCCGATGTTACCGGCAGTGCTCCGGATGCCACCGGCCCGGATGATTCAGACGACAACGACGGGCATGGTTCCAACTAGGTCGGAAGCGACGGAATGGTCACCAGCCACGATGAATTATTGAATGAGTAGCTACAGACGTACCTACACCGAGATTTTGTCGCGTCGGATGCGGCACGGTGGCCTGTTGATGATCGTGACTTTGGGCTTCGCGCTCGGAGCGTGCAACTCCAGTAGCAACAGCTCGTCGAATCCCCGTCCAAGGCCGACGCCGACGGCCAGGGCGACTCCAACCTCAACCGCAACTGCTACGGCGACGGTCGCGCCCACGGCAACTCCCACTTCGACCCCGGCCAAAGCTGGCGGGTTGTGGGTCCCGAATCTTTTCGGACCTTCGGTGAACGAATTCGATCCGCCTTCGCGCGCAGTCAGCGGCAACCCGCTTCCTCAGTTCTTCAATGAGAGCGCCTCTCTTCTGCTACCCGCTGGATTGGCATTCGATAGCTCGCAGAACCTCTGGATCGCCAATTGCTCTGATCCAATACTGGGTACCGGTGCCGTCACCGAGTTCACTGCCGCCCAGTTGGCGAACCTTGGCAACGACAGCGCGCCGGTGCCAAACAAATCCTTGCTCGACGACGGCTCACTCACGCTCCTCAATTGCCCATGGGGCGCACAATTCGATGCCGCCGGCAATCTTTGGATTCTCAACCGCTCGCTGCCCGATCTCGTGAGCTACAGTCCCGCCCAACTCGCGACCGGCGGCGCCCTGACTCCCGACACCACAATAACCTCGACCTCCTTCAGCAGCCCTAGAGGCATAGTCTTCGACGCCAGCGCGAATCTCTGGATTGTCGAGAATCAGAACCAGCAGGTCCTAGCCTACAAGGCTGCGACCCTCGCCGCTGCACTGGGTCACTCGGGCCAGGTCAATCCCGACATAGTCATCTCGTCCATGAGCTTCGGCGATCCTCGCGCGATTACTTTCGACGGAAGCGGCAACCTCTGGCTCGCGGATGCGACCGGCAAATTGCTCGAGTTCGCTGCAGCTGACCTAACCGTGACCGGTACTCCGACGCCCAAAGTGACCATAACCTCCACTCCGGTCGTAACGCAGGACGGGATCGCTTTGAGTCTCGATTTTCCCGAGGGCCTCGCCTTCGATTCTGCGGGGAACCTTTGGGTCGCGAACCTTGAGAGCGACAATGCCGGCAGCCTCGCGGAATTCGCGCCCGCGCAGCTGGCCAATTCTGGGGACCCGTCACCAGCGGTGTTTCTTGACTCGGATATCTTCGGAATCAACATCCACCAGCCGGCGCTACTGACCTTCGGCCCGATTCCTTAGTACTAACTTGATTACTCACTTGATATACTACTAACTAATTAGCATAACTAATTTGACAGACTGCCTAACGAAGGAATAACCTTCGAAGTGCCGGAATCGCAATACGAAGCGAGCCCGGCTTTGATCCAGCCCGACCAGTGGCCCTTCTGCTCGCCTTTGACCACGCTCCGCTAGACCAACATCAATCGCAAAGACTCGAAGGCTTGAGGGAGGCCCTATGGGACGACCTCGTCTCCATCGGATTCGGAACTCGCTGGCCGCGATAACCGTGGCTGGAACTATGTTTTTTGCATTAGCTGCACCCGCAGCAGCAACTCCGTGGCAGCAAGCATGGGGCGACTATGACAAGCAGCAGCAATGGCACGACGCGAGTTGGTGGCTGCATCACGAACACGGCTGGGTCCTCTCGCATCACCCGGAATGGACTGAAACCTACGCGGCAACCCGCGGTCAAATCGGTGACTCCGACCGATTCCACGGACGGCACTACGGCGACGGCGGGACTGATCGTTTCGACGCAGGAGCAGCCGAGATAAGAAGTGAACAGCTAAAGGCATCGATAAAGGCCGAAGCGTCCGTCAAGAACGCTTCGTGATTTTCAAGGAAGAGATATATGAAAACGACTAACTATCGAAAAATAATTACGGCATTGGGCGGTGTGTTGATCGCGACCGTGGCCGTGGGATGCTACGGCGGCGGGTCGGGATATTCGAACTATCCAGGAGGCTACAACAGCAGTTATGGAAGCTCGTATCCCGATCGAAACTACAACAATGGGTATGCGTCCCAGCGCAGCTACTCGAATTCTTACAGCGCCGGCTATCACAACGGGGTACAGGCGGACGCCAATCGCGATCGTCATGAAGATCGCGTCGAGCAACAGCATACAGTGGTGCATTCCGAGGCTACGCATCCTACTGTCGACCGCGACAAGGTATCGCTGAAGGAATCTGAAACGGTGAATCGCACCGACCGCAACTAGAGATTTTTGCGTGCGGCTATGAACTCCGCGACGAGTGCTATAGCCGCATCGACGTTCTCGGCTTCGGTGCGACCGCTGCGCACCCGCGGCTTGAAGGAGTGATCGCCATCTTCGATCCATTCGATCCGAATGGCGCGCGACAGCTTGTATGCGGCGACATCTGCAGGCAGTCCGAAGCTGTCGCGCGTGCCCTGCAGAATAAGCGTCGGCGTCTTCAGAGCTTCCAGATGCTTGGTGCGCGTCTTCTCGGGCTTTCCGGGCGGATGAAACGGGTAGCCCATGCACACGACGCCGAGAACTCCGGCCTCGTCGGCGACCATGCTCGCGATCCTGCCGCCCATCGACTTGCCGCCGATCACGAGCCCCTTGCCGCCGGCCTCTCTTATCGCGTCCCGGAATGATTGCATCAACACGCGCGGCGGATCGGGCGCGCCTCCCTTGCCGGTCTCCCGCCGTCGCTGCATGTAGGGAAACTCGAACCGCACCACTCGAATGCCCGACGCCGCTACGCCTTTGGCCACCCGATCCATGAAAGGCGTGTCCATCGGGGCGCCTGCGCCGTGCGCGAACAGGAACGTTCGCGTCGCACTCTTTGGTCCGTCGACAATCAGGGCCGCCATGACGCCGGATCATCGAACGTTCTTCGCGTCCGCGCAAGCAAAGTGGGCGAAGCCCAGTTCGAGCTCCGCCCATTTTGCGTGGGAATATGTGCGCCGTGAAAAGTCTATGCGTGCGCCGACGCCGCCTGCGCCGGCGCTCTCAAAGGCGCAGTCGCCTCTGTGAACTCCGCCAAGTAGCGCGCGACGCTCGGCCGTTTGCTCATCCGCGCCAGCCATCCCGCCAGGTTGCTCAACTCCGGCGACGGCGCGCCCTCCATTAGCGACGCAATGTTGATCGGCGAGAAGCACGAGATATCCGCCGCGCTGAACTCGCCGCACAGGTACTCACGCTTGCCCAGCTCGCGATCGAGCCTCTGGTACTGCCTCGCTAGCTCGGCCTTGGTCTGTGCGACCGCCGCCGTATCCCGCGTCGATGCGTCCGGCTTCAACAGCACCTCGCGCACCAGCACGCCGAGGTTCGGCGCAAGCAATGTATCGCCGACATCTTCGAGGACTCTGCAACGCGCGCGCTCCGCCGCGCCCGCCGGATACAGCGGCGTCTTGGGCACGCGCTCATCCAGATACTCCAGAATGATCGTCGAGTCTGGGATCACCGTATCGCCATCTACCAGCACCGGAATCTGTGCCTTGGGATTCAGCCGCGGCAGTTCCTCCGGCTTTATCCATCCCGTGGCCGGCGTCCAGTTGACGAGCTTCGTTTCGTGCGCGATCGCCTTCTCAAATAGCGCGATGCGCGGCTTGGCACTGTAAACACTTAGCGGGGAGTAGTAGAGCTTCATCGTCTTCCTCCATTCCATTCGAAACGTTTCGTGATCACTTTTTCGGCTCGCTCGCCAGCACCATTTGGGTTTGCGTGACGATCGCGAGCAGCTTTCCGTTCTCGTTGGTCACCCGCGTCTGCCAGACCATCGTGCGCCGCCCCCGATGAATCGCGACGCACTCCGCCCGCACCGTGCTCCCGACCTTCGCGGGCGCGAGGAAGTTCGTCTTGGATTCGATCGTCGTGGTCGTCGCCCCGTCGCGCAGATTCAGTGACGTCGCACAGGCGCCCATCGTGTCGGCCAGCGCCATCATCGCGCCGCCGTGCAGGATTGCGGGTCGGGTGCACATGTCCTCGCGAACCGTCATCTCCGCTGTCACGCATTCCGGCGTCGCGCTCGTGAACCTGATTCCAAGTAGCTTCGCGAACGGCAGCAGGTCGCGGTTGAGTTGTTCGATTGCATCCATGAGCTTCACTATGGGCTCGCCCTCTACGATGAGTGGACCATCGATAGTTCCACTTTAGGAAATAATTAAGGATCCACTTCCGTCGTCGATATTCGCGTAGTACGGTCGCCTCTAAGAGGTGCTCGAATGTTACTTAGGCTCGACGCTGACGGCCCCCTTTACGATCAAGTCTACCGCGCCTTGAGAGGCGAGATCCTTGGCGGGCGCCTGGCTGCATCCGCTCGCGTGCCTGCCACGCGCGATCTTGCGGTCGAACTCGGCGTATCGCGCAACGTCGCGATTATGGCGTACCGGCAACTCCTCGATGAGGGTTACCTGACTGCGCGGATGGGCGCGGGCACTTTCGTCGCGCGCGAACTCCCGCGCCACCTGACGACGGTCGCCGCGCGCCGCCGCACAACGCCCCCGCGAATCACTGCGCCGGTCCACCTGTCCGCGTACGCGAGCCGCGTGCGCGAGGCTTCCCGTGGCACGCAGTTCACATGGGCGCCGCGCCGCGATGTGCTGCCCTACGATTTCCGCTACGGTCCACCGTCGTTCACCGATTTCCCGCACGAGACCTGGTGCCGCGTGGTCGCGCGTCGCGCGCGGCGCGTCTCGATTCGAGATCTCGATTACGGCTCGCCTGAGGGCTTTCCCGAGCTCCGCGAAGCGATCGCCGAATACGCCGGCCGTGCGCGTGCGATCGCATGCACGTCCGAGCAGATCCTCGTCGTCAACGGCTCGCAGCAGGCCCTCGACCTCGCCGCTCGTGTGCTGGTCGATCCCGGCGACGTAGTGCTGATGGAAGAACCGCACTATCGCGGCGCGCGAACCGTGATGAAAGCGGCCGGCGCGCGAATCGAAACCATCGCGGTGGACGATCACGGCTTGCGCACCGCGGACCTTCTGAATCGCCGCACGACCAGCCGCCTCGCGATCGTAACGCCGTCGCATCAGTTTCCCACCGGCGCCGTCATGCCGCTGGGACGCCGGCTCGAGTTGCTCTCGTGGGCCCGGCGTTCCGGTGCCTGCATCTTTGAGGATGATTACGACAGCGAGTATCGCTACTCGGGCCGGCCGCTCGAGGCCCTCGCCGCATTGGACGACAGCGGATGCGTGCTCTACGCAGCGACTTTTTCCAAGGTGATGTTTCCGTCGCTGCGCCTGGGCTACATGATTCTTCCCGAGCGGCTTATCGAGCCGCTCCGTTCCGTCAAGGCATTAATGGATACGGGCGGTCCAAATCTTTCACAGGCCGCTCTAGTCGATTTCATCCGGGAGGGTCACTTCGAGCGCCATCTTCATCGCACGCGAACCCGCAACGCAGGTCGTCGCGCCGCGATGCTCGATGCGATCGATCGATACCTCGGCAGTCGCGCGCAGGTGTCGGGCATCAACGCCGGCCTTCACCTGATGCTCTGGCTCCGCGACCTGCCCGCATCGAAGTCGCGCGAGTTGAGGATGCGCGCGGCGCGCGCGGGGGTTAGCGTCTACTCGGTAGATCCGTTCTATCTGAACCCTCCAAGGCAGGTCGGGCTGTTGCTGGGCTATGCGTCGATGCCTGAGAAACAAATCGCCGAAGGCATCCGCCGCTTTGCCGCCGTGGTCAACTCACTATCAGAATCCTAGTCTTCTATGAGGACCATCCCTGTCGATTGTAGTAGTTGACCACCTGCTCGACGATCTGGTCGCTCGTCTTGTCGACCAGGTACCCCGTAGACGAGGTAACGTTCTTCACGCCGCCCGCCGCGACGTTCACGCCCAGCGATACCGCTGCCGCAGTTCCGCCCGCGGCCGCCCCCGCAGGCCCTGTGATTCCCGCGCCCGGCATGTAGCCGCTGTCGGCGCTCGTGGCAAAGTCGATCAGTTCGCTCGAGCCTTGGGGCGTCTTCTGAATCACCTGGACCACCGTATCGACTTTCGATGCGCCTGCGCCGAGCCCGATAACCATCCGGCGCAGACGGTTTCCTTCACTTATGTCGGTGAACTGTCCATCCAGCACCAGGACGTTGGCGCCTGCGGGAGGCACTCCACGCTGAAGGCACGTAGTAGTGATGCCCTTTTGCGTCAAGTTTGTCGCGACCTGGACGCAGATGTTTTGCGCCGTCTGATGAGCTAGCTGATCTTGCTGAGCACCCTGGTCTTCGCCGGACATGTTCCTGTAGGCCACCTGAAAGATGCCGGAGTTGAGTGAAACATCGGATGCATTTACAGCGAACGGATACACGACGACAGCGGTGGGTGCAGTCGCAGTAATCGGAGCCGCAGAGCTACTCTGTGTGACTTGCGCCCCGGCGCATCCGCACGCTGCGATAGCTAGCAGTAGATACAAACGATTTAGAATTCGTGACTTCATAGTATTCCTCTCCCGGGTTGCGTTGGTTCCTTCTACCTCTTTTCCATTTAAAGTTGGACACGCGGCAATAGAAAATTAACCTGGAATCTCAGAGTGAACTGCGCAGTCTGGGTGGAATACTGCCGATAGGCCATCCATTCGGAAGAAAATGAAGTGTCGATCGCAGAACCGTCTTCAAACTTCCAGACTTTACCAAGCCCGGCGCTGATGGGAATTTGCGTCGAAGTATTGTGCCGCCAGTTGATCGTCCAGGTCGAGTCGCTCGATTTCAAATACCACCCACGACCCAATTGATAGGACAGCATCGGCTGAATCTGAAGCGCACTTATTGGGACCGAGTGCGATGATGAGTATGCAAACGAAGTTGTCTGCTGAAACAATCCCGCAATATTCAGTCGCGGGACTCCCTTGTAAGAGAAAGCCCACGCCGGACCCACCTGCCAGGCGCCGTGCCCCGTGTACTGGCTGGTCGAGGTCGGGAATACCCAGGTCGGACCGACTCCCCAGCGGAACATAGTCTCCTTCTCGTTCGGCCAGGGCATGACGAACAGGTCCAGAAGCTGGAAATCGTCGAGCGCCGTAACCGTTGTCGCACCCTTGTTGCGCGGAACCGTGACGACTTGAATCGTCGGCCGGATTAGCTGCTCCAGCGGTGTGAAGATTTGCGGCCGCACCGCCAGCAACGGCCGAATCTGCAGCGTGTTCAGTTGCGCATTGGTACCGTACTCGGCCGGCGTGTAGATGTCCTGAACCTTGAATTGCGTCAGATCCGCCGTTGGATCGTTTTCCTTAACTGCCAACCCCTCATCCGTGAAACCTGCCGAGCCGGCCTGCTGGGCGAAACTGATGGAGCACCCGGCCCAGAGCACGAATACCAGCACGCCGCATGAAATGACTCCGCGCATTTGATGGCTCATAGTCCTACAGCCCGGCCGCCGCTCCTCGCAACCACGATCAGGTGATTCGTGATCTTATGAGTTCCTCGGTGGTCAGTTTGCGCGTCTGCCGGCTAATGGTAAATTGGCCTTTGGTACAATATGCGCCGCCCGCCGCTCCGCGCCGCCCTCGGCGCGTGTTCGGACGAGGATAGCCTCTTTCCAGACAGATCGATCCGACGTACCCTCGCATTGGCGTCGCCTGCCGTGTCCATAGCGGGTGCGACGAGTCGACTCTAAGCGTGAGACTCAAAGTCAGTGCCTATCAAAGTTGCGATCATCGATGACGACGAATCAGCGCGAAAATCGCTCGCGCGCCTGATGAAATCAGCCGGGATTTCACCAACAACTTTCTCCTCGGCAAGCGCATTCCTGGAAGACCCGGTCCGCGATCAGGTCGATTGTGCAGTAACCGACATGAGGATGCCCGGCGTCGACGGCCTGAAGCTTCAGGAGACAATCGCTCAAACTTTGCCGTATCTCGCAGTGATTTTCGTAACTGGTCACGGCGACGTTCCGACCGGCATCAAGGCAATGAAGGGAGGCGCGGTCGACTTTCTCGAGAAACCCGTCGATGACGAAGCGTTGCTGGCAGCGGTCCGTCGCGCAGCGGAGCGCAGCCGCGCCCAAAAGGCGTCGCGCTCAGAGCTGGACGAACTGCGGCGTCGCTACAATCGTCTGACGCCGCGCGAGCGTCAGGTGTTTCAGCTCGTCACTTCGGGTCTGCTCAACAAACAGGCGGGCGCCGAGCTCGGCACCGGCGAGAAAACCATCAAGGTCCAGCGCGCCAGCGTGATGAACAAGATGCAAGCCGAATCGCTCGCCGACCTCGTGCGGATGGCAGATCAGTTGAAAATCCGGCCGGCCAGGACGGGCGCAGCTTCACGGCCCGGATGAACGAGTCCTATTTGGAGAGACCGATAAATGACCCGGCGATTCGCTGGTAGAGGAGGGCGGCGCCCTCGTAGATAGTGGCGCCGTCGTCGGGAGCACCGACGAACTCCGCGATTTGTCGCATCTCGTCCACAAATCGGTACGCCTTCGGCCGCATCGCGGGAACGAAGCGATCCAAATGCTTTAGAAAGTTCGGCTGACTGCGCGCAAGTTCCGCCCGCAATGCATCGCCAAGCCCATCGCGTTCCGCCGCCCCCAGCATCGTCGCGCACAGCGCAGTGAATCCCTTCGTCAGCCCTGCGTAAGAAAGCTTCAGGCCCGAAGCAGCGCCAATGGGTCCGTCGAGAATCGCGATATCGAGACCGAAGCTGGCCAGCCGCGTCAGCAGGTACGCGTCGCGGCCTGACGCGTAAAATCGCGGCCCCTTTGCGGGATCCTGGGTGCCTGCGGCCGGCGGGCCGCCGATGATGCCGGCGTCGACAAAATTCGTGACGCCGTCGAGCAGGTCGCAGATTCGCCGGCACGTCGTCGGCGAAATCGCGTTGCATTCGACATACACCGAGGGTTCATCGGCGCGGCTGATCGGACCGCGAAGGCGTTCTGCGACTTCGACCGCGACGCCCGGCGGTACGATCGAAAGAAGGAAGCTCGCGCCGTGCACGAGCGAGTCGTCGTCCTTGACTACTTCAAGTCCGGCATCGCGAACCCGCGCGATGCTCTCGTTGCTGCGCCCCGCGAGCGACGTCACTACGCGCGCACCGGCTTCGCGCAGGCGCCGTCCCACTGCGGCGCCCATCTCGCCGGTGCCGACGATCGCAACCGTAATGGAGTCTCGCTCGCTCATCAGAGCACCCCTGGTAAAATTGTGTGCGAAATTTCAGTAGCGGTTGAGACGTGCGAGCCGGTCGGCGTGGAAGTTCGAGTCGCCGAACAGTTCCTGGCATACGCGGACGCGCTTCATGAACAAGCCGATGTCAAACTCATCGGTCATCCCGATTCCGCCATGCATCTGGACGGCTTCCTGCACGGCGAGCGTCGCGCTGAGGCCCGCGCGCGCCTTCGCCACCGAGACGATCGCACCGGCGCGGTCGTAGGACTCGTCGAGCGTCTGCAACGCCTTGAGCACGGCCGCGCGCGTGACCTCGAGTTCGCAATAGAGATGCGCCGCGCGATGCTGCAACGCCTGGAATTCGCCGATCGCTTTGCCGAATTGTTTGCGTTCCTTCAGATAGGCGACCGTCCGCGCGAACGCTTCCTCGCTCGCGCCCACCATCTCGGCCGCAACCGCTGCACGCCCTACGTTCAAAACTCCCTCGAGCACATCCCAAGCCCCGTCGACCTTGCCGAGCACGGTGTCGGCGCCGGCGCCCACATCATCGAACGTGATCCGCGCCGCATTGTGCGTATCAACAGTCGCGGTGCGTTCGGCGCGAACTCCCGGAGCCTTCGCATCGACGATGAACAGCGTAAGTCCGCCGGTATCGCTCGCCTTCCCCGAAGTACGAGCTGCCACGATCAGCAGATTCGCGACGTGTCCGTCGATTACGAAAGTCTTGGCGCCGCTCAACCTGAAGCCGTTGCCCGCGCGCGTGGCCGTCATCGCGGTTTGATCCGGATGATGCTTCGCGGTTTCGTCAATCGCCAAAGTCGCGATCAATTCGCCCGCAACAATTTTCGGTAGAAACTCTTCCTTTTGCTTGTCCGTTCCGCCGCGCGAGATCGCAGTCGCTGCCAGCGCTGCAGTCGAAAGAAAAGGAGAGGGCGTCAGCGTGCGGCCCAACTCCTCCATTACGACGCCTGCCTCGACATGTCCGAGTCCGAGACCGCCGTAGTCTTGCGGAACGAGGATTCCCGCCCAACCCATCTCGACGAAGTTTTTCCACAGCGCGCGCGAAAATCCGTCGGCGTCGCGCTTGTCGCGCAGCGCACGCAGATGCGCGATCGGCGCATTCTTTGCCAAAAAGCCGCGCGCGTTGTCGCGCAGCATCGTCTGTTCGTCGTTGAGAACCAGCGCCATCTGCGGCTATGCCCCGGGCAGGCCGAGGATGCGCTTGGCGATGATGTTGAGCTGAACCTCGCTGGTGCCGCCCTCGATCGAGTTGGCCTTGGATCGCAGCCATGCGCGCGCAGTGCGTCCCTCGCGCGATCGCTCGCCTTCCCACTCGAGTGCGTCAGTGCCGCCCGCCGACATCACCAATTCCATCCGCCGCTTGTTCAGCTCGGTCCCGTAATATTTCAGCAGCGATGACACGGCGGGATGAGCCTGTCCGGCCTTGGCCATGTCGCCAGCGCGATCCATCGTGAGCCGGAACGCGAGCGCGTCGATTTCGAACGCCGAGATCTGCCCGCGCAGCACGGTATCCGCGAGCATCCCGTTGTCGGTGCCGATAGTGTCCGTCGCGATCTGCCCGAGAGATCGGTTCTCAGACGTGGTGCCCATGCCGCCGATCATGTCGCGCTCGTGAGTCAGCAGGTACTTTGCGATGTCCCAGCCCTTGTTGAGCTTGCCGACAAGGTTCGCCTTGGGCACGAGCACGTCGTCGAAAAATGTCTGACAGAACGGCGACGCGCCCGAGATCAAAGTGATCGGCTTGGTCGAGACGCCCGCGGTTTCCATGTCGAACAGGATGAAGCTGATGCCCTCATGCTTGGGCGCGTTCGAGTCAGTGCGAACTAAACAGAAAATCCAGTCGGCCCTGTCCGCGTATGAGGTCCAAATCTTCGATCCGTTGACGAGGAACTGATCACCCTTGTCTTCGGCGCGCGTTTGCAGCGACGCCAGGTCGGATCCCGATCCCGGTTCGGAGTAACCCTGGCACCATCGAATCTCGCCGCGCGCGATTTTCGGCAGATGCTCGCGCTTCTGTTCTTCCGATCCATACTTCAGCAGCGCCGGACCGAGCATCCAGATACCGAAACTGTCGAGCGGCGAGCGACAGTTGAGCGCGCGCATTTCCTGCCGCAGGATTTTCGCCTCGTCGCGCGACAGTCCGCCGCCTCCGTATTCGCGCGGCCACTCCGGCACCGTCCAGCCTTTCGCTCCCATGCGCTCGAGCCACTGCCGCTGCGCGTCGGATTGAAACTTCCAATGCCGTCCGCCCCAGCAGGTATCTTCCTCGGTCTGCACCGGCCGCCGCATCTCGGCAGGACAATTCGCCTCGAGCCACGCGCGCGTCTCTTTCCGAAAATTCTCTAGATTTTCCATAGCAACATCAGGAGTTAATAGGTCCGCCCCCACGATTCAAGGTTTCGCCACATCGTGCTAGTAGGTCACATTGTGAGAGTGGCGCGGGCCGCCGTGCCCGCGGCTGAATTCGCTCATGCGAGCAGTGTGAAATGTTAGGACTCCAATCGACTCGCGGTGCCCAATGACCGAGAACGCGTCACAAAAGCGCGTATCGGGTTGGCTACTGGTAGTTCATTGGACGTTCTGGGAATTCGTATTTCTCGTCCTCTCCAACAACAGACTAGTCTCGTTAGTCTTGGGGTTATTGTTCGGGTTCGCCACGTACGCCGTCCACCGTCAATGGACCCTGCCGGCGCGACTCCCGCCAAACGGACAAAAGTCAAACTGACCCACGACGCAAATCGCGGCCCGCCGCGCGCAGCGCCCGGACACGTCGCGCCTACTTCTTCTCGTTCGGCGGGCCGAAGCCGCCTGCTTCAAATTGATGTCCGTAGACGTCGCCCTCGAAGTATTCCGACTGGTAGGTCGCCGCTCGCGCGCCCCATCCGTATTCGAAGGCCCAGCCCGACGGATTGCGAAAGTAGAACGAGTACATGTGATCGTTCGAGTGTTTGCCGGGCGTGATTGTCACCGGGACTTTGTTCTTGCGCACGAGGTCGTAGGTCATGCCGACGTCGTCGAGGTTGTCCACCTCGAGCATGATGTGGTTGAGGCGGCTATCGGCGCCCGGGATTCCGAAAGCGACTGTGTGATCGCGATCGTTGCAATGCATGAATACGAGTCCCGCCGCGCTCTTGCCGCGTCCGAACCTGTACTCGACGCCGCCGCGCATCCCGAGATTCGAATAGAATCGCTGCGCGGCGTTCACGTCGCGCTCGCGAATGATGCAATGGCCCAGCCCGCCTGAGCCGGTCTTGAAACGACCATGCATCGGACGGCCAGGATGGAACGGCTTGCTGAACTGCATCAACGGGCCATGGAAAATCTCGACCGGATTGCCGTCGGGATCCTCGAGCTTGAGAACTTCGAGCACGCGCCGCTCGTCCGCCTCTTCGATCGAGCCGACGCGAAACTTTATTCCCGATTCAGACAGTTGCCGCTGCATCTGCGCGAATTCGTCGGCGCCCGCGACGCGGAACCCCAGGTATGCGAGGTCGTCGGTGCCGTCGGCATGCAGCACGATCCGATGATGATGGTAGTCCATGCGCAGGTAGCATCGATCGGACTCGCCTTCTTCGGCGATCTCGAACCCGACGATCCCCGCCGCAAAGTTCTTCCACTCCGCGAGATCCTTCACCCCGACTCCCATGTAGCCCAACTCAGTTACCTGGATCATGATTGTCTCCTCCGAGATTTCACCGTGCGTCAGTGCGAACCCAATCGGAACCCAGCGCGACGCGCCGCACCGAATCGGTATCGGTCGGCTGATGTCCAACTTTATGCACGGGCGCAGGTGCTTCGACAACCTTGTTCGACAACCGCCCGAGCCCGCTGACTTCGACCTCGACCAGATCGCCGACGTTCATCGGTCGCGAATTCTTCGGCGTCCCTGAAAGTATAATATCGCCCGGGAGCAACGTGATGAAGCGCGACAGGTCGGCGATTATGTAGTCAATCGGGAATATCATTTCTGAAATCGCTCCCTCTTGTACTACTTTGCCGTTGATATAGGTGCGCAAAGTGGATTTGCGAATGTCTATTCCACTGACTATTCCGGGACCGATCGGACAGAAACCGTCCTGACCCTTCACGCGCAGCATCGAGCCCGCGTCGGTGTCGCGATAGTCCTGGCATCCCACATCGTTGGCAGGCGCGAACCCGGCGATGTAATCCCAACTGTCCTCACGGCTGACATTGCGCGTCGGCTGTCCGATGATCACCCCGACTTCACCCTCGTAGTTGAGATACTTGTGCCCCTGTGGACGGCATAGCACGCCGCGATGAGAATTGAGCGCAGTGACAGGCTTCTGGAAGTAGGTCGGAGTCTCGAGCATCGGCGCCTTGAACTCGACGCGGCGCGAATCGTAGTTCAGGTGGATGCATAGAATCTTGGTTGGGTCGCACGGCGGCAGATAGGTCGCCTCGGCGTCGGCGATATGGCGCCCGTCGCCGAGCAGAAGACGATCGCCGTCGGGACGCACCCACTTCGGCTGTCCTTCATGCAGGACCCGCCGCCATTCCTGTCTCGGTCCGTCAAGTACGCTCATTGGCTATTCTCCGATTACTCAGTTGCGAACGGGCCTCACGCAAACGATCCTTTCAGCGCAGCGATGTTCTTGACGTCGCAGTAGAAGTCGAAGCTCCAGTTTCCGCCTTCGCGTCCGATGCCAGAGTTGCGCGCGCCGCCGAACGGAGCGGCAAGCTCGCGCACGAAAAAGCAATTCACCCATACTGACCCGGCCGTCACGTGACGGGCTATTCGCATCGCACGCTCTTCATTGCGGCTGAAGACCATTGCGGCCAGCCCGTAACTTGTTCCGTTCGCGAGCGCGAGCATTTCGTCCTCGTCGTGAAATGTCTGCCACGTCAACACGGGACCGAACACTTCGCGCTGCACGATCTCCATGTCCTGCCGCGCGCCTTCGAGCAAGGTCGGTTCGAAATACAGCTCGCCGACGCTCGAACGCTTGCCGCCCCACAGCGGCTTGACCCCGGACTTGAGCGCGCGCTCGACGAATCCCTCGACGCGTTTGAAATGCTCCGGCGTGATGAGCGGACCGACGCGCGTGCTCTTCTCGCGAGGATCGCCGACCGTCATCTGGCTCGCCGCCGCTCGAAACTTGCTCTGGAATTCATCGGCGACCGACGCCTCGACGAGCAGCCGCGTACCCGCAAGGCAGACCTGGCCTGCGTTCAGATACTGCGTGGCAGCAGTCTGCGCCGCTGCGTCGAGGTCCGCATCGGCGCACACAATATAAGGAGACTTGCCGCCGAGTTCGAAACTGACGGGCGTCAGCGATCGCGCGGTCGACTGCCCAATCAACTTCGCGGTGTCGGTCGACCCAGTGAAGCTCAGCCGATCGATATCCGGATGCGCCGCGAGCGCCGCTCCCGCTTCCTCGCCGATACCTTGCACGACGTTAAGCACTCCTGCCGGGATGCCGGCTTCAGTAGCGAGATCCGCCATCATCGAGCACGTCAGCGGCGCCCATTCGGGCGGCTTGACCACGACGGTGTCACCCGCCGCCAACGCCGGCCCGACCTTCCACGTCGTCAGCATGAACGGCCCGTTCCACGGCGTGATAAGCCCCGCGACTCCGGCGGGATCGTAGCGCACGTGATTGACCACCTCGGGCGAATCGATTTGCTCGTGACCCAGTTTCAGCGCGCGCTCCGCGAAAAACTCGATGTTGAGGGCGGCGCGCGGGATCACGCGCGCGAGATTGCCCATCAGCAACGATCCGTTGTCGGCGGTCTCGACCGCCGCGATTTCTTTGCCGCGATCGAGGATCGCCTGCGCAAACTTCTTAAGCACGCGATGACGTCCGTCGGATCCGAGCGCCGCCCACTTCGGAAACGCACGCCGCGCTGCAGCCACAGCCGCATCGACTTCCGCCGCACCACCCGCGCTCACGTCCGCGAGATGCTTTCCATCGATCGGCGAGCAATTCGCAAACGTCCGCGTCGACGCGACCCGCTTGCCGTCGATGAAATGCTCAGTGGATACATCAACTCCCGCTATTTTCGAGGTGCTCATCTGCGAATCTCCCCGGGTAGATTAATCTTCCGTCTTTCCAGCACGTCTTGCTCGTTCGCAGTCTTCGGTTGTGCTCCGAGGATTCCATCGACGAAGCGCCGCGCGCGCTCTTTAGGCGCGAGGATTTGCGCGAGTTGATAATTCCGGGCGCCCGACGCCAGATAGAAACGCTCGTACAACTCGTTGCGACTCGCCAGCGCGCTGCCGACGAAGTCCCACGCCAGCCGGAAGATTTGCGCACGCTCGTCAGACTTCATATCGCCCGCGCCGCGCAAGTATCGGTCGATGAGCGGGCGGAGCTTCGGATCGCCGAGCTGCGCTTTGGTCGGCGCCGCCAGTAGATTGTGCGATCCGATGAGCGTGATGATCTCGCCGACGCGTGGGAACCAGCTCGGCAGCGCCGCACGCAGCGCCGCGAGCGGGCCGCCGTTGGGGAACCACACGCCGTTGCCGTATTCAAACGCCTCGACCTCCGCGCTATGGATCGCGGCGCGCGCGAACTCCGCGTACGTCCAGATTTCGCCGAGCATCTGCCGCGTCGCCGGCGAAAAATCGTTGATGGCTTCCGCCATCCGGTTCGCCAGCCCGTACGCGAATTCCAGCTTGGTCTGCGCCCGAATCATCGTCTGCTGCATGATGTTCGGGTACCAGCCGGTCGCCATCACGGTGTTGTATGCGACCGGGTTGGCGTCGATGAAGACGCGGTCGCGCGGGACTTCGACATCGTCGAAAATCACGAACGCGTCCTGCTCGTCAAAACGGCTCGACAGCGGATGGTCGAATTTGTTCGGCGGCGTCGCGCAACTGTCGCGGCAGATGAACTTCAGCCCCGGCGCGTTCATCGGCACGCAGAACGACAGCGCGTATGCGTCGGTGCCCGGCAGCAGCGGGACGGCAGGGTAGACGGCGATTTCGTCGGCGAACGGCGCGAGCGTCGCGAGGATCCGCGCGCCGCGCACGACGATTCCGTGCGCAGTGTCCGCGACCTTGCGCAGCGCCACGTCGTTGCCGGGTTCAGGCACGTCGCCTTTGGCCTTGTCGACAGTAGGATGAATGATCGTGTGCGTCAGCGAGAGATCGTTGCGCGCGAGAAATTTCTGATACGCGACCAGGTTCGCCGCGCCGCGCTCGTTACCGTTGACCGCCCATTCGTCGGCGCGCCCAGCAAAGCCCGCGAAGGTGACGTTCATATAGTCGGGCGTGCGTCCCATGAGTCCGACTGTGAACTCGGCGATCGTTTGCAGGCACGCGTGACGCCGCTCGAGGTCGGCGAGCGATCGCGGGATCATGTGGCTCAAGTTGATCGGCTCGGCGGTCTCTGGATCCGCCATCAAACATACGTCGCGCGCTTGATGCTGGAGATCGAAAATCTGCGCCATGGTCTGCGCCGCTCCGGCGAATGCAGGATGCGACACGATGTCGGTGACCTTGTCGTCGCCGACCCACAGTTCACGCTGCTTCGACAGCCCCGCGAGAAATTCGCGCCCGGTGCGTGCTCCCATTCAGCGACCTCCTCGTTCGTTCAGTTTCGCCGCAACTGACGAAGGCGCGCGAACGGCCCGATTGAATCGCTGGCCGGGCGCCGATTTCGCACGTTCGTTTCGCAGACCGTCGATTTGCAGTTTGAGCGCGGCGCGAAGTCCTTCGTCACGTTGGCGGCCGCCGATCGGATCGCGGCCCAGCCATCGCTGCAACTGGCAGAAGTAGAGACCGAAAAGGTTGTTCGCGAGGCGAGCCGCCGGAACGTCCACCCGCAATTCGCCGCGCGACTTTGCGCGCTCGATCAGGTTGGCAATCCCGGCCAGTATGGTCGCCATCATCTCCGCCACTCCGTGGCGCCGGTCCTCGACGAAGGGCAGTTCCCGCACGAACACGCGTGCGAGGCTTGGATCGCGTTCGTGCAACGCGATCATTGCGCCGAACAGGTGCAGCATCTGGTCGAGCAGGGGGCGCGTGGGCATCGTCGCGAACGCGTGATTGACGACGCGGCCGATCTCCTCGCGGAAGATCAGCACCAGCAGGTCTTCCTTGGTGCCGGCGTAGAGGAACAATGTGCCCGCGCCGATATCGGCGGCCGCCGCGATCTCGCGCGTGGTGGTCGCTTCGAAGCCTTTGCGCCCGAACAGCTTTCGCGCCGCGCGCGTAATCCGCTCGAGCTTGTCGCGCTTGCTGCGCTCGATTCGACTAGTGCTTGCGCTTGGCATCGGGTTAAAACTGAGCATGCTCAGTAGTGAGCGTGCTCAATGGCTACTAAAAGATCGCGCATCTGTCAAACGCGCCGCGTGAATTTCGGACTCGCTTATTTGCCAACTTCCATCGTGCTGATTACTCTGCAGTCTTCAATCGGAGGACACATCATGGCCGGATTAGTGCTTCGCGAAGACCGGGACGGTCTCGCCACGCTCACGCTCAATCGCCCCGAGAAACTCAACTCGCTCAACGTCGAGATGTTCGTCGAGTTGCGCGCCCACGTCGATCAGATCGAGGTCGAGACCGACCGCATCGGTCTCGTCGTCGTGCGCGGCGCTGGCAAGTGCTTCTCCGCCGGCCACGATCTCGCCGACATCGCCAGTGGCGAGCGTCCGCCAAAACCTCACTTCCAGTCTGAGACGATCGAGCATCTCGCGAACCTACCGCAGCCGGTCATTTCCGCCGTGCATGGGCATTGCTACACCGGCGCGCTCGAGTTGGCGCTCGCTGGAGATTTGATCGTCGCGGCCGAGTCCGCAAAATTTGCCGACACTCACGCGCGATGGGCGCTCACTCCAATCTGGGGGATGAGCCAGCGCCTGCCGCGACGGGTCGGCGCGTCGAAAGCGCGCGAGATGATGCTGACCTGCCGCACTTACTCCGGCCTCGAAGCGGCCGCGATGGGCCTCGCGAACCTTTGCGCGCCCGACGACTCATTCGATAAGGAACTGCGCGCGCTCGCCGACACTATCCTCGCCAACTCGTGGTTCAGTCATCGCGCCAACAAGCGCCTGCTGATCGAGACCGACGGCTTGCCGCTGCGCGTCGGCCTCGCGCACGAGGTTTACCGAAACTACGGCGTCGGTCCCGACATGCGCGAGCGAATCGCCGCGTTCACCAACAAGTCGGCGCGCCGTGCCTGAGATTGACGCGCCCGCGGTGGAGACCGGCCAACCCGGCCAGCTCCAACCGCCCGACGAAGTCTTGAGCGAACGCCGCGGCGCCTTCCGCGCGCTGCGCCATCGCAACTACCGCCTATATTTTTTCGGCCAGCTCACCTCGCTCGCCGGCACCTGGATGCAGAGCGCCGCGCAGGCGTGGCTGGTGCTGAAGCTGACCAACTCGGCGACGATGCTCGGCGTCGTGACGTTCGCCCAGTTCACGCCGATCCTGCTGGTTGGTTTGTTCGCAGGTGTGATTGTGGACCGGCTCGATCGCCGCCGCCTGATAATTACCACTCAAATCCTGCTGATGCTCAGCGCGTTCACGCTCGCCGCGCTGACCTGGACCGGCACAGTCCGCGTCGAGTACGTGATCATGCTCGCCGCCTTCAACGGCACCGTCGGCTCATTCGACATGCCCGGCCGCCAATCCTTCGTGGTCGAGATGGTAGGTTACGGAGATCTCGCCAACGCGATCGCGCTCAACTCGATGATGTTCAACAGCGCGCGCATGATTGGTCCGGCGGTCGCCGGCTTGCTGATCGCATGGCTGGGCATCGGCACCTGCTTCTTCCTGAACGGCGTCAGCTTCCTAGCTGTCATCTGGAGCCTGACCCAGATGGATATTCCTGCACGCGTGATCGCCGGCGCCGGCGCGCGCATGTTTCATCAACTGCGCGAGGGCCTCGCCTACGTATGGACCAATCGGCCGCTCTTCTACCAGATGGTGCTCGCGGCGGTGACCAACGGCTTCGGCTACCAGTACCTGGTACTGGTTCCGTTGTTCGCGAGGAACGTGCTCCACGGCGATGCGCGCACCTACGGATTCCTCGCGGCGATCCAGGGGCTCGGCTCGGTCGTGGGCGCGGTCACGCTGGCGTCGCGCGTCTCGACGCGGGGGATGAGGAACAATCTGCTGGCCGGACTTTTTCTCTCCGCGATTGGAATCGCAATCTTCGGGATGTCGCGCTCGTTCGCACTTTCACTGGCCGCGCAATTCGTAATCGGCGCGGGACTGACCAATTTCAGAGCGAGCAACAACACGCTCGTGCAGATGTTCGTCAACGACGATCTGCGCGGGCGCGTGATGAGCACATACCAACTCACGTCGGTAGGGCTGACTCCGATCGGCGCGCTCGAGGTCGGCTACCTGGGTTCACACCTGGGCCCGATGCAGGCGGTCGTCATCTGCGGCGCGGTCACCATGCTGAGCGGGATCGTGCTGCTCACGCGCCTCAAGTCGGTCGGCATGGACGCACCGCCCGAGTAGCTTCCGTCTTGCCAGACCCGCACTTCGTGTGTTGAATACGCTAACCGATCGACCTAAGGAGCCTGCCTATGAAGTCCTGGATATCGAAAACTGCAATCGCGATCGCGATGCTCGCGATACTTCCCGTTCTCGCCCATGCCGACACCTGGAATATCGATCCGGCGCATACCAACGTCGAATTCAGCGTGCGCCACATGATGATCTCGAACGTGAAGGGGCAATTCCAAAAGACTTCAGGCACGATCACGACCAACGGCAGCGACCCCGCCTCGGCGACAATCGACGCAACTATCGACGCGTCGTCGGTCGACACGCGCGTCGAGAAACGTGACATGCATCTCAAGAGCCCCGAGTTTCTCGACGTCGCCAAGTACCCGACGATTACTTTCAAATCCACCAAGGTCGAGGCCGCCGGCGCGAACAAGTGGAAGGTGACCGGCGACCTGACGCTGCATGGTGTCACCAAGCCGGTCGTACTCGACGTCGAATCAAGCGGACCGCCGGTTAGCGTGATGGGCAACATGCGCGCGGGCGCATCCGCGACGACCCAAATCAAGCGCAGCGACTTCGGCCTGACCTGGAACAAGGTGCTCGAATCAGGCGGCGTAATGGTCGGCGACGAGGTCGCGATCTCAATCGACCTTGAGGCGGTCAAGAAGTAACTTTCATCCCGCGAGATGGCAGATGCCCGAGGACAAGTTTTTTCCGGTCGAAGGCCTGCGACTCCATTACCGCGACTACGGGGGCGCAAGTCTGCCGGCGCTCTTGTTCCTGCACGGTCTCACGGGAAATGTGTACTGTTTCGATCACGTCGCGCCGGAGTTCGTCGGCACCAATCATGTGCTCGCCCTCGATTTTCGCGGTCACGGCGAGAGCGACCGGCACGCCAACGGAGACTACGCCTTTCAGCGTCACGTCAGTGATACGCTCGCGCTCCTGGCGGCCTTGGAAATATCGAAAGTCTCCTTGGTCGGGAACTCTATGGGTGGAGCGGTCGCGATGGTTATCGCGGCAGTCAAGCCTGAGCTCGTCGGTCGCCTCGTCCTCAACGATATCGGGCCCGAGATCAGCGCGGCCCCTGCTAAAGACGGGCCGAAACCGCCGAATCACATCGAGATGGAGTTCCGAAATCTCAGCGAGGCGCTCGAGTGCTACAAGCTCAGCTACCCGCCGGTCAGGAACCTGCCCGAATCCATCGCAACCGAACTCGTCCGCAATTCCACGCGCGTCGCGGCGAATGGCCTCCTCAGATGGAAAACAGATCCACGGGTTCAAGCGATCGCACCCTCATCCAGCACTTCAACTTCCTCGCCCGGTATGTGGCCGCTGTTCGACGCGGTGAAAGCTCCCATCTTGGTGATTCGCGGTGGCGAGAGCGACGCATTGACCTCAAGTACAGTCGCCAAAATGCTCTCGCGTCGCCCGGGGATCAGAGCCGTCGAAGTCCCGGGGGTGGGCCACACTCCATGGCTCTCTGAGCCAGAGGCATTGGCGTCTCTGCACGAGTTCCTCCGCGATAAAGGCTGACAGATTGGTTTGCATTTAACCCTGCTCCGCGATACCGCTGGACCGAACGGAACGCCTTGTAACTCCTGGGAGGGTTCGCCATGAGTATGTCGCGGCGGTTCGCAGCAGAACTAATCGGTACCTTCTGGCTCGTTTTCGGCGGATGCGGCAGCGCCGTAATTTCGGCCGGCTTTCCAAAAGTCGGAATCGGCCTGCTCGGCGTCGCGTTCGCGTTCGGCCTGACTCTGCTCACGATGGCGTTTACGATCGGCACGATCTCGGGATGCCACATCAATCCCGCCGTCACGATCGGACTATGGGCCGGCAAGCGCTTCCCCGGTAAAGAAGTTCCCGCATACATCATCGCCCAGGTGATCGGCGGGATTCTCGCCGCGACCATGCTCTACGTGATCGCAAGCGGGACCGCGACTTTCGATCTCAGCGGAGGGTTCGCCTCGAACGGCTACGGCGATCATTCACCGGGCGGCTACAGCATGGCGTCGGCCTTCGTCGCTGAATTCGTGCTGACCTTCATGTTCCTCATCGTGATTCTCGGCTCGACCGACAAGCGCGTCCCGGCCGGCTTCGCGCCAATTCCGATCGGACTCGTGTTGACACTGATCCATTTGATCAGCATCCCGGTCGACAACACTTCGGTGAATCCTGCGCGCAGCACCGGCCCCGCGCTATTCGTCGGCGGATGGGCCCTGTCGCAACTATGGCTCTTCTGGGTGGCGCCAATCGCCGGCGCCGCGATCGGCGGCTTCTTCTACAACTGGTTCGGCACCGAGGAAGTGATCACCGAAGAGCTGGGCCGCGAAGACAAGTAGCTGCAATCCGCGACGACTACTTCGCCTCAGCCTGTTTGACGGGATTGGCGCCGTCGTTCGGTCCGACCGCGCGATCGAAGCCGGGAATTATCGCCTCGACAAACGCGTTGCGCAGAATCTGTCCCAGCGCCTGCCACGTGTCTATGTCCGGACTCGTCAGCTTTCCTTTCAGGTCTACGTCGGCCGCGACCTGGTCGGTCTTGCGATTCTTGAACAGGTGCGACGCACCTCCAATCGCCAACTCCTTTGCTTGATGGAGCACGCCGGTGCCTTTTTCTTTCTGGGGATCGTACACCTTGAGGTTCGCGAACATCGGCTTGACGTAACCGTCAATTTCACCGTTCTTATTGCGACCTGCGAGTA
>Ga0210383_10000323_pt1 | contig 45918 bp, 45 predicted proteins | sample IncBWC14OmetaG_FD_160072 | JGI IMG/M metagenome (GOLD analysis project Ga0210383, IMG submission 160072) | Forest soil microbial communities from Barre Woods Harvard Forest LTER site, Petersham, Massachusetts, United States - Inc-BW-C-14-O ...
TCCGCGCCGTGTCCACCGACCTTGAGATACAGCGTCACCCGCTGCCAGTCAGTGGTGCCGTGGATGTCGGCGGACATGATGCCGTCTTCCATCACGGACATCGATGCGCCGGATTCCTTCTCGCCGACATTTTCCGTGCGGAGGTCGACGCTCAGCTGATACCATCCCGGCGCCACGGTCAGCGGTTGCATCCAGCGCCCGTCGTTGGCCTGCAGGTTGTCGACCTCCATCTCGCTGGGCTTGTCGGTGTACTGATGCCAATGAGTCTGGAAGGCGTCGGGACTGTTGATCCAGGCCTCGGTGCGCCACGAGTCCGGTTGATCCTCGGAGCCTTTGGCGAAGTCGCCGTTGAGCAGGAGGTTTTTCGGGCTGTCGGCGGCGACGCGAGACGGAGCAGACATCGCGGCGATCGCTGTGCAAAGAAAGATCGCCAGCAATCTAACCGCTAACCCCTTCCCTCGAAGGAAGGGGAACAATCGCGCGGGGCCACGGCGAACCGGAATCATATCCAGTTCCGCACTCCGCCCGATTGCAGCCACATCCGCGCGTAGTATCCTTCGCGGCTGATCGGTATGCCCACCCAAATCGGAAAGTAGTAGACGAACAAAATCAGCGCCACGCCCGCGAACACGGTCGCGACGTAACGGCCCGCGTACGGAGTGCGCACCAGAAGCAGCGCGTAGCTGACGATCACCGCGATGAACACGAGCCATGCCCACGTCGGCGGCAATCCGAGGAAGAACACCGGCGTCATCGTGAGCAACAGCGCGAGATGCTCCCACGGCTCGGCGCGATCCTCGAAACATTCGGCGAGCAGAATCGCGAGCGCCAGGTATCCGAAGTAAACCGACGCCATATAGTGGTAGAGGAACAGCGTGCGGCCGATCCACGCCCAGATCAGCAAATAGCTGAGATAGCCGATGACCAGGAACGAGCGCGTCAAGCTCGGGCGCTCGATCGCGCGCACGGTCGTGATGGTGATCGCAGTGAGCGCGCCCCACCATAGCAGGGGATTTCCGCCGCCCCAGACCGTCTGCACGTCGCCAGTCTTGGGAAAGTTCTGCCAGTACGCGATCGGGCGCAGCATCAGCGGCCAACTCCACCATCGCGACGAGTACGGATGCGTGGCGGACGAAACGCTCTTCTCGTACCACACGACGTCGCTGTAATACTTGAACAGATCCGAGATTCCGCCCCACCATCCGAGCCAGTAGTGCGGAAAGAACACAGCCAGGTAGGTGATCGACGCGACCGAGCCGACCAGCACGGCTGCGCCAAGGCTCTTGGGATCGCGGAGAAACGCGAGCCGTGTTTCCAATGACGGCGCAGGGAACATCGCGCGGCTACGCACAAACATTTCGGCATAGCGCAGCCCCAGGATCGCGAAGACTACGAGCACGATATTCCCGGCGGTGGCGCCGGCCAGGAAAAGTCCGCCGGCAGCGATCAGGCAAATCGCGGCGACGAAAATCGCAGAGGTGCGATCGTAGAGATCCATTTCAGCCGCGGCCTTCACTGGCGTCAGGCCTTTCTTGCCTTTTGAGGTCGGCGGCGGCGTTTTGGGCTCGGCCGGCACAGGAACCGCGGTGGGTACGGGCAAGTCTCGCGCGATCACGTAGATCAGGAATCCCATCACCAGCAGAAAGGTGATGGCGGGAATATAAAGTTTGCTCGCGAGGCACAGCCCTAGCGCCAGGCCTATCCATGGGAGGATGCGGCGACGCGCCATCCCATCAGGACACTCGGCAAATTTGAACAGCAGCAGGTACGCAATGGCGGCGCAGGTTAGATAGACGATGTCGATGACAGCGTAGTGCGAATCGACCAGGTACATGCCGTCGCACAAGATGATCGCGCCCGCGAGTGCGCCGACCAATCGCGAGCCGCTCAATCGGCGTCCGATCAGGTATGTGATCCCGACCAACGCCGTCCCGATCGTAGCGTTGCCGACACGCCATCCAAACGGATTGTCGCCGAAGATAAGGATGCCGAGCGAAATTACGAGCTTCGCCAGCGGCGGATGAGGATCGAGGAATGACTCGCCGTGCAGGTAATGCCGTCCCTGTGCGACGAAATGGACTTCATCGAAGACGATTTCCGCGGGATGGGCCAAATGCCAGAAGCGTGTGATCGCCGCGGCAATCAGGAGGATCGAAATGATAATCGTGTCGGTGGCGATCCACGGTGGCGCCGATGCCGGCTCTTCGACGTAGTCTTGAATCGGCTGCGGCATGGCGAATTTTGAGAAAAACTCACCGAGGGCGCTGGTCTCCTCGCTGCCGTCCTGGAGCCGCGTCGCACCGTAGTAGACCGCCAGCCCCAATGCGACCACGTTGAGCGCCGAGGTTGCCATCGCGAGCACGTCACGCGAATCGAGGAACACCACCGTGTTCAAAGTGTGCAGGATGTAAGCGAGGTTGATCAGGCATGTGATCGAAATGATCACGAAGACCGTGAGCATCTCGGGCGCTTCCAGAGCCAAGGGCACTGCAAGCGCGATTGCCGGATACATGTAGCGCTCGTGCATTCGGGGTGCGACCATGAAGAATCCAAAAATCGCGATGAACGACGCGAACAGCAGCCGCGTCGGCGTCCTGCCTCGCCACAGGATCCACGCCACGAATCCGTAAAGCGGCACCAACAGGAACATGCCGATCGCGAAGAACGAAATCCCGGCCAGCGTGTTCGAGTCGGCCTGGCGCAGTCCGCCGAGCAGCGCTATCAGGTTGAAAGCGTTGACCGACGTCTCGTGGTAGTAAGCCGCGGTCGAACTGTAGAGCTTGAATATCCAGAGCCACTCTTTTTGGCCGAGATAGAACGGCGCGACGCCGATGATCGCGACGAGGATCGCCACAACACCAGACCAGATCCACGTCAGGAAGGGTGTCTCGAGCATTGTCCAGATGCCGAGGACCGGCAGCATCATCAGGCCTTGCGGCTTGACCAGCACGGCGATCGCGGCGAGCCCCCATGCGATTTCGTACTGATCGCCCAGAATTGCCACGATGCTCAGCAGCGTGACGAACGTCATCACCGAGTCGCTCTGGCCCCAGACCACCGTGTCGAACAAAAGCGCCGGATTCAGCGCCACCAGCAGCATCGCGATGAACGCCCACTCGGGCCGCTTGCTGCGCCGCACGAACGCGAACACCAAAATCGAGAGCGCGAAGTCGGCGACGATCGCCGGACTCAACATGATGACCCGGTAAAAGTCGCCGGTAGCGCCAATCGCGTGCGCGAGCACGCCGACGACCCAGAGTGCGTACAGATAGCCGGGGGGATAGTCGAGGAAGAATCCCTGCTGATAGGTATGCGCGGGGCCGAAGGTTGCGATCTGGCTGCCCCATGCCTGGTAGTCGCCGACGTCGGGGCCGAAGCCCGGAAAGTACGGCATCACTGCGAGCTTCACCACCGCCAGCCCGGCCAGCACGATTAAAGCGAAGATCAGACCCGAGTCGGGATCTTGAGCCACGGGGCGGAGGTAGCTGACGAAGGCGTAGATGACGATCGCGATTAGAATCGCGCCGGCGATGAATCCCGGAAATTTTCCGCTGGGTGTATCCGGCGAGGAGGCGGCCGCAATGGAAAATATCGACAGCGCGGCGACGCTCCACCGCGCCAATGACGCCTGCGCAATCCACCGCCGAGGCCTGTCCCCCGCGACCTTCAGACGCTCGCTCATCCTGCTATTGCCCACATCGCGCAGCCGCTAAAGATAGCGGTTATTGAGGGCGCGATGAACACCTTGCAAGCGCCCGCTGGCGACGCCGCTCACGCACAGTCTATTATGCGGCATTGCCGCCAAGGAGAACGACGCGATGCGACTGATCCATACGCTCTATGAGCCCGCGGGCGAGGGACCTCATCCGACGCTGATCGCGATGCACGGGTTCGGCGCCAGCGCGCTCGACCTGCTCGGTCTCGCGCCGTACATCGCCGACGGCCGCTTCATGGTGATTTGCCCGCAGGGTCCGATGGAGGTGCCGATCGGCCCGACGCGCGGCTACGCATGGTTCCCGATTCGGATGGGCGCATCGCCCGATCGCGGCGCAATCGACGACGCCAACAAGATGGTGACCGAGTTCCTCAACGAGGCGCTGAAAAAATATCCCGTCGATCGAAAAAAGCTGGTCGTGCTCGGCTTCAGCCAGGGCGGCATGATGGCGTATAGGCTGGCGATTAGAAATCCGTCGAAGTTCGCAGCGCTCGTGGCGCTCTCGACCTTCTTCCCGCCCGACCTGAAAGATGAAGTCAACGACCCGGCCGCTCTTGAAGCTTTGCCGACGTTGGTCCAGCACGGCCGTGCCGACGAGATGATCGAAATCACACGCGCCCGCACGTCTGTAGAATCCTTGCGCGCGCTCAAGGTCCCGCTGACCTATCGCGAATACGATTGCGGCCATGAGATAACCGCCGAAGGCCTGAAAGATTTGTCGGACTTCCTGACGGAAAGGGTCCTCGACCCAATCGTCAAGCCGTAGGCGAGCCTTCGCGACCGGACGGCATGCCAAAATAATTCTTCAAGCTAGCCGGACGACGCCCGCATCTGGGCGGACATCAAGCCCAGTGCAGTTATTGCCCCGGCCTACGATGTCATCTCTTCATTTACGCGCAGCTGATCTTTCCGGAATCGGGGCAGGAATACACTTGCTGTGAAGATAGTTCAGAGTCTGCCCGCTAGATTGTTGTTCTTGCTGCGTAAGCTGAACCCCAACTTCACACTGTTCTTTCGAATCGAAGCCGCGCTCCAAATTCCATTTACTATTGCCAGCGTTTAGATCAACCTTGTCGCCTTTCATCGGTGGAACAATCAGGTGCCACGGCTCTGCCTGGTCCGCTAGCTGGTCCTTGTCGATTTGGTCTTGCACATCTTCCCAAATATTTTTATCCCAGATGGCTTTATCAGGCTCCAGAAATTCTGCTTCGGGCTCACTCTTCCCAAAGTGACGATAAGCGAAATCCGTTTTCGCATTTAATGCCACTACTCTGTCGGTATCGTTGGCAAGGATGCGCAGATACTTCTTCGTTTCCGGGGTACCGATATCGGAAAGCACGCCGGCGGCGAATTCGCGCTCCAGGCGATCACTACTGTTCGCCCACCTAATCGCGTCGGCCAACCCAGTGTCGGGCCCCGCGCCAAGAAACCGTTGAATTTTGGCTATGCTTGCCTCTGCGCATCGAGCCTCGTCGCTGGAAGGCCGACGACCGTTCCGATCCTTCTCCCTAGACTCTATGCGTCTGGTATCGGCGACTTCCCGTCGCAGCCTTTTAATTTCCTGCTCGAAGAACGGCCTGAATCGTGGCTGCGCGCTCAGGTTGGCGTATTTACTCCCGTCCCAGCCGTAAATCACTGGCCACGTCGCAGCACAGGCCGCGCCCTCGTAGTCGGTAAATTGGTTATTGAAAATCAGTTCGAGCTTGCTGTCACCGTTGATGTCGCGCACCACTTCATTAACATTGTCGATTCCATAGTAGTCGCTGCCCTCACCCGAGACCTCTTGAAACCCCGCGGCCGTGCGATCGACGATCGAAAGCCCGCCGCATCCGCCTCGCGGGATATCCCAACGCGTGACCAGTAAGGTCAGATTCTCCGCGTGGCGCAAGTCGACGAACCGAAAGGAGCAGATTCGAGTCTCGGAATTCGATTCTCCGTTATCGTGCTTCTGCTCCATGAACTTGCGAACTGCCTCCTCCGGCGGCGGATTCCTCGCGAGATTCGGCGACGCCTTCACCGACCAATTGTATGATGACAACTGCGGCGTGGATCCCGCTCGCAACGTCGCCGGCGCGAGCACGATGAGCAGCATCACGAGCATGATCAGTTTGCACATTAATCTAGGTCGTCCTCGATAATCGCCACCGGCCGCACCCAGCCTGCGCTCCCGCCGGTGATCTTTATCGGCAGCGCGCTCACCTTGAATCCAAACGGCCGCGGAATCGCGCCAAGGTTGGCGAGCTTCTCCATGTGGATATGCTCGCGCTCGCGGCCGACGAAATGCGCGGGGAACAACGCGTCGGGCTGACCTTCGCGCAACCCGCGCGCCATCGTCGCAAACGAAACGTCCATCGCGATCGCGTCGATGCCGATCAGCTTCACACCTTGATCTAAAATAAAATTCTGGCCCGCGACTGAGAGTCCCGCCTGCCGGCGAACGTACTCATCGACGTTGTCGAGATACTGATCGCTGCCGGTCCACAGCAGCACAATATCGAGCGGCTTGAGCGTGTACTCGATTCGGGCGAGCTCGCCCTTGATGTCCTCGACGCTGATGTCCTCACCCTGGCGATGCCGAAAATCCAGCCGCACGCCGTCGCCGTAGCACCACTCAAGTGGAATCTGATCGATCGTGCGGGCCGGCTTGCCCTCGCATAGCGGCCCGAAATGCCACGGCGCATCGATATGATTCCCCGCATGCCCCGTGAGCGTGATCGTCTCCCACCCGAGCGCCATCGATTCGGGATAGTCGCCCACGTCCGATCCCTTGAACAGCCGGAGCATCGCGCGCGCGCCTTCCTCGTGACTGACGCGTTTGAAGCGATAATTCCATGGCGGATATGGCGCCGCGTCGAGCGGCACCCCAATATCGATAATTTTCACACGCGCTCCCGGTTGGGTCTCGCCGTGATTCTAACTAGGATCACCGCCATGGGCGAGGACACAACGGCTGCGCAAGCCTTCGCGAAACTGCTCGCGGTCGTCACCGAACTGCGCGAGCGATGCCCCTGGGATCGCGAACAGAAACTCGGCGACACCCCGCGTCACCTGATCGAGGAAGCATACGAGGTGGGCGATGCCGTCGCGCGCGGCAATCCGCCGGATATCGCAGAGGAACTTGGCGACGCGCTTGTGCAATGCCTCTTTGCCGGCGTGATTCTCGCCGAGGACTCGACGCTCGATCTCGCAACGGTTATTCAAAACGCCGCTGACAAACTGGTCCGGCGGCATCCGCACATTTACGCCGACACGCGCGCCGACACGACCGCGCAAGTGCTCGAAAATTGGGATCGGATCAAACAGAAGGAACGCGAAAGCAAAAATCCGGACGGCGCGAAAAGCCTCGCGCACGTCGGCCGCGGTTTGCCCTCGATGATGCGCGCGGAAAAACTCGGCGAAAAAGCCCGTCGGGCCGGCGTGGACTGGGTGAATATCCGCGAGGTGCTGGCGCAGGCGCGTGAGGAGCTCAACGAGGTCGAGCAGGCGCTCGATAGCGGGGACACTGCTCACGTCGCTGAGGAGATCGGCGACCTGATGCTCGCGATCGCCAACACACCACGCTTCATCGGCCGAGATGCCGAGCAAACGCTGCGCGCGGCCTGCGACAAGTTCGTCACCCGCTTTGACGAGGTCACCCGTATCGCAACCTCGCGCGGCCTCGATCTGAAATCGATGACACCGTCCGCCATCGACGCGCTTTGGAATGAAGCCAAGGCCGCCACGCCCGGGAGGTCCCGCTAAACGATGGACCGAGCAATCTACAGGTTGATAACCTACGCCGCCGTCGTTCTCGCGGTCTTCTACTTGTATGAGCACCTGGATTCGATCGCCAGCACAGTCAGAACGTCTGTGAACAACTGGTGGCGCTGAATCGGTCGAACCGGTGTATTGCCCCGGCCGTCGTGCGCTGTTACAAGTGACTGGTTATGCCTCATATCCCAGTTCATCCATCGGCCGAGAAGCGTCATCGGCAAAGTCTTAAACGCGCCGAGCGCAACCGCGTCGTCCGCACACGTGCCCGCACGTTGGCCAAGACCGCTGCGGAAACGATTGCGACCAGTACGGACCAGGCGAAAGCGCAGGAAGCGCTCAAGCAGGCCACCAAGGTGCTGTACAAGGCGATTAGCAGCGGCACGATGCATCGCAATACAGTGCGGCGCAAGGTCGCGCGCCTGTCCGCCAGTCTGCATCGCAAGTTCGGCAAGAAAGCGTAAACAGCGTCAGTCGGGCGCGGTCATCAGCTCGAGGATTAATCCTGCGAGCGCTTCTTCGCGATTCTTGATCGTGCCGTCCTTGAAGCCCGCGTCCATCGCGCACGCGCGCCAGTAAGCACGCTCGAGCCGAGCCAGCCCGAAGCGGCGCGCTCCTTCGATTGCGCGCGTGGCCAACCCGCTTTGCGGCGCCAGTCCGAGCGCCGCAGCCACATCGCCGGGACTTCTTCTCGACGCCATCATCGAGGCAGCAATCATCATCCGGCGCATCATCGGGATAATCTCGACCGCCAGAATCTCGAACACTTCGCGTCCGAGTGCGAGTGCGCGCCCCAATTGCGCCAGCGCCGCCGTGGCTCGGCCGCGCGAGACGCTCTCCGCGAGCTCGAATGCTTCCGGCATCCGACGCGCGCCCTCGTCCAGGTCGCCCGGCTGCACCGGTTTGCCAGGCTCAGCGAAGATGGTGACCTTGCTCAGCGTGTTGACGACGGCCGCCAAGTCTCCGCCGTGGCGGGAGATAATCAGATCGATCGCGCCGGTTGAGAGTTTTACTCCCAGCGAGTTCGCGAACGCATTGACGTACTGCTCGATCTGATTGTCGAAGGGACGCATGCAGTTCACGAGCAGCGCCGATTTTTCCGCCGCGCGTCGCACCTTTGCCGGCGCGTTGTCTTTTTCGTAGAGCAGCACGAGGTTGCCGGGACCCCGCGCCGACTCGATTGCCGCCACTAACGCCGCTTCCGATCCGCCGCCGCCCACTGCGCGCGAGTCGCCGGACTCAGCCTCGCCCGCCCCCTCGGCCTTGTCTCGCCGCGATTTCAGGATTCGACACGCGATCGCGCGTTTGGGTGCGAACAGGTCGGGAGCGCTCAGCTCGTTGAGCGCGGCGCCATAGTCGTCGCCCGCGCCAATCTGAAAGCTGCGATACTGGTATCCCTCAGCGACGAGTTGGCGAACGAGCGAGTCGAGCACGTATTCGCGCAGAAACGCATGCGGTCCGAAGATCACCGCGACCGGCGGGATTCGCCGCCGCTGGTCGCCGCTCGCTCCCCGAAGATACGCGAGCGCGGTTTCAAGCGGCATGCGGTAACCTCGGCGCCGCCGGCTAGAAGCCTTCAGCCATCTCGGAGTAAAGATTTTGCGCAAGCCGCTGCATCATCACGTCGCGCGAGGCCGACGTCTCCGATTGCGCGGTCTGAATATCGGTCAGGTTTGCAATGTCGTTGCCGCGCAGGTTCTGTTGCAGAAAGGTCGGCGTCGTCGTCACCGTCGTCTGCGGCACGATAGGAGCATGCTCTCCCGCACTGACGTTGTGCGTGCTCCAGATCGTCTTCTTCGCGTGCAGATCCCTCAGCGTCGCGGAGACCACCATGCTCGTCGTGTATTGGGTCGGCTCGAGCGCCGAGTTGAAGTTGGTCGGCACCGAGCTGGTCAATCTGACGTCGCCCGACAGCTCGAGGTCCGCCGTCTCGGGGCTGTCGACGACCTTGAGCCGGCGATGCACCGCGATTTCATCCTTGATGTAACGCATGAACTCGTCGTTGATTCCGGTCACGCGCGTTTGATTGCCGAAGCGCGCGACATAGATCGTCTCAGCGCTCTGCGGCAGCGCGTCACCCGAACTCGCGAAGTGATAGCCGCATCCCGAAATAAAAAAGCTCGCGGCGAGCACGATGCCGAGCAGGTTACTCGGCCTTGGATAGTGTGACTTCCTCACCCTTCTGCTTGAGCCCCAACCGTCCCGCTATTTCGTCCAACACCCCGTTGACGAAGCGCCCCGACTCGATATCGCCGTAGCACTTCGCAAGTTCGATCGCTTCGTCGATCGTAACGCGTGCCGGAATATCGTCCATCCTGATCAATTCGTAAAGCGCAATCCGCATTACGTTGTGATCGACCCGCGACAGCCGCTTGACCGACCAGTGCTCCAGCGCGTCCGCCAGATGCTTGTCGAGCGCCGGTTGCTCGCGCCGCACTCCCTCCATCAACTGCACTGCAAATCTGCGCGCGTCATCTTCGACCGGAAAACTTTCGAACAGCGCCGCCAGATCGTCGCTGCTGGCGCCGCCGCAGATGTCGATCCGGTATAGCGCCTTGAGCGCAAGCTCACGCCCTTGATGTCTTAAACCCATTGCAATTCAAAGCTCCGCGTCGTGGCCGTCGCGGATAACTCTCTCAAGTGATCAGCTTCAGTTCCGAGAACAGATGGCCGAGTTTTTCTTTCTTGGTTTTCAGGTATCCGATATTTCCCGCGTGCGGCGTCACTTCGATCGACACCCGCGAAACGTTCACTCCGTACCGGCGCAGGCTTTCGATCTTGTGCGGATTGTTGGTCAGCAACTGCACTTCGCCGACGCCGAGATCGCGCAAAATCTGCGCGCCGATTCCGTAATCGCGCAAGTCCTCGTCGAAGCCGAGATGCAGATTGGCTTCGACAGTGTCCATCCCGTTGTCCTGCAGCGCGTATGCGCGAATCTTGTTCCCAAGCCCGATTCCGCGCCCCTCCTGATGGAGATAAATCACCACGCCGCGCTCCGACGCCATGATGCGCTCGATTGCCTCCTGCAACTGCTCACCACAGTCGCATCGCTCGGACGCAAACACGTCGCCAGTCAGGCACTCCGAATGAAGCCGCACCAGCGCATTGCGTCCGCCGCCGACCTGCCCCTTGATGAGCGCAAGATGCTCGCGGCCATCGACCACGTTGCGAAAGACCACCGCCTGCAGCAAGCCACCCTCGATAGGAAACGGCTGCTCTGAAACGCGCTGCACCAAAACTTCATTGGTAAGTCGATGCGAAACGAGTTCCTTGACATAAACGATCGGAAGCGAGTGCTTCGCCGCGAACTCACGCAGTTCTTTGAGTCGCGCCGCCTCGCCGTCCTCGCGCAATATTGTGCACAGTGCCGCGACCGGACCCATTCCCGCCGACCGAGTCAAATCCACTGCGCCCTCTGCGCGCCCGATTCGCACCATCACGCCGCCGCTGAGCGCCATCAACGGCAGGATATGCCCGGGCATCACGATGTCGCTGGAACGGGATTCATCGAACGCAACCACCGAGATCACGCGCGCGCGATCGCCCGCTGAAATGCCAGTGGTCGCACCTTCGCGCGCATCGATCAGAACGCCGGCCTGCTCATTCGAATCGCCGTTGTCGGTCGAAGGTTGCAGCGGTATGCCGAGCTCGCGGAAGCGCTTGTCGGGGATTGCGACGGAGATAACGCCGCGCGCCTCACGCGCCATGAAATTGATGTCGTCGGGCGTGATTTTCTCGGCCGCCATCACGAGGTCGCCTTCTGCGTCCTCGCGCTCCTCCGCAACCATCACGACCATCTTGCCGTCGCGCAGCGCGGAGAAAATTTCTTCTAAAGAAGCCGATTTCATCTGAGTCAATTCAACGAGGCGATCCTATCACCGCCCCTCCAACCTAACCAGTGTGCGCCTCGCTCGCAGCGACGCGGGATTCGAACAGCCAGTCGTCACCGATCTGCCTCGCCGACAAATCTTCAAGCTCGATGGAATCGCGCACGCTCCGCGACTTCAACCCTTCGATCGCTGACAACCCTGCGCCAATTACCTTCGGCGCGACGAAGAACGCCACACGATCGACAATCCCCGCGCTGAAAGCTGAGCCGGCGAGATGCGCTCCTCCCTCGATCAACACACGGCACCACCCGCGATGCCCAAACTCAAGCATTAAGCGATCAAGCTCGATAGTTCCGGCATGCGTCGCAACTGCGATCACTTCGACGCCCCGACGTTCGTACCTATCCCGCGCGCGAGCGAGGTTCGTGGGCGTGGTAACCAGGATAGTGCCTGCCTTCGACCGCTGCCGAAAAACGCGCGCCGATGGCGACGTCCGCAGGCGCGCGTCGACGACGACGCGCACCGGATCCCGCCCGCCCGCGACTCTGCACGTCAGCCGCGGATTGTCCGCGATGACCGTGCCGGCGCCGACCATGATGGCGTCGCATTCGCGACGCCATCGATGCACCAGTTCGCGCGATTCGCGCGAACTGATCCAGCGCGAATCGCCGCTCGCCGCGGCGATTCGCCCATCCAGCGACATCGCGAGCTTTAATATCCCCAGCGGACGCCCCAGCGTCAGCCGCGTTATGAACCCCTCGTTCAGCCGCATCGCTTCGTCTTCCAGCACGCCGCTGGTGACGTCGATCTTCGCTCGCTTGAGGATTGCGACTCCGCGTCCGCGGACTCGCGGATCAGGATCGACGCATCCGATCACGACACGCTTGACGCCTGCAGCGACAAGCGCGTCCGCGCATGGCGGCGTCTGCCCGAAATGCGCGCACGGCTCGAACGACACGTACGCCGTCCCGCCGCGCGCAAGCGCACCCGCCGCAGCAAGCGCCTGCGTCTCGCCATGCGGACGTCCGCCGATACCTGTGACGCCGCGCCCGACGACCTTTTCGCCGCGCACGATCACGCATCCTACCGACGGATTGGGAGTTGTTAGTCCGAGACGGGCCCGCGCCAGCGCGAGAGCCTCGCGCATGAAGCGCGCGTCCCGAACCGCAGCCGATTCAGGAGGCGCTGCCGCCTTTCTTTTCACCGGCGCTGCGGGCGGCGGGCGTATGCTTGCGTTGGTTGATGAGGTCTTCGAGCTCGTGCATGAACTCGTCGATGTCCTTGAACGATCGATAGACCGACGCGAAGCGCACGTATGCGACCTGGTCGATCTTGTGCAGCTCGTTCATAACGGCGGCTCCGATCGCGTTGCTGGCGACTTCGCGGTCGCCCTGCTCGGCCATCGTAGTCTCGATGCTATTGGCGATCTGCTCGATCGTTTCCATCGACACCGGCCGCTTTTCGCAGGCGCGCTTGAGCCCCGCTATTATCTTTGCCCGATCGAACGGCTCGCGACGCCCGTCTTTCTTGACGACCATCGGCGACGCTTCTTCGACCCGCTCGTAAGTAGTGAACCGCCGCTTGCACGACCCGCACGCGCGGCGTCGTCGAATCATCATGCCGTCGTTCGACATCCTCGAATCGACGACCCGATTTTTGCGATGGCGGCAGAAGGGGCAGCGCACGGCCTAGCTCCGGATCCCGCCAGCGATGCGCCGCAGCCTCGGCAATCTGTGACGAGCGTGGTTTGAGTGGCGCGGCTTCAGCTCTTGTGAGCCTCGATATAGGTGACAACGTCCTTGACGGTGCGAATTTTCTCGGCGTCCTCGTCTGAAATCTCGATGTTGAACTCCTCTTCGAGCGCCATCACCAGCTCGACGATGTCGAGCGAATCAGCGCCGAGGTCCTCGATAAACGAGGCCTCCGGAGTTACTTCGTCCGCGGCCACGCCCAGTTGCTCGCTTATCTTCTCGCGAACTTTGGTTTCGATGTCTTGCGCCATCGTGCTCTCGTGCCTCCTGGCAGCGAGCCGTAATCGGGCCGCCTATCAATATTCCAACATTATGCCCCCGCCGCGACGTTAATCTGGAACGGCTGGGGACTCAGGTTCAAGTTATCAGGGCAGCATAAGGACTGAAAGGCGCGGACGCAAGGCGAACGTCAGGCTTTCGGCTCCGAGATCGTCTTCAACGACGCAAGGTCCTCGAGCGGGCGCACGCGAATCGTTCGGTACATGCGGCGCATCAAACCCATCAGCACGCGGCCGCAACCGAATTCAACGGCTTCGGTGACGCCGCTTTGCGCCACCACCCCCATCGATTCCTCCCATCTCACCGGCGCCGTTATCTGTTCGAGCAGCAGCGGCACGACGCGGGCCGGATCGCGATTCACTTCCGCCGTGACGTTCGCGATCACACCAAACTTGAACTCGCCGACCTTGAGCGCCCGCAGCACCGGTTCCATCCCCACGCGCGCGGGTTGCATCAGCGGACAATGAAATGGCGCGCTGACTTTCAACTCGACCGACATCGAAGCGCCCCGCTCCTTGGCGATCTCCAGCGCTTTGCGCACGGGCGCGGCATGACCCGCGATGACGACCTGGCCGGGCGCGTTGAGATTCGCAGGCACTGCCAGCTTGCCGTCACCGGTCACCTGCTCGCAAATTTCGCGCACCGCCTGCAGCTCGAGGCCGATAAGCGCCGCCATTGCGCCCTGCCCCTGCGGCACGGCCTCCTGCATCAGGCGTCCGCGCTCGCGGACCGCGCGTACCGCGTCGGAAAATTCGAGCGCGCCCGCCGCGACCAGCGCACTGTATTCACCAAGACTGTGCCCCGCCGCGATTTCCGGCTCGGTGCCGATTTCCTTGCGATAAACGCGCAGCGCCGCGATCGAAGCAGTCACAATCGCCGGCTGAGTGTTCGCCGTCAGCCGCAGTTCGTCTTCGGGGCCTTCGAAGCACAATTTCGAGAGTGAGAACCCCAGCGCCTCGTCGGCTTCGCTGAACGTCTCGCGCGCGACTGAAAAATTGTCCGCGAGCTCCTTGCCCATCCCGACGCGCTGCGATCCTTGCCCGGGAAATAGAAACGCGAGCTTCATTTATCGAACGCGCCTCACGAATCGCTCTTCGGACGATCGGCCGAATGCGCATCCGGCTCGGATTCATCCTGCGCGTGCAGTTCGCCCGACTTGTGTCCCTTGTCTGCGCCGGGCGCGCTGCCGTTGGTCGCGGGAGGCGTCGCCGCGTCTGCAGGTTCGACCCGCACGTCTTTCTTAAGCGAGCCGCTGCCCTGCGATCTCAAATGCGTCGATTCGTAATTGGCACGCTCGATCTTGGGATCAATATGTACGTCCGCGACTGGCGGCGGCGTCAATTCGTGAGTCCCTGCCGCTTCATGAGCCGGATGGGCGTCGTCGTGCCTGGCGGCTTCGCCTTCCTTCTCGCGTCGATGCAACCGCTCGCGCATCTTGCCGAACAGCGCGCGTATTCCTTTCCCCGCCGCGGGCTTGACTGGTCCCACCGGCTGAATCTTCGCTAGGATTTCCAGGATCTCGGCATTCACATGATGCACCAGTTGTTCGTTCGCCGCCGCGCGTATCGCATTTCGAATCGCCTTTGGATTCGAGGATCCGTGCGCGATGATCGAAACGCCGCTCACACCCAGTAGAGGTGCGCCGCCATATTCCGACGGGTCGAGCTTTTCGCGCATCGCCGTCAAATTCTTCCGCACCAGCAGATACGCCAGCCGCGTTCGCCAGTTGCCGCCGAAGACTCCGCGCAGGCTGCCGAGCAAGAACGACGAAAATCCCTCCATCGTCTTGAGCGCGACGTTGCCCGTGAAGCCGTCGGTGACGACGATATCGGCCTTCGCACGGTTGATATCGCGCCCCTCGACGTACCCGATGTAATGCACGTAAGTCGGCATCTGCTCGAGCATCGCAGCCGCCGCGCGCGTGTTCTCGTTACCCTTCGAAGCCTCTTCGCCGTTGGACAGAATCCCGACGCGCGGCCGCGAGACGTTGCGGACATGCCGCCAGTACACGCTTCCCATCACGGCGAATTGCACGAGGTTGATCGGCTTCACGTCGACGTTCGCGCCCGCGTCGATCAGCAGGCTGAAGCCTTCGCTGGTCGGAACCAGTGACGCGATCGCGGGCCGGTCGACGTTCGTCAGATTGCCGAGGATCATCATCGACGCCGTCATCACAGCGCCCGAATTCCCTGCGCTGACGAATGCGCTCGCGTCGCCGCGCTTTACGAGATCGAGTCCGACGTGAATCGACGATCGCGGCTTTGACAGAACGGATTCGAGCGGCGAGTCGTCCATCAGCACGACTTCGGGTGCGTGCTCGATTTTGATTGGCAAGTTGGCCGCGTCGTGATCGGCGAGTTCGTGCGCGAGGATCTCGCCGTCGCCCACCATCACGACCTCGATACCGAAGTCGCGAGCAGCCAGCACGGCGCCCTCAACGGTCGCCTTGGGGGCGAGATCACCCCCCATCGCGTCAAGCGCGATTTTCACGGTCGTTACTCCGCGAACCTATTCCTTGATCTCGGCCAGCTGGCGGCCGCGGTAGGATCCACAATGACGGCAGATGCGATGCGGCATCACGGGCTCGCCGCACGACGCGCACGAGCCGGGATTGACGGCGCGGAGCGCATCATGCGCACGGCGCATGTTCTTCTTCGAGTGCGAACTTCGGCGTTTGGGTGCTTGCATGACGAATTACTTCCTAATGTTGAGGTTGAGCTTATCAGGTGCGCGGCAGTTTAAGCGACCGCAGCGCCTCGAGGCGCGGATCGACCGTTTCCACCCGGCATTCGCACGTGTTGCGATTCAAATTGATCCCGCAATGCGGGCACAGCCCGCGGCAATCTTCCCGGCACAGCGGACGCGTCGGTAAAGCGAGCAGCACCTGCTCGCGAATCAGCGGGCTCAGATCCACTTCGTCGCCCTCGTACAGCGAAAACTCCAAATCCTCGGCGCGCAGATTGTCGTCGTCGTAGCCGATCGACTTCGGCGACAGCACAAAGCGAAACGGACGGTCGCCTGCCGCATCGAAATCCTCGGCGCATCGCGCACACACGGCGCCGGTCCGCGTCTTCAGCTTGCCTTCGAAGAACAACTCCATCCCCGCACGATAAAACGATACCGACACGTCGACCGGCCCTTCGAGGTGATACTCGCGGATCGGTCCCGCGCCCAGGATACGGTTGATCTCCTGCTCCGGTTCGGCAAACACCAACTGCTTGGCATCCGCCGTTATGTCCTCGATTCGGATTTTCACTACTCACGGCTCACGTGACGCGTTTGGACGGGATAGTGGAAGGGAAATTATTGCATTTCGCGCGCGATGTTCAAATACGCCGGTTGGCGCGAAGTTCGTTTAGCGGTACCGTCGCCAGTACTTCCCGTCGAGGTACGTCTGCGATGGCCAACCAGCAATTCACCTTCCCCGACAAATTTCTGTGGGGCACCGCGACTGCCGCCCACCAGGTCGAAGGCAACAACGTCAATTCGGACTACTGGCTGCTCGAGCATACGCCGGGCTCGCCGTTCGTCGAGCCGTCGGGCGACGCGTGCGATCAATGGCATCTCTACGCCGACGACATTGCGATGCTCGCGAGGCTCGGCTTCAACAGTTACCGCTTCTCTATCGAATGGGCCCGCGTCGAGCCCGAGCCCGGCGAGTTCTCGCGCGCCGTGCTCGATCACTACCGCCGCGTGCTCGCGTGTTGTCATGAGAACAAGATCATACCGATCGTTACGTTTCATCATTTCACCTCGCCGCGATGGGTCGCGGGCGACGGCGGATGGGAAGACAAGAAGACTGCCGAACTCTTTGCGCGATATTGCGAGCGCGCGGGCGCGCATCTCGGCGATTTGATCGGCGTTGCATGCACACTGAACGAGGCCAATCTGGGCGCCTACCAATATCTGGTTGACAGGGTTCCACTTAAAATCGATCCGGTGCGCGCGAAATGGCTTTCGGAAGCGGCACGGCGTATCGGAGCCGATCCGAATCGCTTTGCGCCCTACCTGATGTGCGATCAGATGAAGGCGCGCGACGTGATGCTCGAGGCGCATCGGCTCGCGACGGCCGCGCTGAAATCCACGCGCGGCAAATATCCCATCGGCATCTGTCTCGCGCTGGGCGACCTGCAGGCGATGCCGGGCGGCGAGGCGCGGCGGGATCGCATCAAGGCTGAATGCCAGGACATCTTTTACGAAGCGGCGCGCGGCGACGACTACATCGGCGTCCAGACTTACACGCGCAACCGCATCGGCGCCGATGGGACGCTGCGGCCGGAGCCGGGCGTCGAGACCACCCAGATGGGCTATGAGTTCTGGCCCGAGGCGCTCGAAGCGAACATCCGGCAGGCGAGCGCGGTCGCCAAGGTGCCGGTTATTGTTACGGAGAACGGCATCGGGACCGACAAGGACGATCGTCGAATCGAGTATGTGAGGCGGGCGCTGAATGGTGTCGCGCGATGTATCCGCGACGGAATCGACGTGCGCGGGTACTGCTACTGGTCGTCGCTCGACAACTACGAGTGGAACTCGGGCTATCGCCCGACCTTCGGACTGATCGCGGTGGACCGCGCGACGCAGGCGCGAACGATCAAGCCGAGTGCGACGTGGCTGGGTAATATCGCGCGCGCCAACTCGATGGACATCACTGATTAAGCTTTCTTTCGGCGGGCTTTGCCCACGCCAAGCCGCGGGCAATCGCCCGCGAGTGCGCAAATCTCGCATTGCGGGTCTCTTGCGATGCAGACCTGGCGGCCGTGCAGGATCAGGCGCATCGAGAATGGCGTCCAATCTTTGGGCGGCAGAATTTTCTGCATGTCGATTTCGATCTTCGCGGGATCGTTGTTCTTCGTGAACCCGAGGCGATAGGTCAGGCGGCGCACGTGGGTATCGACCACGAATCCCGGCTTGCCGAAGATGTGGCCGAGGATGACGTTCGCGGTTTTGCGGCCGACGCCGGGAATCTTGACGAGTTCTTCCATCTTCGACGGGACTTCGCCGTTGTAGTCGTCGACGATCTTTTGCGCGGCGCCCATCAGGGAGCGCGTTTTCTGGCGGAAGAATCCGGTTCTGACGATTAGCTGCTCGACGTGGCGCGGGTCGGCGGCGGCCATCGCGCGCGCATCGGGATATTCCTTGAACAACTGCGGCGTCACGCGATTGACGCCCGCATCGGTGGATTGAGCTGAGAGAATTGTCGCCGCGAGGCATTGCCACGGCGTCTCGAAATCCAGGCTGATGCGCGCAGTCGGATACAGCTTTGCCAGCGCGCGCGAGATTCTAGCGACGCGCTTCTTTATCTCCGCGATCGATTCGCGCGCCGCCATCACCGCTCACGCGACGACGCGCCGGCTCTGCTGTTCATGCGTGAAGCTCGCGGCCTCCGCCTGCTCGCGCGCGCGGTCCCATCCAAGCTCGGCCGCCATGATTCGCGCCACCGCCGAGGCTGCAGCCTCCGCCTCGACCGGCGACCGCCACGACAACGACGTGCGTCGAATGAGGAAATCGCCGACCGAATGCGCCATCTCGTTGCTCACCGCATTCACGACCTCGGCGCCAATCGCGGGGCATCCGCGCGACAGCGGTTCCGCCAGCTCAGACCGCCGCGCCGCGATTCGCGCGACGATCGGCGCACGCGTTCCGTAACGCGCCTTCAGAATTTCCGCCGATGTCGACGGGATACTTCTCATCGCCGCGCTGCTCCCAGAGCCGTCGCCGTCCGTCATCGCACGAGCACCCGGAAACGGCCTCGTCAGCGTGGGACAGATTCCCGTTGCGCGACCCAGCCGCTTCATCACGAGGTCGACGAGTTTCTGGGCGATCTCGCGATGCGTGGTGAACTTTCCGCCGGCGACGGTTATGAGGCCCGACGTGCTCTCGAGGATAACTTCCTCGCGCGGAACCGACGACGGGGCAGCGCCCTCCTCCGCCCTGACCAGCGCGCGCAGCCCGGCGAAGCTGGTAGCCACGTCGGCGTTCGTCAGCTTGATTCCCGGCAGGCTCTCGGCCAGCACCGCGATCAGATACTCGACGTCGCCTATTTCAGCCCGGACGCCGGCCGGGTCGCCGGCAAAGTCCGTATCGGTCGTGCCCACCAGCACGTAGCGATCATGCGGCATCACGAATACGATTCGGCCGCGGTCGTCGGCCAACACGAGCGATTCGCGCACGGGCAGCACCGTCCGCGCGAATACCAGATGCACACCCTTCGTGAGCCGCACGCACGGCTTCGACGCCGGATCGTCCATCCGCCGAATATCGTCGACCCACGGTCCGGCCGCGTTCAGAAATTTCTTCGCGCGAACTTCGCAGGTGACGCCGCCGAGCAGATCGCGCACGCTCACAGATCCGATCCTGCCGTCCGCGATAGTGAAATTCTCGACCACCGTGTAGTTGGCGACCGCCGCGCCGTGCAAATCGGCGTCGAGCACGTTCTCGAACGTGACGCGCGCATCGTCGGCCCATGCGTCGAAGTACATCGCGCCGCCGGTCAATTTCTCGCGGCTCAGCGCCGGCTCGGTCTCGCGCACCTCGGACGCATTCAGACTCGAATGCCACTCCTTGAACGGCATCCGCGCGAACAAGTCGTACAGCGTCAGCCCCATCGCCATCGTGAAGCGATTGAAGCCGCGCTTGCGATACACCGGAAACAGAAATTTTATCGGATGCACCAGATGCGGCGCCGTGCGATGCCGCAATCGCTCGCGCTCGCGCAATGCTTCGTACACGAGCTTGAACTGGCCTTGCGGCAGGTAGCGGAAGCCGCCGTGAATCAGCTTCGACGAGCGCGACGAGGTCGCGCCCGCGAAATCGCCGCGATCGATGAGAGCGACCTTCAACCCGCGCATCGACGCGTCACGCGTGACCGCGGCGCCATTGATTCCCGCGCCGATTACCGCGAGATCGAATTCCTCGTCGCGGAATCGCGTCAGGCTTTTCTGACGGTTGAGCGTCGGCGCCAATTTAGTCTTCTGGATCTTCCTGGAACGAGTAGCGCTCCTCGGTCCACGGGTCGGCGTGATTGTGATAGCCGCGCACTTCCCAGAAGCCGCGCCGGTCGATATCAGCGAACTCGAGCGCGCGCACCCACTTGGCGCTCTTCCATCCGTAGAGCTTGGGCACGATCAGCCGCAGCGGAAATCCGTGATCTGGATCGAGATCACGCCCGTCATGACGATGCGCCAGCATCACATCGTCGTCCAGAAATTCATCCAGCGGCAGATTCGTTGTGTAGTCGCCGTCGCAATGCACGATCACGTGTCGCGCCTCAGGGCTGAGCTTCACCAGCTTCATCAGATCGGCAACGCGCACGCCTTCCCACGTATTGTCGAGACGCGACCAGGTCGTCACGCAATGAAAGTCGGCGACCTCGCGCGATTGCGGCAGCGCGCGGAATTCTTCGTACGAAAATCGCAGCGGCTTGTCGACCAGACCCACGACTTTGAAATCCCACGTCTTGGGATCGAAACGCGGCGTCGGCCCGTAAGTGAGAACAGGAAATTTGTCGGTCAGGATCTGTCCGGGCGGCACGCGCGCGGCGAGGTCCTGCGAGGTGAGCGGCTTGGCCATAGCGACTGACTAATATCTGACAGATGGATGTGACGAAAGGGCGCGCAGATGGTGAGGTCGAGCGTGTGCGTGAATTGATTGATTGAATGTGGAACCCGCCGTGAGTTCCACACCTCCCTGGGCAGGGGTGACCCCTGCACCCGGTATTAAGAAAAGAAAGATGCGGGACTTCGTCCCTGTTTGGAGGTTTTTTGGGGGTGTGTGGCGGGCGCGGTGGTTTTGGTGGCACGGGCTTTAGCCTGTGATTTTTCAGAGAATCACCGGCTGAAGCCGGTGCCACTTCGGAGCGAGCCCCCTTCCCGTTCGGGAAGGGGGATTCCTTTCAAACCAACTTCCTAACAGGGGCGAAGCCCCGTATCTTTTTTTTTCACCGGGTGCGGGGGTCACCCATGCCGAGGGAAGTGTGAAACCCACCGCGGGTTTCACATTAGATTCGGTGATCTCCCCTTCCCTATCCTCTCGACATCGCGCGGACGATCGCTGCGGTTACTTCGTCCGTTGAGGCTTTGCCGCCGACGTCGCGCGTGAGCACCTTGCCGGCGCGAAGTACCGACGCGGTTGCCGCGCGGATTTTCGCGCCGGCCGTGCGATGCCCGAGGTAGTCGAGCATCATCGCACTCGACAGGATCATCGCGATCGGATTCGCGACGCCTTTGCCCGCGATATCCGGCGCCGTCCCGTGCACTGCTTCGAAAATTGCGCCCTTCTCGCCGTAGTTGGCGCCCGGCACCAGGCCGAGTCCTCCGACCAATCCCGCGCACAGGTCCGACACGATATCGCCGTAGAGATTTTCGAGAAGCAGCACGTCGAATGCTTCCGGATGCGTCACGAGGCGCATGCATGCCGCGTCGACGATCTGCTCCTGGTACCGGATTTCCTTGTAGTCCTTCGAGACGGCGCGCGCGCATTTCAGGAAGAGCCCGTCCGACAGCTTCATGATGTTGGCTTTGTGGATCGCAGTGACCGATTTGCGCCGATGCGTGCGCGCGTACTCGAAGGCGAACTTCGCGATTCGCCGCGACGCCCGCGCCGTGATCACCTTGATACTCTCGACCACGCCCGGCGCGATCTCGTGCTCGATTCCCGAATAGAGGTCCTCCGTGTTCTCGCGCACGACGATCAGATCGACGTTGTTGAAGGGCGTATGCACGCCGGCGAAGTTCATCGTGGGCCGCACGTTGGCGTAGAGGTCGAACGTGCGCCGCAGATGGACGTTGATCGAGCGCCATCCCTCCGCCACGCGCGTTTCGAGCGGCCCCTTAAGCGCGAGCCGCGTGCGTTTGAGCGACTCGATAAGCGCGTCGGGCACCGGAGTTCCGAAGCGTCGAAACGCGTTCATCCCGGCGGCTTGGCGATACCATTCGATCGCAACTCCCGTCGCCTCGATCACCTTGAGCGCCGCGCTGACTACTTCGGGACCGACGCCGTCGCCGGGAATCAACGTGACCGCGCGCCCGTTGTGCGCCTTGGTGGCGCGGTTGGATTTCTTACTCACGGTACTCCGATGTAAGTGATCGCCCGGAGCCATTCAACCGCGAGCAAAAAAAAGCGAAGCCCGGCTGGTCGTCGAGACCGCCGGGCTTCGCAGTGTCAGCCGGTGATGCGCCTTGGTGGCGCGGTTCGTCGATCCTACGGACAGGTCACAGTCAGGTTGAATGCTTCGGCAGCGGGCGTGCCGGCCGGAACGTCGGTGAAGACGTCATAGCTGTCGCCGACTGCGGCCTTGGTGGCGCTGAGAATTGTGATCTCGCCAAGGGCGTCGTTCAGCGTAGCCTGTGCGGAGCACGCGCTCACGTTCTTGCTGAAGGTGACTTCGCACTCACCAACGGAGATAGGAGTCGCCGTTACCGGTCCGGCGCTGCTGTTCGAGCTCACCACGACGCATGCCGAGGTAACCACTGCAAAGTTGTTCTGACCCTGCAAGGCAGCCACTTGACCTTGCAACGTCGTTACCGCTGATTCCAGGCCCGCGACTTCGCCCTGGAGCGTGGTGACTTCGCCCTGGAGCGTGCTGACCGCGCTTTGCAACGCCGCGATCAAGGCCTCATCCGCCTCGACTCGATCCTCCAATGCGGGCAGCCCGCCAGCTTGAGGTTCCCCGCCCCCGCCGCCGCCACTGCCTCCGCCACCCGAACCCTTACCTTTGCCGTTGCCCGGATGTGCCCAAACCGGTGGGACAAGCACGGCCGCGAACAGGATGACCGCGATGATACTGATGCTGCGCTTCATAGACTTTCCTCCTAGTACTGATGAGCGTGAGCTTATGATTCCTAAATGCTAGTGAAAAAGGGATTTTGAGACAAATTTCTCGCGTTAGCCAAGTCTATCTATATGTTGCTTATCACTGTTCTGTCTAACTGCTTTGTATAGTCAATCCGAAGCGAGCTTCCGCCAGCCATAAATTCCCAGGACGAGCATCCAAATGATCAACACGGAATTGGACGGCATCCCGACGAGCATCGCGGCGTTGGAGAACCCGGTATGCGCCATGACGACGCCGGCAATCGCAGTCGGCAGGCCTCCGGCGATAGCAACTGCTCCGATCCATTTGGGAAGGCGGCCGTCGATCAGAAGTGCGAAACCGTAAATCGCGGCCGTGATACCAAACATGAGGCTGGTCATGCTGGCGAGGCCGACCTCGATTTGCCGCACTCCGAACGCCGCATCGAACATCGCGCCCTTTGCTATATCCGGCGTGACGGCCCAGGTGTCGACCATGAATTTCAGCGCGACACCGTCGACGGCTTGCAGCGCCGCCGCAATCGCCACGCTCGCAATCGCGCCCGCCGCTCCCAGCGTCGCCCACTCGGCCGCCCGCCCATCCGCCATCATGCGCGACAGCAGCACCAGCGCCGTGGCAATCAGCACGACGCCGAACAGTTGCATCAGGTGAATCGTCACCCAGTGATCGCTGGCTGCGTATTCCGTGAACGCGGCCAGCGGCACATTGGGATCAGCGGTCATTGGATGCAGATAGGTGCCGACGAACAACAGGAGCGCGCCGGCCACCGCCGCAACTGGCCCAATCCGAGTTGGCGACGGCGTCGATTTAATAATTCACCAGGCCGATGAAGACGTCGCTCACGTTGGTCCCGCTCGGGCCGGTAACGAAGAGGCCACCCGACGCAGCAAAAAAATTGTAGGAATCGTTGCGAGTCAACGCAGTCGCAGCGCTGACGCCTGCGCGAGCGCCGTCCGCGACGGTATCCGGCGACGCGAATGCGCCGGCAGCGTCCGTCGGCCCGTCGATTCCGTCGGTGCCTGCGACCAACGCGGCAATTCTATGTCCGCGCCCGATCTGCGACAGCTCGATTCCCATCGCGAGTGCACATTGCTGCGCGCGTCCACCTTTTCCACCGCCGTGCACTGTCACGACCGGCTCGCCGCCCGCAATGACGCACACCCGATCATGCGAGATCTCGCGCATGTACTCCGCGAGTGCGCGGCCAGCGTCGTTGGCCTCGCCATGCAGCGCCTTCCATCGCTGCGGATGGTATCCGAGATCGGCTGCCGCGCGATCGGCCCCTTCCAGAGCCAGATTGCCGTCACCGATAATCACGTTGGTCACGCGATCGAGGATTGGATCTCCCGCCTTCACCATCGCGCCGACTTCGCCCGACACCGCTTTCTCCAGATATGTGCGCACCGCCTCCGGCGCGCGTCCCCACACGCCGCGCCGCTTCAGCACTGCGACCGCGTCGCCGTAACTGCTCCAGTCGGCGGAGGTCAGGCCTGAACCGATGGTGGCGAGATCGTTGCCCGGCACGTCGGAAATAATCAGACCGAGCACCCGCGCGCCGCCGCAATGATGCAACAGGCGCCCGCCCTTCACGGCCGACAGATGCTTGCGCACGATATTGAGTTCGCGAATCGAGGCGCCGGCTTTAAGCAGCGCCTGATTCACCGCGATCTTGTCGGCAAGCGTGAGTCCCTCGGCCGGCCGCGTGAACATCGCCGACGCACCACCGCTCAGCGCAACGATCACGAGGTCGTCCGCACTGGTGCCGTGTAACATCTCGCACGCCAGATGGGCCGCCTGCTCGGAGGACTCGTCGGGCAGCGGGTGACTCGAGACGTGGACGCGCACCTTGGATTCCGGCGACAACATCGCCGAGCACGCCGCGCGCTGGTCGCGCGTGATCACCGCGAGCGCATCGACGAGCCCGTCGCCGACTCGACGCTCGATCTCATGCGCCATCCCGGCCGCGGCCTTGCCCACCGCAAGCATCCGGATGCGCGACGCGCGAGCAATCAATTCTGGAACTTGCTCCGACGCAGGACAGTGTCCATCCATCGCGCGCCCAACGAGGCGGGCGGGATCGATCGCCGCGATTGCAGCGCGATAGATTTTTTCAAGGTCGGCGCGGACCGCAAGCCTGGGCTCGGAATCTGTTGCAGGTGCGCTCAATTGTTATCGCTTCAGCGTGCGAATCTTCCCCGACTCTTCCGCGACCAGCACAACATCTGCCAGCGCAATAAACAACCCGGTGCCGACGACGCCCGGAATCGCGAGCAGGTCGCGGTCGAGCCGCGCTGGACTCGCGATCTTCGTCACAGCGCAGTCGAGGATCAAGTTGCCGTTGTCGGTGATGAATTGCTTGCCGTCGTTTTCGCGCACCCGCGGCTTCATCCCGAGCGACTTGATCTTCGCGGTCACGAGCGGCAACCCAAACGGCACCACCTCGACCGGGATACTCCCGCGATCGCCAAGCTTCTTCACCATCTTCTCGTAACCAACCAGCACGACAAACCGCCGCGACGATGCGGCCACGATTTTTTCGCGCACAAGTGCGCCGCCGTAGCCCTTGATTAAGTTCAGCCGCGGATCGACCTCGTCGGCGCCGTCGAAATCGGTATCGATCTTACCGGCCTGCTCGAGCGTAATGATTGGAATTCCGACCGAGCGCGCGAGTTCCTCGGCAGGCGAGGAAGTCGGCACCCCGCGAACGCTAATTCCGCTGGCGCCCAGCGCGCGAATGAACGCGCTGGCGGCGCGTCCGGTGCCCAGGCCGATAGTTTGCCCCGGCTTAACGAAGCGAAGAGCGTACCGCCCAAGTGCGTCGAGGGATGCGTCGTCAGCAGGCATCGTTGAACCGGAGAAAATCGAGTCGCGACGATTTACGGTTGGCCGTTACGCAGCAATTGCATGAATTCGTGGCGCGTTTCGTGATTGGTGCGGAAGACACCCAGCATCGCCGACGTCGTCACGTAGGAATTCTGTTTCTCGACCCCACGCATCCGCATACATAGATGCTCGGCCTCCAGCACCACTGCTACGCCGAGCGGATCGATCTCTGACATCAGCGTCTGCGCGATCTGCGTCGTCAGCCGCTCCTGCACCTGCAGGCGGCGCGCGTAGATTTCGACCATCCGCGCCAGCTTCGAGATTCCGACGATCTTGCGATTCGGCAGATACGCGACATGCGCCTTGCCCATGAACGGCAGCAGGTGATGCTCGCACAGGGAATAGAAATCGAGATCCTTGCACAGGATCATTTCCTGGTAGTCCTGCTCCGAGAACAGCGCGCCGTTGATCGCTTCCTTGGGATCCTTGGCGTAGCCGCTGGTGAGAAACTCGTAAGCCTTGGCGACGCGCGCCGGCGTGCGCTCGAGCCCTTCGCGATCCGGGTCTTCGCCGATATGCCGCAGGATCACGCGGACCGCATCTTCCATGCTGCCGCCGCTGTCGGCGCCATTTTTCTGAGCAGCCACTTTGGCTCGCGAGCCATTTGCCTGGGTACGGTTCATTTACCGATCTCCTTGCGCCATCGGCTGAACTCAAGCGCCAGCTCGATTGCGAGTGACGGGCCGCCGCCGCTCATGATGATGAACCCGGCCGCGTCGCGAGCCAACGACTTCATCAGCGCCAGGTTCTCGCGGATCGACATCGCGCGCACCTCTTCTTCGCTCATCCCGGCGAATCTGTCCAGATGGCTGCGGGCGCCGCTCAGGTCCTTCACCCGGTCGATCAGGTAATTGGCCATCGCCTCACGCTTGACCGGCAGGATTCCCAGCATCGTCTTGACACCGAGGCTGTTGGCTTTCGTCGTGAAGCGCCGCGCAGTCTCGGCGTCGAACACCGGCTGCGTGATTACGAAGCGCGCACCCGCGGCGGCCTTGCGCTCGAGCAATTCGAACTCGCGCTCGATATTTTTTCGATTCGGATTGGCGACCGACCCCGCGACGAGCGACGGAATTGTTTTCAGAATCGACTTGCCCTCGCCGGTGTCGCCGCGATTCAGCGCGCCTATCATCGCGAGCAGTGCGTAGGCGTCGATATCGTGCGAGACGATCGCATTGCCGTCGGCGCCGGGCGGAATCTTGTCGCCGTTTAGCGCGACGATCGCATCGATCCCAATCGCCGCCGCGCCGAGCAGGTCGGACTTCAATGCGAAGCGGTTGCGGTCGCGGCACGATACGTTCAACACGACCGGGATTTTCAGGCGATCCTTGATTGCCGCGCCGAACACCAGCCCCGACATCTTCACCTTGCCGAGTGCGTTGTCGGTCAGGTTGATCGCGTCGACGTGGCCGGCGAGTTCGGCGAGGCGCTTTAGCAGCAGCGCCGGATTTATTCCGCGCGGCGGAGAGACTTCGAGCCACAGCGCAGGCGCACTGGCGTTCAGGCTGTCGAGGATTGAGGGCAACGGATTTCTCCGCGGACGCGCGAGTCAGTCGGCGGACGTCACGCCTGGCGGCGCTCGGTCGCTTTGACCTTCTGGTATTTGCGGTAGTCGTAGCCGGTCGCCATCGCCATCAGCAGCGGCTCCATCCCGCCCTCGCGCTCGCGGCGCAGCACGCGCAGGCGATCGAAGAACTCGCGGAAATCCTTGTCCACGCGATTCTTCCCGTCTATGGGCGCAAGAAAAAAATCATGCAGCCGCGTCACGGTGAACCGCAGCGACGAAAAGCGCAGCTCGTTGGGGAACGCGTCCCACTCGGCGAGCGACAGCGTGCGCACCGACTCGTAGCCCGACAGCAGGTAGCGGAAGCGGTCGAGGGAGTAGTTGCCGTCGACGAAACACAGCGCATTGACCGCAGTCGCGATATCGAAAATAAACTTGCCGCGGCACGCCGCGTCGAAATCGAGCATCGCCGTCAGCTTCTCGCCGCGGAACAGCAGGTTGTCCGAAAAAATGTCGCCGTGGATCACGCCCTTGGGCAGCTTGCCTTCGAGATAGCGGGTCAGGTACTCGACCTCGTCGTCGAGCGTGCGGCAGATTTTGCGGAAGTAGTTCGGCAGCCGGTTGCGCACGGTCAAGTACAGGTCGGCGATTCGCTCGAAGCTGAAGCGATTGTCGATTCCCTTTTTGTAAGCCTTGCCGATCACGTGCAGGTCGCCGAGCGCATGCCCAATCGTCTCGAGCTGGCTCGGCTTGAGGCGCGCGGGCACTATCACCTTGCCTTCCTGGTATTTGAACAACGACACGCAGCGGTTGTTGAAGTTGCGGTAGAAGCGGCCCATCCGATCCTGCATCGGATGCGGGCACGGGAACGCATGCTTGCGCAGAAACGACAACAGATCGATCTCGCGCTTGAGCTCGTTCTCGCCCTTCACCTCGTCGATGCGCAGCAGGAATTTGCCCTTGGCCGCCTCGAGCACGTAGTTAGTGTTGACCGAGCCTTCGGGGATTCCGGTCGCGCTGGAGACGCGGCCGAGACCGTAGTCGTCGGCCAACTCTTTGAGGAACGGTTTGCTTAACTCGGTGTAAACGGCCATAGCGATGCGGGCGCGATCAATTGGGGACTGTCAGCCCGCCAAGTCTAAGTGGAGACCGGCACCTCGTCAACTAGGGGCGACGAAACCCTTATAAAATGGGGGTTTCGTGAATTCGGGAAATGTTGGCGCGCGAGGCGGATTGAGGTCGAAGTTGCCTCAAACGGCGAGCGCGGCTAAATCAGTGCCATGCCGACATCCAAAAAATCCGCCGCCAAAGCTCCGAAGAAGTCCGCATCCGCGACCGCGAAAAGCGCGAGCACCGCGCTCGAAGGAAAGAAGGCGCCCAGTTTCGAACTGTTCGATGCCGGCGGGAAATCCGTCGCGCTCAAGGATCTGATCGGCGCCAACAATCTCGTGCTGTACTTCTATCCCAAGGACATGACGCCCGGATGCACGATCGAGGCGTGCAGCTTCCGCGACAATATCGCGCAGATCAAAAAGCTCGGCGCGAAAGTCGTCGGCATCAGCGGCGACTCGACGGACTCGCACGGCAAGTTCATCGCCAAACACGAGCTCAACTTCCCGCTGCTCGCCGATCCCGGCAACAAGGTCTGCAAGCTGTACGGCGTATACAAGATAAAGTCGCTGTACGGCCGCGAGTTCATGGGCATCGAGCGGACGACGTTCATCATCGACAAGGCGGGCATCGTGCGGAAGGTGTTCCCCAAGGTGAAGGTGAATGGGCACACGGAAGAAGTGATCGAAGCGTTGAGGCAGCTTCAATAGCCGCCAAGCGCCGACGCTATGGCGCCGACCAACGCCAGCTGCAACTCAATCCGACGGCGGGCTGATTCCGCTCAGCCACTGAAACTCGGTCGGTCCATGAGTACCCCACTCTTGTCCCTCGTACGTCGTGAATCCGTTCTCGATGGTAAGCACCGGGGCATCAGAATTGTCGTCGAGCCTCCGCACGCGAAGGCGCATCGGACCGTTACCGAGGTCGAGGGTCATGAGATCATCGAAAACTGATGGGATATACTTGGGCCCCATGGCGAACCGTTCGAGTAGACCTGCCCACGCCACGTACGCCACGAAACGCGAGTCCGGTGACCACCAGAGAGGAGAAGCCGCATATTCTTGATGGAAGAGAGGCTTTCGCTCGCCGATGCCGTCAGGAGATACAAGGTAATACGTACCGCCCGCCGCGGAATCAGCGTCACCTACAAAGAATGCGATCGACTGACCGTCCGGTGACCACGTTGCTCCCCACCCGTCCCCTTCAAGCGGAACCGACCTCTTTCGATCCTCATCGAAGCGCCGGATTTCTCTATTGTTGAAGTGGCGCGACGCATAGACGAAGTGATTTCCATCCGGCGACCAACATTGATTGGTCACCTGGATGTCATCGTTGCTATCAACCTTCTCGGTTAGTCCGGTTTTCAAATCAAGAACCTGCAGAGTCCGATTGCATGGATCAACGCTCGTGTTGATCACTCGTAGAGCCAATTTCGAGTTGTCGTGAGACCAGCAAAAGTCTGATCCATCGACGAGGCACGGATAGCTTCGAACGAGGTGACCGTCCCTTCCTATGATAGTTAGCATTCCGTCGCTCTTTGGATTGCGCGGATCCAGGATGGAGCTGAGAGCGATTTCCGACCCGTCCGGCGAGATAGACCCATCATCGCTAATACGCGCATCCGGCGAGAGGAGCTGTTTTCCGACCGAGAGAGAGCGGCTTCCAAACACAACGGCGTCAATCGATTCTCGGTCACGCGGCGCACTTCCTCCCGGATCGCTCGCCGTCGCCAGTGCAACCAGGCTCAATCCGTTCTGCTTTTGCTGCCTGATTAAATCCGCGCGAACGGATTCTCTTGCGTTTGCCGGGGCATACCAAATCGCAAGTGCGGCCATGATTCCCAGAGCCCTGAACCGACGACTTGATCTCCACATTCGCATGTTATCCCCTCGCGGCCCGCTCGGCGGCGCGTGGGCGCATACGCTAGGGTCCGACGATCGGTAAGTGAACCCGGGAAAGAGCGGCACGCGTCCGATACCGTTGTTTGTCGCGCTTTGCCGCTCCGCTTGTTTCCAATCACGCACCGAAGCAAGATCAGGCGGTGACTGATGGTGGGGGAAAGGCCGGCGGAAAAAGCGGTCAGCAACTCAACTCGTGGAAGGAAATTGCGGCCTTCCTGAAGAAGGATGTGCGAACCGTCCAGCGGTGGGAGAAAAACGAGCGGCTGCCGGTTCATCGCAAGCCTCACGACAAGCTCTCGAGCGTGTACGCGTACGAATCGGAGTTGGAGGCTTGGTGGGGTCAAGGCAGCCATCCTGTTCCTGCCGCCGATGAAATCTCGCGCACAACGACGTGGACCTCGCGCCGGATCGCGCTGGTCGTCCTGCCGCTGCGTAACCTGAGCGGTGACCCGGAGCAGGAGTTCTTCAGTGACGGACTTACCGAGGAACTGATCGGCCAGCTAGCTCGAATCGATCCCGACCGCCTGGGCATCATCGCGCGCGCTTCCGCGATGAAATACAAACAGAGCGCAAAAGGGATTTCCCAGATTGCTCGAGAGCTCGGCGTAACTTATCTGCTTGAGGGCAGCGTTCGCCGCGACGGTGGTCGCGTCCGAATCTCAGCCGCGCTGATTCGGGCATCCGATCAGACCTGCCTTTGGACAGAGGTATACGATCACGATTTGCGCGACGTACTGAAACTACAGGCTGAAGTTGCAGAAGCTGTTGCCAAGGAGATCGTGCTCAAGGTTTCGAGCGGCGAGCGAGCGCGCCTGGCGCGAAGTGGACCGGTCAATCCGGAGGCGTTCAGCGCTTACCTGCGCGGACGCTATCTGTGGAACCGCCGAGCCCCGGACGCGCTGCAGAAGGCGATCCATTGCTTCCAGGAGTCGATCGAGCGCGCCCACGACTATGCCCCAGCGCATGCTGGTATCGCGGACTGCTACGCGACCCTGGCATCGGCCCACGTAGGAGTACTGCCGCCGACTGAGGGAATGCCGCGCGCGATAGCTGCGGCCGAGAAGGCTCTTCAACTCGATCCAGACCTGGCGGATGCTCATGCGTCGCTTGGGAATGCCCACTTCCGGTACGAATTCGACTGGTCCGCCGCCGAGCATTCCCTCAAGCGCGCGCTCGAACTGAATCCTGCGTATGCTCCCGCGCTCCAGTGGCATTCGTCACTTCTGCAGACCGTCGATCGCATCGATGAATCACTGATGGAACTTGACCACGCGCTCGAAGTCGATCCGTTTTCTTTGATCATCCGGTCGACCGTAGCCGCCACACTGTATCTCGAACGGCGATACGAACAGGTGATCGAGGAATCCCGCCGGATCATCGAACTGGACCCGACGTTCGTCCTCGTCTACTTCAATCTCGGACGGGCGTACACGCAGATGAAGCGCCATCGCGAAGCAATCGCCGAACTGAAGAAAGCGCGCGAGCTCTCCGGCGAGAGTCCCGCGATGACGATGCAACTTGGGTATGCCTACGCCATGGCGGGCAAGGCGGCCGAGGCGAAGAAGATGCTCGCCGCGCTGGCTAGAACTGCGCGCAAGCGGTACGTTCCCTCATTTTATTGGGTGGCGATTTATGCCGGCCTTGGCGACACCGAGCGGGCGCTGCAATGGCTCAAGAAAGCGCGGGACGAGCGATGCGACTATCTAGTCCACTTGCCTAAGGAGCCCGCTGCAGATCCTATTCGCAACACGCCTGAATTCACTCGGCTGGTCCCGCACCCGGACCACTAGACCAGAAATCTCGGCGCACGCATTTCGGGTAACTTGCTGCATGTGACATTGGGCGGAGCACTTCGCCAGACATCGATACCGATCAACATTTCCGCGATCCGATGCTCGTTCCTGTCACCCAGTCCACATCGCTTGTTCCATTCACGCGGATTTTTGAAGGTGCCGAACATAATGTCCCACAACGGAAGATCCGAATAGTTGTAGTCGTGCAACGCTTCCTGGTGATGGACAAGGTGACTCTCGGGACGTTGAAAGATAAAACCTATCCAGTAGGGAGTCTTGACGTTCCAGTGGTAACAGAGTTCCCCGATCGCGCTGAGCAGCACTGCACCTGCGCCTGCGGCAGGACTGAGCCCGATCAGAAGATATATGACGACGCTCGAGAGGACGCTGTCGATCAGGATTTCGAGTGGGTTCTTGTAGAACGCTGTCAGAACTTCAAGGCGCTGAGCACTGTGATGAACCTGATGTAACCATCGCCACAAGAAGTCCGAGCGATGACGCCACAGATGCCACCAGTAGAAGACGAAGGTCAGGCACAGGTATCCCAGGAAGGCCCCTCCAACAGTGCCGATGCGATCGGCAGTCCAGAGCCTGTGGCCCAACATCCAGGTGTTCCAAGCGACCCCGGCCAAATAGACGGCGCCAACCTGAACAGCGTTGATCGCAAGCGCACGAGGAAGCCAGCCGCCGACTCTGGGGAAGTTGTGGCCCGGGCGCATATGCTCGACCACGATCATCGATACACCTAGGCACATCACGCAGAGCACAATCACGACAGTCTGATGGGTCATCATGGTTCCTCCGGGGCGACTCAAAAAATCTGCCGCGTTGGGAACACCCTAGGGAGCAATATCGAACCGGTTAAGACGACACGCGGCGGCCTCGGGCCAGTGCCGCCCTTTGCCGGTGTTTGTCGCACCGGGTGAGGATGGACAAAAAAAGTGACGCGCCGGCTGTTTGGCCGGCGCGTCACTACCTATCTGGCGATCAGGTTCTGATTACGGTTCACTCCCGCCGACGGCGACAGGGACGAACGGGCAGTCGTGCTCGCCCGGGACCGGCGCTGGCGCCGTTCCGATCACGGCGTTGAGCGACGGCGAGCCGTTGAAATCGAACATGTCCTGGAGTCGGCTGGCGTTCTGATCGCGCAGCGTCAGGTGCGAACCCTCAGGCAGGAAGCGCTGTTCGATAAACGCCAGCATCGAAGTGTGATCGCCCACCATGTGCGAAACGTAATGCGGCTTCGCGAACGGAGAGATCACGATGAACGGGACGCGGAATCCAAGCTGATTGAAATTCGCGCACATCGCAGGGTACGGCGCGGTCTCGTCCACGAATGTCGAGCAGATAGCTGCGACGTCGCTTTCGCTGAACTCGCACTGCGCGCCTCCGCCCGGCAGCAGGCTCGCAGGCGGATTGGACAAGTCTTCGCACAGGCCGGGATCGACGCCATCGGGATTGAGCGCGCCGCCCTGCGGGGCGGCCGGCGGCGCCACGTGATCGTAGAATCCGCCGTGCTCGTCGTAGGTCAGGAAGATGACCGAGTCTTTCCAGTTCGGGCCGTTGCGGACGGCGTTGATCACCTGCGAGGTGACGTATTGGCCGGCGCGGATATCGAACGGCGGGTGCTCGTCGGTCTCATAGATGGTGCCGTTTATGTTTTGATCGGGAGCAAACGCGGGATCGACGAACGACACCGCAGGCAAAGTACCGGCCGCTGCGGCGGCAACGAAACTCTGGCCGCCGAACGGACTGGCGCCAAACACCGAGCGGGCGTGCGCCACCAGGAATGGAACGTGGTTGCCGCGGAAGATCACCGAGGTCGGCAGATCGGCGAAGTAGTTAAACCAGGTGACCTTACTCGCATCGAGCAGATCGAAGATCGACCCGGTGGCCGGCTGGTAGCCGATGCTGGTGTTCAGCGGCGACGGGTTCGCGGGATTGATGCCCGGAGGAAATATCTCGTTGGTGGTGACGTGGCCGAACGAGGTCGCCGCCATTTCGTACGACCGATTCGGGAACGTCGGGCCGACAACCGAGCAGAAATAGCGATCGTCGATCGCGAAGGTCTGCGCCAACTGGTAATAGAACGGCAGATCGTCCTGATTGTAGTAGCCCATCGTGTCGTCCGCGTCCGGCTCACCCGTATCAATCTGCTCGGTCGCGTCGTTCACCAGCACGAAGCCGTCGTTGAGCGTCGACAGGAGTGCGTTGGCCGGATCGGCGAAGTTGGCTTCGGCATGAGCACCCTGCCAATCGTGCTGCAGGTCCGGGCCGGGGCAGTAGTTCGAATCGTGGAACGACGTGACTGTGCTGCCGTCGTCGTCGAGATTTGAGTTGCTGCAATTCAGATTGCCCATCGTGTCGAATGTGCAGGTCAGACCATCAACGCAACTATGATCGCTGTTCTTGCAGGCGCCGCCGTGGTACGGGCTTCCCGGCGCGTACGGCAACGCACCGAGATAGTTATCGAACGAATGGTTCTCCTGCATGATGATGATCACGTGATTGACCTTGTGGACATTGCCCTCCGCGCGGGCTGTCGCGGCCGACAATCCCAACGCGACAATCGCGGCAAACAAGGTCGCGAACCCGATACCTCTGCGTCTCATCGTTTCCTCCTCGATTCGACGGGGTGATTGAATCAACCTGGCCACCCCCGAAGTGGACCAGGCGAAGCTGCCAGAAGAAATGGCAGGGCGATTAGAATCGCGGCGATTGCTAAAACGCAAGGCAAAATCGCGCGATCGCGCAACGACGCCGCGTTTAGGAGAGTCTGATCGATTCAGGCGGGCGAAATTGAGGTCAGCGAATGCTTCGACGAGTTACGAGGTGGCGGCGCGATTTGTATCAAGGAGATTGTCGCGCAGAAAGGCGCGCAGTTCGGGCTCGACGCGCTTGCCGAGGTCATGCGACGCCTGCGGGAAATAGAAGGCCTGCACTTTCGCGCCGCGCTCACGCAATGCGTCCGCGAGCTTCACCGCCTGTCCCACCGGCATCCGGTTGTCCTGCTGGCCGTGCATGATCAGCACACTGATATCGAGCTTCGACGGCAGATGGGCCATGACACTGCGCTCCTGCAGTATGCGCTTGCTCGGCCATACTTCGCGGAGAATCGACAGCTTGGTGCGCAGCGGCGCAGTCGGCCAAAGCGACAGCGGATCGTAGCATCCTGATTCAAGGATGAGCGCGCGCGGGCGCGAGTCGTAGTCCATCAACAATCCTGCAGCGACTGCGCCATGCCCGAGTCCCCAGACAGCCAGTCGCGACGCATCGACGTCGTTGCGCCCCGCCAACAGGTCGAGCGCCTTGCGCGACGCCAGCACCGACGGCTGTCCGACGAAGCGGCTCGGCCCCGACGAATTGCCGTAGCCCGGGATACTCACGCACGCGACCTGGATTCCCATCGCGGCGATTCCCTGACTCATCTTGACGCACTGGTCGACGTCGCCCTCGCCACCGTTCAGGACCAGCAGCCCGGGCCGCCGCCCCTGCTCGCCGCTGCGCGTCAGGTAGCCCTCGATATGGTAATTCTTGGGGCCCATCGTGACGTCGAAATTGAACTGATCGACGTTTTTGTATTTCGACTCGATCGATTTACCGGGGATATGGCAAGCGATCGTCGAGACGGCGAGCATGACCGCAGCCATGGAGAGTTTCGCCAATCTTCGTGCGCTGGATGGATGCATGATTAATCGTGAACGAGCGGAGGGCTCGGCAAGTTCCCTGACATCGGTCGGTAATCTACTCGCATTGTCACTATTTTTAAACAGGCTGGCGTTGTCCACCTGGCAGCCTGCATTGAATCAGGCTGAAGTTTGACTGATACTGCTTGATTCGCAAGCGCTATATTTATTTTAGGGCGGAATCGAATTCGGTAAAAGGAATGGCAACGCAGGCACAAGCGGGCTCGCAAGCATCGGCGGAAATCGATTTCGACAAGAACGGCGGCGTCGTCGCGGCGATCGCAGTCGATCACATCAGCCATCGCGTGCTGATGGTTGCCTACATGAATCGCGAGGCCTTCGACGAGACAGTCGCGACCGGGCGCGCATGCTACTTCTCGCGATCGCGCAACAAGCTGTGGCGCAAGGGCGAGGAGTCGGGGAATTTTCAAGTCGTGCACGAGATTCGAATCGACTGCGACGCCGACGCAGTCGTGCTTGCGGTCGAGCAGCGCGGCGACGCCGCCGCATGCCACGAGGGCTACGAGTCGTGCTTCTTCCGCAAGCTCGACGACGGTGCGTGGAAAGTGGTCGACAAGCGCAAGGTCGATCCCGCCAAGTACGGCCCCGACTACGGGCATCACGCGAAGAAGTCGGCCGGCTGATCGCGATCGGAATCGAAAAAAATCAGATGGCTGACAAAGTTTTGAAATTCGGCATTCCGAAAGGAAGCCTTGAGAATCAGACGCTCGAGCTGATGCGGAAATCCGGCTGGCGCATCAGCGCAGACGCGCGATCGTATATCCCGACTACCGACGACGCGTCGTTGAGCTGTCGAATCCTGCGGCCGCAGGAGATGCCGCGGTATATCGCGGACGGATCGCTCGACGCGGGCATCACCGGCAGCGATTGGATCGTCGAGAACAACGTCAAGCTCGAGCAGGTCGAGAGCTTCATCTACGCCAAGGCGACGCTGACGCCCTCGCGATGGGTGCTGTACGTGCGCAACGACTCGCCGGTCAAGCGGCTCGAGGACCTGCAGGGCAAGCGAATCGCGACCGAGCTGGTGCAGTTCGTCAAGCGAATCCTGGCCGAGCGCAAAGTTAAAGCGGAAGTTGAATTTTCATGGGGCGCGACCGAGGCCAAGGTCGCCGAGGGAATCAGCGACGCGGCGATCGACGTGACCGAGACCGGATCGTCGATTCGCGCCAACGGCCTGCGGATCGTCGAAGAGTTGATGACCTCGAATCCGGTGCTGGTCGCGAATCCGGCGGCGTGGACCGACAAGTGGAAGCAGGCCAAGATTCGGCAGATCGGGATTTTGATTCGCGGCGCGCTCGACGCCGAGAACCGCGTCGGCATCAAGATGAATTGCGCGAAAGCGAATCTGGAGAAAGTGATCGCGCTGCTGCCGTCGATCACTGCGCCGACGATCTCGCATCTCTACCCGTCGAAGGCGCTCAAGGGCGTCGAGTGGCTGGCGGTGGAGACCGTGATCGCCGAGCAGACGGTGCGCGAGCTGTTCCCGAAACTGCTGGAAGCAGGCGCGGTGGGAATCGTGGAGTTCCCGCTGAATAAGATCATCGGCTAGCGGCTTTTCTTGTGTCATCCCGAGCGTAGCCGAGGGACCCCGGATCTTTCTGAACGCCCGCCAACGCATCCCAGCCACGGAGCGATCGAAAATGCCCGGCTTGGAAGTTCGCGACGTTAGGTACTACGCAAACAGCCGAGCGCCAATGAACTCACTCGATGCGTGGTTAGGGTGAATCTTTCCGGCGTCGAGAAAGATCCGGGGTCCCTCGGCTACGCTCGGGATGACACAAAGAAAAAAACATTACGTAGAACTAATGGTTTGCTTGAATCGCAGCACCCCTCACCTACCGGCCGCGATGCGGCCGGCCTCCTCTCGCGTAAAGTAACGGGCGAGGTATTGGAGATTCCTTTCCGTTCCTCGTTGTGGCACAACAGAATCACTCACCAACGGAGGTCGGCATCATGGGTCTGCCCAACGGAGTGCATCACCTCGCTATCTGCACCAAGGACATCAAGAAGCAGATCGACTATTTCTCGCAAGTCGTCGGGATGGAACTGGTCGCGCTCTACTGGATGCATGGCGTCGAGAACACCTTCCACGGCTTCATGAAGATGAGCGACAGCTCGTCGATCGCCTTCGTGCAGCATCCGGACGTCGCGAAGATTCAGCCGATCAAAGGCGTCTCGCACGCCGGGCATACGACGCAGAACGTCGCGCCGGGTGCGATGCAACATCTGGCGCTCAACGTCGACAGCTACGCCGACCTGCTCGCGATTCGCGATCGCGTGCGATCGCATGGGCACTGGGTGATGGGCCCGCTCGATCACGGTTTCTGCAAATCGATCTACCTGGCGGCGCCGGAAGGAATCATGCTCGAATTTTCGACGTCGGATGGCGGCTCGATCGATGCGGAGGCGTGGATCGATCCCGAAGTGCAAGCGCTGGCTGGTATCAGCGCGGAGGAAGTCGAGAAGTACAAGCATCCCGCGGCGTTCGAATCGAAAGGCGGCAAGGTCGCGCAGCCGAAGCCCGATCCGTCGAAGCCGCTAATGGATTACCCTGCGGACGATCGCATCTGGACGATGAGCGACGAGGAAGTCACGCGCCGCATGAGCAACACGACTCCGCCGGTGCAGAAGAAACCGAAGGCTGCCTGACGAAGTCCCGCGTCTTTTCCTGATGACAAGGTGGGGGTTACTCCTGCCGAGGGAAGCGTGAAACTTGCGCTGGGTTTCGTGATCTGCCCTTCCCCCTTTCTCTTCTTTCTCTGCTATATGCGACACGCATGAAAACTCTCTGCACCGAGACGCGCAACGGCGTCGGCGTCATCACGCTCACGCGCGCGTCCGAGTACAACACGATCACGCCCGACCTGCGCGACGAGCTCAGCGCCGCGATTGATCGCGCTGACGCCGACCACGACGTCCACTGCATCCTGCTTCGCGCAGAAGGGCCTGCGTTCTGCGCCGGGTATGCACTCGAAGGTTCGACGCGCGCGCAAGCGGGCGAAGGTTCGCGCAAGCGCGTGTGGGACTCGGTCGCCGACTACGGAATGATCTCGCAGTACGTTAACGTGTACATGAAGCTGTGGTACGCGAAGAAGCCGACTATCGCGGCAGTTCACGGATGGTGTATCGGGGGCGGCACTGACATGGTGCTGTGCGCCGACCTGATCATCGCGGCCGAGTCGGCGTCGTTCGGATATCCGCCGTCGCGCGTGTGGGGCACGCCGACCACCGCGATGTGGGTCTATCGGATGGGGCTCGAACGCGCCAAGCGCTACCTGCTGACCGGCGACGAGATTCCCGCGACCGAGGCCGCGCGTATCGGGCTGATCCTCGAAGCTGTGCCCGACGCCGAACTCGATGCGCGCGCGACTGCACTGGCTGAGCGGATGGCGCAGGTGCCGACGAATCAACTCGAGATGCTCAAGCTGCTGTGCAATCACACGGCGGAGAACATGGGGCTGGCGACGTCGCGGCTGGTCGGATCTTTGTTCGACGGAATCGCGCGGCATACGCAGGAAGGGCTCGATTTCGTCGCACGCGCGCAGGCGGCGGGATTTCGACAGGCAGTGCGCGAGCGCGACGATCCGTTCGGGGACTATGGTTCGGGGCCGCGCTCCAAGAATCGCGCGGCTAAGAAAAATTTGAAGAGGAAGACATAATCTAATGCGGAACCCGCCGTGGGTTCCGCGCCTCCTTGGGCAGGGGTGACCCCTGCACCCAGTTTTAAGGAGCATCGATGATTGCCAACGATATTACCTTTCCCGCTCATGATGGACGGCCGATGCGCGCTGCGTATGCGGCGCCTTCTGATGGGCAGAAGCATCCGGGCGTGATCGTTATCCACGAAATTTTCGGGCTCAACGACGACATCCGGCGTATCACCGGAATGGTCGCTGACCTTGGCTATGCGGCGCTCGCGCCTGACCTTTACGATCGCGACGGCATGCGCCTCATCTGTATTGCGCGGACGCTGATGACGCTGAATCGCGGTGAGGGCGATGCGTTCAAGGATCTCGACGCCGCGCGCACGTTCCTGCAGGCGCAGCCGGGTGTCGATAGTGCGCGGATCGGGGTGATCGGATTTTGCATGGGCGGCGGATTCGCGCTGATGTATGCGGCGCGCGCACCGCTCGGCGTCGCTGCCACGTTCTATGGCGACGTGCCGAAGAGTGCCGATCAGTTGCGCGGCGTATGCCCGATACTCGGCGGCTACGGCGGGCAGGATCGGATGTTCGCGGCGCAGGGACGCCGGCTGGAAACGCTGCTAACCGAGATGAAAATCGATCACGACGTGAAAGTTTACGAGGACGCGGGCCACAGCTTCATGAGCCGCAACAGCGGGTTCCTCCCGTGGATACGAAGAGTCGGCCCGATGAAGGCCGACTACAATCCCGAGGCCGCCGAAGACAGTTGGAAGCGCATCGCTGCGTTCTTCGGCCGCCACCTCGGGCACTGAGAGAAGCTACTTGCTGAGGCCGACGGCCTGCCGCGATTTCGCGATACGCTCGCGCGAGGCTACCAGCGCCTCGACGTTCTTCGCGCCGCGATAGCCCATCTGATCCGCCAGGTACTCCGCCAGCTTGCGCTCCGAGATATTCGGGCGCTGCTTGCGTTTGTCCTCGGCCAGCTCGGCGAGCGTGGTCCGGAGGGTTTCCTCGGAGTCCTTGAGGGTCTCAAAAATGGGGGAAGGGATCACAGAATTTATCGGCATGCCATCACCTATGCTGGTAATCGTAGCATAACGCGGCCAAACCTTGTGCATGCCATATGTCAAATGAAAGCGTGCAGAATTGCCTAAATTGTTTGTTCCCTCAGCAACATTTCTGTCCGGTAGTATCCGCCGCCGATGGCAGGAGTTGAATTGACGCGGCCCCTCGCACCAAGCATCCTGCGTTGGACCCTCGACTATGCCAACGAACTGCCGTCGCCATTCGATCAGACTGACAACGTTGGGTGTCATTTGCGCGGCGATGACGATCATCAGTGCGTGCGGGAATGGGAGCAGTTCCGCGCCCGCGACCGACTCCGCCCATACTGGCGCATGCGCTGCGCTGCCGCCGGCCGCCGATCCCGATTTCCTCGTTCACCTGACTCCCTTCATGAACCATCTCTGCTACCAGAAACAGAACTGGCAGCATGACGCGCAGGTGCGCACCAGCGACGGGGTACATCCGTTCGTCAGGGTCTGGTACTCACCGACGCTGTTCAACTGGATCACCGTCAAGAATCGGATCGGGCCGGTGCCAAACGGCGCGATGGTGGTGAAGGAGCAGTTCCAGGAACTGACCGCTCCTCTCACCGAGTGGACCGTGATGGTCAAGGACTCGAACCTGTCGTGGGACGGATGGTATTGGGCTGACCTCGTCAATCCTTCGCCGCGCAATCCGAACGCGACGCCGACGCCTGGGCCGGACGGCGCATGCGCCGAGCCGCAAGTCCAGTTCAACGGCGCTGGATTGTACTGCCTGAATTGCCACGCCTCGGCGATCAACAACCAGGGGACGTATTCCTCGACCGCTTATCTCGCGCCGAGTGGCGCGGCCGCAGGCGCGCTCATCAGCGAGTTTCCGCAAGACATGCACAATATTCTGCGCATGCAATCTGACGAGAACGCGCAGGCGCCGATGTTCGTCGCACGAATCCCCAATTCTGTATTCGCGAACCTGAGATCGTTGCCGGCCGCCGCGCCATGCATGGTCTCGCAGGCTTTCGATCATGTGGTTCCATCCGCGAAGACCAAAGGCGGCCCCGAGGAGTTTGTCACTTCCGACCAATGCGCGAATTGTCACGATGCGACCGGCACGCTCGCGGGCGTGATCCCGAACATGATTCTTGGCGCGCCGGGACCGGCGCCGGTGAACCTGTCGGAGTACGGCGAATGGCGTTACTCGATGATGGGATTGGCGGGACGCGATCCGATCTTTTTCGCGCAACTAGACACCGAGTCCACGATCCACAAGCATCTGACCGGTCACGCCGATGGCGCCGCGTTCGTGCAGGACTTCTGCCTGCGATGCCACGGCGTGATGGGCCAGCGGCAATTTCATATCGACAAGGGCAACGCGCCCAACACGTTGTTGACCCGCGCCGTGCTGCAGGATCCGAAATCGAAGTACGGTGCGCTGGCGCGCGACGGCATCTCGTGCGCGGCCTGTCATCACATCGCGGACGACCAGCTTGGCGATCCGTCGACTGACACCGGCCTTTTCAAGACCGGTCCCGCGAGCGAGGTCTACGGACCCTTCCCTTCCGATCCTGATCCTGACGGCGCGAAAAGCGGCGACAGCGTGATACCGATCCCGATGCAGAACGCGATTGGGATCACGCCCAAGGAAGGCCTCCACATTCAGCAGGCCAACCTGTGCGCGTCGTGCCATACGATCCTGCTGCCGGTGTTCGATGCGAACGGCAACCAGGTAATCGAAAACGGCGAGCCGAAGTTCGATTACGAGCAGACGACGTTTTTCGAATGGCTGAACAGCGGCTTCATCACGATTCCGTGCCAGCAATGCCACATGCCCGACACGTACCAGGGCGGCGAGCCGCTGCAATTCAAAATCGCGAATATCGAGGACGATACTTTTCCCGCTGTGCCCGAGCATGGGCCGTCGACGCGGCTGCCGGACGCCGATCTGATCATGGAGACGAGATCGCCGTACCGGCGTCATCAGCTGCTCGGAATCAATCTGTTCGCACTCGAGATGTTCGATCAGTTCCGCGCCGATCTCGGCCTGTTCAAATTCGATCCGAACTTGCCGGGTCCATTGGCCAAGCAGATCTTCAGCCAGAAAACCGCCGTGGCGGAAGCGGTGACGCAGGCTCAGACGGCGACGGCCGAGGTCACAGTCATGTCGGCGAGCAAGATCGGCGGCATGATTCAAGCAGACGTGCAGGTGCAGAACCTGGCGGGACACAACTTCCCGTCGGGAGTGAGTTTTCGACGCGCGTTCCTGAACTTCCAGGTGCTCGACGGCGCCGGCAACGTGCTGTGGGCCTCGGGCAATACGAATGCTGACGGGGTGATCGTCGACAACGCGGGCAATCCGCTCACGACCGAATTTTTCAGTCCGACGCAGCAGACCTTTCAGCCGCATTTCTGGACGGGGAATCCGATCACGAGCGACAGCCAGGTCGAGATCTATGAGGAGTTGGCGATCGATCCTCAGGGCATGCTGACGACCAGTTTTCTGAGTCTCGATCACAAGGTCAAAGACAATCGCATCCAGCCGCAGGGAAGATCGTTCAACGGGCCGAACGCGGGAATCACTGCGCCGGTGGGCACGGGCGCCGATCCCACTTATCAGCGCGGATGCGGTTGCAGCATCGTGCGCTACCAGATAGCGATGCCGGCCAACGCCGTGTCAGTGAATGCGACGCTGTATTATCAAAGCATCCCGCCGTACTACCTGCGCCAACGATCCGAGGAGGGTCACGGGCCCGATACGGCGCGGCTGATCACGTTCACGAATCAGTTGAATACGAGCCAGTACCCGGAGATCGCGAACTGGAAGTTGAAGATCGCGACATCAGGGGCGGTGAATCTACAGTGATGGTCGCGTTCATGCCGAAATCCTAACCTCTCCTTGTCCGAGGAGAGGTCGGCGCGAGCCGAAGGTGAGCGACGGGAGCGGTGCAACGCGGGACTTCGCAGCTGCGCCTGCTGTACTTTCTTAGAGCGAGTCAAAAGGTGGTTCTGCTGCCCGACGGCGGAACGAGCTTCTAACAATTGAGGTTCGACGAGTTGGATCGACTGCGTTATCGAGCGTCGCACCTCTCCCGGCGATACCGCTTTTCAAGCGGCTTACGCCGACCTCTCCTCGGACAAGGAGAGGTTAGGATGCTGATCGGGAGACTCATATTTAGTCAAGTCGTCGCTTAGCTCTGCGGATCTTTCAGGTGCGGGCGGGTGGCGTAGAAGTATTCCATGCCGGGGACGCCGCGCGGGGTTTCGTCGTCGAAGAGGATTGAGACTACGCCGTAGAATGCGACTATCGTCCAGAAGGCGCCGGTGCCTACTGGCGGGAAGGCCGCTGTCGTCGCGCCGACGAGCAGCGTCGCGATGGCGTCGTGCAGTAGCCAGAGTTCGTTCATCGGTATCGCGTCTGATGACCCGAATATCTCAGCGCCCGCATCGCGGGTGATGCAAGCGACCTAACCCCTAACCCCTTCCCCCAGTGGAAGGGGGACAATCGCCCGGGGGCGCCTACGACCTACCCCTAACCCCTTCCCCCAGTGGAAGGGGGACAATCGCTGGGGCGCCTGCGACCTAACCCCTAACCCCTTCCCATAGTGGGAAGGGGGACAAAAAGACTGTGTGGCCTTACTCGCCGGACCAGTTTGGTTTTCGTTTTTGCGAGAATGCCAGGGGGCCTTCGACTGCGTCCTTTGATCTGAACAGTTTTGATTGCAAGTCGTAGTGCTTGGCGATTGCTTCTTGGACCGGCATGCCTAGGCCGTCCATCGCGGATTGTTTCGTGGCCTGTACTGATAGCGGGGAGCATTCCATGATTTCGGCTGCCCATTTTTCGGCCGTGGGGATCAAGTCCTTCAGCGGCACTACTTCGTTGGCGATTCCGAATTTCAGTGCGTCGGCTGCTGTGATGTGCTTGCCGGTGAGCATCATGCCCATCGCGATTTTTAGGGGGATGTGGCGCGGGAGGCGATGGACGCCGCCCGCCGCGGCCATCAGGCCGACGCGCGGTTCCGGCAATCCGAAGCGCGCGTGATCGGCTGCGATGATGATGTCGCAGGAGAGCGCGATCTCGAATCCGCCGCCGAGGGCGAAGCCGTTCACCGCCGCGATGATCGGTTTGTAAATGTCGTAGCGCGCCGTGATCCCGGCGAAGCCGCCCTTGCCGCGAATGGATTTCTCGAGTTCCCCGCGATTCTCCGCGGTCCATCGCAGATCGTTGCCGGCGGAGAAGCCCTTGTCACCGGCGCCGGTGACGATCGCGACCCACGCCGACTTGTCGGCGACGAAGTCGTCCCACACCTGATCCATCTCGATGTGACACGGCGGATGCAGAGCGTTCATCCGCTCGGGGCGGTTGAAGGTGATGTAGGCGATGTGGTTGCGCTTCTCGTATTTGATAAATTTGAGATCCATGCTGCTTCTCCGTTTTTGTTGTTGATTCTCGGAAACCTAACCCCTAACCCCTTCCCATAGTGGGAAGGGGAACCGGATTATCGGTTTCGCTTTTCTCGTTGATTCCACCTATTTTCGGGTCGTCTCGGAAACCTAACCTCTACCGCCTTCCCATAGTGGGAAGGGGAACCGGATTGTGGGTATCTTACTGCTCGTCGAGCAATTCGAAAAAGGCGTCGATGCTTTGCATCAGTTGGCGGCGGATTTGGACTCGCGTGCCTTCGATCAGATGCATCGTGACGCGACCGCTGGTGCCGTCGGCCAGGCCAACGCGCGCATCCTCGACGCCGGCGACGCTGCCCGCGTCGAAGATCCGCATGCCGTAAACCAGCGAGCCGCGCTGCGACCTACCTTTCACCAGAGTCAGCTTACGCGCCATCGGGGTCTCCCTCGTTCATATCCGTTGCTCTATAGCATAACGTTGACAATCAAGGATGGCGCCCACAGAATCGCGCCGATGGAGCGAATGTCAAATACCGTGCGTTTTCCACGCCTTGCGCTGTTGGCAATCTTGTTGGCGACACTCGTTTCCGGATGCGGGCTGCCCTACCAGGTCGGGACCCGGATCAAGGCGACGCGGATGTCGGATACGCTGGCGGTCGGCCAGACCTCGCCGGAGATACATCATTCGTGGGGCGAGCCCGACCTACGGACCTACCTGCCGGGCGATACCGAGGTCTGGAGCTATCCTTATAAGCCCAACAGCAACGACGTTACGGCCGCCCTGCTCTACACCTCGTCC
>Ga0210383_10000324_pt1 | contig 45874 bp, 44 predicted proteins | sample IncBWC14OmetaG_FD_160072 | JGI IMG/M metagenome (GOLD analysis project Ga0210383, IMG submission 160072) | Forest soil microbial communities from Barre Woods Harvard Forest LTER site, Petersham, Massachusetts, United States - Inc-BW-C-14-O ...
AAGCTCTGTCATACGCTGGACCCACCGGACGCGAGGGGTCTGACGTGGCAGAACTGCAGCTGGAAGGTCGCGAACTGGTGCTTCACCTATCGGGTGCGGAGAAGGCCGAGGCAGTTCACGGCGACCTTCGTGTGCCGCTGTCGGCGCTTCGCGGCGTCGAGGTCCTCGATGACGCCCACGGCTGGACCGGGATCGGGGTCGGGTTCAAGGTCGGGATGCGCGTCCCCGGCGTCGCCACTGTGGCCACTGTCCGCGGCCATGGCGAGAAGATGTTCGTCGCAGTCCATGGCGACACGCCCCGCGGCGTGAGGGTGCGCTTGGAGGGTGCCCCGTGGGATGAGTGGATCGTCGGCTGCGCAGATCCCGAAGCCGTCGCCGCCACGCTGGCGTCAGCGAGCTGAGCCGGCGCTGCAGTGAAGTAGAAAATCGTGGTCCCGCCGTGAGCCAGGCCAGGCTCTCGCCCAGCCCGGGTTCGTCCAGGTATTCGTCGGCACGGGCCGGATGAGCCGGATCTGCGTGCCATTAGCCAAGGTGGAACATCGGAGTTGCCAGCTCAGTGCACCATGCACCTTCCAAGGTGGTCATGACGCGAGACTGTTCATGTCGGTTCAGTGACCCGACCACGTGCGCGCCGTCATTCGTCGCTGGAGTTCCCTCGCAGTCCTCCCCTTCCTTGACCCGGTCGCCAGGCACTAACGACCTTGGCCACCGCCGTGACCAGGAACAGCTGGCCGATCAGCATCTCGAGCACGGCGAAGGTCTGGCCCGGGTTCCCGGCGGGGACTAGGTTGCCGTACCCGGTGGTGGTGAGCGTGGTGAAGGAGAAGAACAGGTCCTGCGAGACCGTGCCGCGGCCCTGGGACCCGAAGAACGGCGGCTGCGTTTGACTAAGTCCCAGCGCATGGTAGAGGAACGCGAAGAACATCCCGGCCATCAGGTACGCCGCGATCGCCCCCAGGACCGTCTCGCTGTCCACGGTTCGCCTGACCACCAGGTGACGGATGATCGAAACCGGCGCAATCAGGTACAACATGGAGCTGGCCCAGGGGGCAACGATGCCGCCGTGGATCTCATTATGGAAGAAGAGGTTCGCGACCGCCGCCAGAGCCGCCACGACAAGAGCCGCGTTGGCGAGCGCCCGGACCGATCGGCGCGCTCGGGACGCCCGCAGCGCCACCCACACCGTGCCGATCTGCACAGCCAGCACCAAAGACGCCGCCCATGACGCCGTCAGCACTGCCGACAAGGCATAGGTAACGAGAATGAGAAGGAGCACCAGGCCATAGCTGTCCGGCGAGGAGAACGCCTCTATGAGCCGCCGGTAACGGCGTGCTCGTACCGGTTCCTGGAGCTGTTCGCCGGATGGGCCCGGCATCAGATGCGTCCCAGCGCGGGCGGCCGCTCGCTGAATCCGCGCGGATCCGCCGCCAGCCGGACGCCAGACGGTTCAGTCATAGCTGCCTGCTTCTCTCGTGGACCGCGAAGGGTGCCATCGGCGCGGCGCAGGCGCTGCGCCAGGGTGACGCCTAGGCCGCTCAGGTCGATTCAGTACGTCGGCGCGTTGATGGCGGTCGCAGTAGTCAATTACGACGCCGACCATCGTGGCCCCCCAGCCTAGCGAGGCGCAGTCCCGCACGACGGCTGGTGCCTGTTCCCCGTTTACCTCCACTAGGACAGTTTCGGCTCATCGCAATCGAGGGTGTAGTCGGGGTCTGAATTCGCCGGCTTCGAGCAACGAGCGTGCGATGTAGTTCGTCAGGTTCCGGAATCCAGGGCGCGGCCGGGCTGGTGTCCTGGCGCGACACATGCCCACAGCCGGTGCAGCGATAGCGGCGGATCGTGATGGGCAACGTCGTCGGGGGCCACCCCAGCGGCTGATGCGCCAGCCGCGGGTCACGCTGTCGCGCGGCGCAGCCTCGCATCCGCAGCGGCAACACCACCGGGCGAACTCGTCGGTCTCGACGACCCGGCAGGCCAACACCACACGACCGGGCTCGAGCCGTTGACCCACGACCTGCAGGCCGAGTTCGTCAAGACCGCGGAACGAGCCCAGGTCAGGGGGTACGAAGGTAGCGAGACATGTCGCGCCCATTGGCCTCCGAGGCGTGAGCAGGTGTCGTCACGCCTGCCAGTCGACTGATTTCGAGGGCGTCAGCGCCAGAATTCGGTGAGCTGCCCGGCAACGGCTCTGCCTTGGTCGTAACCGGCTCGAGCGGCGGGCGGACGCGTCGACAGATCCATCAGATTGCTGCCGAATGCGTTGCGGGAGTCGCTATCCGGGAGGACGGTTTCGACTCTGCTGCCGCGGGCGCGTAGTTCGTCGACCTGTGCTGCAAGATGCATGCCCCAGTCCAGCGGCGCCCGTGTTCTGCCGCCAAGTGGTGACAGCACCAGCACCCGCCCGTATCCGGCTGCCAGATCGGCATTCTCGCTGGATCGTCGGTAGCCGCCGTCGATGTATCGGCTGTCGCCGATACCGTAGGGAGGGACACCGAAGCCGTTGGCACAGCTGGCGGCGACGGCGTCCACCAAGTCGACTCCGCTGTGGCGGTCGAACACGACCGGTTCACCGGTACGGGCATCGACAGCCACGATCAGCACCGTTCGTTCCGGCCAGCGCTGACTGGGCAGCCGAGCGGCGACCGTAGCGCGCCACCGCGTTTGCCCGGAGCCGTCCGACGCGGCATCCATCTCGAGCGCCGCTGCGCCCAGTCTGCGGCGCATGTCGGCCGCATCCTCAGCGGCGGCGATGATCTCGCTCGTCCTCCGCATATGGTCGGCCACCGGCCCAATGGGAACGCGTCCACCATCGGATCCGACCGGACCAGTCCGTTGCTGGGGCGCAGCGGAAAGGATGTCGGCAAGCAGTTGGGTCGGGCTCGCGCTAGTTATCTGGACCGCGGCCGTTGATCCGGCCGACGTCCCGATGATCAGATCGGCCTCGGTCACATCCAGCCCGGCATCAAACAGGCCGGCGATGACACCGATCGACCACGCATTGCCTGCCGATCCGCCACCGCCGAGGACCAACGCTCGCTCACCCGCGGCGCGGACCCGCCTTGTCGCGTCGACCTGCAGCTGATCCTGGTCGGACCTCGGCCGGTCGGAGGCCGTCGTCGAGGTGAAGTGCAGAGTTGAAAAAGGTGTTGTGTTCATGGGAGTCGCCTTTCGCGAGTTGCCTGGCGGGCGCTCCCGGTGGCGACTACCTCAGTCGCGCGATCGTGGACTGCAGCGGAGCACCCACTGCGGATACTGCATTCATGGGACTCACCTCCTGCCGATGGATCACGATCGCCAAGACGATAGCACGTCGGCGACGCGTTGCGCAGCCGGCATCATGCCGGTTGCCGTGTCGCTGTCGAACGCTACACCCTCATCTGTGATGGGCCGGACAAGAGTGCCGGTGGGGCCAGTGCCGGGCACCGGTTCCGGTTCCGGTTCCGGTTGATCTTGGCCCGTGTGCCTAGCTCCACTTGTGATCCGACAACTGATGCACGACACATCTCCGTCAATTGAAGTGCGACACGTGTGGATTCCGGCGAGCGCAGCATGCGGCGGTGCTCTCGTCAAGCGTGGCGATGGGCAACCCGTGGTTTCAGCCGTCCCAAATGGCTTGACATATGTCGATATCGGAATACGATGAGCCCGTGGCTCGCTCTCCCACGACGTCAGATGTCTTCAATGCACTTGCCGAGGCGCGCCGTCGCGAAGTCCTGGACGCGCTGATCGCAGGCGAGAAGGCGGTCGGGGAGATCGTGAACGACCTCTCGATGTCCCAGCCTCAGGTTTCAAAACACCTACGGGTGCTCAGTGAGGTGGGACTCGTCAGGTGCCGGGCGGAGGGGCGTCGTCGGCTGTACCGCCTGGAACCCACGCGCCTCCGGCCGTTGCAGGAGTGGTTGGCCAAGTACGAGCAGGCGTGGAATGACCGAATGGATCGGGTGGATGACTACCTCAAAGAGCTGCAACAACAAGGAGAGAGGCAGTGACACCTAAACGGCATGGATCGGCACACATCGAGTTCCCGAATGATCTCGAGATTGTCCTCACTCGAGAGTTCGACGCTCCGATCCAACTCGTCTTCGACGTATTGACCAAGCCGGAGCATGTGCGCAAAACCATCGCCCCGTATGGGGAGGAAGTGAAGGTCTGCTCGATCGACCTGCGCGTCGGAGGGAATTACCACTTCGTCTTCGTGGCCGACGACGGAAGAGAGATGTCGTTTCGCGGTACCTTCTTGGAGGTCGAGCCGCCTACCCGGACCGTCGAGACGTGGCAGTTCGACGGGTGGCCAGGTGTAGAGGCCGTCGAGTCGGTGGATCTGCAGGAAAATCACGGAGTGACGAAGCTGACCCACAAGCTGGCGTTCCGCGACAAGGCTGGCCGTGACCACATGACCAAGTACGATGGCCTCGAAGCGAACTACGACAACGTGGAAGATCTCTTGAGGTCACTGCTCGGTCCAAAGGGAACGGTCTCTGAATAGTTGAGGTTCGAGCCAGGCTTCAATGCCTGGTCCACGCAGGTGGGCCATCGGGTAAACCTCGGTATGTTTCTGCCAGGAACGCCACCCAAGGAATCCGCCCGATGGCCCCGGGCACGCATCCCACACCCTTCCGCAGCCTCACTGACCACCAGCCGGGTGCCGCCTGCCAGTCCTACGCATGGGTGACGATCGTGGACACCGAAGGACCAGCGCCCGCGCGTCTTCTCGCTACGCCCTGGCCGCCCTCAACGGCATCACCGGCGCCCACGTTGACTGGGCCGACTCCAAGGGCCTCAGTGAGCGGAAACGCAAGGCCCTTGAACTGGCCGAAGAATGAAACCGGCTCGGCTGGCTCGCATGCCAGGGGGCCACCACATCAACAGCCAGCGGCCCCGCATAACAGGAATTAACCTCCCACGGAATTCGACGCGACCGGTCGCCTCTAGGGCGATTACGAGGGCGAAGGCTGCGACGATGAGAATCGCCACGAGCAGCCTGGTAGTCCGGCTCGCTTGCCGTTTTTTTTGATGAGGGTGTAGGTGTGGCTTGTTACTCATCATGTTCCCCTAATGGAACGGCATCGATCGAATCGTAGATGATCGAGGCCGACGGACCAAGGGCCGGCCAAGATCGGAGTCTCACGGTCACTCGCGGCCCACCCGTTACAGCGGCTGACCTGCGGACAGGCAGGCTGACCCGCTGCGCAAACCGACCTGTGACCAGCGGGTCTTGCAGCCGCCAAGGCGTGCCCCTGAGATGCCCCGACTCGCCATCAACACCCTTGACCGCCGTCAGCAGTACCCCGTGACCAGGAGGCCAGCGCCCACGCCGAGCCCGATACCCACGCACGGTACGCGCTCGTAATCGTCCGCGGCGCACAGCAGGCCGGGGAGCAGGTCGCGACGGCTAACGCGCCGCAGGATGAGGCGGCCCGCCGGTATGAGCGGTTCAAAGCGCACGGTAAGGGCGGCCCCGATTAGCTGGTCAAGCTGATCGGCCGCAACGCCCATGGCGTCGTCACCCGAGCGGAGGCGACCTGGACTGTTAACCTGCCAGCCACAGATCACCGAGTGCACGCGCGCTACTGATCTACGGATCACAAGCCTGCGCATCGATCACGCCGCGTCCTTCTGGCACAGTGAGGCGCCCGGTAGGGTTTGGCTATGCCCGAGCAGCGGCAGGCATTTCAGCGTGAGCTGGATGATATCGATGCCAAGGTCATCGAGCTGTTCGACCTGGTCGCGGCAGACCTGGCCAGGGCGACTCCTGCACTCCCGAACGGCAACAACGAAGTTGTCAAGGTACTGGCCGAACATGGGCTGGTCATCGACCTCAGCTGCCCGGAAATCGAAAAACTGGTCAAAACGGCCATCCTGCTGCAAGCTCCCGTCGCTTCAGACCTGCGCTTCCTGCTCTGCGTGCTGAGAATTCTGCCCGAGCTCGAGCGCTCCCAACACCTCGTCGTACAGCTCGCCTCTAGGGCCAGCCACATTCACACCGAGGACCTCTCACCCCGCGGCCGGGAACTTGTCGAACGAATGGGGAACCTCGCATCCGACATGTGGCGCCGGACCGCGGACTCCTGGTATCAGCGCGACCATTCCGCCGCCGCCGTACTAGCCGAACGCAGTAACGAAATGGACGAGCTTCACGCGAGCTTGATAGCCGAGCTTTCCTCAGGACAGATGGCACTAGCGGTAACGATAGAGATGACGCTGATGGCGCCCCTCTACGAGCGTCTCAGCGACCACGCCGTCAACATCGTCGGCCAAGTTATCTACATTGCGGGATTGGGCCCCAGTGTGGTGCGGCGCTGAGACCAGGAGCGTCGCTGGCTCGACTCATAGGGCCTTAACCAGTGCGAGCACGCAGCCCTGGGGCTGGCCGAAGAACAAAGCCGACTCGGTTAGCGCGCAGGCCTGTAATCCCCGAGCAGCGGCGCCTTGCTCACCGCCGCCCGCAAGCGCGACGGGACACCACACCGATCTGGCTGGGATGACGTCCAGCCCGTCGATAGTTCGGGACGAAGAGGCCATCGCTGGCTGCGTGAGATATACACAGGGATGATCTTGGATGACGTACCGGGCGGCCGTGCTGAAAGGCCCAGGCAGGAGCAGCGGCGGACCGTGAATAACGGATGCTCTTGAACCCGCTGGCAGCCTCTGCGGCGCGGCTCCGGCTGGGAGCCACACTGAAAACAGCCTTCTGGTACTACGCACCCACAGACGTGCTCATGTCGGCGTGAGGGGCCCGTCGAGGAGGGCGCGGACCGCGCCTTCGACGTGGCGGGCGCGTTCTTCGGGGTCGGGAACGTCGATGGCGGACTCGAATTCGGGGCTCACCGAGACCCAGCCAGTGGCCAGGTGCAGGACGAGACCGAGCAGGAAGCCCGGGTGGAAATGTGCAGGCAGGTCGCCGGTTTTCTGGGCCTGGGCGATCGCCGCGATCTGGGCGCGGGCGAAGGCGACGCCGACCGGGTTGGGCTCGCCCTCGGTGCGTTCCAGGCGCTGCCAGGTGCACAGGCGCATGATCTCGGGCCGGCGTTCGTGCAGGCGTACCAGCCGGGCGGCGTAGCCGGGAAGGTCGTACGGGTCGAAGGGTACCTCGGCTTCCATCTGCAGGATCGCCTGCTCGCATACCGCCTCGAACAGCTGGGACTTGCCGCCGAAGTAGTGGTAGATCTGCGCCTTGTTGGAGTCGGCCGCTTCCCCGATCCGTTCGACACGCGCTCCGGCGATCCCGTGCTGGGCGAACTCGGCGTAGGCCGCGTCCAGCAGACGACGGCGGGTGGCTTGGGCGTCGTAGCGGGCCATGCACCCCAGTATATTTCCTAAACGGTTAGTTGACAAAATGGATAGCCGCACTCTAGATTTCAAACTAACCGTTTAGGAAACTTTCGGAACACCAGCCCGCCGCCCCTCGTGAGAGTCTACTTGCACGAAGCGGTTGGCTCGCTTACTCTTCATAAGAGTTAACTCTTATAAGGAAAGTCTACTATCTCGATGGGAGTCTCTTATGGCACAGGTTTCGGTGGTAGGCCCGGCCGACGGCGAGTCGATCCAACTCGGTCCGACCCGGATGCGGATCCTGGAGGACGGCTCGACTACCGGGCACCGCCTGGGGATGGGGGAGATCACCCTGGCCCCGCACACCGACGGGCCGCAGCAGCACCGGCACGCCCGGCACGACGAAGGCTTCTACGTCGTGTCCGGCACAGCCACGTTCACCGTCGGCGAGACGACCTACGACGCGCCCGCCGGGACGCTGGTCATGGTCCCGCCGGGCGCGCCGCACACCTTCGCCAACCCGACCGACGCCACGACGGTCCTGCTCAACACCTTCACCCCGGACCTGTACGTGGAGTACTTCCGGGACCTGCGCGGCATGATCGCGAGCGGCAGGCCGCTGACCGCGGAGACCACGATCGAGGCGATGAGCCGCTACGCCACCGAACCGGCCAGCGACTTCGCCTAGCTCCGGCGGCTGTAGTCCGCTCCGCCAGGCCGCCCGGCATGCCGATCCGACTGCCGGAACCAGAAGCAACGAAGGAGAGTTCTCATGAGCACCACCGCCATCCGCACCGTGCCCGTCGACGGAATCGGCCCGGTCGAGGTGACCATCGCCGAATACGGGTCCGGACAGCCATTCCTGCTCCTGCACGGCGGGGCGGGCCCGGCGTCGGTGGCCGGGTTCGCCGAGCTGTTCGCCGCCACCCACGACGTCCGCGTGCTCGTCCCGACCCACCCCGGCTTCGGCGGCACGCCGCGGCCCGAGGCCCTCAATTCCATCCCCGGCCTGGCCGCGCTCTACAACACGCTGCTGGACCGGCTGGACCTGGCCGACGTTACTGTCATCGGCAACTCGATCGGCGGCTGGATCACCGCCGAGATCGCGCTCCTGCGGTCGCCGCGGGTCAGCGGCATCGTCCTGATCGATGCCGTCGGAATTGGGGTCCCCGGCCACCCGGTCGCGGACTTTTTCGCCCTGACCCTGGACCAGGTCTTCGCCCGCAGCTTCCACAACCCCGAGAAGTTCCGTGTCGACCCGGCCACGCTGCCCCCGGCGGCGCAGGCCGTCGCCGCCAGCAACCGGACCGCGATCTTCGCCTATACCGGCGCCTCGATGACCGACCCGGCCCTGGCTGGTCGCCTGGCGACCCTGGAGATCCCCACCTTGGTGCTGTGGGGCGACAGTGACCAGATCGTCGACGCCGACTACGGACGCGCCTACGCCGCGGCCATCCCGTTGGCCCGCTTCCAGCTGCTGGGCGCCACCGGCCACTCCCCGCAACTGGAAACCCCCGACCTGGTTCTGCACGCAATCTGGGACAGCGCCGACACCGACTTCTCCGCCTTCTCGCGCTGAGGCGCCCACCGACCACCACCGCGACCGAAGGACCCCGACCATGCCCATGACCGCGGTCACCCGCGTCACGCATAGCTGCCACCTGATCGAGATCGGCGGCCGTACCTTCCTGACCGACCCTTGGTTCAGCACCAGGCCGGGTTACTACCAGGGCGAGCCCATCGCCGTGGGCATACCCGACCTGCCCCGGCTGGATGGCGTGCTGATCAGCCACGATCACTACGACCACTGCGATCTGGCAGCATTCGCTACCTACCGTGACCGCTCGGTCCCGTTGTTCGTCGCCGAGACAGTCGTCGACCCCGCCCGCAGACACGGCTTCCACAACGTCACCGCCCTCAAGCCCTGGGAGGAGGCCGGAGCGGGCGGCGTCACCATCACAGCCACCCCCGCCAAGCACGGCGTCTACGAGGTCACCTTCGTCCTGCGCTCAGGTCCGGAGGCCGTGTACTTCGCCGGGGACACCATGCTCATCCCCGAACTCGGCGAGATTCCCCAGAGGCTGGGCCACATCTCCCTGGCCCTGCTGCCCACCAACGGCCTTCATATCCGCCCCGCGAACAACATGCAGGTCGTCATGAACGCCCAAGAGGCCGCCGAGCTGACCGCCATCCTCAAGCCCGAACTGGCCATCCCTCACCACTACGCCTTTACCAAGGGCTTCCTGGGCGACCGGCTGATCACCAGCAGCGACAAAAACCCACTGCGCTACCGGGACGCATCCCGCGACCTGGCCCCCGAAACCAGCGTTCGCGTCGTCGAGCCCGGCATCCGAGTGGAGCTATGACCATGACCGGCAACGAGGACTTCCTGACCGCCAGCCTGCGTCATGGAAACCTGCAGGTCGATACGTCCGACCCGAATCCCCGCCCGATGATCGCCGTCCTGGACGCCAAGCCCGGACTGGCCGACGCCTTCCGCGAGCGCATCGTCGAGCTGGTCCGCGACGTGCGCCGCGAACCGGGCTGCGCCACCTTCACCGCGTACGAGGCCCGCGACACCCCCGGCCGCTTCTACCTCTACGAGGTCTACACCGACGCCGCCGCGTTCGACGCGCACCTGAAGACCGACCACGTACGTGCCTTCATATCCGCCATCCCCGCGCTGAGCACCGGCGGACCCGGAAGCCTCGTCCAGCTCAACGAGATCCCCATCCCGGACGCGGTACCGGGTCCGCTGACCTAGCGCCGATACCTCGGCCGCCGGGCTCTGCCCTGGGAGGCATTCTCTCGCGCTGTGGGTGTCACGGTGGTTGGCTTGGTGGCAGTGGTGTGAAAGGAGCCCAGTGGAGATCTTCCAGTTCGACCGCGGAGAACGAGTCGTCGAGTTCTACGGCAGCCGGGGACTGCGCGCCACGCGCGTCGCGGCGGGCACCGGCCAGGTGGGGCTGACCTGCCTGGCCGTGGCGCCGGGCGGGGTCATCGGAACGCATCGCGCTGGGGACGCCCAGCTTTTCCTGGTCATCGCTGGCCAGGGCTGGGCGGCCGGGCCAGATGGCGAGCGTGTGCCGATCAGCGCCGGGTGGGGCGTTCGCTGGGACGTCGGGGAGATCCACACCAGCGGGACCGAGGCCGGCCTCGTAGCGCTGTCCGTCGAAGGCGGCCCGCTCGACCTGTTCGAACCGGAGTCGCGTGAGCCGTCGTGAGCCGATGTCTCCGTAGCAGGACCGCGGCGCGCTGTGCCGGACGCACTACCATGGAAGGCGCGAATTAGCGAAATGGAGTCCATATGCAGCCTCTAGCGATAGGTGCCCTCGTGTCCGGCGGCCTGGTTGTCCTGGGTGTCGTGGTCACGTTGATCGTGACCCGGCGCGACACCAAGCTCGGCCGCGTGACGGTCAATCGCTGGAATCGGCACGGTAGCCTCCCCCTGGTCGGGGCCGGGGTGGTGATCGGAGTCATCTCCCGCGGCGGCGGCCAGTCGCCGGTCACGCACGAGGTCGTCTACGCGGTGGCGGCGGCCCTGCTTCTGGCCGCACTGCTGTGCGCCCTGGTCGGCGCGGCCATGGCCAGCTTGGCTCGTTCGGGTCTGCGCGGTTAGCGCCGGCCTAGCCGAGGGTCTTGGCCATCCGGTAGTTGTGAATCGGCACGCCGCGGAGGATCTTGTCCTGCCGCTCGAGCACGACAAAGCCCTTCCGCTCGAAGAAGCGCCGGGCCAGCTCGCTGGCCTCGGTGAACAGCCGCCCGATGCCCTGCTCGAGGGCCGCGGCCTCGAGCGCGTCGTACAGCTGAGACGCGGTGCCCCGGCCGGCCGCCTCCGGTGCGCAGAACAGTCTGTCGATGTGCCCGTCCGGCTCGAGATCGGTGAACGCGACCACGCGGTCCCGCTCGTCGGCAGCGACCAGGACCAGGCGCCCGTCACTGGAGCGCAGGTGCTCCCGCTCGACGTTCAGTGGTCCGGGAACCCACGCCTTCAACTGCTCATCCGTGTAATCGGACCGCGCGACCTCGCGGACCGACCGGTAAAAGACCTCGGCCACGTCGGCCGCGTCACGCGGCTCATAGGTCCTGACGGTAACCTGCACCCAGCCGAACGTACCGCCTAGGGTCGCGAGCCGCCCAGCTCAAGGACGCCATGGATCCGGACGCGGTGCGGGTCGACCTGCTCGACGTGGTGCACCGCGCGCTAGAGCCCACCCACGCCTCGGTCTGGGCCAGCCAGCACGAGCCCCAGAAAAAGGGCCGGTAAAACCGCCGAGCCCGTCCGCTCCCGGCCGGTGACACGCGACGCCACCGGCCGTGCAGCCACCGGCCGTGCAGCCACCGGCCGCACGGCGACTCCGGAGCGAATAGCCGGCCGATCCGGCCACCGCGGCCCAGCAGCCCCAGCAGGCGAATCCGCCCCGCGCGACCCATTCGCCGTACCACGGTCAACTGTGCTCACCAGCAGCAACCGCCGCGGCTGCTCGGTCATGGCGTGCTGGCACCGCAACTGGCAGTTCACGCATCCGCCTGCCGCCGCCCGCCGCCGCCGTACCGACAGGAACATCGTGAACGCTACCGCCGCCGCCACCGCCGCGACCGCCACGGCCACCGCGATCGCGACGAACAGCGCGGCCGAATCAAGGAAGTGCCCAGCCGACCGACCGAACACCAGGAATACCACCAGCAGCAGTGCCGCCATCCTGCTCGCAGGGCGGGCGTAACAGACCATGGTCAGCCTCTCATCGCTCTGGTCCCGTCGAGGGTTGGCCGTGCGCCATTGCCGGTCCACTTCCTGGATCTCTCAGCGAGCGGGAAAAGTCAAGACCCTGAGTCGACCGGTTGTGAGCGTAGCGTGATCAAGGCGAGCAGCCCGGCGGCCAGCGCCAGCCCCGCCGACAGGTACAGCGCGGCGTGCAGCCCGTTGTGGAACGCCGTGTAGGCGGCGCCGATGACCTCCTTGACCAGCTTCTCGAACGGCCCGTAGTTGGTGTTCGCCGGGATCGCGCCGGTCTCGATGGCGGTGATGACCTGGCCCTGGAAGCTGGCCGGGATGCCGAGGTGATTCAGCTGCGCGATGAGGCTGGCGTGCAGCTGCGAATACACCAGCGAGCCGAGGATCGCCACCCCGGTGACCGCGCCGATCTCCCGGCTGGTGTTGGTGGCCGACGCGGCCATGCCGGATCGTTCGGGCGGCACGGCGGACAGCACCGAGGACGTGATCGGCACCACGGTGGTCCCGATCCCGATGCCGGCCAGCGCGAGCGAGAGGATCAGCGGCACGTAGGACGGGTGCGGATTGAGGTAGCCGTCGGCCAGGAACAGCCCGACGGCCAGCAGCACGCACCCGATCGTGATCGACCAGCGCGGCCCGACCCAGGCCGTCCACCGCCCGGCGAGCACCGAGGCCACGATCATCAGCGCCGTCATCGGCAGGAACACCAGCGCCAGCCGGTACCCGGAGGCCTGGACCACCTCGACCAGGTACAGCGCGGTGAAGAAGAAGATCGCGAACGTGGCGAAGTACGTGCACAGCGCGACGATGTTCGGCGTGGTGAACTGCGGCATGCGCAGGTAGCGCAGGTCGAGCAGCGGGTTCTCGGCCCGCCGTTCCCGCCACACGAACGCCACGGCCAGCACCGCGCTCGCGCACAGCAGGGTGATCACCGCCGCCGAGCCGAAGCCCGCTGACTCCGAGTCGATGATCGCGAACACGAAGGTGGCGAGCGTGCCCGCCCCCAGCAGCGTGCCCGCGGTGTCCACCCGCGCCGCCGTGGGATCGGCGCTCTCCGGCAGGATGACCGCCGCCACGATCAGAATGGCTAGCCCGAAGAACACGTTGAACCAGAAGATGCCCCGCCAGTTCCACAGCCCGATGAGCACGCCGCCCACCACCGGGCCCATGGCCAGCGCGAAGCCGGAGGTGCCCGCCCACACGCCGATGGCCCGGCTCCGGGCCCGGGCGTCGGGGTACAGGTGGCGGAGCATGGACAGGGTGCCCGGCTCGCTGGCCGCCGCGCCCATGCCCATCACCGCCCGGCCGGCGATGAGCACCGCGGGGTTGGGGGCCAGCGCCGACAGCACCGAACCCGCGCAGAACACCCCCACGCCGGCCAGCATGACCTTCTTGCGGCCGAGTTCGTCCCCGATCATCCCGCAGGCCAGCATCAGGCTGGCGAAGGTCAGGGCGTACGCGCCCACCACCCACTGCAGGTCGGTGACGTTTGCCTTCAGGCTCGTCTGTATGTCGCCCAGTGCGACGCTGACCACGGTGTTGTCCAGGAAGGTCAGGAACAGCAGCGTGCACAATGTGGCGAGGGCCAGTGACCGGCCCCCGCGCGCGACGATCCCCGCACCGCCGTGACTCTCACCCGAGACGGCCTCAGCCTGGCTGGCCAACGGGACGGCCCTGCCCTCAGCCGGCCGAGCTGCACGCCGCGGGCTCCGAGCCCCCGGGAATCAGCTTGAACAGGTTGCACAGGCTGGCGTCGCCGACCTTCCACACCCCGTCCTGATACACCGCCGTGCCGGTCTGGCCGCCCAGCAGCGTCGTGCTGCCGGACACGATGCTGTAGGTCACGGTGGCCATCGTCGCCGAGGTCACCGTCACGCCGGTGACCTTGGCCCCGATTCCGTTCGCCAGCGGCAGCTTGCTGAAGGAATCGATGGCCGAGGAGAACGAGCTCCCGTTCTCCAGCAGGGCGACCCGCTGCGAGAGCGGCGTGCTGGCGTTGAAGAACTTCTCCCAGTTCGCGGTGATCTGCGCCACGGCGGCCGAGTTACCCGAAGACGATGACGAGGCCGGGGCCGAGGACACGGGCGCCGAGGACACGGGCGCCGAGGACGAAACAGGAGACGAAGCAGCAGACGACGAAGACGATGAGCTGGAACTGCAGGCGGAAACCGCTAGTGCGAGCGCCAGGCCGAGCACCGGAGCCAGGATGATCCGGCGAGCCACGAGTGGGAATCGCATGCGCGTCCTTAGTCTCGGTCGGATGTACTTCTGAGGACTGCCATACGCGGGGGGTCGCAGATTCTCAGTGTTGACTGAGAGTCTGCCCTGAATGCTTCCCTACCTGCTGCTATCTACCCCCGGCAGCCCGACGCGCGCGTCAGGAACGGGCCCATTAAAGCGAGGCTTACCAGCGGAAATGCACGAACAGCCGGCCGAAGTTCTTCGAGTCCTTCTCGATCCGGTGGTACTTGGCCTTGATGTCCTTGCGCTCCAGGAACCGCAGGACGTGCTTCTTGAGCTGGCCCGACCCTTTGCCCGGGATGATCTCGATCAGCGGCGCCTTCTTTTCCGCCGCCTCGTCGAAAATCGCCTGCAGCGCGCGGTCGATGTCCTGGCCGCGGTTGTAAATGTCGTGCAGGTCAAGCTTGAGCTTCATAGCTCTGTCCTTAACTGGCGCCCTGGACTACCGCGATGATAGCCGCCACCGTCTGCGCCGGGTCACGCCCGCTGGGCACGACGGTGACGCCGGGCTCACCCGGCTGCGGGGGCTCGAGCGCGTCGAACTGGCTGTTGAGCAGGCCCGCGGGGAAGAAGTGATCGTGCCGGGCGGCCAGCCGCCGGGCCGCCTCCTCCCGGTCCACGCTCAGGAAGATCATCCGCGCCTGCGGCCGCCCGCCGAGCAGCACGTCGCGGTAGGCGCGCTTGAGCGCCGAGCAGGTCACCACGGCCGACTCGTCCCGCGCGATGCGCTCGTCCATCCAGGCCGTGATGGCGTGCAGCCACGGCAGGCGGTCCGCGTCGGTGAGCGGGATCCCGGCCCGCATCTTGGCGATGTTCGCGGCCGGGTGGAACGCGTCCGCGTCGGCGAACTGCCACCCCAGGCGCCCGGCCAGCAGCGCGCCCACGGTCGTCTTGCCGCTGCCCGACACGCCCGCCACGATCAGGATCATCTCGTTCGCGAGTCTAGAGGGTACGCCGAGCCTGTGTACGACATCCAGAACCCGAGCTTCGCCGGCTTCGTCACCACCCAGGACCACGGCGTGCTCGATTTGTTTCTAATTTCAATAGGACCTAACGGAACGTGGCTCGAGCGCCCGGTCTAGGAAACTTCCCAGCCGGCCGTGACCTCCCCGGCGTCCTGCCGCCGCACCCGAGATGACCCCTGTCTTGGCCGGGTCGGTGAACGGGACCATGGTCTGCCCTTGGTGGAGTCCACCGTGACCGGCTGGGTGAGGTGCCATAGTCCGAAACGTCGATGCCCTGGGCGGATCCCGCGATCGCCGGCCCCCCTGTCCCCTCCGTGTCGCGGCGATCGTAGCGTAGAGAAATGCCGCGCACGAGCGCTGAATGCGGCGAGGCTGGGTAGACGACGCGGGCGGAGGTGACGCGGACCCATGAAACTCCCGAACTGGCCGGTCTACCGGCAGCTGACCGGTGCCGACCACGGCGGCCTGGGCGCCGCGGCCAAGAGCAACCGGCCCCGCGTCGCGCGTACCAGCACGGCCGACCGGGTGGTCAAGTCGATCTGCCCGTATTGCGCGGTCGGTTGCGGGCAGAACGTCTACGTCTCCGACGAGAAGGTCATCCAGATCGAGGGCGACCCGGACTCGCCGGTGAGCCGGGGCAGGCTCTGCCCCAAGGGGTCAGCGACCTTGCAGCTCACCACGGGAAGCGCGCGGCAGTACCGGGTGAAGTACCGGCGCCCGTTCGGAACAGAATGGGAAGACCTCGACCTCGACCAGGCCATGGACATGATCGCCGACCGGGTGATCGAGTCCCGCCGGCGCGGCTGGCAGCAGGAGATCGATGGCAAGTTCACGCGGCGTACGCTCGGCTTCGCCGGCCTGGGCGGGGCGACGCTGGACAACGAAGAGAACTACCTGATCAAGAAGCTGTTCACCGCGCTCGGCGCCATCCAGATCGAGAACCAGGCCCGCCTTTGACACTCCGCCACCGTCCCCGGTCTGGGGACTTCGTTCGGCCGCGGCGGCGCCACCACTTTCCAGCAGGACCTGGCCAACGCCGACTGCATCCTCATCGAGGGCTCGAACATGGCCGAGGCGCACCCGGTCGGGTTCCAGTGGGTGATGGAGGCTAAGAAGCGCGGCGCGAAGGTCATCCACGTCGACCCGCGGTTCACCCGCACCAGCGCGCTCGCCGACCTGCACGTGCCGATCAGGGCCGGGGCCGACATCGCGTTCGTCGGCGGCCTCATCAACTACGTCCTGACCACCGGCAAGTTCTTCCGTGAGTACGTGATCAACTACACCAACGCGGCCACCGTCTTGACTGGGGACTTCGCCGACACCGAGGACCTGGACGGGGTGTTCTCCGGGCTGGACCGCGAGTACCGGCTGTACGACATGGAGACCTGGCGGTACCAGGGTGAAGAGGTACGCCCGGCGGTCGGCCAGCGCAGCCCCGAGGAGACGAGGGCCCGGCCGACACGCGAGCAGCTGCGGCAGATCCGGGCGGCGGGCCGCGGCGAGAGACACGGTTCCGGGGGTGCCGCCTGCCACCCCTCTCCCGACACCGACGAGACGCTGCAGAACCCGTGCTGCGTGTTCCAGGTTCTCAAGCGCCACTACGCGCGCTACACGCCGGAGATGGTCGCCGAGGTCACCGGGATACCAGAAGCGACCTTCCAGAAGGTCTGCGAGCTGCTAACGGAGAACTCCGGGCGCGACCGCACCACCGCGTTCGTCTACAGCGTGGGCTGGACCCACCACACGATCGGCGCCCAGAACATCCGCAGCGCGTCGATCCTGCAGGCACTGCTCGGCAACATCGGCCGGCCGGGCGGCGGCGTCATGGCGCTGCGCGGGCACGCCTCCATCCAGGGCTCCACCGACATCCCGACCCTGTTTGACCTGCTGCCCGGGTACCTGCCGATGCCGCACGTGTACGGCAACGAGGATCTGAGCGCCTACGTCGCCGCCGAGACCGTGCAGAACGGGTTCTGGGCGAACACCAGCGACTACATGGTGAGCTTGCTCAAGGCCTATTGGGGCGACGCGGCCACCAAGGACAACGACTTCTGCTACGGGTACCTGCCCCGGCTCACCGGCAGCCACAGCACCTTCGACACCGTGCTGGCCCAGCTTGACGGCGTGTGCACCGGGTACCTCCTGTTGGGCCAGAACCCGGCGGTGGGCTCGGCCAACGCCCGCATGCAGCGGCTTGGCCTGGCGAACCTGGACTGGCTGGTGGTCCGCGACTTCTCCTTGACCGAGAGCGCCACCTGGTGGCGGAACGGGCCCGAGATCGAGACCGGTGAGATGCGCACCGAGGACCTCAAGACCGAGGTGTTCTTCCTGCCCGCGGCCGCGCAGACGGAAAAGGACGGCAGTTTCACCAACACCCAGCGTTTGCTGCAGTGGCACCACACCGCGGTGGAACCGGCCGGCGACGCCCGCAGCGACCTGTGGTTCACCTACCACCTGGGCCTGCGGATCCGGCAGAAGCTGGCCGCCGCAGCCACCGAGGAGACGGCCGAGAGGGACCGGCCGGTCCTGGACCTCACCTGGGACTACCCGGTCAACGGACGGCTGGAAGAGCCCGACGCGCAAGCTGTGCTCGCCGAGATCAACGGATGGAACTCCAAGGGCGAACCGCTATCGAGCTACACCCAGCTCAAGGACGACGGCTCCACGACCTGCGGCTGCTGGATCTACTGCGGTGTGTACGCGGGCGGGGTCAACCAGGCCGCCCGTCGCGTGCCAGGCGGGCAGCAGAACTGGATCGCCAACGAGTGGGGCTGGGCCTGGCCGGCGAACCGGCGGGTGCTGTACAACCGTGCCTCGGCCGACCCAGACGGCCGGCCGTGGAGCGAGCGCAAGGCCCTCGTCTGGTGGGACGCCGAAAACAACCGATGGACCGGGCACGACGTGCCCGACTTCATCGCCGACCGGCCGCCGGACTACACCCCGCCCGACGGCGCGACCGGCGTGGCCGCGATCACCGGCACGGACCCGTTCATCATGCAGAACGACGGCAAGGCGTGGCTGTTCGCCCCGGCCGGCATGGTCGACGGGCCCCTGCCCACCCACTACGAGCCGCAGGAGTCCCCGTTCGCCAACCTGCTCTACGGCCAGCAGCACAACCCAGTCCGGCAGATGATCTCGCGCCCGCAGAGCCTGTACGAGCCGAGCGGGAATGAGCCCGGATCAGGCGTGTTCCCGTACGTGGCGACCACCATCCGGCTGACCGAGCATCACACGGCGGGTGGCATGTCACGGTTCCTGCCCTACCTGGCGGAACTGCAGCCAGCGTTCTTCTGCGAGGTATCGCCGGAACTGGCCGCCGAGCGCGGCCTGGAGCACGCCGGCTGGGCCACGATCGTCACCGCGCGCAGCGCGATCGAGGCCCGCGTCATGGTCACCGAACGGATCCGGCCGCTGCGGGTGGCCGGCCGCGTGGTGCACCAGGTCGGGCTGCCCTGGCACTGGGGCCTGAACGGGCTGACCACCGGCGACGCCGCTAACGAACTGACCCACCTGTCCCTCGACCCGAACGTGCACATCCAGGAGGACAAGGCGTTCGCCTGTGACATCCGCCCCGGCCGCCGACCGCGCGGACCCGCGCTGCGCGACCTGGTCCGCGACTACCAGCAGCGGGCCGGCATCACTCCGCAGACAGGAACGCAGCCATGAGCGTGAGCACACCCCGCGGCGCCCCCTTCGCGAGCGGCCCGGCGGACGGAGGGCTGGATCCGGCGGCCCGTTCGGGGTACGCCGACCACCCGCCACGAGTGGGGTTTTTCACCGACACGTCGGTGTGCATCGGGTGCAAGGCGTGCGAGGTCGCGTGCAAGGAGTGGAACGCGGTCCCCGAGGACGGGCTCGAGCTGACCGGCATGTCCTACGACAACACCGTCGGCCTGGGCGCGTCGACCTGGCGCCACGTCGCGTTCATCGAGCAACCGGTCGTCGCGGCCGCGTCTACCCCCGCCCCGGCCGCCGCCGAGGGCGTCCGCTGGCTGATGGCCAGCGACGTGTGCAAGCACTGCACCGAATCGGCCTGCCTGGATGTGTGCCCGACCGGCGCGCTGTTCCGTACCGAGTTCGGCACTGTGGTGGTCCAGGACGACGTGTGTAACGGCTGCGGATACTGCGTCGGGGCCTGCCCGTTCGGGGTGATCGCCCGGCGCGAGGAGGACGGGCAAGCGCACAAGTGCACGTTGTGCTACGACCGGCTGGGTGCGGGGATGGAGCCCGCCTGCGCCAAGGCCTGCCCGACCGAGTCCATTCAGTTCGGCCCGCTGGACGAGCTCCGCGAGCGGGCCGCGCTGCGGGTGGCGGACCTGCGCGCGGACGGCCAGGCCCAGGCCCAGCTCTACCTGGACGACCCGGACGACGGCATCGGCGGTGGCGGGGCGTTCTTCCTGCTGCTGGACGAGCCCGAGGTGTACGGCCTGCCGCCGGATCCGGTGGTCACCACGCGCGACCTGCCCAACATCTGGAAGCACGTCGGCCTGGCCGCGGCCGGGCTGGCCGCCACCGGCATCGCGCTCGGCCTGGGCCGGAGGTCTCGATGACACAGGTCGAGAACGGCCAGCCGGACCGCGCCCCCGGCCGCGAGGGCCGCGGCGGCCGCCGGCGCCGCCGGGACGACGCCCTTATGGTGCCGGACGCAAAGTTCACCTCCTACTACGGCCGCCCGGTTATCAAGGAGCCGGCCTGGGGGGTTCCTGACGTGCCCGGGTACCTGTTCCTCGGCGGCCTGGCGGGCGCGTCGTCGGTGCTGGCGGCCGGCGCCCAGGTGTCCGGCTACGGGGAACTGGCCCGGGTGGCCAAGGTCGGCGCGCTAGGTGCGATCAGCCTGTCCGCGGTGGCCCTGGTCCACGACCTGGGCCGGCCGGAGCGATTCGTCAACATGCTGCGGGTGTTCAAGCCGAGCTCGCCGATGAGCGTGGGCTCCTGGCTGCTGGCCGCCTACGGCCCGGTGGCCGGGGCCGCCGCGGTGTCCGACCTGACCGGGATACTGCCCGCCGCCGGGACCGCAGCCACCCTCGGCGCGGGCCTGCTCGGCCCGGGCATCGCCACCTATACCGCCGCCCTGATCTGCGACACCGCGGTGCCGGGCTGGCACGAGGCCCACCGGGAGATGCCGTACCTGTTCGCCGGCTCGGCGTCCTGCGCGGCGGCCGGGCTCGGCCTGCTTACCCTGCCGCCCGCGGCCGCCCGGCCTGCCCGCACCCTGGCTACCCTGGCCGCCCCGGCCGAGCTGGTGACCAAGCGGCTGCTGCTGCGCCGCCTGGGCGATATCGCCGAACCCTACGAGACCGGGCGCCCCGGTCGGCTGCTCCGCGCGGCCGAGGTGCTTACCGTCGGCGGCCTGGCTGGCGCGGTGCTCGGCCGCCGTAACCGGGCCATCTCCGCGCTGGCCGGCGCGTCGCTGCTGGCCGCCTCGGCGCTGACCCGGTTTGGCGTGTTCGAGGCAGGCCTGGCCACGGCCCGGGACCCCAAGTACACGATCATCCCGCAGCGCCGCCGTCGTGACCGGCGGGGAATGAACTAGCGCCCGCCGCTGTTGTCAGTTGCAGTCGCCCTTAAAGGTGACGTTTCCTGGCTCCGTCATAACGACGTCGAGCACCTTTTCCCAGTGGATTGCCGCTCTACCGTGATGGCTTATCTGCCCAGGTAGCAGGCTTCCGCTTCTCTGCCCGGCGCCGCGCCAGCCGTTCTTTTAGCATGCGCGGATTCGCCGTTCCCCCGAAAGGAAATCCATTCATGACCACGACAATCCAAGAATCCGCCGCGTCGGCCCGGGCCGTTCAGCCGCAGGCCAGCGTGCCGGTCTCCGGCCTGGTCGATACCGCCGACGGGCACGCCCTGGTGCGTGTCTCTGGCTACCGGTTCAGCCCGGCCGACGTGTACGTATCAGCCGGCCAGATCAAGCAGTTCGGCCTTAGGAAGGGCGACTGGATCGAAGGCATCGCCCGGCCCTCGGCCGGCGGGCGGGCCAAGTACCGCCCCCTGGTCACCGTCGACACCGTCAACGGGATGCCGCCCGAGTTCGCCCGGGCCCGCCCGCACTTCGACGAACTGACCCCGCTGTATCCCGACCAGCGGCTGCGGCTGGAGGACGGGAACCCGTCCGACACGGCGCGCATCATCGACCTGGTGGCCCCGATCGGTAAGGGCCAGCGCGGCCTTATCGTGTCCCCGCCCAAGGCGGGTAAGACCATGGTCCTGCAGGCCATCGCCGCCTCGATCGCGGCCAGCCACCCCGAGGTGCAGCTGATGGTGGTCCTGGTCGGCGAGCGCCCCGAAGAGGTCACCGACCTGCGCCGGTCGATCCGCGGCGAGGTCGTCTTCTCCACCTTCGACCAGGCCCCCGAAGACCACATCCGAGTCGCCGAGCTGGCCATCGAGCGGGCCAAGCGCCTGGTCGAGGCGGGCAGTGACGTAGTGGTGCTACTCGACTCCATCACCCGGCTGGGCCGCGCCTACAACCTGGCCGCCCCGGCCAGCAGCCGTACCCTGGCAGGCGGGGTCGCCGCGTCCGCCCTGCTGCCGCCGCGCCAGTTCCTGGGCGCCGCCCGGAACATCGAGGGCGGCGGGTCGCTCACTATCCTGTCCACCGCGCTGGTCGACACCGGCTCACGCATGGACGACGTGCTGTTCGAGGAGTTCAAGGGCACCGGCAACATGGAGCTGCGGCTTCGCCGCGAGCTAGCGGAGAAGCGCATCTACCCGGCCATCGACCCGCTGCCGTCCGGCACCCGCCGCGACGAGCTGCTGATGACGTCCGACGAATACCGCGCCGCCGCCCAGCTCCGCCGCGCCCTAGGCGCCCTCGACTCCCAGCAGGCCCTCGAGCTCCTGCTCGACAAGACCCACCAGACCGGCTCCAACGCCGAGTTCCTCAGCCAGATCCAGCGCGCCGCACCACGGCCGACCGCCAGCGCGGCCGCATAACGGCCGCTCGCGTCGCCGCGCTACGTGCAGCACCGTCCCCCATCCCCGCCGCACCGACCGGTCCGGCCGCCGCGCCAGCCGCCGCCGGATCTCCCCGTACAGCCTCTCCCGCTGCCAGCCCGCCATGCTCAGGTGATTGGAGAACGTGCTGAGCAGTTCGATGTACTCCTCCGCGTCGTAAACCCGTTCCCAGTCGTACTGCCGGACCCCGGTCACTTCGAACAGCCCGCTGGCCTCGATCCCGGCCCGGTCGTCTTCGAGTTCTCCCGGCCGGGCGCGGACCGCGTCTGGCGGCATCCCCTCGCCGATCTCGTCGTAGACCTCCTGGATCTCCTCGAAGAACGGATCGCCCCCATCGGGGAACACGTGCCCCTGCGCCCAAAGCGCCAGGTGCCCGCCGGGCCGCAGCGCCTCCCAGGCGCGCTGGTACCGCGTCCTTGGGTCGATCCAGTGCCAGGCCGTGGCCGCGAATACCAGGCTGACCGGCTGATCGCCGGCCCAGTCCTCGAACCGCCCCTCCACCACCTCGACGTCGAAACCGGCCAGGTTCCTGCGGGCCACCGCGGCGAGCTCGCTGCCCAGCTCCAGGCAGGTAATACTGAACCCCCGGCGGGCCAGCGGCAGCGTGGCCTTCCCCGTGGCGCACCCCACCTCCAGCAGCCGGTCACCCGGCGCCAGTCCGGCCAAGGCGATCAGGTCATCGAACAGCGCCTCGGGATAGTCCGGCCGGACCCGGTGGTAGAGCTCGGCCGCTTGGTCAAACGTCTCCCGCAGCCGCTCGCGCTCAGCATCGGACCGCACCGGGGCCAGTATAGGGATCCGTGGTCCGGCACCGGGTCGAGGTACTCGGCCAGGGAGCAAACAGTCGCATCCCAGCGGCCCCATTTCGTGGCCGTACCATGAAGAAGTGGTTTCTTCTGCGGGAATAGTGCTGGCCGGCGGCCGGTCATCCCGTATGGGCACCCCCAAGGCAGCACTTGAGTGGCACGGGTCCACGCTGCTGGACCGTACGGTCCGGATCATGGCCCGGGCGACGAGCGGGCCGGTCGTGGTCGTCCGCGCCCCTGGCCAGGACCTCCCGGAGCTGCCGGAAGGCGCCTTGGTAGCCGACGATCCGCGCGAGGGCAGAGGCCCGGTGCAGGGCATCGCCGCCGGGCTGGCGGCGCTGGCCGGGCGCGCCGACGTCGCGTTCATCAGCTCCACCGACATGCCCTTCCTGCACCCGGCCTTCATCCGGCGGGTGCTCCGCGTTCTGGAAGACAGCGATGGCACGGATGTCTCCCTGCCGGTGGCCCGCGGGTATAAGCAGCCGCTGGCCGCCGCGTATCGCGTCTCGCTCGCGGAAGCTGCCGAGCGCCTGGTCAAGGAGGACCGGCTGCGGCCTGCTTTCCTCTTCGACGAGTGCCGGGTGGAAACGCTGGATGATGCGGCGCTGAAACGGGACCCGGTGCTGGCCGCGCTCGACCCGGACCTGGACTCGGTGCTGAACGTCAATACGCCCGCGGACTACGCGGCGGCACGCGCCCGGCCGGGACCCGAGGTTACGGTCCAGCTCTTCGGGACCCTGGCGAAAGGCAACAGCTCCGGCGGGCGGCATGTGGTCCGTGCCGCCACCGTGGGCGGCGCTGCCGATGTCCTGGGCATCGTATTCGACCGGCATGTGACGGCGGCGCTGAACGGCGACCAGATCACCCGCGACCGCGCGACACCACTCGCGGCGGGCGACACTGTCTTCTTCTTGTCCGCCGATGCGGGAGGGTAACGGCATGCCAGCTGGCGGTTACTTCGGGCGGGTGCTCGTCGTGGACGTAACCAGCGGCACCAGCCAGAACCGGCCGCTGCCCGATAGCGTGCTGCGCGGCTACGTCGGCGGCTCCGGGCTCGGCACTTGGCTGCTGTGCCAGCTGGGAACGCCGGGCGCCGACCCGCTCGGGCCCCGGGCCCCGCTGGCGTTCGTGTTCTCCCCGCTGGTCGGCACTCCGCTGACCACGAGCGCGAAGTTCGCAGTCGTGGCGAAGTCGCCGCTGACCGGGATGCTGACCGACGCGCTGGCCTCCAGCCAGTTCGCGATCGCGGGGAAGCTCACCGGCCACGACGCGATCGTCATCGACGGCCGTGCACCGGAACTCTCCGTCCTCCTCGTTGACGGCGACGGGACCCGCCTCATCGGCGCCGCGCACCTCTCGGGCATGACTGCGGCCGATACGGACAGGCACCTGCGCGGCGAGCTTGGCCGCGGCTGGCGGGTGGCGGCGATCGGCCCGGCCGGCGAGCAGGGCATCCGGTACGCCACGATCTCGCACGACGGGCGGCACGCGGGCCGCGGCGGGCTGGGCGCGGTCATGGGCGCGAAGAACCTGAAGGCGATCGCGGTCCGCGCGGGGACGAAGGTGGCGACGGCTGACCCGGTGGCGGTCCTGGCGGCAGCACGCGACCTGCGAGAACGGTCGTTCGGGCCTGCCACGGCTAAGTACCGTGAGCTGGGCACGCTGGCCAACCTGCTCACGTTCAACGCCATCAGCGCTCTGCCGACGCGTAACTTCCAAGCCGCGACCTTCGACGGCAGCGCGGAACTCGCCGAGCAGCCAGCCGGGGACCTGGCCGGAGATGTGCCCGGAAATGTGCAGGGCATGCGCCGCGTGGCCCGCAGCAGCTGCGCGTCCTGCACGATCGGCTGCGAGCACATCTACCGCTCGCGCAGCGGCAAGCAGGCCCGCGTGGAGTACGAGAACGTCTTCGCGCTCGGCCCGATGTGCGGGGTGAGCGACCCCGACGCCGTGCTCGCGGCGAGCGCCCGCTGCGACGAGCTGGGCATTGACACGATTTCAGCGGGCGGCACGATCGCGTGGGCGATGGAGTGCGCGGAGCGCGGCCTGATCGACGCGCCGTGGCTCAGGTTCGGCGACTCCGCCGCGCTGCTGCGTGTCCTGGACGAGATCGGCGGCCGCGGCACGCCGCTCGGGTCGCTGCTGGCCGAGGGATCAAGACGAGCATCGCGAACGGTCGGGGCTGACTCCGCGTCGTTCGCCCCGCACGTCAAGGGCCTGGAGATGCCGGGGTACGAGCCGCGCACGCTGCACGCCATGGCGCTGGGCCTGGCGGTGAACGCCAGGGGAGCGGACCACAACCGTTCGGGCGCCTACGAGGCGGACCTGTCCGGCGACCTGGACCGGCTCGACGGCGGTGACGCCCACGTGGCGGCGGCCATCGAGACCGAGGACCGGGCGGCGGTGATGGACTCGCTGATCTTGTGCAAGTTCCTGCGCGGCGTGTTTACCGACCCGTTCACCGAGTGGGCGGGGCTGCTGTCCGCGGTGACCGGCTGGGAGGTGTCCGGCGAGGAACTGCGCGAGACGGCCCGCCGGATCGTCATGGCCAAGCGGGTCTACAACATCCGCGAGGGATGGCAGCCCGCGGACGACTGGCTGCCGGACCGGCTGCTGAACGAGCCGCTCACCCTCCTCTCCGGGCGGGTCGCCACCCTCACCGCCGACCGCCTGCGGGCGATGATCGACTCTTACTACAAAATGCGCGGCCTCGACCCTGAGGGGCGCCCAGATCTGGCGACCGTCGACGACCTCGGCTTGGCTTAACGTCGCGAGCGGGCGGATACTGCGACTATGGCCATCACTGCCCCGGAGAGCACGGGGACGGTAACGCTCACAATCGACGGACGTGAGGTCACTGCCCCGGAGGGTGCGACGATCTGGCAGGCCGCCAAGGCCGCCGGCATCGACATCCCCGTGCTGTGCCACGACGAGCGTTACGATCCGGTCGGCGTCTGCCGGATGTGCGTGGTCGACGTGGGGGCGCCCGCGTTCGCCGCGTCTTGCGTGCGCGCCTGCGAGAACGGCATGCAGGTCAAGACCGATACCGCGGAGCTCGAGCGCAACCGCGCGATGCTGACCAAGCTGCTTGTTTCCGACCAGCCGCCGCGCGAGCGCGATCCCAAGCAGACCACGACCGGCGACAACGAGCTGCTCGCGCTGGCCGACACGTACGGCGTCAGCCGGGACGACGGCCTGCCGTGCGGTTCGGGCCGCGGCGTCGACCTGTCCAGCCCGGTCATCGCGGTCGACCACGACGCCTGCATCCTCTGCGACCGTTGCACCCGCGCGTGCGACGACATTCAGGGCAACGACGTGATCGGGCGCAGCGGCAAGGGCTACGCCACGCACATCGCGTTCGACCTCAGCGACCCGATGGGCGCCTCGTCGTGTGTCTCCTGCGGAGAGTGCGTGGCCGCCTGCCCGACCGGCGCCCTGACCAACAAGCCGATCCGCAACATCCCCATCCGGCCGCGTACCGAACTCGACGCGGTGGACACCGTCTGCCCGTACTGCGGCGTGGGCTGCGCGCTGACCTACTACGTGGACCGTGAGCGCGGCGCGATCGCCTACGCGCAGGGCCGCGAGCAGCCAGGGTCGCACGGCCGGCTGTGCGTCAAGGGCCGGTACGGCTGGGACTACGCGGCGTCGCCGCAGCGGCTGACCATGCCGCTGATCCGCCGCGAGGAGTCTTACCCGAAGGGCGCGCTGTCCGCCGACGTCCGCGGCGACATGGCCGCGGGCGGTGAGGCCAACGGGCACGGCCTGGCCGACGACGGCGGTCCCGGAGCAAAACGCAGAGGCGGCAAGCGTGGGCGCAAGCCCGGCGGCCTGGTCGACTACACCGAGGTGCTGCCGCACTTCCGCGAGGCGACCTGGGAAGAGGCACTCGACCTGGTCGCGCGCCGGCTGACCGAGATCTACGCGGCGGGCGGCCCGGCCGCGATCGCCGGGTTCGGCTCGGCCAAGTGCTCCAACGAAGAGGCCTACCTGTTCCAGAAGCTGATCAGGACCGGCTTCCACACCAACAACGTGGACCACTGCACCCGGTTGTGCCACGCCTCCAGCGTGGCCGCGCTGTTCGAGGGGATTGGCTCCGGCGCGGTGTCCACCACGTACGGCGACGTGATCAACGCCGAGGTGGCGATCGTCACCGGCAGCAACTCGACGGCCAACCACCCGGTCGCGTCAAGCTTCTTCAAGCAGGCCAGGCGCAACGGCACCACGATCATCTACATCGACCCGCGGGCCGACCGGATGGCTGACCACGCGGACATCTACTGCCAGCTCAAGCCGGGCACCGACGTCGCCTTTTACAACGCCGTGATGCACGAGGTGATCCGGCTCGGCCTCACCGACGACGACTTCATCGCCAACCGGACCTCCAACTACGAGGCGCTGAAGCGGACCGTCGCCGACTACCCGCCGGAGCGGGGCGAGCAGATCACCGGCGTGCCCGCCGAGCTGATCCGCCGGGTGGCCCGGGCCTGGGGCAGCGCCAAGTCCGGCATCATCTTCTGGGGGATGGGGATCTCCCAGCACACCACCGGTACTGACAACGCCCGCTGCCTGATTGCGCTGTGCTCGATCACCGGGAACGTCGGCAAGCCCGGCGCAGGCCTGCACCCGCTGCGCGGGCAGAACAACGTGCAAGGCGCCTCCGACATGGGCTTGGTCCCGATGTTCTACCCGGACTACCAGAAGGCCGACGACCCCGGCGTCAAGGCTCGCTTCGAGCAGGCCTGGGACAGCACCGACCTCGATCCCAAGCGGGGCCTGACGGTTACCGAGATCATCGGCTCGGCACTCAAGGGCGGGGTGCGCGGCATGTACATGCTGGGCGAGAACCCGTTTCTCTCGGACCCGAACATCAACAAGGTCCGCAAGGCGCTGTCCGCGCTGGAGTTCCTGGTCGTGCAGGACATCTTCCTCACCGAGACCGCCGAGTTCGCCGACGTCATCCTGCCCGCCTCCTCCTATATGGAGAAGGACGGCACCTATACCAACACCGACCGACGGGTGCAACGCGGCCGCAAGGTGCTCGACCCGCCCGGCCAGGCGCGGGTCGACTGGGAGGTCGTGCAGGACATCGCCAACCGGATCGGGCTGGACTGGCGCTACGCCTCGTCGCGGCAGATCTTCGAGGAGATGGTCTCGGTCATCCCCAGCTACCGGAACCTGACCTACGACAACCTCGGCCTGACCGGCAAGCTGTACCCCAACCCGGACCCGGAGCACAGCGACGGCACCGTGGTGATGTTCACCGAGAAGTTCAACACCAACGACGGCCTGGCGCACCTGGTGCCTGCCGAGTGGCTGCCCGCCAGGGAACTCCCCAGCGAGGAGTACCCGTTCGTGCTGAACACCGGCCGGATGCTGGAGCACTGGCACACCGGGTCGATGACCCGCCGGTCCTATGCGCTGGACGCGATCTCCCCCAAGGCGCTGGTGTTCATCCACCCGGACGATGCCGCCGAGCTCGGCCTGGACGACGGCGACCTGGCCCGGGTCAGTTCCCGCCGTGGCGTCATCGAGCTGGAAGCAAAGGTCTCGCACCGGGAGGCCAGGGGCAACTGCTTCATTCCGTTTCACTTCCGCGAGGCGGCGGCGAACCTGCTGACGACCGACGAGATCGACCCGGTCGGGAAGATCCCCGAGTACAAGTTCTGCGCGGTGCGGATCGAAAAGGCCGATGGCTGAAGCCCCGCCCCGCGTGCCCGGCGTCGAGGCGCGCGCGGGTAAATTTCCCGGCCCGAGCCTGATCCCGGCGCTGAACGCCATCCAGGAGCGGACCGGGTGGCTGCCTCGCGACGAACTCGTCGCGCTGTCGCGCGACGTGCGCCGGCCGCTGTACGAGATCGAAGGGCTGGTCTCCTTCTACCCGCACTTCCGTACCGATCCGCCGGTCAGGGTCGAGCTCCGCGTCTGCCACGACCTGTCCTGCTGGCTGCGCGGCGCCGACGAGCGGATCGCCGCGATCAAGGAGCGGTACGGCTCCGACGCCGACGTGGAGGTTGTCGAGGCATCCTGCCTGGGCCGCTGCGATATCGCCCCCGCGTGCACGGTGAACGAGGCGCCGGTACCGCTCGACGGGGCCGACGCCGCCGTCGCAGCGGCTCTGGAAACGGGCCGCGAACCGGCCGACGCGGCACCCCGGCCATCCGCCGGTTCCGTCGTACGGTGGCCGAACGACCCCTACCGCGCCCCCGAGGACCGGTACACCGTGCTCCGCGACGTGCTGGCCGGCCGCCTGGACGCGGCGAACATCATCGCCGCGCTCAAGGACACCGGGCTGCGCGGTATGGGTGGCGCCGGCTTCCCCACAGGCCGCAAATGGGACCTGGTTGCGGCGCAGGAAGCCACGCCGAAGTACGCGATCTGCAACGCCGACGAGTCCGAGCCAGGCACGTTCAAGGACCGGGAGATTCTCGCCACCCAGCCGCACCTGGTCCTCGAGGGCATGCTGCTCGGCATGCTGGCGGTCGGCGCCGAGGAAGGCTGGGTCTTCATCCGTCACGAGTACGGCCCGGAAGAGCAGGTCATCCGCCGCGAGATCGAGCACCTGCGGGAAACAGGCCTGATCGGCCCGGACGCGGGACACTCCGGCCGGCGGCTGTCCGTCGAGGTGTTCACGTCGCCGGGCGGCTACATCCTCGGCGAGGAATCGGCGCTCATCGAGTGCATGGAAGGGCACCGCGGCGAGCCGCGGAACAAGCCGCCGTTCCCCGGCACCTACGGCCTGCACGGCAAGCCGACGCTGATGAACTCCGTCGAGACGCTCGCCCACGTCCCGGTCATCGCCGCCAGGGGCGCGGCGTGGTGGAATGCGCAGGGCAGGGGCGACCACGCAGGCCTGAAGTTCTTCGCGGTCTCGGGCCACGTGGAACGGCCCGGCGTGTACTGCGTCTCGATGGGCACCACCGCCCGCGAACTGCTCGACCTGGCTGGCGGGGTCGCGGGCGGCCGGAGCCTCGGCGCCATCCAGCCGGGCGGCGCGTCCTCCAACTTCATCGGGCCGGACCAGCTGGACGTGGAACTGGACTTCGGCACGCTGCAGCAGGCGGGCTCCATGCTGGGGTCCGGCGCGATCGTCGTCATAGCTGAAGGCACCGACCTGCTCGCCGCGGCAGTCAACGTCCTGCGGTTCTTCCGCGACGAATCGTGCGGCAAGTGCGTGCCGTGCCGGGTCGGCTCGGCCAAGGCGCACGTCATCCTGGACGGGCTGCTCGGCGCGGGCGGCGGGCCCGCCGCGGTGGACGGCGACGTCCGTGACCTCGCCGAGGTGATGCGCCGCACCTCGATCTGCGGGCTCGGCCAGGTCGCGCTCGGTCCGGTGATGAGCGTGCTGCGTCTCGCGGAGGACCATGGCTGACGCGGCCTCGCGGGAGTTCTTCACCACCCGGACGGTCGGGGAGGCCCTGGCCGGCTTCCGCCCGGACCGGCGCACCAGGACCGAGACCGTGCCGTTGCACCTGGCGCTGCGCCGGGTGCCGGCCGAGCCGGTCACCGCGCCGCACCCGCTGCCGGGATTCCCGCGCTCCACCGTCGACGGGTATGCCGTCCGCGCCGCCGACACCTACGGCGTCTCCGAGGGTCTCCCCGGCTACCTCACCATCACCGGCGCCGTTCGCATGGGCGCCGCGCCGGACGGGGCGGTGACTCCCGGCTGCGCGATTGCCATCCCGACCGGCGGTGTCATCCCGGCCGGCGCGGACGCGGTGGTGATGATCGAGTACACCGCCGAGGTGATGCCCGGCACGATCGAGGTGGTCCGGCCGGTCGCGCCTGGCGAGGGCGTGGTGCGGGCCGACGAGGACGCCATGCCCGGCCAGGAGATCATCGGCGGCGGGCGTCCGCTCCGCCCCCAGGATCTCGGCATGCTCGCCGCGGCCGGCGTAACGTCCGTGACGGTATACAAGAAACCGGTGATCACGATCTTCTCCACCGGTGATGAGGTGGTCCCGGCGGACACGCCGGAGCTGAAGCCCGGGCAGGTCCGCGACGCGACGGCCGCCGCGCTCGCCGCGCTGGTGGCCGACGCGGGCGGTGAGCCGGTCTTCGGCGGCATCATGCCCGACGACCCGGGCGCGCTGGAGATGGCGCTCCGCGACGCCCTGCCGGCCAGTGACGTGCTCGTGATCTCCGCCGGATCCTCGGTCGGCGCCCGGGACGGGACCGCAGACGCTGTCGCCCGCCTCGGCCCGCCCGGCATCTGGTGCCACGGCCTGGCCATCAAGCCCGGCAAGCCCACCCTGCTGGCCGAATGCGCGGGGGTACCCGTCATCGGGCTGCCCGGGAACCCGCGCTCGGCGCTCGTGGTGTTCCGGCTGATCGGGGTGCCGGTCATCCGCCTGGTCGGCGGTTGTACGGCGCCGCCGCCCGAACCCTCGACGCGGGCCCGGCTGTCCCGGGATCTCGCGTCAGCGACCGGTCGGCTTGACGTCGTCCAGGTGACGGTCGACGACGGCCTGGCGGTACCGGTATTCGGCCTGTCGGCGCTGTTGTCGGTGCTGACGGCGGCCGACGGCTACATCGTGATCCCAGACGAGGCGACCGGCCTCGACGCGGGCAGCGAGGTGAACGTGATCCTGTATGCCTGACAGCCCGTTTATCAAGGACGTGCCGGCGGCGCAGGCCCTGGCCGCCTGGCGCGCCGCCCGCGAGGCCGCCGGCTGCCCCGACCGGCTGCCCGCGGTCACCGTGCCCGTCACCGAGGCCGCCGGGCTCGTCACGGCCGCGCCGGTGTGGGCCGTCCGGTCCTCGCCGCCATTCGACGCCGCGGGGATGGACGGCATCGCCGTCCGCGCCGCCGACACACTCGGCGCGAGCGAGACCACGCCGGCCTGGCTCTCGCCGGGTGCCTATGACCTCGTGGACACTGGCGACCCGATGCCCGACGGACGGGACGCGGTGGTCATGCGCGAGCACGTCCACTACGACGCCGGCCGCGCGGAACTCCGTACCGCCGTTCCCCCGTACCAGCACGTCCGGTCGATCGGCGAGGACGTCAGCGCGGGTGAGCTGCTGCTGCCGGAAGGCCACCGGTTGCGGGCCGTCGACCTGGGCGCAGCGGCCGCGGCCGGGCAGACGCAACTGACGGTCCGGAAGAAGCCCCTCGTCCTGATCCTTCCCACCGGAGACGAGGTACGGCCGATCGGCACCGAGCCGGGGCCGGGCGAGATTCTTGACACGAACTCGCTGATGCTCGCGGAACAGGCGCGGGAGGTCGGCTGCGAGGCGCGCGTGCTGCCGATCGAGCCGGACGACCCGGCTCGGATCGCGGCGGCCGCACAAGCGGCCGCCGCCATGTGTGACCTGCTGATCGTGATCGCCGGCTCCAGCGCCGGGCGGGACGACTACACGGCTCAGGTCGTGGCGGCCGAAGGCACGCTGGCCGTACACGGCGTCGCCGTCCGGCCCGGGCACCCGGTCGTGCTGGGGGTCGTCGGGCGCACGCCGGTGCTTGGCGCGCCCGGCTACCCGGTATCGGCGGCGCTCACGTTCGACATCTTCGCGGTACCGCTGCTAGCAGAGCTGTCCGGTGCGCCGCCACGCCAGCGGCCGCAGGTGGCGGCCCGGCTGGCCCGCAAGCTCGCATCACCGCTCGGCATGGACGACTGGGTGCGGGTCCGGCTCGGTTCCGTCGGCGGTTCCCTGGTAGCAACGCCGCTGCCGCGCGGTGCCGGGGTACTGACGTCGCTGGTCCGTGCCGACGGGCTGCTCGTCGTGCCCGCCGGGGTGGAAGGGCACCGCGCGGGTTCTTCCGTATCGGTCGAGCTGCTCCGCGGGCCCGACGAGATCGCGGGCACGATCGTGGCGATCGGGTCACACGATCTGGTGCTTGACCTCGCCTCATCCGCGCTGCGCGCCGACAACCCACTGGTGACACTGGCGTCGTCGAATGTCGGGTCGCTCGGCGGGCTGGTGGCACTGCGTGACGGGCTCTGTCACATCGCCGGGTCGCACCTGCTCGACCCGGAATCCGGGGAGTACACGCTGCCGTACGTGGACCGGGTATTCGGCGCCGCCAGCCCGGACGTGGCCGTGGTCCGGCTGGTGGAACGGTCGCAAGGGCTGATGGTGGCGGCGGGCAACCCGCTGGGGATCGAAGGGCTGGCTGACCTTGGCCGTCCCGGCGTCCGGTACGTGAACCGGCAACGCGGCGCCGGGACACGGGTGCTGCTGGACGTCATGCTCGGGCAGCTGTCCATCGCCCCATCCTCGGTGGCGGGGTATGCCCGGGAGGAGCCAACGCACCTGGCGGTCGCCGCCGCGATCGCTTCCGGGCGAGCCGACGCGGGGATGGGGATCATGGCAGCCGCCCAGGCGCTCAGGCTCGATTTCGTGCCGCTCACCACCGAGCCGTACGATCTGGTCGTCGCGCCGGGCGCGATGGAGTCGTCGCAGCTCGCGCCGCTGTGGTCGCTGCTCCAGTCAGACCGCTTCAAGGCATCGGTAGAGGAACTCGGCGGCTACTCGGCCAAGGAAATGGGCCGCCGAATACGCTGAGGCTCAGCCGTGATCCACGCTTCTGCAGCTGCCGTCGCGATGTCCGATTTCCGCCAGCATTAGCGGCGGCTGGTGGGCAGGCTGGATGGCATGAAACAGACGACAGAGGTACTAGCGACACAGGCCGCCCCGCTCACCTACCTGGCGATCCCGGCCGAAGAGCTGGACGCGATCAGGACGGCGGGACGGGATGAGGCGGGCAACGTGGTGGAGATCCAGGTGGCCGCCGAGGGCGGGGCGCCGCTGCGGTGCTGCCTGCGCGAGGCGCGGGCCGGCGAGCGGCTGCTGCTGATCGCCTACACCCCGCCGGGCACCGCGGGCGCGTACGCCGAACGCGGCCCGGTCTTCATCCACGCCGAGCGCTGCGACGGCTACGCGACATCGCACCAGTATCCGCCCGGGCTCATCGACCGCCCGCAGGTGGTCCGGGCCTACGACCGGCAGGGCCGGATCGCCGACGGCGTGCTGGTCGCGGACGGGCACCAGGCGCAGGGCGTCATCGCCGGGCTCCTGGCCCGGCCCGAGGTTGCCCTGGTGCACCTGCGCAACGTGGGCTATGGCTGCTACAACTTTGCTGTCGGGCGGTCCGCGTGAACGGCGGATAGCAGGAGTAGAGGGCGGTGGCAGCTGAGAACCTGGCAGGCCGAGGTGATCCGGCGGGTCGCGCATCCCGGGCGCGGGTTTACCCAGGGGCTGATCACGGACGACGGGATGGTATACGAGTCCACCGGCCGGTACGGGGTCTCGGCCCTATGCCGTTACCCGCTGGGCGCTAGCCAGGTCGAGCAGCGCGCCGAGGTGCCCGCGGAGTTCTTCGCCGAAGGCATCTGCCGCGTGGGCGAGGTCATCTGGCAGCTCACCTGGCAGGAGCGGACCGCGCTGAAGTGGGACGCGGCCTCCCTGGAGCTGACCGGCCGGCTGCCCTTCAACCGCGAGGGCTGGGGCCTGTGCGCGGCCGGTGACTACCTGGTGACCAGCGACGGGAGCAGCGAGCTGGTCCGCCGTGACCCGCAGACCCTGGAGCCGCAGGCGGTCCTGCACGTCCGCTGCGCGGGCCAGCGGGTCCAGGGCCTGAACGACCTGGCCTGGTCGGCGGGCACGATCTGGGCCAACGTGGCCGGCACGCACTACCTGGCCGGCATCGACCCGGACAGCGGCGAGGTCACCGACGTGGTCAACGCCCGCAAGGCCGGGGAGCGGCATATCGGGGACGCGCAGGCCATCATGAACGGGATCGCCGCGCTCCCCGCCAGGGGCGAGTTCCTACTCACCGGGAAGGGCTGGCGGTCGATCCGGCACGTGCGGCTGAAGCTGGCCCGGGATATGGCCGCACCGGGCCGAGTGCTCGGCGGCCTGGCCCGATAACCCGGCCCGATAACCCCGGCCCGCTAACCCAGTACGCGCGTGCTTACCGAGGGTCCGCTGGCCGGTTGTCAGCGCTCGCAGCCGGGGCCGCAGCGGCTTGTCCGTGTAGCCGCCGTCGGCCAGGCCGGCCCGCCGCTCGAACACGTTGCGGGCGCCGAAGTCGCCGGTCAGCGCCCAGGACACGCCCGCCGCGACCAGGTACAGCGGGATCATGGCCACCCCGCCGCAGCAGGCGAACTGGGTGGCGTGCCGGGCCTCGTGCCGGAACAGTGAGGAGCCGGGGTCGATGCCGTCGCCCCGGGTCATGATCACGTTGCCCAGGCAGAACGCCGGGGCGGGCGGCACCGGCAGCCGGTACCGGATCCCGACGAACAGGCCGTCCGCGCTCCGGGAGGTCGCGGTACAGCCGAGAGCGGCGACGCCGAGCCCGGCTAGGGTCGAGCCGTTGGCCAGGTTGACTACCTGCCGGACCCGCAGCCAGCGCCGCCGGTCAGGACTCACTCGGGTCGGCCGGGTTGTGCCCGTTCAGCCCGTGCGTCTCGGGATCGGCGACTAGCGCCACCGTCCACGGCTGCGCGTTGACCGCCACCGGCAGGTTCAGCTCCTCCATGCTGTGGTTGCGGTGCGCGCGCGCGGCGGCCGTGTGGTACTCGGACAGCTCGGCCAGGAACGACTCGTCCGCGTACGGCGCGCCGTCCACCACCGGGCCGCGCGTGTGCTCGAGCACGGCCACCACGTCCTCGCCGCTGAGCGTCTTGTACTTCTCCAGCGCGTGCGCCAGGGCCAGCACGTGGTTCCGGTTGTCCCGGATGATCTCCTCGGTCCGGCCGAGCAGCGTGGCCAGCGTGTCCTCGATCCGGTCGGCGAGCGCGTGCCGGACCTGGGCCTCGGGGTCCTGTCCCTTCTTCAGCGTGCCGCCTCGGCCGCCGCCGGGCGACCCGACCTCGAGCCGCTTGGCCGTGGAGTAGGAGGACACCGTGGTGCCCATGCCCCAGAAGCCCTCCATGAACGACGCGACCGTGGTCGCGGACTCCAGGTCACCGGAGACCCCCGACGAGCTGTCCTGGTCGAAGAACATCCGCTCGCCGGCCAGCGAGGCCAGGGAGACCAGGATGTCGGTCTCGTACTCGCTGCGCCACCGGGTGAACTGGTCTTCGGGCGGGATGCTGGCCACCATCCCGAGGTAGTCGCCGCCCTTCTCGATCGTGGCGATGTCGATCTCCATGTGCTGGCGCATCCGGAAGGCGACCAGCGCGTGGCAGGCCTCGTGCACCGCGACCGCGTGCCGCTCGCGCTCGATGTACTCCACGTCCTCGGGCGGTCCGAGCTCCTTGAGCTGCTTGGCCTTGATCACGTCCGGCCAGGTGATGACGTCGCGGCCGTTCCTGATCGCGGTAATCAGCGACTCGTTGACCAGGTCCTTGATGGTGGCGCCGGTGGCGTACGGGGTGATCGTGGCCAGCTTGTCGAGGTTCTCGGCGGTGAGCTCGTGCTTGACCTTGGCGAAGTACCCCTCGTAGGTGCGGATCCGGCCCGCCTTGGACGGGTAGCCGACCTTGTAGATGCGGTCGATGCGGCCGGGCCGCAGCAGTGCCTCGTCCAGCGCCGACGGCATGTTGGTGGCCATCATGACCAGCATCCGGTACTTGGGCGGGGGCTTGGGCCGCATCCCGAAGATTCTGCGCACGTACCGGTTGACCAGGCCGCGCGGCTTCTTCAGTCCGGACAGCTCGGTGAGCAGCGCCTGCAGCGTGCCCATGCCGCCGCCACCCCCGCCCATCATCCCGCCCATGATCTGCTTGTTGCGCCGGGTGTCCGGCTCGTCGGTGAGCTCGGATTCCATTGAGTGCTTGGTCAGCGTCCACTGGGTGCCCGGCGACAGGTAGGAGAACCCGTGGCAGCCCGCGGGCGTGAACGGCGCCGGAGTGGCCCGGCCGGGGCCGCCGCCGGGAGCGCCCTGGGTCATCATGCCGCGGTTGCCCAGCGAGTCGGCCTCGTCGAAGAAGACGATCACCCCGCCGTAGCGCATCGCGAGCTTCCGCAGCTTGCGGAACAGCGACTTCACCTTGAGGATGCCGACACCCATGAACATGTTGATGAACGCGCCGGGATCGACGAACACGTACGGCTTGCCGGTCTCGCCCGCGACCGCCTCGGCCATCAGCGTCTTGCCGGTCCCCGGCGGGCCCCACAGCAGCAGGCCGCCAGGCACGTAGCCGCCCTTTTCCTCCACGATCTCCGGGTTCTCCAGGAAGATGATGTTCTCCTTGACCCGTTCGAGCACGTGGTCCTGACCCCAGACATCGGAGAACCTGGTCTTGATGTCGTCGGGGTAGTACACGTCCACTCCGCCCCGGGACATGAACCAGAAGAGGGCGACGAACTGTAGCACCACGAACAAGAGCGTGAACGCGATCTGCAGCACGAATGGCAGCACGTGCCAGATCAGCTGGGGTCCTCGCAGCAGCGCCAGGACGGGCGTGGTGTGAATGATCTTCCCGGTGACCACCGCGATCACGGCGATCCAGAACACCCACTTCACCAGCCGCGACAGGCGGAACCTGGTCCAGTCCGAGATCCGGCGGTGGGTGAGCCGCTCGACGCCGCCGAATACGGTCCAGGTCCAGAACCGGTGGTAGCCCGCCGAGTGCTCGCTGATCAGGAAGTGGATCTGGCGGAGCACCTCCAGGCCGGCCAGGACGAACACCCACCAGCCGGTCCGCACCTCGATCCGGACCGCGTCCGAGAACCCCACGATAGGGTCGTTGGCCATCACGGACCAGACCAGGATGATCCACACCGCGCCGAGCAGGACCAGGAACTTGATCCGGTCCCAGATGCCCAGCCGCTTGCGGGTCCGCCGGTCCTCGTCCTTCGGCCGCCCGCCCGGGGGCATTCCGGTGACGGCGCGAGCCTTCCTCATGACGAGCTCCTGATGGTAAACGACGACATCACGTCGTTGATCTCGGTCTGGTCCGTGCTGTAACAGCTGGTCGTGCAGTGAAGCACCATGAAGTAGACGACGGTGTCCTCGGCGTTCGTGAGCGCGATCTCGTCGAAGGTATCGGTCGGGCCGCCCTCAAAGGTGTAGTCGAACGTCTCCCGGACCCCGTGCACGCCCAGGCCCGGCGTGAGGTTCTCGTCGCGGATCTGCTTGAAATCGGTCAGCGGGTACCCGGACGGCTCGCTCTGCCGCGCGGTGGAGGTGACCGGAAGGAAGATGTCACGCAGTACGTTGTACGACAGGCTCTGGCTCCCGGCCGAAGTGAGCGTGCCGATCTCGGCGAAGACGAACGGCTGGTCTGACGCGAAGCCCAGGAAATCGCTGGCCGTCGGGTTACCGCCCGCCTCGTAGGCGACCTGCCATCCACCGGCCGGGTACTGGAGTTGATCCTCTTCCTTCTGGAGCGCGTCCCCGCTGATCTTGTGCCAGCCGTTCGGGACCTTGAAGTAGGTGCTCTGGCTGGAATTGGCCACGTACGTGTACTGTGGCGCGGCGCACCCGGTAACGGTGACCCCGAGGAGTAGCGCGCATCCCCCGACGAGGCCCTTTGCGACGCGGTGGGCCATGCTCGCCAAGAGGTGAGACCTCCACGTAGGGACTACGTAGTGCCAATTATGACGCGTTCGTCCGTAATGGTACAGGTCTCGCACGCATGCGAATCCGCTGAAGACCAGGTCCATCGCGGTCGGCATGAGATTCCTTTCCCTGCGGGTTCGGCGCCCAAACCGCAGGCCGGTGGCCCGGCTGCGGCGTGGTGGCCGCCAAGCGCCGCGCGCGGCCTGCTAGCCTGCGCGATCATCGTCAGAGCCGATGCGCTGTACAACAACGGAGGGATAAAGCATGACCGCCCAGGAACTTGAGCAGGAGATCGAGCGTACCCGCGAGCACCTGGGGGACACGATCGACGAGCTGGCCGGCAAGGCCGACCTGGCGGCCCGGGCTCGCGCCCGGGCCGCCGAGGTCAAGGCGCGCGCGGCCGACGTGTCTGGCCGGGTCCGCCAGAGCAAGGCAGTACAGAGCCAAGTGCTGCAGCGCCGCTGGCCGATCGCGGTCGCGGCCGGCGTCCTGATCGCCGGATCGGTGATCATCCGGCGGCGGCGGCGCGGTAAGGCCTAGCCGGCTGACCTTGGCGCATGGCGGTCTCGGGCCGGTCCTGACGGCCGGTCCGGGCGCTAGGGTCGGGCCATGAACGTCATACGCAGCATCGGGTTGTTCGCCGCCGCGGGCCTCGCGGAGATCGGCGGCGGGTACCTGATCTGGCGGTGGCTGCGCGAGGGTGCGCCCTGGCCGGTCGGCCTGGCCGGCGCGCTCATCCTGGTCGGGTACGGGGTCATCCCGACCTTTCAGTCCTCCGCCGATTTCGGCCGGGTCTACGCCGCCTACGGCGGCGTGTTCGTGATCATGAGCCTGCTCTGGGGCTGGGGGGTCGACGGACGCCGACCGGACAACTTCGACTGGCTGGGCGCGGTCATCGTCGCGCTGGGCGTCGCGGTGATCTTCTTCAGCCCGCGGCACGCCTGATGAGCGCGACCGATCCGCGCGACCCGCTCGGGCTGGCCGTCGACGCCCCGCTGCTGGCCGCCTGGCTGGACTGGACGGCGCAGGCCGCGGCCGGGAAGCTGACCCCGATGAGCACGCCGGGGCACAAGCAGCGCCAGGACCTGACCGGCGCCGTGGTGGCCGGCGACGCGCCGCTGTACGGCGGTCTGGCCGCGATCAAGCAGGCCGACCGGCTGCTGGCCGACGCGCAGGCCCGCGCGGCCGCGCTGTGGGGGGCCGACTGGTGCCGCTTCTCGGTGGCCGGATCCACGCACGGGAACCAGGCGTTCTGCCTGGCCCTCGGCCAGCCCGGCCAGGAAGTGATCATTACCCGCACCGTGCACCGGTCGCTGCTGCTCGGGCTGGTGCTGGCCGGGCTGCGGCCGGTCTGGGTGCGGCCGGAGATCGACCCGCGCTCCGGGCTGCCCGCCGCGGTGGCGGTGCAGACGGTCCGGGACGCGCTGGCCGCGCACCCGGCGGCGTGCGGCGTGATCCTGGGCGACCCGTCCTACGTCGGGACCACCGGCGACCTGGCCGGCCACGCCCGGGCCGCGCACGAGGCCGGGGTGCCGCTCATCGTCGACGCGGCCTGGGCCGCCTACCTCGGCTTCCACCCCGACCTGCCGCCGCACGCGATCGCGGCCGGCGCCGACGGGCTGGTGACCAGCGCGCACAAGACGCTGCCCGCCTACACCCAGGGGGCGCTGCTGCTGGCCAGGACCGAATTCCTGGACGTGGCCCGGCTGAACCGGGCCTTCGAGGCCACCCACACGACCAGCCCCACCGGCTCGATCCTGGCCAGCATCGACGCCTCGCGGGCGCTGCTGGCCCGGGACGGGGAGCGACTGTGCGCCCGGCTGCTGCGCGGGGTGGCCGCGGCCCGCGCGCGGCTGCGAGAGGTGCCGGGTGTGGACGTGCTCGACGGTCCCGGCGTCGACCCGGCCAAGCTCGTGGTGCTGCTGGCCGGTACCGGGGCGAACGGCGGCGTGGTCGAGGCGGACCTGATCGCCGCGGGCATGCCGGTGGAGATGGGTGACCGGGACACGGTGGTCCCCATCCCGTCGATCGCCGACGACGAGGAGCGGCTCGCCGCGTTCACCGAGGTGCTGATCGCCTCGATCGGCCGGCGCCGCGGCCCGCCGCGCCGGCCCGCCGCGGCGGCCGCCTGGACGGTGCGGCCGCAGACGGTGCTGTCCCCCCGGGAGGCGTTCTTTGCCCGGAACGAGACCGTCCCGGCCGACGCGGCGATCGGCCGGGTCAGCGCGGAACTCGTCGCGCCGTACCCGCCAGGCGTCCCGGTGCTGGCCCCGGGTGAGCTCATCACTGAGGAGGCGCTAACGGCGCTGCGCGAAGTCGCTGCCGACGGGGGCCGGATCGCCTACGCCGCCGACTCCAGCCTCGCGACCTTCCAGGTCGTCGCCTGACTCCACCTCGGCCGCGGCGACAACCGCCTGCTCGTCGTGCACGTACCTGCCACCCCGCAGCAGCGAGGCCACGGCTGCGACCAGGCACGCCACGATGGCGAAGTCGAACGCGATGTCCAGGCCGTGCTGGAACGGCGCCGAGATCAGCGACGGGAAGAACGTGTGCCCGGTCAGGTAGGCGGCATGGCTGGCGGGCAGCTTGTCCAGGGCGGATCCGAGCAGCATCTTGATCGGGTTGTAGCCGAGCAGCGCGGCGAACATGATCGAGACTGGCGGCAGCGCGGCCAGCCGGGCCGCGTCGGCCGACGGCACGCCCTGGGCCACCAGGCCGTGGTTGAGCGTCGCGGGCAGCGACGAGGCCAGGCCCAGGATGATCAGCGTGAAGAAGATGCCGATGGACAGGACCATGGCCGAGTTCTGGAACGTGGCGCTCATGCCGGCGCCGACCCCGCGCCGCTCGGGCGGCAGGCTGTTCATGATCCCGGCCCGGTTGGGCGAGGCGAACAGGCCCATGCCAATGCCGTTCATCAGCAGGATCAGTGCGAACTTCCAGTAGGCGAAGTCCACGGGCAGCAACTCGAGCAGGCCGAACGAGGCCGCGGCGACCACCATGCCGCCGGTGGCGAAGGGCCGGGCCCCGAACCGGTCGGACAGCCAGCCGGACGCGGGCCCGGCGATGAGGAAGCCGACGGTCAGCGGGAGCATGGCGATTCCGGCCCACAGCGGGGTCCGCTCGAAGCTGTAGCCGTGGATCGGCAGGTAGATGCCCTGCAGCCAGATGATCAGGATGAACATCAGGCCGCCCCGGCCCAGGCCAGACAGCAGGCTGGCCACGTTGCCCGCGGTGAACGGCCGGATCTTGAACAGTGCGAGCCGGAACATCGGGTCGGCCACCCGCGTCTCGATCACGCAGAACAGGGCCAGCACGGCCAGGCCGCCGAAGATCAGCGTCATCACCAGCGGGCTGGTCCAGCCCATCGTGTGCCCGCCGTAGGGCTGGATGCCGTAGGTGATCCCGACCAGCACCGCGATCAGGCCCGCGCCGAAGGTCACGTTGCCCCACCAGTCCAGCGAGGCGGGCCGCCGGACGCCGAGCTCACGCAGCTTGAGGTAGGACCAGATCGTGCCGAGGACCCCGAACGGGACCGAGACCAGGAAGACGTAGCGCCAGCTGATCGGGCCGAGCACGCCGCCCAGCACCAGGCCGATGAACGAGCCCGCGATCGCGGCCACCTGGTTCAGCCCCAGGGCCAGCCCGCGCTCGCCGGCCGGGAACGCGTCGGTCAAGATCGCGCTGGAGTTGGCCATCAGCATCGCCCCGCCGACGGCTTGCAAGATCCTCATCCCGATCAGCCACCAGGCGGCGGCGGTGCCGTGCAGCCAGGTCAGCGAGAGCAGCACCGAGAACAGGGCGAAGATCGCGAACCCCAGATTGAACATCCGCACCCGGCCGAACATGTCGCCCAGCCGCCCGAAACTGACCACCAGCACCGCGGTGACCACCAGATAACCCATGAGCAGCCACAGCAGCAGGGTGGTGTTGCCCGGCTGGAGCGGGTTGACCCCGATGCCGCGGAAGATGTCGGGCAGCGCGATCAGCATGATCGAGGAGTTGATCGTGGCCATCAGCATGCCGAGCGTCGTGTTGGACAACGCGATCCACTTGTAGCGCGGCCCGGGCCCCGAACCCGGGGCAGGCCCCGCCTGGGTGACTGGCATAACGGGTCGCTGGGCGGAAGCGGACGACACGACACTCCTTCAGGCCGGAATTACTTGCTTTATAGCAAGCAACTACTTCTGCCTCCAGTATCTTCCCGCCCGCCGCGAGGATCAAGGCGCCGCCAGCGCCCGGACCTCGTCGTAGTCCAGCCAGGGATCGGTCAAGAACTCGCGCCACCGGGGATCGTGCCCGGTCCGCTTGATCCGGTAGTAGACCGCGCGCCGTACCGCGGGCGAGGTATTCCCCCCGATGTTGTGGCCCAGCAGGTAATGCGCGAGCAGCAGGTCGCCCGGTTCGCCCGTGACCTGCTCCGGTGCGGGCAGCCGGATCGGGGGATACCCGCCCGCGGCGAAGAACGCGTCCGGTCCGTGCTCGCGGAAGTACGCCGCATGGGTCAGGTGGGTACCGGGCCACACCCACAGGTTCCCGGCGTCCGGGCCGCGCTGATCGGACATCAGCACCCCGGCCAGCATGGTGAACGTCCCGGGCCGCCCGTCCGGCTCCGGCGGGAACCCGTCGATGTGGTGCATGCCGGGCCGGTGCGGGAACGGCGGGATGTTCAGCGCCACCTGCACCTGCCCGGGCACCTCCAGCGTCCCTGCCCCGGTCAGCGCCTCGGCCAGCCCGAACGCCGGGCTTCCCATCAGCGGCGCGGCCAGTTCCGGCGCCCGCGCCGCCTCGGGAAAGTAGTTGACCGGTCCCCGCACGCCGGCCCCGGGCGGCTCACGCTCGATCAGCTGGTCGATGGCCCGCGCCGCGGCCTGCACCACCTCCCGCGGCACCACCCCGGGCAGCACCAGGAAACCGCGCTCGGCGAACTCTTCAACCTGCCCCTGGTTGAGCACGCGCACCACGGTAGGTCAGCCCCGGACGCGTAAGCCAGCGATTAAAGCATTGCGGCGCAGCCAGTCCAGCAGCCGAGAGGCGAATTCGCCGGGCACCTCCAGCCACGGCACATGGCCTACGTCGGGCAGGATGATCCGCGTCACGCGGCGCAGGGCCTGCTCCAGCGAGTCCACCGCCCACCGCGGCCGCAGATCCGCCGCCCCGTCGATAATCAGCACCGGAACCTCGAGCGCGCGGCACTCGGCCACCAGCGCAGGCTCACGCCAGGTCCGCTGAACCTCACCCCAGATGCGCTCGTGGCACTCCCAGTTGACGCCGAGCCACGGCGTGGCCATCTCCTCCGCGTGCCGCACCGCGTCCGGCCCGGTGAACTCCCCCGACCACTGCAGGACGGCCAGCTCCCTGTCCTCGGCCTCGGTGCGGTCCCGGGCCCGCGCCCGCAGCTCGGCGCGGCGGGCCGCGGAGGGGGCCAGGCGTTCGGCGACGGCGCACTGGAACGGCTGGTGCCAGTCCCAGCCCAGCCCGGTCCCGGACACGTAGATCAGCGCGCTGACCCGGTCCGGGTGGTCCAGGGCGTAGCGCAGGGCCAGGGTGGCGCCCCACGAGTGCCCCAGCACCGCGACCCGTTCGACGGCCAGCCGAGCGCGTACGGCGTCCAGGTCGGCGACCGACCGGGCCACCGAGTACGGGCCGCGCCGCTCCGAGCGCCCGCACCCGCGCTGGTCCCAGCGGACCACCCGGACGTCCCCGGCCAGCGAGTCAGCCAGCGAACCGAACATGTCCCACAGCCCCGGCCCGCCGTGGCACAAGATCAGCGGCGCGCCTCGGCCGGTATCGGCCGTCCACAGGCGGCAGCCGTCGTCAGCCCGGGTCACGTTCCCAAGTATGGCCTGGGGTAACTTGGCCCACGTAAGCACGCGAGGCGCCGAGCCGATGACGATGAGGAGAGCCGATGCCCACCCGCACCGCACGTACCGCCTGGACCGGGACCCTGGAGCAGGGCAAGGGCCTCGTCGAGTTGACGAGTTCCAAGCTCGCCACCTATGAGGTGTCGTTCCCGCGGCGGGCCGCCGAGGACGCCGGCGGCTACACCAGCCCCGAGGAGCTCATCGCCGCGGCCCACTCCTCGTGCTACGCGATGCAACTGTCCGCGCTGATCGGCCAGGCGGGCGGCACCCCGCAGGCGCTCGACGTGCAGGCCGACGTGTCGCTCGGGCCCGACCCCGCGGGCGGGTTCCGGCTGACCGGCATCAAGCTCACCGTCCGCGGTGAGGTCGAGGGCCTGGACGACGCCCAGTTCGCCAAGGTGGCGCAGGACGCCAAGGCCGGCTGCCCGGTCAGCAAGGCACTCACCGGGGTGGACATCACCCTCGACGCCGCGCTCGAGCACTAACCGCGAGATCACGCCGCCCGCGGGGCGGCGCGGTCCAGCGCGGCTAGCGCCTCGGCCGAGGTCCGGAAGGACAGTTCCAGCACGTCCTGCCTGCGCCGGGGGTCCATTAGATTGATGCCCATCGCGGCCAGGTCCCGTGGGCCCGGGGTGAGCACGGTCACCCGCTTGCCCCGCGCGGCTAGCACCTTGGCCTGCCGGACCAGGACCACGGTGAGGACCTGGCGGAGCCGGCGCTCCATCCGCAGATGGGGCCGGAGCGGATGGTCGGGCTCGGTACTGGCCATCGGCGCGAGCACGTAGATGTCCTGCACGTCCGAGCCGGCCAGCACGTCCAGCGAGGTCATGGACCGGACGCCGCCGTCGACGTAACGCCGGCCGCCGATGACGGCCGGCTCGTACCAGCCGGGAATGGAGCAGGAGGCGACCACGGCGTCGGGCAGCGACGCCGCCGGGGCGCCGTCCCGGCCGAACAGCACGCGCTGCCCGGTGTCGTAGTCCACCGCGGCGATCCACGTGCGCCCATCGGCCCACCACGACGACGGCGGCCCGCCAGAAGCAACCTGCAGCCCGGTGACCAGCGACCGCAGCGCCGCGTGCTGGCCGCGTCCATGCGGCAGCCAGGCGCTCGCGGCCACCCACGGCGGCACCCGGTACGGGGTGATCAGGGCCGCCCAGGCGAGCGGCACCGAGCCGAACCGCCAGCGGGGCAGCGGCGGCAGCGGGCCATCGTGCGCGGCCAGGGCGGCGGATTCGCGCAGCAGGCCCGTGGCCTGTCCGCGCTGCCAGGCCACCATCTCCTCGAACGGCGCCCGGCACCGCAGCGCGGCGGCCAGCACGCTGCCCGCGCTGGTTCCCACGATGAGATCGACGTCGGCGGCCGCGCACGGCAGCCGGTCAGACAGGCCGGCCAGCGCGCCGGTCATCCAGGCCGCGCCGAGGACGCCGCCCGCCCCGAGTACCAGGCCGGTGCGGCCACGACGCGCCCGATCCGGACCGAACACCACAGCGGCCACCGCCACCTCCGCAACCATTCACGCCGCCGCCAGCTGACCGTTGGCTGCGCGTAATGACGCCACTGAGGTAACTGTACGTCCGCCT
>Ga0210383_10000326_pt1 | contig 45841 bp, 32 predicted proteins | sample IncBWC14OmetaG_FD_160072 | JGI IMG/M metagenome (GOLD analysis project Ga0210383, IMG submission 160072) | Forest soil microbial communities from Barre Woods Harvard Forest LTER site, Petersham, Massachusetts, United States - Inc-BW-C-14-O ...
CGGCGCCGTCGAGCCGCGCAGCCTCGTAGAGTTCGGCGGGAATTGTTTGCAGTCCCGCCATCAACATCAGCATCACCACCGGTGTTACATGCCAGGCGTCGACCAGGATGACCGTGAGTATCGCGAGCGAGCTGCGCGGACTGAGCCATGGAAGCGCGGACATCCCAGTCATCGCGATGGCGCCGTTCAGATATCCGCGCGGCATAAAGATGTAGCGGGCGAGGGTCAGGATTACGATTTCAGGAATCGCGAATGGCAGTATCGCGGCAGTTTCGATCAATGCGGATCTGTTACGTCGCGCCGTCAGCGTCAGGGCCAACGCGAGTCCGATTACGAATTCGACGACGACGCTTCCGAATGGTACGAGCAGGTTGTTCGCGAGAGCGCGCCAGAACATCGAATCGTCGAAAAGAACCCTGTAGTTCGCGAGCGAGGGGCCGTCATGATCGAAAGACAGGACCAGGCCGTTCAACGCGGGCAGCGCCAGCATCGCGATCATGAAGACACACGGCACGACCACGAAGATTGTCCTGAGCCTTTTTGCGGCGGCATTCACTGCGCTTGACCTCGAGCGGACTCCACGCAAACGCATCGGTCGCCGGCGTTGAGGATGTTCGTCGCGATCGCCGACGTCGGCGAAGCGTCATCGAACAGCACCGCGCGAATCGCACGCCGCCATTGGTCGCTGAGATCCGCGTAGCAATCGACCGTCGGGCGCGCGCGCACGAACGGGCGCATCGCAGTGTAGCCGGCGTAGAGTTGCGCATCTTCACTCCCCGGCGCCGGCGACACGCTCCCATACCATCCGAGGTCGCGGCTCAACTTCGCTTGTGTGTCAGCGGTCAACAGATACTCGATGAATTGTGCCGCAAGCTTCGGATGGGGCGCCGAATTCGGAATAGCAAGGTAGCCGCCGCCGAGCGGAGTGGCTCGTCCGCCGGGTCCCGCCGGAATGGGCGCGCTGAGATTCACACTGGGCGCCAAGCCTTTCGCATGCAGGTAGCCCATCGCGAACGGCCAGTTGAAATGAATCCAGACCGAGCCGCGAGCTTGTGCTTCGAGCACCGACATCTCGCGAAACACGGCGGATTCGTCGTTCAACTCCGGCGCGAGTTGCCTCAGAAAGTCGAGCGAGCGCAACGATCCGGGCGAATCAGGCGTGCACTCGCTGCCGCCCGCCGTCCACACGAACGGTATCACATCGCAGATCGCGCCTTCGTAGCGCGCGCCCTTCAGCGCCAACTTTCCCGGATGCTCGCGCGCGAAACGCTCGAGCTCGTCCCAAGTGGCGGGCGGGTTCGGCACTTCGACGCGATTGTAGATCATCGCCTGCCACATCAGCCGATGCGGAACAAAGTACAGGTGGCGATCCATTGTCGCGGCGTCCCAAGCCGCGTTCGAAAACAACGTTCGCGCTGACGGCGACACCAGCGCGTCGAGCGGCTGCGCATACCCATGAGCCTCGCCGAGCGTAGCGAGGTCGAGTTCAACCAGGTCCAGCGCTCCGCGGCTCCCGGCCTGCACCCGCATCGCCTGCAGAATGTCGGTGTAAGTCTGCGCGAGTACTTTCACATGCACATGATGTTGCGACTCGAAATCGGAGACGAACGATTCGTAGCGCGCAGCTTCGTCGGGGAAAACAGCGAGCGCGATGTTGAGTTGATCAGCTTGAGACGACGGGTGGCATCCGGCAATGAGCATCGCGAGCACCAGGGCCAGGGATCCCGTCGATATTCGCAGTGGCTGCATCGGCTCGCATCGGTTCGATCGATCAATGCTCAGATCGATGTTCCGCAGGACCTTTGGCAGGCATGAGGTTGTGCGCCGTGTTGACCAGCGAGACGTGAGTAAAGGCCTGCGGGAAATTTCCCAATTGGCGGCGAAGAGCGGGATCGTATTCTTCGGCCAGCAGGCCGACGTCGTTGCGCATCTCCAGCAGACGAGTGAACAGATTTCGCGCCTCCTGAGTGCGGCCGGCGAGTGCATAGTTATCGGCGAGCCAGAAGGTGCACGGCAGGAATGCTCCTTCCCCCGGCGGCAGGCCATCGACGCCAGTCTCGGTCGGATATCTGAGGACCAGGCCTTTGTACATCAGTTCGCGCTCGATCGCGGCGACCGTTGAGATCACGCGCGGATCCTTTGCCGGCAGAAAGCCGACCAGCGGAATCATCAGCAGCGAAGCGTCGAGCGACTTCGAGCCGTAGTATTGAACGAAGGCGTTGCGATCGACGTCGAAGCCGCGTTCGCAGACGTTGCGATGAATCTCGTCGCGCAGTGCGAGCCAGCGATCGAGCGGCCCGTCGCCAAAGCCGTGACGAACCTCTTTCACCGATCGATCGACCGCCACCCACGCCATCACTTTCGAGTGCGTGAAGTCGCGGCGCGGGCCGCGCACTTCCCAGATTCCTTCGTCAGGTTGCTTCCAACCCGATTCGAGGAAGTCCATCAATGCGCTCTGAAGCCGCCATGCGTCTTCGTTGCGTTCGAGTTTGTATTTGCGCGCAACGTGCAGAGTGTCGATCACCTCGCCATACACGTCGAGCTGAAATTGCTGGTGAGCGGCGTTGCCGATACGCACTGGAGTGCTCTGCTCATAGCCAGTCAGCCATGGAAGCTCCAACTCAGTGAGCATTCGCTCGCCCGCGACTCCATACATGATCTGAGTATCTTGCGGATGACCAGCTATTGCTCTGAGTAGCCATTCGCGCCATGCGCGCGCCTCATCCGTATAGCCAGAAATCAATAGTGCGTAGAGCGTGAAAGTAGAATCGCGAAGCCAGCAGAATCGATAGTCCCAATTGCGCGGACCGCCCAGGCACTCGGGGAGGGACGTAGTCGGCGCGGCGATGATACCCCCGGTCGGCGTATAGGTGAGAGCCTTCAGCGTGATTAGCGAGCGCACAACGGCGTCGCGCCATTCGCCCTCGCCAGCGCAACGGCCGGTCCAGTCGCGCCAACGTGTTTCGGCCACCGACAGCATCTTGAGCGGATCCGCCTCGCCGGGTTCTTCCTCGTACGATGGATACCCGGTCAACCTGAATGTCTCTGTCTGACCTTCGCTGATAGTAAATTCGCCGACGGTCGTATAGTCCTCGCTGTTCAACGGTACCGCCGTTCGAAACGCGATTGCGTTCGGTCCCGAGACTGCGCTGATGCCGTAGTCGCGTTTTCGCACCCACGGAATCGTGTGCCCGTAGTCGAAACGGAAAATGACTTCCGTTCGCATCGGCACCTGCCCGTGGATGCCCTTGACGATTCGAATCAGATCGGTCTGCTCCTGCCGTTCGGCGACGGGCATGAAGTCGACGACTGTCGCGACGCCGGTCTCAGTCTCGAACTCGGTTTCAAGTACCAGCGTATTGTCGCGATACTTCCGCCGGACTTGCTTGACGCCGCCGCGTGGCGCCAGCAGCCAGCGCCCGTTTTCGTTCGTGCCGAGAAGCGATGCGAAACAAGCGCTCGAATCAAACCGGGGGATGCACAGCCAGTCGATCGAACCTCGGCGATCGACGAGCGCGGCCGTGCGCAGGTTTCCGATGAGCGCGTAGTCTTCGATTCGGCTGCTCATCTGTGCGCACCCGCCGACGGACCGCTATCCTTCGCCACAAGAATTGCGGCTGAGACCGCAGGAAGTTCGAGCGCGGCGCCCTCGAGTCGCGCACCCGATTTCGATGCGAGCGAAACGCGCAACCGTGTGCCCGCATTGCCGATCGGTATGCTTCGAGAGGCCGGCGCGAAGTTGCAAACCACAACGGACTCGCCGCGGTTGATCCGAATCCAGCGAGCCTGTTCGTCGAAACTCACCGCGTCTAGATCCAGTCGGCCGTTTTCAAAATCCCGCACGCACCGCCGAAGGGCGATCAGTTGCCGATACCATCCGAAGATCTCGCGATGCTCTCCGCGCTCGCGCTCGTTCCAATCGAGCTTGGAACGCTCGAAGGTCTGCGACGCCGCCGGGTCGGGAACCTCCGACTTATCTGCGACGAAATGCGCGAATTCCGCGCGCCGACCTTTGCGGACAGCCTCTGCCAGAGCCGAATCCTGATGATCGGTGAAGTAGAGAAACGGGCCAGACGCGTTCCACTCCTCGCCTTGAAACAACATCGGGACAAACGGCGACGTCATCAAAAGCGCAGCGGAAATTTTGAGCTGATCCATCGTCACCAGATGCCCGAGACGCTCGCCGGTCGCGCGATTGCCAACTTGATCGTGATTCTGCATGAACGCGACAAATCGATGAGCCGATAGCCCGATCACCGGTCTGCCATGGTTGCGCCGGCGACTCTTCGAATACGTACCATCGTAAACGAAGCCGCGAGTAAGGCATTTCGCCAGCTGCGCGATAGATCCGAAGTCGGCCAGGTAGCCAGCCGTCTCGCCTGTCAGGATGGTGTGGAGCGCATGATGAAAGTCGTCGTTCCATTGCGCGTCCAGACCGTAGCCGCCTGCCTCGCGCGCCACGACGACTCGCGGTTGATTGAGATCGCTTTCCGCGATCACGATCAGGTGGCGTCCCAATTCAGCTTCGAGCTGATGGACCTCCGCACCAAGTTGCTCGAGAAAGTGAATCGCGGAGGAGTCGAAAATTGCGTGAATCGCGTCGATGCGCAGGCCGTCGATGCGATAGTCGCGCAGCCACATCAACGCATTGTCGCAAAAGAAGCGGCGGACCTCGTCGCTGTCCCGGCCGTCGAGGTTGACCGCTTCGCCCCACGGCGTGCGATAGCGATCGGTAAAGTACGGACCGAATTTGCCGAGATAGTTCCCCTCGGGGCCAAGGTGATTGTAAACGACGTCCAAAATTACGCCGAGGCCATGCCCGTGGGCCGCATCGACGAAGCGCTTCAGTCCGTCGGGCCCGCCATATGAATGATGGGGAGCGAACAGATCGACGCCGTCGTAGCCCCACCCGCGCGCACCTGGAAACTCGGCGACCGGCATCACCTCTATGTGAGTCACGCCAAGATCGCGCAGGTAGCCAAGCCGTTCGACAGCGGCGTCGAAAGTGCCGACGGGTGTGAACGTGCCGATGTGGCATTCGTAAATAATCGCAGACGATAGAGGGGCCGTCTGCCATCGTTGATGTCGCCACTCGAAGGCCGAATGATCGACCGGGCGTGACAGTCCATGCACGCCGTTCGGCTGGAACGGTGATCGCGGATCCGGCAGCGGCGGGGCGCCGTCGAGGCTGAAGCCATAGTCGGAGCGCGATGATTCAACACTCATCGCGGCGTGCCACCATCCGCGTTCTGCTCGACTCATCTCGACGCGATCGTTTTTGGTCACCATCGCAACGCGCGTTGCCGATGGCGCCCAGAGCCATCGGCAGCTCACCGCGTGATCCTTTCTCGCGCGAGCAATGCGACCGGAAATCTACGCATCAGATTTGCTACACGAGCGGGACCACCCTGCAATCGCTCGCCCGTCAGATGATTCGTCCACTCGCCATGCGGCAGCTCGACTTCGGTGTCGCGCCAGTCGCCGGCCTGCTTCGCCATCAATCGCGGCACAACCGTGATGACCGATTCGCCGCGCATGAACGCAGCGACGTGGCCGCGGCGAGCGCCGCTCACCTTGATCTCCTCGATTCCGGCCTGTGCACCGAACCATTCGGGATGTCGCCTGCGCAGTGCAAGTCCACTGCGGATCAACCAAAGCTTAGGCATGCCATCGTCGATACGCTCCATCGCCTTTTCAGGCGTGGCGTCCTTGAGTTCGGCAAGCAGCTTTTTGCGCAGGTCAAAGTCTTGCGGCCGGCGGTTGTCAGGGTCGACCAGCGCGAGATTCCACAGCTCAGATCCCTGGTAGAAATCGGGCGCGCCGGGCGCAGTGAGCTTGATCAGCGTTTGCGCGAGCGAATTTATCCGACCTGGATAAATCACCGATGCGACAAATTCATTCAGGGACGCGATGAAGTTCGAATCGTCGTAGATCCCGTCGATGAAGTTTCGGATCGCCGCTTCATACGCGGGCACCGGATCGGTCCACGAGGTGTGGACCTTGGCTTCGCGCGCCGCTTTTTCCGCGTAAGCCTGCAGCCGCGATTTTTCGATCGGCCATGCGCCGACCATCGATTGGTACAGATGATATTCGAAATTCCGATCCGGCATCTCGCCGGTGCGGTAGCGCTCGTTGATCGCGGCCCATTGCGTTACCGCGCGGCTCCATCGCTCGGGCTCCTCCGAAATAACAAACAGCCGCGCCCGCACATCCTCACTGCGTTTGGCGTCGTGCGTCGAAGTCGCCAGCATCGTGTGCGGCCATCGGCGATGCGTCCGCCGGCACCATGCGAGGAACTGCGCTGGTGTCACCGCAAAGCAATCCGGATCCCCGCCCACTTCGTTGAGTGCGAGCATCCGATTGAAGGAATAAAAGGCGGTGTCCTCGACGCCCTTCGCCATCACCGCGGCCGAAATCTGCTGGAATCGGAGAGCGAGCTCGGTGCCGGTCTTGCCGCCTGCAGCGAGCGCCAGGATGTCGCGCAAAAAATCGAACAGTCGCGCGTCGAGGTCGGGACGATACTCTTTGGCGGACGCGATCGCGGCCGAGATCATGCAGTCATCTTCAGGAGCGACTTCGCGCGGCTCGCGAACGTAAGTGCGGTAAACGGGCGTGCACGCGATCGCGGCCCGGATGACTTCGTGCGCTTCATGGCGGGTGTAGTCGCGATGAAGCCGGTCAGTCTCGCAAAGCTCCAGCAGCATTGCCGTGAGCGTGTTGATCTCGCTGCCCAGCGTGTCGCGCATCGAGAATTGTTTTCGCGCGCGAACCAGTGCCGCGTAGTCGGTCGGCTCACCTGTGAACTCGCGATAAAAATCCGTCAGCGGACGCTCGCCGGCGGGATCGACCAGCAATCGCCCGACGATATTCATGAAGTCGTAACCGGTCGTGCCCTCTATAGGCCACGAATCGCGAACCCTTTCGGAGCCAAGGAGAATCTTCTCGGCGATAATCGACGTGTCGGGGCACGCCGCGCGCAAGCGTCGAAAATATTCCAGCGGATCGCGCAGTCCGTCGGGATGATCGACGCGCAGTCCCGTCAGACGCCCCTCCGCAACCCAACGCATCACCAATTTGTGAGTCGCGTAGAACACCCGCTCGTGCTCGATTCTGAGACCGATTAGCGAATTGATATCGAAGAAGCGCCGGTATCCAAGATCGCGCGACGCCATTCGCCAATACGCGACGCGGTAATTCTGCTGCTCGAGCAGTTCGTGCATAAGGTCAGCATCGGCGTTCAGGTGCGCTATCACTTCGTCAACCGCGCGCGACGCCACGGGATCCTCGTTCAGCAGTTTCGTCAGCATCTCGGCGAGGAACATTTTGTCGCGATGCCTGCGCGAGATGCTCTTGAGGTCGGTTGCGGCCGGCGACGGCAATGCGTCGAACCCGTCAGCGAGAAACGCCAGCGCATCGCTCCCGCATTTCACCGCCGCCGGCGCGAGAATCTGCCACAACGACCGCGGCGCAACCGGGAACACTCGATCGCCGTTGCACACTTCGAACCTGCCGCCCTCGCGAACCACCTTCAGTTTTCCAGCTTTGAGGACGATGCCGTACTGATCCTCGAGCACCGGCATCAGCACCACGTTGTGGAGGCGGCGTTCAGGCGGCTCCCAATCGACGTCGAAGAACTCGGCGTATGCGCTCGACGGACCATTTTCAAGAACGTCCCACCACCAGGGATTCTCGCGATCGATCGCCATGTGATTCGGCACGATGTCGAGCATCTGGCCCATGCCCAGCCGCTTCAGTGCGTCGCACAGTCGATCGTATCCACTCTCGCCGCCCAACTCGGGACTTACCTTCGAGTGATTCACGACGTCGTAGCCGTGAGTGCTCCCCGCCACGGCCTGAAAAATGGGTGAGCAATAGAGTTGCCCAATACCCAGTTCGTCCAGGTAGGGAATGATCTTTGCCGCATCGTCGAAGCCGAAGTGGCTATTCAGTTGGATGCGGTAAGTGGATTGCGGCTCACTCAACACGGCACATCACAACCAGGGATCGAGACTCGACGTTGATCCTGGACCCGGCGGCGCGCTGCCATTCGCCCTCGGTCGGAGTGGTTCCGTTTCTGGTGTCGAGTACTCGGCTCCAACTCGGTCCCCAGCGCTCGGACGGGAGGGTAAATTCCACGGGTTCCCAGTGAGCGTTGAAAATCAGGTAGAAGGACTGATCGACTACGCGCCGGCCGGCCTCGTCGACGCTGGGAATTTCGTCGCCGTTGAGAAACACTCCCAGCGACTTCGCGAAACCCGCGCCCCAGTCCTCGTCCGACATCAGTTCTCCATCGGGCCGAAACCACGCGAGGTCGTTTACGTCGCTGCCGCGAATAGATCTTCCCTGGAACCATTTACGCCGTCGAAACACCGGATGCTGCTTGCGGAACTCGATGATCTGTCGCGTAAAGGCGAGCTGCTTGGTGTCGGTGTTCTTCCAATCCAGCCAGGAAATTTCGTTGTCCTGGCAGTAGGCGTTGTTGTTTCCCTGCTGAGAGCGGCCGAACTCGTCTCCGCCGAGCAGCATCGGAACTCCCAGCGACAGGAAAAGGGTTGCGATGAAATTGCGCTCTTGCCGCGTGCGCAGGATGTTTATGCGCGGGTCTTCGGTATGACCCTCGGCGCCGCAGTTCCATGATCGATTGTCGGACTCGCCGTCGTGATTTTCTTCGCCATTTTTTTCGTTGTGCCGTTCGTTGTAACTGACGAGATCATTCAGCGTGAAGCCATCGTGGGCGGTTAGAAAATTGACACTGGCGTACGGCTTGCGCCCGCCCGATTCGTAGAGATCCGAGCTGCCAGTCAGCCGCGACGCGAACTCGGCAAGTGTTTGATCGGATCCCCGCCAATAGTCGCGGACGCAGTCGCGGTAGCGGCCGTTCCATTCGGACCACAACACCGGGAAATTTCCGACCTGGTAACCGCCTTCGCCCAAATCCCACGGCTCCGCGATTAACTTTACCTGCGACAGGATTGGATCTTGATGAATGATATCGAAAAACGCTCCCAGCCGGTCGACCTCATGAAGTTCTCTCGCCAACGCCGCCGCCAGGTCGAATCGGAATCCATCGACGTGCATTTCCGTTACCCAGTAGCGCAGGCTGTCCATCAGCAATTGGAGCGTGCGCGGATGTCGCATGTTCAGCGTGTTGCCGCATCCGGTGTAGTCGGTGTAGTAGCGCGCCTGGCCATCGACGACGCGATAGTACGCAGTGTTATCGATTCCCCTGAAGCAAACGGTCGGGCCCAGTTGGTTGCCCTCTGCGGTGTGGTTGTAAACCACGTCCAGCAAGACCTCGAGGCCGGCGCTGTGCAGAGTCCGCACCATGTTCTTGAATTCGGCGACTTGTTCTCCGACCGAACCAGACGCGGAGAAGCGCGCGTCAGGCGCAAAAAATCCCAGCGAATTGTATCCCCAGTAGTTGGTAAGACCGCGCTCTTTGAGGTGCCGATCGGCGACCGAATGATGTATCGGCATCAGCTCAACCGAGGTGATGCCGAGCTTGGTCAGATAATCGATAGACGCAGGATGCGCGAGGCCTGCGTACGTGCCGCGCAGGTCTTCCGGGATTTCCGGATGCAGCATCGTGAAGCCTTTGACGTGCAGCTCGTAAATGATCGTTTCGTGCCAGGGAATGCGGAGCAAAGCGTCGTTGCGCCAGTCAAAGTAAGGGTCGATTACTACACTCTTGGGGACGAACGGCGCGCTGTCACGATCGTCGCGACTCAGATCTTCCTCGGGATGACCGATTGTGTAGCCGAACAAGGCGTCGTCCCAGTGCAGGAACCCGTCGATCGACTTTGCGTACGGATCCACCAGCAGCTTGGCCGGATTGAAGCGATGGCCGTTGTTCGAATCGTAAGGTCCGTGAACTCGATAACCGTATCGCAACCCCGGTTTCACGCCGGTCAGGTAGATATGCCATACGCGATCCGTCTGCTCGGTGAGCGCGATGCGGTAGACTTCGAGATTCGGATCGCGCTCGTCGTAAAGGCACAACTCCACCCCAGTCGCGTTTTCACTGAACAGCGAAAAATTCACGCCGGCTCCGTCCCAGTTCGCTCCCTGAGGATAGGGATTGCCGGGCATCGTTCTGATTGTGCCGTTCATTGGACAGACCACCCCCGTCTCCCTGGATGTGCGAAGTTCCTCCGTCCACGCAAAAAGGGCCGTAACCCCTCGGCAGCAAGAGCGGGGCCATCGCTCGGCCCGCGGAATCGATAGGTTTTTCAGACCCACTAAGTAATTACTTCAGGGACTATGAACAAATTGACCAGTAGTCGCATTTGGCAGTGGGCGGTGACTGGAGGTCTGCCTAGTCTTATGACGTAGTCTCTGTTTGATACGGCGCCAGTGCTGATATCACCACGCTCATGCTGAATTCTCGCTAGAGAACAGCCAGTGATGGTCAAGTAAAATCTACTGAATTCACAATCAGGCCCGAAAAACCGACAGGTATCAGCTAACTAATTTGCGGCACATCCATTGCTTCATTCTGGGCGCGAACATTGTTGCTCGTGCCTCGATTTTACAACGACTGGAGATAGCCCAATGCCAAGAGTCGGCACGACTCATCGTGGCGGGATGCCTGCACCTTTCTCCGCCGCCACGCAGTCTGATCAATCCCGCTATGCCGCGGTAATTCTCGCCGGGGGAGAAGGAGTCCGACTCAGTTCCTTCACTCGGAAAGTCTTTGGCTATCACCTTCCGAAGCAGTTCTGTCCTCTATTCGAAGGAGAAACGCTGCTCCAACGGACGATGCGCAGAACGTCGATTGTCGTTCCTCCTGAGCAAACGATAACGGTGTTCACTCGCGCGCATGAGCGGTTCTTCGGCCCGATGCTCGACGGAAGCGCGTCATCGAGCATTCTCATCCAGCCGGAAAATCGCGGGACAGCTACCGCTATCCTGGGCGCTCTGCTTCGGCTGATTGAGGATGGGCATACGGGGCCGGTGGCGATCTTTCCATCGGATCATTACGTCAGCAACGACCTGACGTTCATGCGCCATGTATCAGCCGCGCTTTGCGCGGTCGAACACGCGCCTCAGCTCAAGATTTTGCTGGGAATTGCACCCGACGGACCGGAAACCGAGTACGGCTGGATTGAATCCGGCGGACCCGTCGCCGCGATGCATCCGGCGTTGGGGCAAATCAATCAGGTCCGCCACTTCTGGGAGAAGCCTTCGCCCGAGATCGCGCTCAACCTGTACAACCGCAAATGCCTTTGGAACAGCTTTATTCTCGTCGCCAACGCGCTGAATCTTCTATTGCTGATCGCGAAGGCGCTCCCCGACCTGTACAGCGAATTCACGCGGATCGAATCTTTCACCGATACTGCGTCGAAAGAGGAAGCTCTGCGAACAATCTTTGCGGATCTACCAGCGGCAGATTTCTCGACTAGCGTGCTGACTGAATTTCCCGAGGAATTTTCGGTCTTGCCGGTGACTGGAGTGAGCTGGAGCGATTTAGGCGATCCCAGGCGCCTGCTCGCCGCCATCTCAAATGACGGCGGCCGCATTTCAGGAGGGAGACAAAATGTCACCCAGATCAAATCTTTTGCGATTGCAGGCCTCGGCAGCGAACAAATCAATCGGTACAAAACCTCTCAGGGTTGGCAATGAACTCCTCGACAGGCTCGAACCGAGGGATTTCCCGATTGCCTCTTCCGTGCCGATGTTGCCCACGTCGATGCGTGACGAAGTGCTGGATCTCTACGCGTTTCTATTCTGCCAGAGAGGCTTTCATCGCTTGGGGCTGACCTTCGAACAATTTTTGCTGGTGATCGCTGCCGTCGTTCCCGGTGAACTTTCAGGAGAGAGTTAATTTGGATTCCAACGGAAATTTCGGAGGCTCAAGCAGCCGGCGGTTACGGATCGCGCAAGTCGCCCCCCTATACGAAAGCGTGCCGCCAAAATTGTACGGCGGCACCGAACGCGTCGTTTCCTATATCACCGAAGAGCTTGTCCGACTCGGCCATGAAGTCACGCTCTTCGCGGCCGGCGATTCTAAGACCAAAGCGAATCTGGTCCCGGGATGCAGGGAAGCCCTGCGCCTTCTGGGCAAGCCGGAGCTCGGGTGCTCGTTGCAGCTGGCGATGCTGTCGGAGGTTTTCGAATCGGCGCGCGATCGATTCGACATCGTCCATTCGCACATCGACTATTGGTCCTTTCCGTTCGCAAGCCTGGCACGAGTGCCGGCGGTTACGACGATGCACGGACGCCTCGACATTCCTGAACTTCACCCGGTTTACAATCGATTCTCCAATGCCGCGGTGGTCTCGATCAGCGATTCGCAGCGCGCGCCTCTGAAGGACTTGAACTGGATTGGCACTGTGCATCACGGCATCCCGCGCAACCTTCTCAAGTACAACGAACGACTCGGCGACTATCTCGCCTTCATCGGACGGATATCGCCGGAAAAGGGTATTGACGTTGCGATCGACGTCGCATTGAGGTCGGGAGTGCCGCTTAAAATTGCGGCCAAGGTAGATGCGGTTGACACAGGTTACTTTGCGAAAGTGATCGAGCCGCGGATCAAGCCGCCGATGATCGAGTACATCGGCGAGATCGACGACGTTCAGAAGAGCGAGTTCCTCGGCGGTGCGCTCGCGCTACTCTTCTCGATCGATTGGCCCGAGCCGTTCGGTCTCGCGATGATCGAAGCGCTGGCATGCGGCACCCCCGTGATTGCGCGTCCATGCGGGGCGGTGCCGGAAGTCGTCAAGCCGGGCGTCACTGGATTCATCGCACGCGAGATTGATGACTTGGTCGCCGCGGTCGGCAAGGTCGATTCGATATCGAGAGCGCGATGTCGGCGTGAGTTCGAGGAGCGCTTCACGTCGGAAGTGATGGTTGCGAAATACGAACGAGTCTACCATCGGCTAATCGGACTGGACGCGATCGAGCCGGCATTCGAAACGCAGAGCGCGGCTGTCGGCCGATAGACGGCCGGTGATAGACTGCGAATCGATCGGCGCGTCCGCGCCCAGAGCCGTCGCGCTTCGACAATCCAAATGGCAGAACGCAGGGCTACCGCCGCGCCAGCGCAGACCGTTGTCAAGGTAGGATCGGACTACTATGTGCTGGCGTCGTCGCTCGGGTCGCGGCGCGCCAGCCAGGTGCTGGCGAACGGGCGCAGCTTTGCGGTCTTCGAGACGGCGGGCGACATCGTAGATTCACCGCTCGAGGCGCTTGGATTTTTCCACTCCGATACACGGCATCTGAGCCGCTTCGAGATGTTGATTTCGGGGGCCGAGCCTTACTTTCTGAACTCGTATTTGAGCGACGATCGCGCGCAGTTCCGCGCCACGCTTACCAACGCCGATTTGGGAGTGCTGGGGCAGAAGGATTGGCTGCCGCGCAACTCGATCAGGGCGAACCGCGGATGGGTGCTTGGCGGCGCCGCGCTGTTCCATCGGCTGACGCTGCACAACTACTTTGACGCGGCGGTCGAATTCGATATCGATTTTTTTTACGCGGTCGATTTCGCCGACGTCTTTGAAGTACGCGGTCTGCGGCGCAAGCGCCGCGGTGAAACGTTGAGTCCGTCGGTTGACGGCAGCGGGGTTGAGCTTCGCTACCGGGGTCTCGACAACGCGGTGCGTTCGACCGAGATTCGTTTCGATACCGCGCCGAGCGAGATCAATGAGAATCGCGCGGTGTTCGCGCTGCTGCTTAAGCCCGGCGAGACCCGCGACCTCGAATGCCGCATCACGGCCAGCGGGGAATCGAAGTCATACTCCATCGTCGCGCCGAATCATGCGCCCAACTTCAGCGCGGCGCTCGAAGAGCGGCAATCGGAGCTCACGCAATTGCGCGGCGACTGGGCGCTCATCTCGGCCAGCAACAACGAATTCGCCACGATGATTCACGGTGCGGGCGTCGATCTGACATCGATTATTTCGCGCGGCGAGGCTGGCGACGCGTTCATCATGGCGGGCGTTCCATGGTTCGCCACGCTGTTCGGACGCGACAGCATCATCACGGCGCTGTCGGTGCTTCCATTTCAACCTCAAATCGCCGTTCGAACGCTGCGGACGCTTGCGCGGCTCCAGGGTGAATCGGTCGACGAGGCGCGCGATGAGCAGCCGGGCAAGATCGTGCACGAGATTCGCAGCGGCGAGATGGCGGCGCTCGGCGAAATACCGTTTGGCAGATACTACGGCAGCGTCGATGCGACGCCGCTTTTCCTGTGGCTTTACGGACGTTGCATCGAGTGCACCGGGGACCTGCAGCTCGCGAACGAATTGTGGCCCAACGTCGAGCGCGCCATCGAGTGGATCGAGCGGTGGGGAGATCGTGACGGCGATGGATACGTCAAGTACATGCGCCAAACTCCGCGCGGGCTGGACAACCAGGGCTGGAAAGATTCCGCGGACGCAATTTTTCATCACGACGGTCAGCTTGCGCGACCTCCGATCGCACTCGCGGAGGTGCAAGGCTACGTTTACGCGGCGTGCATCGAGGTCGCATCGGTAGCAACGCGGTTGGGGCATGGCAGCGTCGCGGATCGGCTGCTGACGCGCGCCGATTCTCTCAAGCGATCTTTCGAGCGGGATTTCTGGCTTGACGGCGAGGGCATGATAGCGCTCGCGCTCGACGCCGACCGACGCCCGTGCCGCGTGATGACTTCAAACGGCGCGCATTGCCTCGCGACCGGACTGATCGATGGGGACCGCGCGGCGGCGATGTGCAAGCGGTTGATTGCCGACGATATGTACTCCGGGTGGGGAATCCGCACGCTCTCCGGCAAAGAGAAACGCTACAACCCGATGAGCTATCACAACGGATCGGTGTGGCCGCACGACAACGCGATGGCGGCGCTTGGGCTCGCGCGCGCCGGCGACGATGCCGGCATGCTCAAGGTTCTCGAGGGGCTGTTTGCAGCGTCGGAAAAACTCAACACTTCGAGTCTGCCGGAACTCTTCTGCGGCTTCCGGCGTGAGACCGGGCTTGGTCCGGTGCCGTATCCGGTGGCGTGCTATCCGCAGGCGTGGTCGGCGGCCAGCGTCTTCATGATCCTGCAGGCGATGCTTGGGATGCGCGTGCTGGGCTTCGAGCGCCGGGTTTTTTTCGACACACACTCGCTTCCATCGTGGCTCGATTGGCTCAGTATCGACGGGCTGAGGGTGGGCGAGGGCCGCGTCTCGTTTGTGCTGCGGCGGTCACCGAACGGCGCCGCGATCGAAGTGAAAGAGAAGTCGGGCGGTGTTCGAGTGGAGGTGTGAGCCGCGTTAAGAGGGAGAGGGGAAGAGAGCGCGGGGAGCAGAATCCTGAATCGCGCGCGAAAAAGCGCGCTGCACCCTCACCCGATCCTTCGGCTCGGCCTCTCCCGCGAAGCGGGCGAGGCGAATATGCGGTGGCGCGGAACGCGACATCCTAACTTGGACCCTCACCTTCATCCTCGCCCTAACAGGGCGAGGAGACAGAAACGGGCAGCGCGGGTTGTCTCGCTTATGGCTGCGGGGTCGGTTCTTTTGTGCGGTTAGCCGGTGTGCTGAAACGAGCACACGGAGATAGGGGGCAAGCTCGCACAATCGGCGAGGCCGGCTCTCCGACTCTCAAGAATGCGCGATTTGGTAGCGCCTCAGTTTGAAATTGGTGCGCTTGGCATCCGGGATCGCGAGCACATCAACACCAGCTACGTCGAGCGCGCGAATCTCACGATGCGGATGCACATGCGCCGCTTCACGCGCCTGACCAATGCGTTCTCAAAGAAATTCGAGAACCATTGTCACATGGTCGCGCTGTACGTGGTCTGGTACAACTTCATTCGTATTCACAAGACGCTGCGCGTCACGCCCGCGATTCAAGCAGGCGTCACGGATCGGCTGTTCAGCTACGAGGAACTGGTCGGCATCGTGGACGAATGGGAAACTCAGCAAAGGAACGCAGGATGAACCTTGAGGAGAAGAGGCGCGCCTATCACGCGAATCGAATAAGGAATGGAATGGCGAGTTTCGTATTGCACACAGGGATTATTCGTTTCGGCATCCCGCTGAGCCTTGTGCTTTGTCTGCCAGCTATTATAACGATTCGGTCGGTTGTTACCCCAGCCTACCTACTTTTTCCGTTATTCGCGGTAGTCTTTGCGTTAGTCGCCGTCATGGGTGGCACGATGTACGCTCTTATGACCTGGTACACTCTTCGACGAAAGTACAATCTCCCGCCCAAGTAACTTGCAATCCCATTTTATCCGATATGGTCCCGCCAAATCCCGCGTGAATTTCAAACTGAGACACTACCGGATTTTCAGTCAGGTAATCTCCCCTTCACGGGCAAACTGTAGTGGCGAAGCCCGGCTGATCCCGCGATTGTAGCAATGAAATTTCAAACACTGCCCGCGATGGAGTCGGGCATGGCGGATCACCTATTCTCGTTCGAGGAATTGGTCGCAATCGTGGGCGAATGGGAAACCAGCCAGAAGACAAAGCAAAGCGTATGAATCAAAACGGCCTCCCTATCTTAGCTGTCGCTGTGGGCGTCGGCATATGGTGGCTACTATCGCTCAACCTGAGTTCGAAAAATATTTTTGCGCAAACAACTCCGCTTAGGATTCGGTTGATAGGACTGGCGTGGCTGATTTTGCTTGCGTGGGTTCTTATCTGGGCGTTTCATCCGCGAACTTCAAACTGAGACACTACCCGATTGTCGCAATGAAATTTCAAGCTGAGACACTGCCCTCGATTTGAGGGCTCTTTTGCGGATGGGGTTGACGCCGCGTCGGCGGTCGGGGTCGGAGTGATCGTTGGTGTCGGCGATTTCGTTGGAGTTATCGACGGCGTGGGAGTCAGGGTGTCGGTTGGGGTGTTGCTGGGAGTCGGCGTTGCGGACGGTGTTGGCTGGATCCAGGCGATCGGATCGCGGGCGAGGATGAGCGTCGCGCTTTGTCCGGCGCGTGCTTCGGTCATATCGCCGGTGGTGACGAATCTGTCCGCAACGGGATCGAAGATTTCGGCGCTCGCAAGGGGCTTGTAGTCGGGATCCCATCCGCCCGCGATTAGCACGGTTCCATCGGGCAGGAGCGTCGCCGAATGTCCGGAGCGCGCTTCGACCATCTCGGGGCCTTCGATGAACTGGCCCGACTGGGGATCGTAAAGCTCGGACGATTTGTCGCCGCGGCCGCCGGCGATGAGGACGCTTCCGTCGTTCAGCAGCGTGGCCGTATGTCCGGCACGGCTTTGAGTCATCTTGGGCCCATCGACGACGCTCTGATTCGACTCGTCGAAGATTTCGCTGGTGTCGAGCGCGCTGCTCCGCGCAAACGGGCAACCGCCCGCGATTAGAACCCGGCCGTCATCGAGAAGCGTTGCGGTGTGATAGAGCCGATTGTTGCTGAGCTGGCCCTCAATGTTGAACTTTCCGCCGGCGGGATCGTAGACCTCGAGTTTCTGGACTCCACCTCCGGCTATCAACACTCTGCCGCCGCGCAGCAAGGTCGCGGTCTGTCCGTGACGGCTCGAAGCCATCGCGCCCGTGTCGGAGAAGGTGTTCGACGCGGGATCGTAGATCTCGGCGGATGGCGAGTCGCCACCGACAATCAGCAGCTTGCCGTTTTCCAAAGGCGTGACGGTTGGCTCGTCGCGCGAAGACTTCATGCTCGGCGCGGCAACGAACTTGCCATCGCCAGAATTAAAAACTTCAGTGGAACGCAAAATCCAGGGCATCGCCGGTCCGGGAAAAACGTTCAGCGGGACGAGCAGAGTGTTGATGCCGCCTACGAGCAAAACTTTGTCGATGGAGATCGCGGCGGCGGTGAACTGGTCGCGGCGCTCGTTCATCGGCGCGATTGGCATAAATCGACGAAGGGCCGGATCGTAAATTTCCGCGGAATTGAGGACTCCCGGACTTTTGCCCATTGCGCGATCGACGTAGCCGGTGCCTCCTGCAATCAGGACGATAGGTTTCAATGCTCCGTAGTTCTGCGGCGTCAGAGGCGATTCTTCGCGCGTGTGACCAGGCTGTTCGAGGTCCGTTGCCAGAGCCGTTGCGACGAGAAGGCCGAGTGCAATCGCGCACAAAACGCACGTCCCAATGCTCCGGCCGGTGAACGAAACGGTAAACCTGTCTCTCATCGCGACACCTGATCCGCTGCGTAGACACGATTCCCGGGCTCCGCGGTAGCCGGGCTGTGTCGAACTTCACTCCATTGATCTTCGAGCGCCGAGCGCTCGAGCGTGAGGCCGCGCGTCTCGTCAATGAAGAGGCCGAAGACCGCGGCGCTTGGAATGCCCAGCAAAGCCATGTAGCGGATGACGCTTGCGAGTCCGCCGAGCGGTCCTATCAACGCAGCGATCAGGACCTGCGCCAGCATCGAGAAAACTGCCGCGGTGATTCCTTGCGCGCCGATCATCGTCGTGCGCAGCGCCGCCGGGAACAGTTCAGTCGCGGCGGAATTTGCGCCGACGGTCATCACGTCCGACGCGACTTTGAACCAGCAATAGACGACCACCAGCCACATGAACGGCCAACTTACGAATGCCGGCGGACCGTAGTAGAAGGCGAAGGCGCCGAGCCACGCCGCACCGCCCATGTAGACCACGGTCGGTACGCGACCGAAACGTTCCGAGGTCCACGCGCCAAGTGGAAATCCGACCATGCCGACGACCATCCCGGTGACCACCAGCGTGCTTGCAGATGCGGGTGAGAGGCCAAGGATCGAAACCGCCTGATAGTACAGCCAGCCGTTGACGGCGGTGCCCGCGACGGTGTCGAGTGCGGCGCAGGACAGCAACGCGATCGAGCGGCGTCGATAGAGCGGATGAAAAATATCGTAGAAGTGAGTGCGCTTCGCGGTTCCACTCGCGGCGGCGTTCGACCACTTCGATTGCGCGGGCAGCATGAACGCGATTGGAATTGCCAGCAAGATGCCGGCCGCCGACGGCGCCAGGAGCCATCGCCACGAATAGTTCCACGCCAACAGCACTGGAATGATCAGATAGCCAAGTACGCCGCCGATGGCGCTCGCAAACGCAGCGACCGCTTGCCCGCGAGCGCGCTGCTTGACCGGCAGTTCTTCGGCGAGCAGCACGATCGCCGAGGAGACCGAGCCACCGAGAAGTGCGGACACCGCAATCTCGAATGCGGCGAAAGCTGTGGCAGTGGGCGCCAACGCCGCTCCCGCAGAAAAAAGCGGCGCAAGGATCAACGCGCTGAGGATCACGAGGCGGCGACCGACGCGATCGGCCAGACGCGCGAGCAATAAAGAGCCGAACGCCGAGATCGCCATCCATGCGAACAAGCGGGCAAGCTTGCCTTCATCGAGCGCGTAGGTCTTGGCGATCCATGGTGATGCGATGCCGACGATCGACAGCGTGTAACCCTGGTAGAGCAACAAGATCGCTATTGCGCCGACGGTGGCCTTCGACCTGGTGCTGTCGATTTTGGCAGGAGGCTTCGAGTCGTGTGCCGACGCCTCGCATCCTGCCGTCTCTTTGATCTTTTGCCTAAGCACGGAGAGCTCTGCGAGAAATTCAAGCGAATTTCGCGCCAACGCATCTGGCTGCTTCAGTGCGCGCTCACTTTTTGCGCAATTGGTTGTTCAGCTTGACGATTTGGTGCGTCAAAAATTTCACAGGAAGCATCGGACCCCAGAGACGCCGCAAGTAATCCCGCAAGTATTCAAGCTCTGTTACAGGCACATAGGTTGCTCTTCCATAGGGCCGGGTTTTCCCGCCAGTGGGCCTCACTGCACCAAAAGGAATTTCTTGAGGATTTGATATGAACCCTGACGCGGAAAAATTTTCCAAGTCGGTAATTTTTAGATTCGCCGGATTCCTCAGACCATACCTTCGATTGGTGGTTGGTGCGGCCCTGATGGGAGTAGGCAAATTTACACTTCCGCTCGCGTTTCCGCTGGCCTTCAAATACGTCATCGATGTTTTGTTGAGCTCGCCGCCCAAGTTGGACGGCTTGATGCGATTGATAGACGGTTGGTGCGCTGGGCTTACCGGAGTAGCCGGTTATGCGGCGACGCCTGCCAATAAACTACTCGCGTTAAGTGTGGTGATGCTGGCGCTGTATACGCTGCAATCGCTGGCGAGTTTTTACCGCAACTATTGGGCAGGCCTTGCGGGCAACAAGCTGATTTTCGATCTTCAAGGACGTCTGTTTTCGCATCTGCAAAGTCTTCCGCATTCGTTCTTCGATAGGAATCCAAGTGGCGCGATCGTGTCGCGCGTGCTCAACGACGTTCAGCAAGCCAACGAGCTGGTCAGCTCAGTGCTGATCGACGTGTGGATGGACGGCGTCTCGCTGATGCTGGTGGTGATCGCGTTGCTGGCGCTTAACTGGCGCCTCGCGATCGTCGCGCTATGCATTTCGCCGCTGTGGGTTGCCTTCATGCGGTATTTCTCACCGCGAATCAAATCGGTGAGCCACCGGATGCAGGAGACGGTCGAAGAAATCACGGGCCAGGTTCACGAACGTGTCGCGAGCGCGAGCACGATCAAATCGTTTTGCCGGGAGGATCTCGAAGTCGAGCAGTTTCGCGATCAGACGAAGCGGCTGCTCGATCGTACAGTCGACAAGGTCAGACTTGCTGCGCGGCAGGAGATGCTGGTTCAGCTCCTGACTCGCGCAGCGCCGACGGTCGTGATCTGGGTGGGCGCGTTGATGATCCTTCATGGCAGCATGACGCTCGGCACGCTGGTCGCATTCTTTTCGTATCTTGGATTCCTCTACCTGCCGTTGGAGCGATTCGCCCAACTTTCAGTTGTCGTGTCCGCCTCGATGGCCGCGATCGAGCGAATTTTCTCGTTCCTCGATCTGAAGCCCGAGATAACCGATCACGCGTTGAGTCGTCCCTTTGCTGTGCGCAGCGGGACCGTTCAGTTCGACGACGTGTCGTTCGCATACGGCGCGCGCAACGGAGTGTCGACCGGCCTGACGCTCGACAGACTGAACCTGCACGTTCCGGGCGGATGCCGTGTCGCGCTGGTTGGCAGATCCGGCGCCGGCAAGACGACGATGGCGAGCCTGGTTCCGCGATTTTATGACGCGACGCGCGGCCGCGTTCTGATCGATGGCCGCGACGTGCGCCACTACACGCTCAAGTCGCTGCGCAATCACGTGGCGTTGGTCGCGCAGGATGCGCTGCTCTTCAGCGCCAGTATCGGAGACAACCTGCGATACGCGCGCGCCAACGCGACCGATGAGATGCTGATGCACGCGATCGAGATGGCCAGCCTGCGGGAATTTGTCGAGAGCCTGCCTCATGGACTCGATACGATCATCGGCGAGAGGGGCTTCAAGATTTCCGGCGGCCAGCGCCAGCGGCTTGCGATCGCGCGAGCGTTTCTGAAGGACTCGAAGATTGTGATTTTCGACGAAGCGACTTCGGCGGTGGACTCGGAAGCGGAGAACCAGATTCATGAAGCGATGGAACGACTGATGATCGGCCGCACGGTGTTCATGATCGCGCATCGATTGCGCAGTGCGGTGACGGCCGATCTGATCGTCGTATTGGGTGACGGGCGCATCGTCGAGACCGGCAGACATGAAGATCTGATGCGCCGCGGCGGTGTTTATGCCGGACTATTCAGCCATCAAACGAATGGCCTGGCGATTCCAGCAGATACCCGACCGCGAGTGGCGTCGTTTCAGAGGCTGAATCGTGAACGATAATGCCGAACGAGCTTAAGGTTAGTGCTTCGGGGGAATTGCGGGCGCGCCGTCCAAGGAGCCCGATAACTTCTCGTCGGCAAGCATCGTCGCGTTCGGCACTCCTGGCGGGCCGAGCGGACCCTCGAACTTAAGCAAGCGATGGCCCGAGTCGGCGTCGAAGTAAGCGTCGAATGACGGGACGAAGAAGTACGCGAGCGGTCGCAGCAGCATCGGAATATCGACGATAGGATCCAGCTTCGCATGAATCGCGCGCGTATCGTCGTGACCGAGCGCGACCGTCGTCGTCCCGTCACGGTCAATGGTCAGCTCGCTCAGCTGACCTGAAAAATCCATGATGTGAAAACTCGCTTCGTCAGTTCCGGCAGGCAGCAGACGCGGCAGGAGCGCGCCGAGCGTCATGTCGGCGGCGTACAGATCTGCGGGAAGGTCCTTTTGCGGATCTTCGGGGAAGGCAGCCTTGCGAAAGAAAATGAGATGCTTGCGAACGAGCGCGCCGCTCGAGGCAAAACTGCGATCATCCAGATAAACCGTGGCCGGCGATGCGCCGTGATCGAGTAGCGTGCGGCTCTCAGTCGCCAGCCCATTGCTGAATGCGACACGGGCTGCCAGCTGCTCGCCCGCGGGTGTCGACGCACTGGCGAACGTCACGTGACCGGTGCGATCTCCTTGAGAGAAGCTGCCGGAGTTGATCGCGCGGAGAGTCGGCTGTTCGCCGGCAGAATCGGCCTGCGCGAGTTCAGCTGGTATTTTCGAATCATTCGGGGTCAGTTCGCCAATCGAGGCGAGCTCGATAACCGTGTTCTTGTGCAGCTTGCTGTTTGCCGAGCCAAATCCCGACATCTTGAGCACGTAGTATGGTTCGCTGCGGGTAATCCAAATCGTTAAATGTGGCTTGACCAGCTTGAGGAACAGGTCCGGCACGTGCGGAAAAACCTTGCTCAGATCGAGATCGATACGAACCCGCAAGGAATCGAAGGCGCCGGCGGGGACAGTCAGCTTCTCGTTCTCTTCGGGCCGAAGAATCGCCCCGACTGATCCGCCGTCGGACCAAATCCACGTCTCGATTTCACCGCCGCGCAGCAGAGTCGGCAAATCAAGAGACTTTTTGGATACGCAGGCGCCGGGCTGCGCGCCAGACGCAACTGGCTTGGCGAGAAACGGATAGTAAATGGGATCGAAGGTGTCAAAGTCTGAGCGCTCGAGCTCACCGGACTTGCTGCGCATGATCGATCGGAACGTCGTGGCCGGACGCGCGAATCCACTGGCGAAGGCGCATTGGTTAATCGTTTCGGTTCCGACCGGGTAAGTGATCGCCGTCAGCTCATGGGCGCCTTGTGCATCCTGGACTTGCCAGATCCGCGAGTGTTGCAGCTCTTCTCCCGAATCGAGGTCGAGCGTGCGGTAGGTCATGACCTTTCCGGGAATCGATAGCTGTGCGAAAGATTGCGACGGGAATGCGAACCCGAGCGCGAGAACCAAAAGAAATGCAAACGGAGAGAATTTCAACATCAGTGCGAAGTATGCCGGAAAGACTACCGCTCAGTCCGCTCCAATTAGCACGGCGATGCGGTCGTGCACGAAATCGCGCCACGATTTGTCGCCAATGAGATTGGGCAGCAGCGTATCCATGTGCAGCAAGCCCATCACGAATACGCAAAACAGACGCGCAGCGAATTCGGGACTGAGTTTCGGGTCAAGTTCGCCTTCGCGTTGTGCGAGCGCGATCGCGTCGGAGATATACTGAATCGCCGCTTCATCTGAAAGCGCCAACAGGCGCCTGACTTCGGAGTCTCTGCTTGCGGCCGAATGAACCTCGATCGAAAGCTGGCGAACCAGTTTCAATTCCGGCTCAGTGTACGCCGACGCAAGACGCGGTAACGCCGTAGCCGTGGCGGCCGCCGAGTTTTGCATGAAGAGCGGGGTGGACTCGAACGAGCGCTTCACGACTTCGAGCAGCAATTCGCCCTTGCTCTTGAAGTGCTTGTAGATCGCGCCCGCCGTGATGCCGCTGGCCTTGGCGATCGCCGGCATCGCGGAGCCTTCGAAGCCATTCTCGGCGAAGAGACGTGCAGCCGCCGCAAGGATTCGTTCGCGGGTCGATTCGATGGCGTCCAGAGCTCTCTTGCCGCCGCGCGGGGCAGGGCTGGATCGTTTTCGCGCGCGCGGCTTTCTCAGTTTTCGAGTCGTTGCAGATTTCATTGGCGTGGATCCGCGGCTGCGGCATAATCACCGGGTCGCCATTGACTAGTAAACGGTCATTCACTATTCTTCTTAGCAGGTAAACGGTCGTTTACCAAGCCATCGAGCCGACGGATCTGAACTTCCGGAAGTGAACCCATATAAGTGAACCCATATAAGGCGAATCATGTTGTCGTGATCGGCGGGGGCATCGGCGGGATGTGCGCGGCACGCGTGCTGTCCGACCACTTCGAGCACGTTACCTTGATCGAGCGGGACGAATTGCCCGAAGGCGCCGCCCATCGCAAAGGTGTGCCGCAGAGCCGTCATCCGCATGGCCTGCTCGATCGCGGACGTAAGGAGCTGGGCGCTCTGTTCCCGGGTCTCGACGATTCGCTGCGGCAACGCGGCGGTCTCGACATGGATGCCGGCCTCGAACTGGCCACCCTGAATCCGGAAGGATGGGCGACGCGGCGCCACACCGGACATCAGATGTTGTTCGCGAGCCGCCTGCTGATCGAGTCTGTCATTCGCGACCGCGTCAAGAAAAATCCGCGCGTCAAATTCATCGAAGGGACCGAGGTGACGGCGCTGTTATGCAAGCCGGGCGATACGTCGCGCGTGATCGGCGTCGAAACTCGAAAGGTCGCCGACGACTCTCGCGATCGCCTCGATGCTGACCTGGTTGTCGATTGCAGCGGCCGCAGTTCGCGCGCGTCGGAATGGCTGACGAGTCTCGGCTATCCGGAAGTCGAACTAGAAGTCGTGGATGCGCAGGCTGGTTACAGCACCTGCTGGTACCAGGCGCCGCCCGCCGATCAGCGTCCCGCCAACTGGTGGTGGAAGGGGATTTTTCTTAATCCGTCGGCCAAGCCGACGCGCGAAGAGGATTACTACGTCGCATTGATCCTGCCGATTGAAGGCGACCGCTTTCTTTTGACGCTGGCATCGTGGGGAGGCCGCGGGCTGCCCGCCGATCATGAATCGTTCGCCGCGCTCTGTGGGAAATTACGTTCGCCGATAGTGGCGGAGGCGCTGGCGATTTCGAAGCCCATTTCCCCGATCTTCCATCGCAAGGGAATGCAGAACATGTGGAAGCATTTCGAGAAGTGGCGCGGCCCGGCCGGATTCGTCGCGATGGCCGACGCAGTCTGCGCGTTCAACCCGGTGTATGCGCAGGGGATGACGAGCGCCTCGGTCTGCTCGCAAGTGCTCGGGAAGTTGGTCGCCGAAATGGATCCGACCGACGCGAATTTTCCGGTGGAGTTTTTCAAGCGTCAGGCCGAGTTCGTACGGCAGCCGTGGGGTCTGTCGGTCGCGCGCGATCGCCAGGCGCTTGGACAAGCGGAGGCCGCCGACGGCGCGATGGCCGGCGAGGCGTGGGAGCGCGTACTGCGCGAAGGCGCCGGCGTCCCTGTGATCGCAGAGGCGCTGTTCAACGTGATCAATCTCAACCGTCCGCCGGAATCGCTGATGGCAGATTCCGAATTTCTTGCCGCCGTCAATGCAATCATGCAACGGCCGCCGAAGCCTTTGGTCGGGGAAGGGGACCTGCCGCCGTATCCACCCGCCGCGATCGCCAACTAAGATTTAATTCTCAATTGAGGTTCAAAATGACTGCAGCTATTCGACCAAATCGTTTGCGAGCCGGAATTTTTCTCGCGCCGTTTCATCCGGTAGATGAAGATCCCACGCTCGCGATCCGGCGCGATATCGATCTGATCGAGCATCTCGATCGTATCGGCTTCGATGAGGCATGGATCGGCGAGCATCACTCTGCGGGTTACGAAATCATCGCGTCGCCTGAACTTATGATCGCTGCGATTGCCGAGCGCACCCAGCGGATCCGGCTCGGTACCGGCGTCATCTCGCTGCCGTACCATCATCCACTGATGGTCGCCAACCGTATCGTGCAACTCGATCACATGACGCGCGGACGAGCGATGTTCGGAGTCGGGCCGGGCCTGCTGCCGTCGGACGCGGAGATGCTGGGCGTGCCGGTCTCGAAACAGCGCGACCGGATGGCCGAGTCGCTCGACGTGATCCTGAGACTGGTCGCCGGTGAGACCGTGACTGAGAAAACCGAATGGTACACGCTGAAGGAAGCGCGCTGTCAGCTCCTTCCTTATACACGTCCGCGACCGGAGATCGCCGTTGCCAGTACGTTCACGCCTTCGGGTGGAAAACTGGCCGGACGCTACGGCGCCGGGATGCTGTGCGTTGCGGCCTCGCAGCAGGCTGGCTACGACGTGCTCGGCACCAACTGGCAGATCGCATGCGAGATCGCGCGCGAAAACGGACGCGAGATGGATCGATCGGTGCTCCGGCTGGTCGCGCCGATGCATATCGCCGAAAGCCGCGAGCAGGCGATTCGCGAGGTCAAGTACGGATTGAACAAGTGGCTCGCATATTTTACCGCGATCAACCCAACTGCCAGTGGCGATGACCTGGGCGCCAAGGATCCTGCCGAAGCGATGGTGGAATCGGGCCGCGCCGTCGTCGGCACGCCCGACGATGCGATCGCGATGCTCGAGCGGTTGGAGAAACAGTCGGGCGGCTTCGGCTGCATCCTGATGCTCGCGCACAACTGGGCGAATTTCGATGCGACCAAGCGATCGTATGAGATGTTCGCGCGTCACGTCCTGCCGCATTTCAACGGATCCAACATCGCACGCGACGCGTCGCTGAATTGGGTCCGCGACAACGGCAAGGAACTGATGGGCAAAGCGATGGCGGCAGCGACCGAAACCGTGCAAAAGCATTTTGCGGAGGTGGCCGCGAAGCAGCAGAGGAACTAATCAGAAAGAGCACGGCTAGATCTCGTCGTCGTGCTGGAAGGCACGTCTGAAAATGAGACACGCGGGTTCTCTCAAACTCGAAATGTGTCTCGAATTGACCCGTCGCCGACGCGCCCGCGACGGCAGGAGTTGAGCAGACCTTCTTAGGACGCTGCAGAAGGCCGGCAGTTGTCGGGCATAGAAGTTGCCCTCTCATTTCTTGAGAGCGGCGTGAACGCGAAACGATCCATCCTACTGGCCATCGGACTGACAGTGTGGTTCACGCTCGTCATTGTCGGCCTAGGCCTGCTTGAAAACTACTCTATGACTCCTGGCAGTGCGGGGACTCCGGATGCTTCGTGGCCGTCGGCGAGTCTCGTCCCACGCCCGTCGCGCGCTTTTACATTGGTGATGGCAATTCATCCGCACTGCCCATGTTCGCGCGCGAGTGTCGGCGAGTTGGCGGTCCTGATGGCGCACACTGGCGGGCGGCTTGCGGCGTTCGTCCTCTTCGTCGAGCCGCCCGGCTTCGATCAGAACTGGACCAGGAGCGATCTCTGGTCGAGCGCGGGCGCGATACCTGGCGTCACTCGCATCATCGATCGAGGCGCCGAGGCGAAACTGTTCGGATCCGCAACTTCGGGGCAGACGATGGTCTACGATTCGCACGGACGTCTGCTGTTCAGCGGCGGGATCACCGCCGCGCGCGGGCACTTTGGCGACAACGACGGCGTCAGCACAATCGCGAAATTAATCGACACGCCCGAATCCGGCGGACCCTCGCGGACTCGATACCCGGTCAAGCCGGTCGCATACGCGTCGACCAACCCCGTCTACGGATGTCCGCTGTTTGCGCCGTCCGCCGATCGCAAAACGACCCGGTGCGCCAAATGAACCCGGAACTGGAGCTCGCGCCGGATGTCGCGCGCCGGGCCGCGTTGCTCTTCAACGAAATGCGCAATGGGATTTTCCGGCGCACAGACAAATTATTTGCGGGTCTGTTCGTTTTCCAATGGCTCGGCGGAATCGTCGCGGCGATCCTGCTTTCGCCGTCCGCCTGGGCCGGTGAGACGAGCCAAATCCATATCCACGCATGGGCTGCGATCTTCCTCGGTGGAGTGATCGCGATCGCGCCGATCGCGATGGTGCTGGCGATGCCTGGCCGGACTCTAACCCGCCACGTCATCGCCGTCGCCCAGATGCTCAAGTCGGGTCTGCTGATTCATCTGACCGGCGGCCGCATCGAGACTCACTTCCACTACTTCGGGTCGCTTGCGTTCCTGGCCTTTTACCGCGATTGGCATGTGCTGATAACCGCATCGATCATCGCTGCCGCGGATCACTTCTTTCGCGGTCTCTACTTTCCGCTGTCGATCTACGGTGTCGCGGCGGTGCAGCCGTGGCGGTGGGCCGAACATGTGGGATGGGTCGTGTTCGAAGACTTTTTCCTGATTATTTCGATCATGCAGAGCCTCAACGAGATGCGCTCTGTTGCCGTAGATCGCGCACGGCTGGAAACCGTCAACGCCGAGATCGAGAAGGAGGTCGGCATCCGAACGGCGGAGCTGCGCGAAACCGGACGCGAGCTGGTCGCCGCGCGCGAGGACGCCTTGGACGCGTCGCGCGCCAAGTCGGAATTTCTCTCCAGCATGTCGCACGAAATTCGCACGCCGATGAACGCGATTCTCGGCATGGCCCAGTTGCTGGAAGAAACGCGGCTTGACCCGGACCAGCACCGATACCTCGAGATCATGACCAACAACGGCGACGCGCTGCTCGACCTGATCAACGGCATCCTCGATCTCGCGCGAATCGAGAGCGGACGTCTGTCACTCGAGCAGAGCGCCTTCGACCTCGAAAGCCTCGTCGACCGAACCGTCGAAACTTTGGGTATCCGCGCCCATCAGAAGGGACTGGAGATGCTCGCGCACGTAATGCCGGTGGTGCCTACTGCGCTCGTCGGCGATCGCCTGCGCGTCCGCCAGGTGATGCTCAATCTGATCGGCAACGCCGTCAAGTTCACCGAAAGCGGGCAGGTCATGCTGACGGTCGATCACGATAGCGACTCCGCCGATCCCGGCGATCTGCATTTCTCAATCTCCGACACCGGCATCGGTATCGCTGCCGATAAGCTCGAGGACGTCTTCTCCAGCTTCACCCAGGCTGATTCTTCCACCACCCGCCAGTACGGCGGCAGCGGTCTCGGCCTCGCGATTGTCCGCCGGCTCGTCGCGCTGATGGGCGGCCGCGTGTGGGTCGAGAGCGAGCTCGGACACGGCAGCGTCTTTCATTTTACCGCGCACTTCCAACTTCAGGACGACGCTCCCGCGGAAAAAGTCTCGCCCGTGACCCTGATGCTCAGCGGAGTCCGGGCCCTCGTGATCGACGACAACTTCACCAACCGGCTCATCCTACGCGAGTTGCTGTCCAGTCGCGGCGCAGAGGTTGACGAAGCCGAAGACGGCCTGACGGCGCTCGAACATATTGAGCGGGCAAAAGCGACCGGTGCTCCTTACAAGCTGGTGCTGCTCGATTGCCGGATGCCCGGGATGGATGGCTTCGAGGTCGCCGAACGGCTCAAGGCTGAACACGGACAGGATTTAACCGTCCTCATGCTCTCGTCGGACGACCTCAAGGTTCAACTATCGCGCGCTCGCGAGCTTGGCCTCGACGCGTACCTTGTGAAACCCGTTCGCCGCAGCGATCTCTTCGACGCGATCGGAACCGCGATCATACGGCGCGCTGCACGCTCCGAGAATCCCGCCGCTGAACCCGAGCATGCGCCCGAATCGAACGAAGACGGCATCGCGAGTGCCAGGCTGGATCGCCCGCTAAGAATCCTGCTGGCCGACGACTCCTGCGACAATAGTCTCCTCATTCACGCCTACCTCAAGAATACCCACTGGGAGATCGACGACGCCGAGAATGGCGCAGTCGCCGTCGATCGGCTGAAAGCGGGACCATACGATCTGGTCCTCATGGATATACAGATGCCCGTGATGGACGGGCTCGAAGCAACCCGCGCAATTCGCGCATGGGAGAAGGAACACGAACTTCCGCGCGTTCCAGTCATTGCGCTTACAGCCTCGGCGCTGGACGAAGACGTGCGCCGCACGCTCGACGCAGGCGTCGATATGCACGTCAGCAAGCCGATCAAGAAAGCAGTTCTTTTCGCCGCGATCGGCAAGTCGATCGGCGCATCAACTGTAGTTCCCTCGATCGTGAAAGAAGCAAAGGACGCCGCCGCGTAACCGCTCGATCGCTTGCGCCAGAGGGCGCAGCGCATCTCGTCCCCGAGTACCTTTAGTTTCGTCCGAGCTTTGCGTGCTACATAAGTGGGAGCGTCGGCCATACCACGCGTTCACCCGGACCGCGCCGCATCAGGATGACTCCGACTCGTGACGAAACCGAAGAGCTGACGTACTACCTCGCATACGGTAGCAACATGAGCCGCGGCATCTTCGAAGGTCGTCGCGGCATGCGCCCGATACAAGCGCAACCAGCGCTGCTCGAAAACTATCGTCTCTGCTTCAATCTCGCGGTCGGACCGGGCGAGCGCGGCGTCGCCAATGTGGAGCCTCAGGCGGGTGCGCGCACCTGGGGAGTGCTGTACTTGATCACGGTCTATCAGTCGCTGCATCTTGATCGCACCGAAGGCGTCCCCAGAGGCGCGTACCGCCGCGTGCCGGTTAGCGCCACCATCGATAGCGGCGATCGGATCGACGCGTTCACTTATCAGTCAGACAAGATCAGTCTCGGGCGCAAGCCGTCTCCGCGTTACCTCGGCCTGCTAATCGAAGGTGCCACGCATCATGGCCTGCCTGCTGAATACCTCCGCTACTTGCGAGACTTTGAGTTGGCAATCGACGAGCGTCTCTCTCGGGTGGAGAGATCGTAGTAGGTTAGAGTTCCGATGGAAGACGCGAAGTCGCCGCCGTACACGCTCGAGCGCACTGGAGACGGTTGGGTGTTCGCTCCGTCTACGACCCTGATCGTTGCGATGACTGGCGGGTTCGGCGCGGGCAGCATTTTTCTGGTCTTCCTGTCCACGCGGTTCTTTCGAGCCGCGAACCCCTGGTTTGGCGCGATTTTTCTTCTGGTTGCATGCTTCAGTGCAGCCTTGGCGATTCGCGCATGGCGGACGCGCGGCACACCGCTCAAAATCGAGACCGGCGGTCGCGTGAGTTATGGCGTTCAGGAACTCTGCGCGGCGGGGACCGCCAAGGGCGTCCGAATCGTCGCGCCGCGCAGCGGCGAAGCCGGCGACTGCGAGGTCTGCATCGAGTTGCTCGACGGCAAGCTGGTGTCGATCCCATCGCAATACTTCACCGTGTTCTCACGGCGAGAGCACGCAATGCCGTTCGCGGCGGCACTCGCGAAAGCATTGGGAGTCGAAGAACCTTCGTAGAGGCCCGTTCAAACAACCGAGCCGCCTTCGAGGCGGAATCCGATGCGCAATTCCACCTGGAAAGTCGGGTCGCCTTTCTTGCTCACCGATCCGCGAATGTTTTTGACTTCGAACCAGTCGATATTCCGTATCGTCTGGCGCGCCTTTGTGATCGCGTTGCGCACTGCTTGATGGACGCTATCGTCCGACACGCCGACCACTTCGATTATCTTGTAAGTCTTATCCGGCATAGGAATCTCCTTTGCGTGAGACTCCTATCTGGATCATTTCGATGCGCGCCGCAATCGCGTAATCAACCTTGTTCCTTTGACGATCGCGGAATTGACGGCAAGGCCGGTTTCGAAGCAAACTGCATAGTCCGCAAATTCAAACTCGCCCGGACTCGAAAGGAGAACTATCCAATGAAGCGATCGAAGGTAGCAGGAGCAATGCTCGCGACGGCGGTCGCATTGGCATTTACCAGCAGCGTGGTCAGCGCCGGCGATGCGCCGAGTCCGTCGACCCAGGCGGCGCAACTCAAGTGCCTGGGCGCGAACGCGTGCAAAGGGCAGAGTGCGTGCAAGACCGCGACGAGCGATTGCCAGGGCAAGAATTCGTGCAAGGGCAAAGGCTACGTCATCACCACCGACGAAAAGACCTGCACGGACAAAGGCGGTCATCTCGGTAAGAAAGCACCGATGGCGATGTAGGAGAGAGGGCGGCTTTTTCGCTGTCTGAATCTACCGTTCGCGGCGGGAAAGCCATCCTCGATTTTTCCGGGTTTGAGCCAAGGGCACGCACGCAACGCGAAGACTTAGGGGGCAGTGGCCGACGTCGATTTCGCTAGTTTGCCTGCGAGGAATTCTCGCCACGAATCAGATCCTTTCTCAGTCCCGTTGCCAACTTGTTCGATAGCTTCTGGCGGGCGTAAGCTGCCGAATTTTCACTGTATTGCGCTTTAGCGTCTACTTTCAGTCAAACTTTGGTACTAGATTGTCACTTTTTTTCTTTAGGAAACCATTTGACATATGGCAGACGCATTAGTAACTACAAGTCGAATCTGCTTGACTAGAACAGCATCAGATCGGTTTTGAATGCCACGGCACGGTCGCTGGCATCCATTTCGGTCTGAGGGCCGCCTCGTGAGAAGGGCGGCTTTGAAAGGGGGATTGTGGCGCTCAAATCGGGTTTCTGGAAGCTTACATCGTTGTGGATGCTATTTGTGGCCCAGCTTGTGGCTAGCCGCTTCATGGCGACGCAAGGCAATACCACTACCGGTCGAAAGCTCGATTCAGCAGGTCAGGTGCGGGTTCGCGGATCGCCGCCTTTGTACGTGAATCTGCTTGCTAACAGGTAGTGGGGGATCATTTTCAGAATTTATCGTCGCGCTTTTCAAAAGAGACAAATGGAGGGAGGAAATCTAGTGAGGGTTAAACTCGGCAAAAGGATCATTTCGGGACTGGCTCTGGCCTTTGTGTTCTGCGTGGCTGCGTCCGCAAACGCAGCGCCGGTCTATGTTGGGGGGTGCGGGACTCCGTCTTATACGACTATTCAGGATGGCGTGAACCACGCAGTCGCCGGAGGGATCGTAGATGTTTGCGCCGGCGGAGGTTCAGGTTCAGGGGGGAGCTATCCGGAGCAGATCTTCATTAATAAGCGTCTCACGCTTCAAGGAATAGCGGTTGGCAACGCGAATCAGGCGGTCATGGTATCGCCAGCCGGTGGAGTCGTTGCCAACACTGTTAGCCTCTCAAGCGGCAACCCTATAGCAGCACAAATCTGGGTCCACGACACCACTGCAGTTTCTATCACGAACCTGGTCGTTGACGGCTCCAACAACGGGCTCGTCGGCTGCGGGGTACCGGACCTGATCGGTATCTACTACCAGGATGCTTCGGGAATCATGAATCACGTCGTCACACGAGGTCAGACGGCCGTCCCTGCCAGCGGATGCCAATGGGGGCTCGGCATTTTCGTACAGAGCGGCACCAGCACCGTGACCCACAATCCCGGCACTTCTACCGTGTCGGTGCTGAACAGCAGCGTGCATGACTTCCAGAAAAACGGCATCACCGGAAACGAAGTCGGCACCAAATTGACAGTGACACTGGACCAGGTACGCGGCCAAGGCTCGACCACAGGAGCTGCTGAAAATGGTATCCAGCTGGGCTTTGGCGCCACTGGGAAAATCAGCACCAATACGGTGATCGATGAGGTCTGGGCGCCGGATACCTCCAGTGACACCGGCGATGCAGCGGCAGGAATCCTGGTCTATGACGCTGCCAACGTGAGCATACTGAGCAATCACGTGGGCAACACCCAGTTCGGTATTGGCGTTGTTGGTGATGGATCCTTTCCCGCCGACAATGCAACGATTTCGAGCAACACGCTGGATGGAACCCTGATCTTTGACGGGATCGACGTATGCGGTTCAAGCGGCGGTACGATCAGCAGCAACACAATCGCTGGCAGCACCCAGTCGGGAATCCATTTAGACGGTACCTGCGCTCCAACCGCGTCCGGCGGTACCACCGTAGACAGCAACGCCATCAATGAAGGCTGCGCGGGAATTCTGAACAACACGGCCGGAAACACCATCGCGGCCACAAACACGTACTACAATGTGGTCAACACCACGCTAGCTGCAGACACCTGCACGCTGCCTGTTATCGGCGGGGACATATCGCGGATACAAGTAGCGGGCTCCAGCGAGGACACAGCGAGACCGCATCCCGTTCGGCCCTAGCATCAACTACGAACTGAATGATGGGCACCTGCCGGCCGCCTTCGATGGCGGCCGGCACCTTTTCAACTGATCGTTTTTTCCTCGTCGTAGCAGAGAGGAAGTGTAATTGACCAAGTACGCAGGAAAAGCACGGATCGGCCTGGTCGCAATCCTTGGCGTCGCCGCATTGGCGATTCTCGGAATCGATCGTTTTTCAGACCGTGCCTATAGCGCGGGCCCCACCTCGACGGTCTTCGTTACGGACGTTTGCTCCGACGCGGTGACGGCTTATTCCGCCGCGAGCAATGGCGATGTCTCGCCGCTGGTCCCCGCGCCTACCGGACTTTCCAATCCGCAATTCGTGGCCTTTGACGCAAGTGGGAACATGTACGTCACCAACTCCTGCACTACTTCCGTCACCATTTACGCCAAGGGGAGCAATGGCAACGCCGCTCCCACCGCCGTCATCGGTGGGATTAAAACCGGCTTGATGATGCCCGGCGGCATAGCGCTGGATTCCAGCGGAAGAATTTATGTAGCGGATTACGTCGCTTCAAAGGTGTTCGTCTATCCTGCGTTGGGGAGCAGCACCGGGCAGCTCAACGAGGTGCCCACCGCCACGATCGGCGGCAGCAAAACCCGCCTGACCAACCCGAACGGCATCGCGCTGGATTCCAGCGGCAAAATCTACGTGGCGGACAATGCCGGCATGGTCATCGTCTTTCCGACGCTGAGCACCACCGGAAACATCAACGAGACCCCCGCTGCCACCATCACCGGGGCCAACACCGGTCTGATCACTCCATACGGCATCGCATTGGATTCCAGCGGCAAAATCTACGTGGCGGACGATGGCGCCACGAGCGTGTTTATCTATTCGGCAGGGAGCACCGGTAATGCCATCCCGATCGCCACCATCAGTGGTAACGACACTGGCCTGATCGACCCATTGGGTATCGCGCTGGATTCCAGCGGCAACATCTACGTTGCGGACACTACCGCCGCCAGCGTGTTTGTCTATCCGCCGCTGGGAAGCGCTGGATGGGTGACCGGCCCGCCGGAGACATACAGCGTGGCCCCCACTGCCTCAATCAGTGGGAACAACACTCGCCTGAGCGGGCCAAACGGCATCACGCTGGATTCCAGCGGCAACATCTACGTGGCGGACGACGGCGTTAGCAATTTCACCGGATTTCCCACCAGCGTGTTTGTCTATCCGCCGCTGGGAAACAGCACCGGGCTTCTCAACGAGATTCCCAGCGCCGCCGTCGGCAGTACCGTGACTACCGGCCTGCACACTCCATACGGCATCGCGCTGGATTCGAGCGGCAACTTCTATGTGGCGGATGATGGCGACTCCACGGCATCTCCCCCGATCTCGGCCAGCTTGTCTGTCTATCCGGCGGGCAGCAATGGCAATAGCGCCCCGACCGCAACCATCAGCGGGACTAACACTGGCCTGAGCCACCCCTACGGTGTCGCCTTGGATTCCAGCGGCAACATCTATGTCGTGGACCACGGCGCCGCCAGCGTGTTTGTCTATTCGGCGGGGAGTAGCGGCGACGCCGCCCCGATCGCGACAATCAGCGGTAGCAACACCGGCCTGATCCACCCTGACGGCATCGCGCTGGATTCCAGCGGCAAAATCTATGTGACGGACGACGGCGTCAGTAACAATCCCGCGGCGTTTCCCCCCAGCTTGTTTGTCTATTCGGCACTGGGAAATAGCACCGGGCAGATCAACGAGTCGGCCATCGCTACCATCAGCGGTGGAAGCACCGGCTTTGTGTCCCCCGTCGGCATCGCGCTGGATTCCAGCGGGAAAATCTATGTCACGGATTACGGGGCCACGAACTCGAGCGTGTATGTCTATCCAGCGCTGGGAAGCAGCACGGGGCTGCTCAACGAATCCCCCGCCGCCACCATCAGCGGGAGCAACACCAGCTTGAACGTCCCATTCGGCATCGCGCTGGATTCCAACGGCAAAATTTATGTGGCGGACTACGGCCTCGCAAGTGTGTATGTGTATCCATCCCTGGTGACCAGCGGTCTCGGGATGCTCAATGAGGTCCCCACCGCGACCATCAGCGGTCCGCAGACAGAACTAGGTGCTCCTTGGTTCATTGCCATCCTGCCGGCTGCCGGGCCGACAGCGACAGCAACGCGGACCGCAACCCCGACTCGCAGTGCGACGGCCACGCCGACGGCAACGCCTACGTCAACGCAGACATCGACCGCCACTGCGACTGCAACTTCAACCGCGACAGCTACGCCGACTGCGACAGCTACGGCGACATCAACGACCTCATCGACTCCGACTGCGACAGCGACTGCCACTGCCACGCCGACGACAACGGCGACGTCGACTGCGACACCGACGCCAACGGCTACGTCAACCCAGACATCTACGGCCACGTCGACCGCAACTTTAACCGCGACAGCTACGCCGACTGCGACAGCTACGGCGACATCGACGACCTCATCGACTCAGACTGCAACAGCGACTGCACCAGCCGCACCGACCACAACCGCGAGCGCAACGTCGACGTCGACTGCGACACCGACGCCGACGGCTACGTCGACGCAGACATCCACGGCCACATCGACCGCCACTGCGACTGCAACTTTAACGGCGACAGCCACGCCGACTGCGACAGCTACGGCGACATCGACGACCTCATCGACTCAGACTGCAACAGCGACTGTAACGGCTACACCGACCAGAACCGCGACCGCAACGTCGACGTCGACTGCGACACCGACGGCTACGTCGACGCAGACATCCACGGCCACATCGACCGCCACTGCGACCGCAACTTCAACAGCGACAGCCACGCCGACCGCGACAGCTACGGCGACATCGACGACCTCATCGACTCAGACTGCAACAGCGACTGGCTCGGCTACACCGACGTCAACCGCGACGGCAACGTCGACGGCGACCACGAGCGGCACGCCAACTTCGACCGCTACCGCGAGTTCGACTTCAACTGGTACGCCTGCCGCGACTCCGACCACCTCGATTTCCGTGGCTGCTTCGCTCGCAATGGGATCGGCGGCGGTTCAGAACACCAGCACCAGGAACCTCACGGTCGTAAACACGGGCAGGACTAACCCGCTGTTCATCGAAAGCGTGACCTCGTCCGACCCGGCAGAATTTGCCGCCACTGGTGTTAGCACCTGCCCGCCGACCGGACTTGCACACGGCCTGAGCTGCAAGATTGCGATAGGGTTTACGCCGAACGCGCTCGGAACGCGCAGCGCAACACTGCATGTCTTCGACAACACGTCGACCAGCCCGCAGAGCGTGGCGGTCAGCGGCACCGGCACGGCCGACATGACGGTCGCTCCAACGAGCTATGGCTTTGGCAACGTGAAGGATGGGATGAAGGCCATCAAGGCGATCGTCGTACACAACTATCAGACAAAACCGGTTTCGCTGAGCGAAGGCTTCAGCGGGCCGAACGCCGGCGATTTCAAAGTGACCGGCGGTACCTGCACTTCGACGCTGGCGGCAGCGTCAGCTTGTACGCTGATCGTGACCTACGATCCGAGCGCGACTGGCACCGAAGCGGCGACGATGACGGTTACCGACAGCCCCGATACGGTCAGTCCGTCGGGGTACGCAGTTTCATTCAGCGCGCTGGCAACGGTACCGGAAACTCTGTCGGCGACTAAGTTGATCTTCGGTGATGTCTACCGGACGGCCTCGAAGACGGTGGACATCACCGTCAGCAACAAAGCTGCCGGAGGATCGATCACACTGACCGGAACGAGCATCAGCGGCGCCAACCCAGGCGACTTCGCAGTGACGGGCGGTAGTTGCGGGAGTTCGTTGGCGGCCTTGTCGAGTTGCACATATGCGGTAACGTTCACGCCAAGCACAGAGAGTGCGGAGAGCGGCGCGCTTTCGATTGGGGTCGCGGAAGATCCCAATGGTGGTCCGCCGGCGGTCGGCCTGAGTGGAACTGGATTGACGCCACTTCGGGTGGTGCCGGCGAGCATCGCTTTCGGAACCGTCGTCAACGGACACTCGTCGACGAACGGCACCGTGACAGTGATCAACGACGGCGGTGCGGCGGCCTCGCTTAGTGAGAGCATCACCGGGCCCAACTTCACCGACTTCGCCGTTACTGGCGGTACCTGCCCCAGCTCGCTGGCAGGCGGCGGCAAATCGTGCACATACACCGTGAAGTTCACGCCGAGCATCGTCGGAGCAGAGAGCGCGACACTTGGGGTAAGCGCGGTCGGCGATACGGCCAGTCCCCACAATGTGAGCCTCGGCGGCACGGGCAGTTAGTCGGCACCTGGAACGGCTCGGCTCTTCTCCTACTCCACGGTCATAGAAAACCGTCTGGCGCTGCCTTGTGGTGAATTCCGGAGGGGCGCACTCGTTCCCTGCCTCCTTTAGCAGATTTTCCGTTGATCATTGCCTTCGGATTTGTTACGCCGCCCTTGATAGTTCTAAATCAGGTGCGTCGGAAGGGAGTGTGCAATGAGTCGACGGCTGAACGGCTTCACACCAGTTCCAAAGAATTCCCGGGCGACGCGCGGCGAACGATTCGTGATCCCTTTGGTCGCGATTCTGATGCTCGCCGCAACGGGCGCGCCTGCACATGCCGCCGTCACGCGCTTGACGATTTCTCCGACCGCACTTTCGTTCCCCCAGCAAGAGGTTGAGACGACTTCCGCCGCGAAGAACGTGACCCTCACCAATCCGAACACCTTCGCGCTGGAGATCAACAGCGTGACGCCGTCGGCCGGAGATTTCTCCCTCTCGAGCGACGGATGCAGCGGCATGATGCTTGCGCCTTCAGCGCATTGCGTCGTCAGCGTGATCTTCACACCGAGCCAGACCGGGACGCGCACGGGGACGCTGACGATCAGCGACGCCGCGGCCAACAGCCCGCAAACCGTGAATCTCTCGGGCACCGGCATCCTGGTGAAGCCGACCTTTAATCCCACACATCTGAGTTTCGGTCTGCAGGCAGTGCAGGTACCTAGTGCTACGAAAACCATAATCCTGACCAACCCGAACCTCGTTGCCCTGAGCGTCAGCAGCGTCGCCTCGTCAAACGGCGACTTCACCGTGAGTGCCGACAATTGCAGCGGAACGCAGGTCGCGCCGTCCGGCACCTGCAGTTTTGGTGTGACCTTCACTCCTGCTGCAGCGGGAGTCGTCACGGCGGATATAGTCGTCACCGATAACGCGGATCCTGTAACGCAATCCGTCGTCGTTTCGGGAGATGGCATCAAATTAAAGCCGACTTACTCGCCTACGCACCTGAGCTTCGGCCTTCAACCGATCCAGGTTCCGACCGCCTCGCAGTCGGTCACTTTGACCAACCCCAATGCGGTTGCGCTCAGTGTCACCAGCGTCGTGCCTTCGGGTGACTTCACTCTGGCCGGTGACGGTTGCAGCGGGATGCAGGTTGCGCCCGGCGGCACATGCAACTTTTCGGTGATTTTCACACCCTCGCAGACCGGGACGAGAACGGGGAAAGTCACGGTCACTGACGATGCGTACGTGCCCACGCAGATAGTCGCCTTGTCAGGGGTCGGAATTATAGTCACTCCAACTCTGTCGCCGACATCGCTCTCGTTCGGAAGGGTCCAGGTCGGCACGATTTCGCCGCCTAAGACTGTCACGCTGACGAATTCCAACGTCGTGGCGGTCAACTTCACGTCAATCTCGACCAGCGGTCCGTACGCAATAACGTCGAATACGTGCGGCGGATCGGTGGCAGCGAACTCAACTTGTCAGGTATCGGTGACGTTCAATCCGACGACGGATACCAATCCGAACGGAACCACCGAAACCGGAAAGCTGACCTTTGTCGACGATGGACAGCGGACCACACAATCGGCGAGCCTCACCGGTATCGCGTTCGGTACGGCAGCAACCGCCACCGCAACGGCCACCGAGACGCCAACTGAGACTTCGACGGCAACTTCGACGGCCACTGACACTGCGACGGCTACCGATACGACAACGGCGACTGCGACTCCGACTGCGACCTTGACCGCGACGCCGACCGCAACGTCAACGGGGACGGCAACACCAACTGCGACGGAGACGCCAACGACGACCGCGACGCCAAGCGAGACGGCCACTGATACAGCGACGGCTACCGATACGACAACGGCAACCGCAACCGCTACTTCAACGGCAACCTCGACTCCGACGGCAACCGCAACTGCCACTCCGACGGCAACCGCGACGGCCACTGACACTGCGACGGCTACCGATACGACAACGGCAACCGCGACATCGACGGCCACTCCAACTGCGACATCGACGGCCACTGCGACAGCAACTGCTACCGTCACCGCGACTCCTACTGCCACCACTAGTTCGACATCGACTTCGACATCGACGGTGACACAGACTGCAACCGCTACCGCAACTGCGACTGCAACGAATGCGACGGCGACGGCCACCCAGACCGCTACCGCCACCGCGACTGCCACGACTGCGACTAAGACTGCGACGCCGACCGCAACCAAGACTGCGACGGCGACCAAGACCAAGACTCCGACGCCGACTAAGACTGCAACGGCGACGGCGACTGCGACTGCGACGCCGACCGCAACACCGACAATCGTGCCCAACGCCGGTGACGTCCTTATCGCTGGCGGCGACACGGGCGGGCTGCTCAATGGCTTTATCCCGCTGTCAACCTCAACCAACTCGACTGCCGCGGCCGAGATCTACGAGACCCTGACCGATGCGTTCTTGTCGGTGGGGTCGCTCAACACCGCGCGCGAGGCGACTTCGACTGCGATAGTGCTCCCCAATGGAAAGACGCTGATCGCGGGCGGATCGCATTGCGCGGCCAAGACCTACGGTCCGGGCGGCCTGTGTGGAGGGTCATCGTTCAGCGGCTTCCAGTGCGACGCACTCAATACTGCCGAGTTGTATAGCGAGGGCACCGAAGAGTTTACCTTGGGTGGCACAGGCAGCGGCGGCGGCATGACGACGGCGCGCAGCGGCGCGACCGCGACTCTGATCAGCGGGTCGGGCACTTCGCTGGACGGCAAGGTGCTGATCACGGGCGGATCGACCGGCAGCACCTTCCTGGCTCTGTCGACACCGCCGCCGGGATGCGCTCCGTTCGGGCAGGTGGCGCAGAACACCGCGGAGATCTACGACCCGGTGGCCGACAGCTTCTCTGCGACCGGATCGATCCCGGGTTGCGCAGCTGGAACCGCGCCTCCGACCTGCACCACCGGACTGCCTTCGACCTGCGGTGGAACTGCAAGTGCGATTACGTCTTCGTCTGAAAGCGGTACGACGGTAACTGTCACCAGCACGGCGAATCCTACCGGGTTGATCGTAGGCAACAACGTCACCGTCACGGGCGTTAGCGTTATGGGATACAACGGGATCTTCGCCGTAACCGCTATTCCTTCGGGCACCACGTTCCAATACACGGCCACCTCAGGATTGGCCGCCGGTACGGGCGGCTTCGCGGCAGCGGACACAGCACAGTGCGGGTTGGTCGATTCAGACGCGGCGCTGCTGAATAACGGAAATGTGCTGGTCGCGGGCGGCGACTACATACAGTTCCTCGGCCAGTCATCCCCGCAGGCGTTCCTGTTCAACCTGACGACTGCGACGTTCAGTCAAACCGTGCCGATGAACGTGCCACGCGAGCTGCCGGGAATAGTCACGCTGCCTAACGGCGATATTCTGATAGCCGGTGGTTTGACGGGAGCGTCAGCAGCATGCGCAGCGACGCCGGCTACTGCGACGGCGTTTACGACCAACAGCTCGGCCGAGGTTTACGATCCCACTGTGCCGTCGTGGACGCTGACCACCGGCTCGTCAGCCACGCCGGGAGCCGTCGGGGGCATGAACGTCAAACGAATCGCAGCTGGTTCGCTGTTCACCAGCGGCACCGATTCGGGCATGGCGATATTCGCCGGCGGCATCGACGCCGAGACTACTAACGGCACTGCGCCAAACTTCCCGACGTGCGAAGCGACCGCGGACATCCACCAGAGCACCCAAACGGAGACCGACCTGTACGATCCGACGACTACCGCATTCACGCCAACCACGGGTGCGCTGCATCAGTCTCGCGGCGGTTACGGCTTCGCTATTCTCAACGAGGGTTCGAACTCGGGAGACCTGGTGGTGATAGGCGGCGAATGCGCGGTGGGCAGCCTGTCTTCGGCCGCGATTGGCAGCGCAGAAGCTGGCACACTGTGCGGCGCGGCCGGCCAGACCGACTACTACGAGCTGTTCAATCCGGGCACTGGAACCTGGACGCTGGGAACGGCGGCAACACCTCCGACCCCGGCTAATTCTCCAGCGTCGGCGCTCTTGCCGTGACGCTAAAGGCACCGACGGTGCCTGGGTAAACCAACGGCGCGATGCCGTCCTCGAAAGGGGACGGCATCGTTGCTAGAGAGGTTGTGTCGCGCACTGCAATAGCGTCGTCAATTGGCAGTGCAAGCTCCAAGATTCTCCAAAAGAGGCCGATATGATCATCGCGCAAATCACCGATCTTCACGTGGTGGCGAGAGACCGCCTGTGCTATCGCAAGGTGCCGACCAACGAGCAGCTTACGCAGGCCGTCGTCCATCTCAATAATCTTGATCCCCGGCCGGACGCTGTCATCGCATCCGGCGATCTGACGGACCACGGGCGCCCCGAAGAATACGAGTTGCTGCGCGAGATCCTGTCAGACTTGATCCCACCGGTGTTCGTGATTCCCGGAAATCACGACCGGCGTGACGTCCTGTTGAGGGCGTTTGCCAGCGAGGACTACATGCCGCCGCCCGATGCGCCGTTCGCGCACTATGCGATCGATAGGTATCCAGTACGGCTCGTTGGACTCGATACCAGTGTGCCGGGGCATCATCATGGGATGATGTGTGCAGGACGGTTGCGATGGCTGGACGACACGCTTGGCGCGCGGCCCGACTATCCGACGCTGATTTTCATGCATCACCCGCCGTTTCGTACCGGCGTGCAATGGATGGATTCGTCGGGACTGCACGGCGGCCGCGCGATGGAGAAAATTGTGCGCCGCCATCGTCAGGTCGTCCGCGTAGCATGCGGTCATATTCATCGGCCAATCCACCTCGCATGGGCCGGCACGATTGCGTCTACATCGCCAAGCACCTGTCATCAGGTCCCGCTTAACCTGGCGGGCGAAGACGGATTCGAATTCAAGATGGAGCCGCGGGCGGTGCAGCTTCATGTATGGGACGATAGCTATGGACTGGTTTCGCATCTCAGTTACGTCCCTGCCGGCTACGAAGGAGTTCCTATGCTCGGCGGACTAACTGATGAGGCCCGCGCGAAACTTCTCGCGCAGACTCGGCGCGACTATCAGGAACTCTGCGACAGCGAATACGACAACAAATCCTGAACGCGATAACTCGATCACCGACAAAGTCCGCGATGTGCGAATTTCACATGCGCGCGCGCAAGTTAACCAAGTAATCACGGAGTTTGAATTGATCTAAGCGTGACCCCCCGATAGTCCAGCGTTCACTGGCACGCACCACTCGCGTCAGACCAGCCAGCGGGAGGGAGGGTCATGACAATTTCGGCAATAGTCCGGGCCATTCCAGTCAGACTCCGGAACATGGGTTCCTTGATTCTGCTAGTTGCCTTCGCGTTTTTCGTCAGCGGCGTCCTCTCTGCCGACAGCGATCCTCCTCCGCTCAGTGTGGAACCATTGACGTCCCTCGTCTACCAGGACGACTGCAACGATCCCTACGGTATTCTCCCGACCTGGGATTGCCGCGAGGCGCCGCATGACCTGCTGCCTCCCGGTTATCCCTACTACGTTGGACACGACGAGCCCGAAATGGAATTTTTCTCGAACACACCAGGCTCGGGCAACAACGTGCAGTGGAAGATCAAGCTGCCGGCGACCGATCCAACCCCGACCCAGACTGGTAGTGTCATCGCGAACCGCGAGCTGTACCCGACGTTCTGGATCAGCCTCGCCCTATGCGACCCCGAATCGACTCCTTTTGGCGCATGCATCCCGAACAGCGATTCGAACACCTCGGCGGCGGGCTCGGCAATCCTCGAACTGCAATTCTATCCGCCTGGCTCGAACTGCCCCACTGACAATTCCAAGTGGTGCGCCGCACTGACTATCGACGAGCTAAGCACCAACTGCGGCGAGCCGATTACGGCAGCGCCGATCACAACCAACGGCTCGCCCGCGGGTCCGAGCCTGCTGATGTCTCCCTCGGACAGCATCCTGTTTACGATCAAGGACAACGGGAGCGCGTTGGAAGTCGATCTGAACGATCTGACTGCCGCGGCGACCGGTTCGATGATCGCGAGCGCGGCCAACGGATTCACCCAGACTATCGAAAGCACGCACGTCAAAGATCCGACCGCTACCTGCACGAAGAGTCCATACACTTACCGTCCCGAGTACCTGACCGCGTCGACCAGCAACACGGGGAGCTGGATTTTTGCGAACGTAAATCTTTCGTTCGAGATAGGTCACGGCGAAATATGCGGAGACGCCAGCTGTTCGATGTTGCCCGACGGCGACTCCGACGATACCGGATGTGGGACAGTGCTCGGCGTCGGTATCTGCACCGGTGCTGATCTCGATCGCGACGGTCTGTCGTATATCGCGGACTGGCCCGACGGCACCGCCAATCATCCGAGTCCGCTGACTATCGGCAACGCGTTGGACGACGGAATGGGTCCGCTGAGTTTCAAGGGCGGCAGCTACCAGGCGGCCTACGGGAGCATCTTCTTCCAGCCGGCTACTGTGACCGGCGCGTTCGAGCCTTTCTATAGCCAGGCTGGAACCGGCCACTCGTGCGTGTTCAATTTCGGCAACGACATTCCCGGTACCACGACGAATGACCTCGGCGAGAGGACACAATACGGCACCACCATCACCAATCCGTGCACCGGCGCGCCGATCGCGCAGTGCAAGAATACAACGGTGCCAACCGATCCCAACGTATGCACAGCCGCCGTTGCCTCGATCGACAACGGTTCGTTCGACACCGATGGCGACACGCTCACGCTGACGCAGGCGCCGCCCGCGCCATACTCGCTCGGCACAACCCCCGTCACGCTGACGGTCGAGGACACCGAGAGTCTGACCGATTCCTGTTCAGCTAACGTCACCGTGCAGGACTTACAGCCGCCCAATATCTCGTGCCCGTCGCCTAGCGTCGAATGTACGGGACCGACCACGCCGGTTACGTTTAGTCCGACGGTCTCCGACAATTGCCCGAGCGTCGGCACACCGACCTGCGCGCCATCGTCAGGATCAAGTTTCCCGCTGGGCATGACGCCTTTTAGCTGCCAGGTCAGCGATGCGTCCGGCAACACGAATAGCTGCAACTCGAAGGTGACAGTGGTCGATACGACGCCGCCGGTGATTAACTCGATTGTTGCTACGCCCACGACGCTGTGGCCGCCTAGTCACAAATTCGTGCCGATCTCGGTCGTGGCGACCGCTACCGATATCTGCAGCGCGACGACGACCTGCAGCATCGTGTCGGTCACGAGCAACGAGCCGGTACTAGGCCCGGGCAGCGGCCATACGAGTCCCGACTGGATCATCAACAATCCCGGTCCTGCCACGAGTCCCGCTACTTTGGGCGTCGAGCTGAGAGCGGAACGTTCCGGCGGCGGCAGCGGGCGGACCTATACGATCAACGTTCAGTGCAGCGACCCGTCCGGCAACACGGCGAACGGCTCCGCGACGGTCACGGTCGCGCACGACCAGGGGCACTGATCATGTGAAGCAAGCGGAATCCCCTCGCGCAGAGTTGGAGGATGCGTCCGACTATTCGCCCGAGGGATTTCCGATGCGCTCGTCACGACGCTAACACCGTCGGTATCGACGGCGACAGCAATCGAAAGACCCTTAGATGCGGCGACGCCGCTCCCTTTCGGGAAGCGGCGTCGCCGGTTAGTCACACAGTTTCGAAACTACGAGCTACGGCAACAGGGCCGAGGCTGGCGAGTTGGCCGGGGTCGGCGGGGTAGTCGCCGTTCCCACCGTCCAGAGTCCGGTGCTCGGACTGAACAGCTCGTAGTACTGGGTCTGCGCATTGGGCGGAGCTGCGTTGCCGCTGCACAGAGTTTTCGCCTCTGCCGTCCCGATCGCCGCCGACGCCAGGCTGCCGACCGCGCATTCG